>Ga0315314_1001547_pt1 | contig 20662 bp, 23 predicted proteins | sample TDP9_MG_FD_203631 | JGI IMG/M metagenome (GOLD analysis project Ga0315314, IMG submission 203631) | Freshwater sediment microbial communities from Lake Towuti, South Sulawesi, Indonesia - TDP9 | ecosystem: Environmental > Aquatic > Freshwater > Lake > Sediment | place: Indonesia: South Sulawesi... | reverse complement strand
ATTAACAGGGGCAAGATCATTGTTGAAGGCACACCGAGCGAGCTCAAGTCTAAGCACAAAGCCGCGAATCTTGAGGAAGTGTTCGTGGAGGTAGCCGGTCTTGCCTAATGCATTCGTCAACATTGTCGCAAAAGAAGTTAAAGAAATGGTTCGCGACCCACGAATACTCTTAAGCATGGTTGTAGCTCCGTTGCTAATCTTTCCTCTGATGGGCTTCATGCTGCGAACTTCAACCCAAGCCGTGCAAGAAAGCTTGAGAACTGTGCCAATCGCAGTTGCAGACTTTGACGGAGGACCTGTAGCCCAAAACCTAACAGACTTTCTGAAGTCTAGGCCAAACGTAAAAGTGCAGATCATGGAGACACAAAGCATCGACGAAATCGCGGTTTCTGCTCAAGCGTCGAATACGACTTCGGTCATAATAATACCGCATGATTTTAGCAGGAATATCACCGAGGGGGAGAAGGGAGAGTTGAAGATTTACGTAGTGTTCAGAGGAAGCGGCATAGCAGAGTCGGCTACATTCTCTGTGACAGAAGGCGTGCTAGCGTCATTCAGGCAGAAACTCATAAACGATACGGTCCAAACAAGGTTTCCTGATCCTGGAGTTGTCCTAGACCCTATCATTTTTTCTCAAAGCTCTATTATCAAGGGAAAACCCGCAGATGTAACTCCTTCAGCTTTGTACTTGTTCGCTCAAGCACAGTCTATCGGTTTACCTATAGCCCTTTTCATGTTGATTATCCTAGCGATGCAGCTTGCCTCCACCTCCGTAGCGACTGAGAAAGAAGAGAAAACGTTAGAGACGTTGATGAGTCTACCATTAAGTCGATTCACCTTATTGGTCGGAAAACTGGCTGGATCAACAATAGTAGCCGCCATAGGCGCAATTGCCACGATCCTAGGTGTAATCTACTACATGGGTTCGATCACGTTCGGGGCACCAGCACAGCCGCCTGTTGACCCTGCAGCCATTGGTCTAGCTCCCAGTCTTCTGAGCTATGTCATCCTTGGAACTTCGGTTTTCGTTGCCCTTCTCTCAGCCCTGGCATTAGCAGTTGTGATTTCAGTCTTCGCTGACGACGTACGTGGAGCGCAGTCTATACTTGGGTTTGTATATACACCTTTGCTGCTGCCTATGTTTGCACTCATGTTCGCCGACATCAACACTTTACCCTTTGGCGTCAGGATTCTTCTATTAGCCTTGCCCTTCACGCATCCCATGCTAGCCGCTCAAGCTACGTTAACCGGTGACTACATTACCGCTGTCCTAGGAATAGCATACGTCACGATTTTCACACTCGTGATACTATATATAGCCGCAAAGCTATTCGCCACAGAAAAGATCTTGACAGCGAAGATACGAATAGGCAGAAAGAAAATCAAAGAAGAATAGCTCATCACGAGGCATCTGGCTTGACCAAGCTGTCTCTTGAAGAATACTTGCAGGTGGCTGACTTGCCCAAAGTACTACGCAAACTAGGCGCTCAAAACGTCGAAGTGCTTGTCGAGCAAATCCATCATTTCACTACGAAAGAAGCTGGAAAAAGAGACAAGATAGTTGTAGGCTACTTCGACGAAAGCGGCATCAAGCAAATAGTGGATTCCATAGTAAACCGCCTGAACTCGCACCCCAAACTGAAACCAAACGCTAAGATTCTTGACATGGGCGCTGGCTCAGGATTTTTTACAGCAAGGATTGCTTCGAAAGTGAAGAAGCTTGTGCCATATGTTTCGGTTTACGCCATGGATGCCACGCCTGCTATGCTCTTGGCATTAGCAAGAAAGAAAGAAGGAATCACTCCGTTCTTTGGAATAGCTGAAAACATCGCAGGAAGCATCGAAAACGCACGAGAATACGTCACCGTTCCTGAACGGTTTGACGCTGTGTTCTCTACTCTCATGTTACACCACTGTCCAGATATAGACAAAGTGTTCAAAAGCGTTCGACACGTCCTGAGACCCATAGGGAAAGCTGTGATAATTGACCTATGCACTCACACGTTCACGGAGTTCAGAGAAGAGATGGGCGACCTTCATCTAGGATTTGACCCAGACCTAATTCACAAAGCAGCAAAGAAAGTGTTCTCACACGTCTCAGTAGACAAACTGCCCGGAATCTGTTGCACGAGTTCAGGTCGTAGCGCTGAACTTTTTGTAGCCACCTTGAAACCGTGATGTCAGACTTATATACCACCTAAGGAGAAAAACGATGATGTTAGCTAGTTGAGGGAGCATCGTGGCTGATTCAGAGTGGTTACTGGTTGCTCTGGTAGGGGCGGGAGCAATCGGAACCGCTCTCATAGTATTCTATGCCACAAGGATGGGAAAAACTCGGAAAAAAGTCGTTTCTGAGGAGCCACATGTTTCCCCTGTAGAAGCGTGGGCAAAACGTTTCTCATTGACAGGGCAACGCACAATTACAATAGAAGAAGCCAAAGAGGCAAAAGAAAGACTCAAAACACTTGACCTTGAACGCGAAATCCTAAGCTTCGCAATAAGACGCCTGTATGAAGCCCAAGCTGAAGGCAAGATAACTGAAGAAGAAAGAGAACAGATTGCCACCCACTACAAGGACCGAATGATGAACGTAAGAGATAGCATATCCAAGAACGAATCCGTCGTAGCATTACATGAACTTGAATCCATGCAAGACGATCTAGTCAAACTGTTCAGTGAACGCTTCGACGAACTGGGCAAAAAAGTCGAGGAACTCAAAACAAGACTGGAGATAAAAGCAGCCGAGGAAGAGGCGGCAACTCCGAAGATTGCAGTCTCCATGCCTGAACTGGAAGAAGCAGAGGAACCAGAGAAAGAGAAGGACAAGGAGAAGAAAAAACCCCGCAAAAAACCCACGCCCACACCAACGCCTAAGACCGACGCTGAGAAACGGATCGAAGAGATCAGAGCTGAAGTTGAGAAGGTTCTTGAAAGGCTAGGACAGATGGAGGTTGAAGGCGAAACATAGCAGCGCCGACTGGATTGAAGACGCCAAGATACGCGCTGCCATTGAAGCCGTCAAACACGTCGAGAACGGTCAAGTCATCGGGCTTGGAAGCGGAAGCACCGCAGCCTGCGCCATAAAAGAGATGGGAAGACTCATTCGCCAAAGGAAATGGCGGATCCTTGGAGTCCCGACCTCTCATCAAGCGTTCTTGCTCGCAGTTGAGTGCGGCATACAAATAGTAACATTAGACGAGCATCCCTATTTGGACCTTACAATAGACGGCGTTGACCAAGTTGACCCGCAACTAAATATGATTAAAGGCATGGGAGGTGCCTTAACAAGAGAGAAGATCGTGGCGTCAGCTTCGAAGCAAAATGTGATAGTGGCTGACGAAACCAAGCTTGTCAGAAGACTGGGAGCTGATCACCCAGTGCCCGTTGAGGTTCTGCCCTTCGCTGTGGCTCCCGCCATCTCTAAAATTCAGCAAATGGCAGGCAAGCCTATTCTTCGTTTGGGAACTGGAAAAGTCGGACCCGTCGTCACAGATAACGGGAACTTCATTTTGGACGTTTGGATGAAAAAGATCGGTGATCCAAGGGAACTTCATACAGAGCTGAAGTCTATTCCAGGCGTGGTTGAAACGGGCTTGTTCATAGGCGTAGCTGATGCTGTGTACGTTGGGATGCGAGACACCGTTAAACGACTTGTGAGACGATAGGTTCCTAGACCACGTAGAAGTCCAGTACTTTCTTCATATGTTTGGGCGGCAGCCAACCATTCTTGCGCAGTTCTTTGATAACTCCCAACATTTCGGGCTCAACGCGTGTTGTTCTTGCTATGTCTGTCAGTGTTACTAATCCTATCATTTTGCCGTCTTTGACAATCGGTAGTTTCTTGATTTTCTTCTGCAGCATCAATCTAACCGCGTCTGCGATCTCCATGTGCGGCGCGCCCACAATTAGACCTTTAGACATTATCTGGCGGACTTTGGTTTTCCCTGGGTCTCTGGCTTGCTCAACAATTTTCTTTAACAAGTCTCTTTCTGTGATTATGCCCAGTGCGTTTCCATTTTTCACTGCTATTAAACATCCGATTTCGTGTCTGTTCATGAGTTTAGCGGCATCTCGGGCAGTGACGTTTGGATCCACCTTTATCACTTTATTTACCATTATGTCTCCTAGTTCCACGGCAAATTCACCATTTTGATTCTGCTTTCATCTGGCTTCGGGATAATAAGTCTGTGTGAATAAGGGCAAGCTACATGCAGCCCAAAACCAAAATATAGCTTGAGCGACATTAGAAAGCCTCAAACCAACACGCATGCTGAGTTTAGTTAAGTAGAGCCGGGGTAGCCTAGCTTGGTTTGGGCGCCAGACTCATAATCGGTAACATGGTAAACAAAAACCATGTTGCGATGGAATCTGGAGAAAGTGGGCTAGACGCTCATTCCAGAAGTCGCGGGCTCGAATCCCGCCCCCGGCACCAAGCGAAAACCTGTGCCTTCTTTTACGAAGGCTTTTCTTCAAACCAAGAGGTAGCCTCTGGAAAATCGTCGAGTAGTTCGGTTCTCTCGTGCCACCTCTGATTGTCCTTAATCGTCTTGAGAAGACAAGCCGCCAACCATTCCTTGGTCTCATTCTTCTCACCGAGAGAAAAGTGAACTCTTTCAGCAATCCTTGACGCGCTGTCAGTTGAGACGTAACGCGCTCCTCTTAGCCATTTACGATGTTTGGCTGGTGTTTCATTAAGCCAAGAATTAATTGCGACTGAGTAGGCGAGTACGTTCTCTTCGATAAAACGTCTGAATTCGTCCACCATCGACCTTTCTTCGCCTGATGTGCCAGCACAGAGAAGGCAAGCGTCGAGAAACATGGAATACCAGCACTGACATCTTGTCATAGAAGCGTCTTTGGGTAGACATTCGAAGCAGTTAAAAGGTCGACCCCTGTAGCGCTCGCACGTTAAAGTCACAGAATCATTCTGGGATTCTCTGCAAACATCCTCCGCTAGTTTTCGAAAAGAAGATACAGAGGGCTCACCAGAATCGACAACGTGAACAAGCTTCTCAACAGAAGCCACCTTGCTATCCGTTTGTTGGCCAAGAAAACCGAAGACTCTGAACTCGGTTGAGGTCATGGGCTGACCGTGTCTCAGCCACTTCTTGAGAGATCCACCATAATCAGAAAGGGTCTCTTTTTGTTGCTCGTTCAAACTGGCTTGGCTATGGTAGCCCAGAAAATCCAACAAACCGCGACCCTCACATCCTATTTTCATGGGCTTGGAGAAGCGATCACTGCCTATCTCCTCACAGAGGATGTCAACACTCCGTGGGAAAAGAGGACATGCCCGACAGAACTCAGCTATCTGAGCGCGCATCAATCGCTGATCCAAAGTTAGTCTGCCTAACCTGCCTTGTATTGCATTGATGTGATTGATCTCACTGTCCCAGCTTTCAGGATCATCGGTCAGCTTAACGTTATGCCAGAGGTTCCAAATCTTCCCCATCTCTACATCAGCGTTCTCGATGACTATCTCAAAGCCTAGAGGAACATATTTGTAGGCCACAAACCTTGCACTCATCTCGCTGTCTCCTTGCTCATTCTCCTATCATTTGGAATCTGTGGCAATGGCTCGCATTTTTCCTTTAGGAGTAGCATAACCCAAAAACCTTATGCCAAAAAATACCACAACCGCAAGTTTGAATCTATGAATAGTGGTTGAGGAGTCTCTACTGCAATGCCATGACATGCTCTACGCATCTTGGATTGTGTTTTCCTTTCAGTAAGAAAGAATATCTGATTCTATCAAGTTGACTGGAGAACCAAAGCAGATATTATGGCGGTTTCCTAGAAGAGGATAGAATGGGCTTGTTAAGGAAAGAAGGTGTAAAGAGTCAATGGGATCAGGCTGCCATTGCTTGGGTTGACTTCGTTAGGCGTGGTAAGGACTATTATAGGGATGAGCTTAACAACCCAGCAGCCTTCAGTCTGATTGGCGACATTCAAGATAAGGTTGTGCTGGACCTTGCATGCGGCGAGGGATACAACACACGGATTCTTGCCAGAGAAGGAGCCAACGTAGTTGGAGTTGACTTCTCCAAGCAACTCATAGAATATGCACGGCAGTCTGAAGCAAGAGAGAAGCTGGGCATAACCTACTATGTCATCGAGGCAGCCAACCTTAAAGGGTTCCTGAGAAACCACTTCGACCTTGTCACCTGTTTCATGGCTCTGCAGGACATCGAAAATCATGAACAAACTGTAGCTGAAGTAGCAAGGGTTTTGAAAAGCAAGGGAAGATTCATTTTGTCTATTCCTCATCCTTGCTTCGAAACCATTGTTAGGAACCGCAAGCGAGTAAGCGCTTCACAAAGATACTTTGGAGTCGTGAAGTACGCCATTGATTGGGACATGGAGAGATTAGCTAAACCATTCAAGACAGCATCCTTCCATCGAACACTAACCGACTATTCCGCCGTGCTCTTCAAAAACAAACTGTGTGTGTCAAGATTTATCGAACCACAACCAACAAAACAAGGACTGCAAAAACATCCGGCGCTCAGAAAAATTCTCATCAGACCACAATCAATTATCTTCGAATCAATAAAGACTACAGCTTACGCAATCTGTTAAGACCCTGCTTCAACACTTGAAAAGGCTGCTGTGTAAAATGACAAAACCTTGGATCAATATGCCTAGTTCAAAACAGAAGATCCACTTAAGATATATCCGATTGCCCAATCGAATCATGGATAACTGGGACGAGCTCCTGCATCGCTCCGACAAGATAATTGTAGGGCGCTCGGAAGTCAGTTCACCGAACGCCTTGATTTTTGATGGCAAAGTCGTGCTGGCGCAAGGTTTCAAAATTGTCTATTTTGAGATTCCGCGGAAATGGTTCACAATTATGAAAGTATGGAACACAAAAGGCGAACACACAGGATACTACTGCGATATTGTTACGCCTTTTCGGTTGCTGCACGATGGCGTTGTTGAGCAGATTGACCTGTTTCTGGACCTCTGGGTCTCGCCAGACCTGAGATACAAGATATTGGATGAAGATGAGTTTGAAGAGGCAGCGCAGAAAAACTGGATTACCTCAAGACTTTGTAGTAGGGCTAAGAAAGAGCTACAGCAGCTCGTTCAAATGGTTGATGACAGAAGGTTTCCACCTCCACTTGTCAAAGACTTGGAGAGAAAGCTACACCTATAGAAGAGGATTGAGATGGAATACGAAAGGTTTCAGCTCAAAGACGGACGCACTGTAATGCTGGAACAGCTAAAAGAGGAGGACCTATCTCAGATGATAGAAGTGTTCAACAGCGTTATCACGGAGGGCAGCTATTTTCCACGAAATGAGGGTGTCCCAGACCTCGAGACTGCCAGACAATGGCATCAGGACCACGTAAAAGCTGGTCTCTTCTATCTGGCAGCCAAAGTGGACGGCGAATTTGCAGGAGGCGCAACAATCGAACCTAAGAGAGGAAAGGAATCCCACATCGCCGTGTTCGGAATCTACCTTAAGCAGCAATTTCGAAACATGGGGATCGGAACACGGCTCGTTCAGAGAATTATCGAAATCGCACGAAGCAAAGGCTTTGAGATAATGGAGCTTAACGTGTTTTCATCAAATCAACGAGCGTTACATCTCTACAGCAAGTTTGGCTTCGAAGAAGTGGGCAGAGTCAAAAACGGCATCAAGTTTTCTGATGGAACATACGCTGACGAGATACATATGGTGTTGAATATTAGATCCTAGAGGATTTGGGCGATTATAGCTCCAAGTTCTTCCAAGCAACGACGAGAAGCGCCAGTAGCGTCCAGCCGATAAGAGCTCCAGTGAGAGCATGCACCAGAGTATTCCTAGCAAAAAGGATGTTGGTTACAAACCCTATGACAAAAGCGATGATGCCCATGTACCCTCCCTGTTTTCGCGACCTTCGCAGAAGCTCAGCAGCGCCGAACGCTAAAACCGCGCTTATTAACAGGATGATGCCCCATACCGGAAACTGCACAGTCCATCTTACCAAGTGTCCGCCGAAATATTCGCCAACTAGGGCTTGGAGAGCAGACAAACTGCTTCTCAACGCCATTGCCCAGGCAATGAATCCCAATACACCGAAGACGGCATAGACTGTGAACTGTGTGACGATTAGTTTGATTAATGGATTTTGCATAAACAAGCACCTTACTATACGCTTTCTGATTGTAGCAATCCAAAGAAAAAGTAATCTGAGTTTGTTTAAATCCTTTCTCTAAGTTTGCTGCAGGATCTTGGAATGCTGTTCAAGTTTTTCATGTGCGGGTCTTTTGGACACTAAATTTTAAAATATTAGGTTGTTTGTTGTTGATGAGTGTGCCCCGATAGCTCAGCCGGTAGAGCACAAGCCGAGAGCAACAGCCTTGTAAGCTCAAAACAAAGAGAGCTGTAGGTCGCGGGTTCGAATCCCGCCCGGGGCTCCATTCTGGAAAAGTACACTTTTTATTCAGTTTGCAATTGGTTATAGACGTCTGCTTCAAGTCACTGTGATCCTTATCCTTGTTTAGATATCTTGAAACGGAGGTAATCGTGTTGGCGAAGAAACTGGGTGTAGATTGCCCTTGTGGTTTCAGCTTTGTCACGCCTCACGGTGAAGACGACGCCGTGGCTATCACGCAGTTGCATGTTCAACGAATTCACAAGAAGGAGTTTCCAAAAAGAGTCTCCAAAGAAGAAGCATTGAAGCAGATAAAAGAAGTAAAGTGAGGTCTCAGCGAATGTCTAGACTAGACGTGACTAGCTTGATCTTCTTTTTCTATCGGCTCAAGATGCAAAAGCTCAGAGCGTCAATTGTTGGTTGTCATGAGGATAGATGTAAACTGGTTTTTTCACGTTTCTCAAATGGTCAATTGAGTCTAAGGCTTTGTGTGCGCAGTAGAGAACGCCAGGTATGTTTCGTCGTTCCAGATTCTCTTTGATGGGCGCAGCGTCGCCACAATAAACATAGTTCAAGTCGCCGGATTTGACGACTACTGACTGATGTCCAATGGAGTGTCCTGGAGTTGGAAGCACTGAAACGTCATTCGTGACGTTGAACTCTCCATGAACGAGCTGGTAATCCGCTTTAATGTCGAATAACTCTTTAATGTATCCAGCTTCTTGGAATCTTTCCGGTTGCTGAGCGTATTTGAACTCTTCAGCTTGCACAACAAACCTGGCATGAGGGAATAGGATGTTGTTGCCGCAGTGGTCAAAGTGCAAATGCGTGTTCACTATAACATTGATGTCTTCGGTTTTCAAGCCGTGCTGGGATAGTTGGGCCTTCAGGTTTTGCTCACGGCTTCTTTTCACTGTGTAGAATTTTCGATATTTTTCTGGAAGCTCGCCTATTCCTGTGTCGACAAGTATGTTTTCTTTTTGAGTCTGAATGAGTAGGGGTTTTAGGGCTGCCTCATATGGTTGCCCCATGTATTTCATGTAAACGACGAAGCTCTTGTCCAGAGTGAAGAATCCGTCGCAGAGTAAATGCAGCTTCATCGTTTATCACGGGCTGCAGCATCAGCTTGCATTGTGCTGAGTCTCGTTGAGTTTTTCCATGAGCGCAATTAAATCGAGTGGAGATGAGATCAGGCAGTTGGCTCCAGCTTGGGTCAATTGTTCGGGCGTGGCGAAGCCTGTTGTTGTGCCCACTGCGAATATGTTGAGTCCTTGGGCTACTTTCATGTCGAGGATGCTGTCGCCTACGACTATGGTTTCATTTGGTTTGACTCTTAACGCTTTCAAGACAGTCTCCAGGTGTACTGGGTTGGGCTTGACAAAGTCCACGGAATCTCTGGTTACAACTGTCTTGAAGAAAGGTTTGAGGCGAAACGTGGACAGGATGTGGTCAGTGGCTTTCTGGCTGTTGACGGTGAAGAGTCCCAATTTCAATTTCATGTTTTTCAGAGTCTGAAGCGTTTCAAGGATTGCTGGTACAAGTTGTGTTGATTTGGCGCTTTCCATTTCGTATTTTTCCATTATGGTCCACACGTCTTTCTTTAGTTTTGAGAAGTCTTTGGCGCTTACGTGATGGTTTTTCTGGTAGATTTCTGCTTTCTTTAGCATGTCAAAGACGCTTTCGTTTATCGAGAAAACAGATTGGGGGAATCCTTGATTGGCTAGTAATTGTATGACTTCTGCGCGTGCTGATTTGTAGTCTAGGTTGAAGCTTACTATTGTTCCGTCGAGGTCGAACACAACTGCTTTGAGGTTCATTGTGCTTCACGACTGTGCGGTGTTGATATGTTTCTGCGGCAGAGAGCACTGTCAACAGGATAATATAGTTTGTGGTGTTCACAGAGCTACGCTTTTTGCTTTACAGAGGTTTGAAATAGTATCTTGGCCATTGAGGCCATTGTGTTGATGCTGTTTGCTGCAGAATCGAAGGCTTCTCGAAGTCCACTTTCAAGGGCATGCCTACTTGAAGTTTGTCGGGTTCGATGTCTCGAATCATGCCCAAGAGCTGGCCGCCTCCTTCAAACTTCACGATGCCGAGGGCGTAGGGGGCGTTTGATTCGAATTCTTTCGGTGAGACATGAATCATAGTGTACGTGAGAAGTTTGCACTCATTGTCAATTGGGATCCATTTCAAATCTTTGGATAGGCATTTTGAGCAGGCGGGTCGGGGAGGCAGGAGCACTGTTCCGCAGTGGTTGCATTTGACTGCCATCAGTTTGCCCTCGCCGACAAACTTGTAGAAGCTGTCGATGGTGAAGGGTCGGGTTTCTGACACTTGCTTCATCCCCTTTTATAGATGTTGACTACTCCTGTTGCGCCTAAGCCTCCGATGTTGTGTGTTAAGCCGATTTCGGCGCCTTTCACTTGTCTTTTTCCAGCCTGCTCGGTCAGTTGCAGGTAGACTTCGTAGGCTTGGGCTGTGCCTGTTGCGCCTACGGGGTGTCCCTTTGCTTTTAATCCGCCGCTTGTGTTAACCGCGATTTTGCCATCTATGCCTGTTTGTCCGTCTTCGATGAGGCATCCGCCTTTGCCTTTTTCGCAGAAGTCTAGGTCTTCGTAGGCTACGATTTCGGCTATTGTGAAGCAGTCGTGTACTTCGGCTACGTCTATGTCGTTGGGCGTGGCGCCTGCCATTTTGTAGGCTTCCTCTCCAGCTAAGCGTCCAGCATCTAGGTTCGTGAGGTTTTCGCGTTCATACAATCCTATTGTGTCACTCGCCTGCCCTGAGCCGATTATGTGAACTGGTGTGTCCGTGAATCTCTTTGCTATTTCAGGTTTGGTTAGAATTAGGCAGCTGGCGCCGTCGGTTATGAGTGAGCAGTCGTAGAGTTTGAGCGGCCAGGCTACAACGCGTGAGGACAAGGCGTCTTCGAGGCAGATTTCTTTTTGCATGTGTGCTTTTGGGTTCATGGCGCCGTGGTGATGGTTTTTGACGGCTACTAAAGCCATCTGTTTTTCAGTTGTTCCGTACTTGTGCATGTGTGCTCTGCCGACCATGGCGAATAAGCCTGGAAACGTTGCGCCTTGCCATTGCTCGAAGGGATAGTCGCATGCCATGGCAAGGTATTCGGTGACGTCTGAGGTTTTTCGGTGGGTCATTTTTTCGACGCCGCCCACCATGACTACGTCGTAGAGTCCTGACATGATTGCCATGATTCCTGCTCTTATGGCGACGGCGGATGAGCTGCAGGCTGCTTCGGTTCTCATTGTTGGAATCGGCGTCAACCCGACCCAATCTGCCACGGTTGGGCCTGTGTGTCCTTGGTGTTCGAAGGATTCGCCCATTTGTCCTACGATTAGTGCTTTGATGTCTTTTTTTGGGTTGAGGTTTGGGCATTTTTCGTAGGCGTCTTTGGCTGCTTCTACGAAGAGTTCTCGGGCGTAGACTCCTTCGAATCGTCCGAATTTGGACATGCCTGCTGTGATGATTGAGGCTAGGGGTTTGCCTGTCATGATTGTGTTGGCTCCTGTGAATTTGGAAGCTGATGATATACGTGATCCTCTATTAAAGTCATTCCAGAACAGGTTTGCAGGGGGTCTGTTAGTATGAGTTTGGAAAATTTTTTTTGAGGGTGTGCTGAGCGTGTTCTGTATGGTGTTTCTGTTTGGGTTTTGGTTTCTGTATGGTGTTTCTTGCTGTGTTTAGCGTGGTGTTCTATGTTGGTTTGCGTGGAGATGCAACATGCTAGGCGTGAAGTTAGCGATGTTGAGCTGTTGCGGCAGTGCTTGTGAAGAACTGTGTGCAAGAAGAAGGCGGGTGTCGGTTAAGCTCGTCTTCTACCAGGCGTTGTGATTGTGTGCGTGGTAGTGTTGACTCGCGCACTGTATTATCATCATCAGGTTGATCGTGGCTGAAGCTGTGTGGACATCGTCGTCAGCGTGTTCCCGGTGACATCAACGCTCAGCATGGCGGCTGCGGCTGTGCTTGAAGAATTTGGACAGCTGTCGTTGAACACGCAAGCCTAGTCTGTTTGTTCGTGGTTTGAGTTTTGGTGTGGGTTGCTTCAGCTTATGTCGAGTTCTTTTTCGAGTTCGTTGATCATGTTTAGGTAGTGATCGTGTTTTCCTTTGCCGATTATGTTGTTTTCGATTTTTTGGAATTTTTCCAGGAGTTGTTGGTTGTCGTTGGGGGTTAGGACTCTGTTGCCCATTGGGTAGAGGATGTTGTCTTCCTTGTAGATGTGCTGTTCCAACAGTTCTGCGTATCCTTGGGCGTTTTGGGTGATGGCTATGTGTGTGGTTTTGTCGTCTGGCGTGTATGTGTTTGATGCTTCGGATAAGCCTTTGACGTAGCGGCGTCCTTGTTCATGTTCCATGAGCATGACTGCGATTGGACCGCCTATGGTGGGAATGCCTCTCTGACCTAAGAGGGGGAATAGCGTGTCTTGTTCTTTGCCGTGGTGGCATCGGTCTGCGAAGGTTTGAATGAATTCGACGGCTTTTTTGAAAACGTCAATGTCCATTTGCTCTCCGGCTTCAAGCCTTTCAGACGCAGCTTTGAGAATCTTGGTCATTCGTAGTATGACTTGATGTTCTTCTTTGAGGTTGTCGGTTGCTGACATAGTTTCTTATTCCTTCTTTGTTAGAAATCTCAAAGGATAGAATTTTTCTGCATGCTTTTTAAATACCCTTCGGTCTCAGACAATAGCTTTTCAAACACTTCTCACATTTCATCCTTCTGAAGAATGGAATTGAGCTGTGACTGTTTTGAAGTTGTTGTTGACGTTGAAGGGTTTGCCACAACAACTTCTTTGGATGTTGAGTGGTAAATCTCTTTTCAGACGTTATTAACTTACGCTTAGAACAAGTATAACACCGAGAGTGCTTCATGTTTAGAAGTAGAAGTCTACACCGCTTGCACGATGACTACCACTTCCATGTTATTCGGCTACGGCTGTGGGGGTGTTGATGCCCAATCTTTAATATCATCAATGGGCTTTTGGCGTAGTTTCTCGAGGGTCTGTCTGGATTCTTGTAAGGTAGGTGCGCTCTTCCACATCAGAAATTGAGCTCTTATCCTTGCTCACTTGAAGAATCTGAAGATTTTCTTATACCAAGGCGTCAATTTGTCTTGTATTATTTGACAGAGGTCCGTTGCAAGCTGAGAGTTGTTGAAGACATCTTCATTGTGGGCTCGGAGCACCTGTATGCCCCACCGTGCTAGGTTTGAGTCTCTTTCCTCATCGTATCCTCTTTGGTCATTATGTATGTCACCGTCGATCTCTAAGCCTAACCTTAGTGTTGGACAGTAAAAGTCAAGGATGTAACCATATGCCACCCACTGTCGACGGAAGATATGATTTGGAAAATTCGGCATCACTTCACTTTTTAGTATTTCCCACATGCGCTCCTCTGCTGGTGTCGGATTGTGTCGCATCTCATAGGCTTTCTGGATTTTTAATGGGTCTATTCGGCGATACATGCTGCCCACTCTTTCCTTAGATCAGTGTTTTGAACCCCATAAACATTAATCTACATCTTTATGTCAATTTGCGGGTGGCGATGTCCCTATACTGAGCCCGCATTCTTGTTAGGTCTACTATTCAATAATAATAACTATCGTTAACCGCTAACCCTGTCCTGTCTCAGCACAAACTTCGGCTCATGCACCCACGTTCATCCAACGTCAAAAATGAATTTGTGCGTGCATAAAATTTCTATCCCTAACCCGACCCAACCCTTTTACTCTCCCTTATCTCCCTTGACATATACACAGAGATAGAGACATATCACACATACAACAGCTAAGAAGCCAACGGATGTAGGTGATGAAGATAGTGGATTTGGAAATAGCTTTTCAGGTTTTTCCCTTCATAATCCCATTAGTAACTGCCGTTGTCGGCTGGGTTTTGGGCTACTACTTGGGTCTAAGAAGTCAGAAGATTCAAAGTCTTCAGCGATATGTCATTGAAACCGTCAAAGAGCAGTACCCCCCTCTCCTCTCTGAAGTGCAGAGGAACAGTGAATACCTAGATGATTTTCTTGAGAAACCCTTTGAGGAGTTTCACTTTTCAGTATTGACGCAATTTCTCAAGAAAGGGCTAGGGGCACTAATGAAGAAACACCATGCTGATTTGTTTCAATCGGTGAGTTATTTTTCAGAGAAAATCAAGCCAAGCTTCGAGGAGCTCAACACGCTTAGGCTTGGTGCTCACGAAAAGCTCTACCGCATGTGGCAAGCTTATGTTTACGAAAGCTTGCCTGCAATTTACAGAGATTCCTCTAACAACATAACAGGTGACCTTATCCGAGCTGTCGGTCGGGATAACGTGCTTTCCGAATTGTTGATAGGAGATTATAATTCAATGGCTAAGAAAGTCGAAAGATGCATCGATGAAAAGACATCTTGGATTCGGAACAGAGAATCTCGAAAACCCTATGTCATTAAAGGAATATCCGTAGGAGAGATAGACTACAAGAAAATAACCGAATCTTTGATTGAAAAGGCGAAGCCAACCATCATGGATATGCTCAAAGTCTATGCTTACTTGAAAGAGCAAAATGACACGGAAATTAAAGGAAGACTGCTTCCATTACTCCAGAAATACATAAGCAATCCAGTGTAAATCAGACTCGATGTCCCTTAATCCAATTCCCAAGGTTTCCCTTTAGCCAAACATAAAAGACCGTTTTATGATCAGATGTATTCGGCAGATAGGCATGGGCTAAAATGGGTTTTCCGAAATCCAAGAACCAGCGAGGAAATTCCAGTCTGTTCTCTTTGTCTCTTATGGTTCATGTGGCTTCGTTTTTCTTTGAGTGTGTCTAGGAATTTCTTGTCCGTTACTTGGGACCATAAGTCACGCACGGTGTAGAGTGGTTTCTCAGCGAATCTGGGCTCAACTTTCAAACCGTTGAGTTCAACGTATCTGCGTTCCTGCATCAGGTTCTCCAGCATCCACGCGTTCTCAGCAGGGTTCCTCAGAAAGCTTCACGACTGATGACATGACGGTTTTGGCTTCGCCTAGCTGAAAGAATCCTAAGACGAATGAGAAGAATAAAGGACAAAGTCAAAGAATGGAATAGCGCGTGCTATTGGAGAACTGCGCGAAGCGCAAGGAAGCGTTTCTCTTGCGGACGTCACCGTTCTTCTCCGCCTCATCTATCAGGGGTAGCCATTATGTTGGGGTTCATTATGTCCCAAACAATGCTGCTTTCGCACAAGTCATAAGAACTGGAGCAAACAAAGGCAACGAACAACCTGACATTCATTGTGGTAAGGTCAATTGCCTGAAGACAGAGTTGAAGGCAGATTTGCTAGCATCTGGGCAGAAAGGCACAGAATCCAACCACAGATAACAAAGGACTGGGTAAACAATGATTGGGCAAAGGGAAGAAACCAGCTCTTGACCTTTCATATAAGAATCAGAGACAGAAAACTGACAGGAAAAATAGCTGAGATCCAGCACAAGCTATCAAGTATCCCTTGTGTGGATCCGTTAGCTGAAGACTACCTGCACATAACCGTGAAATCATGCGGATTCCTCGTAGAATCTGAAACATATGAAGACGACATTCCGATAGAGAACCTGCAAAGAATAATCAGCCGCGCAGAACAGATCCTGAAGCCACTTCACAGATTCAATGTGCGCCTTCCTAAACTCAACATTTTCTCAGACGTAATCGTAGTAGAGGTTCACGATGAGGGCAAAATCGGAAACTTGAACAAAGAACTGCAAGCGATACCCGAGATCAAGAAAATGAAATTCGACTATCCGATTTCTTGCCTCACATAAGCATAGTCCAATTCAAAAATAATCAAGACTTCCCTACATTAATTAGCTCTCTCGAAGAACTAAGAGAGACAGAATTCGGAGACCTCGCAGTGAACCACATAGAGTTAGTCAACGCCCATCTGCAAGGAAGGTACATCACACTAAAAACCATACACACTTTCGAACTGAGATAACAACACTATTCGCAGTCATGATCTACCCTTGTGTGTGCATAGAATTTCTATCCAACCAACCAAAACTCTTCAGTTCTCTTGTATAGAAGATTTCTCCACAAATCGTTAATGCGCCGAGCTACGAGAGACTGTTTTGTCGTTTAGCTGTGAGAGAGAGGTTATAGCCGTATGAGAAAGCAAGTTCTGATTCTCGTAAGTGTTGCATTGGGTTCTTTCCTCGTTGGGACTATGTTCAGCGTTATGGCAATTGATGGAGAAAACCCGTTTGCTAGGATATGGCAAGCAATCAGTGATTTGCAGAGAAGAGTGGAAAACATTGAAGAATCTCAAAATGGGACATCTAGTGCTGATATTGAAAGATACATAAACGAAATATCCAGAGTTGAGCTACTAAGGGCAAGTAGCGGAGATGGGATTCCATACTACTATTACTATGGAGTCTCAGGTCATTGGAACATCACAAAGCTGCAGACAGAGCCTTTCAAAGAAAAACTAAATTCAACAATAGGTGGAGCATTAATGTACTGCGATGCCTATGATAATACCTACTACAGCTTACAACCAGAGGGCAAAGGATACACACAGTTGATAAACATGGCTGTTAGCAGAGAGTTGAGCCCAACAGAAACAGAAGAAGTCAGATTGTTGATAAAATCATACTTAGCTCATCTATAACAGCTTGACAATAGCCGTGCATTGGGTACGACTCTTCCTAATATTTCAGTGCCTAGTATAAACCCCTTTGCGGCTAACTTAAATCAAGCTCTGCCTTTTTATCTCTATTCTGAGTGGTGTGTTTTTTTTGTTTTTTCATTTTTTTATAGAGAGAGTATGAGAGAGATAGATAGCGAGAACCAGGTAGAAAGGTTGGTTTGGGATAGCACACACTTTCTATCCAATCAACTAAGAAATGGGAAATAGGATCTACCAATCATCAATTATTTCTATTGCACATACACGATGCGCGTGATCTGCAATGCAAGCATAAACAAATAAACATGGTTGCCGTGGAAACGTCATAAAGAAGGTATCATGTTGAAGGTGCTCGTCGCTTACTACAGTGAAACTGGAAACACTGAGAAAATCGCCAAAGCAATTTATGAAGAAGCTTCCAAGAAACATGAAGCACACCTAAAAAGAATACAAGACATCAGCGCAGAAACATTGAACAATTATGATCTCGTTTTTCTAGGCTCCGCCTGTCACTCATCCGACTTGGCAGTTCCAGTTAAGAAAATCTTGAAAGCGCTTCCAGAATCACCAAAATTCAAACTAGCCGGCTTCTTCACCCACTCAACATATGCTCCTAAACAAACCGAACACAGCCCACGCGCTCAAGCTCTTTTCGACAGGTGGGCATCCAAATGCATACACACCTTCGAAGACATGAGCAAAGAGAAGCGAATCAACTTCAAAGGATACTCCCACTGCCAAGGCGCACCCAGCCGCCCGATTCAAACATTCATACGCACCACAATAATCACCTCCGATGAAGAATGGGAAACCTATATTCAAGAAGCCCAAAAACATCCCAGCCAACAGGATCTGGAAAAAGCCGACACTTTGAGCATGCACTTCAAAATAGAAGAAAAAAACGGAAGCATGATTCTCTATGGAAAGAAACCGAAAACCATTCTCTACATCATAGAACCCGATGCTTCAAGAGCGTGCCGAGTGAAACTTACACCTCTAATATAACGCTGGAAATATACCCTGACTTCTTGGAAACAAAGAGTTTGTTCAGCATCCGCGCATTTTCAGCTGCGCTTTCGGACAGCTTCACAACAGATGATATGACTGTTTTGGCGTCACCTATTTGAATGAAGCCGAGAACGAATGGCACTTCGTCTATGAAGGCTCTTCCAGCAAAGGCACATGTTCTTTCGAAAGTTTTATAGTGAATCCGCTCTTACACTATAGGATTCTTTCAAAGCAGAATGGAGATTAGAATAGCATGTCAGAGGAAGTTGCAATTGTCGGCATAGGCTGCACTGGCTTCAAACCGATTACACCAGACCTCTCCTATAAAGAATTGATGTTTGAGGCAGCAACCAGAGCTTACGAAGACGCTGGAGGCATCAACCCACGCAAAGAAATAGACGGCTTCGTCTCATGCGCCGAAGACTACTGGGAAGGACACAGCATATTCGACGAATTCGCGCCAGACCAAATAGGCGCTGCACTACGCCACCTGTTCACTGTCTCAAGCGATGGATTGATAGGCTTAGCCACAGGCTACATGCTCATTAAAACTGGGCAACTCAACACAGTCGTGGTTGAAGCTCACAGCAAACTCTCCGATGTAACAACATTTACTGGCATCGTGAACTTTGGACTCGACCCCATCTACAACCGACCTCTCGGCGGACATCCACACTACATGGCAGGATTAGAAATGACTCGATTCCTACATGAAACAGGAAACACACGCGAACAGTGCGCTCAAGTTGTAGTGAAGAACAAGCGAAACGCGTTGCGTAACCCAAATGCTGCACACGGAGCCAATATCACAATCGAAGATGTGCTTCAATCCGAACCCTACTTTCACCCCCTAAACCGTTTAGACGCTAGTTCCACAGCTGACGGAGGAGTAGTCATGGTCCTAGCTTCAGAAAGCTACGCCAAGAAAATCACAGATCAACCTGTGTGGATAAGGGGAATAGGCTGGATCTCAGACACTTCGTACCCTGAGTCTCGGGAATGGGGCAGAGCCATATACGCTCAATTGGCTGCAGACATGGCTTACAAAATGGCTGGAATCCGAAACCCGCAAAAAGAAGTCGGCTTCGCAGAAATCGACGACTCATTCTCATACAAGGAACTTCAACACATGGAAGCACTCAAATTGTGCGGCACAGGCAAAGCTGGAAGACTAACAGAACTAGGTGAAACCGAGATAGACGGCGACATGCCAGTCAACGCGTCAGGCGGACTTCAAGGCATGGGATACGCCATCGAAGCCTCAGGCTCACAAAGAGTCCTTGAAGCAGTCTTACAACTGCGCGGTCAAGCTGGCAAACATCAAATCTGCGACGCCCAAACAGGCGTGGCTCAAAGCTGGCGAGGAATCCCCACAGCAACTGGCGCTGTTGTCGTTCTCAGCAGCGAGGTGAAATAGAAAATGTTCGGCAAAAAACGAGTAGCAGTCATCGGCGCAGGACTAACCCTCTTCAGAAGAAACATGAAAGAAACAGGCAGAGAAATGTGCTGGGAAGCCTCAAAAATCGCACTCGATCAAGCAGGACTTGGACTTAAAGACATACAAAGCGTAGCTTATGGAAGCGCCCCAGACGCATTCGACGGCATTCACATGAAAGGCGAAAACATGACAGACGGCTCTGGAGCATGGCGCAAACCCTTCAGCCGAGTCTACGTTGGAGGCGGCACAGGAGTCTTCACCGCAGAAGCAGGCTGGTGGCATGTGGCATCAGGCTTGTTCGACACCTGCCTCGTTGTGGCGGAAGAGAAAATGTCGCCCTGCCAACCGCATCCGGCACAAGCTTTCACAACCATATTCGACCCAATCATGGACAGACCACACGGCACCACACTCATCTGGATATTCTCGCTGGAAATGCACCGTTACATGCACAAACACGGCATAAAGAAAGAACAAATCGCACTGGTCTCAGTTAAGAACAAAGGAAACGCGTTGGATCACCCATGCGCTCAACTCGGCGCAAAAATCACTGTTGAGGACGTCCTCAACTCAGAGATCATGGCATGGCCAGTTCAAAGATTAGACATCAGCCCCACAAGCGACGGCGCCGCTGCCCTAGTTCTCGCTTCAGAAGATGTCGCAAAAAAACTCACGGACAACCCAGTCTGGATTGACGGCGTCGGCTGGTGCATCGACTCAACCTACTGGACAAACAGAGACCTCTACTACCCAGACTACGTGGAATGCGCAGCCCGCATGGCATACAAGATGGCCGGCATCAAAAACCCACCCAAAGAAATCGACGTCGCCGAACCCTACGATCCATTTGACTACAAAGAACTACACCACATGGAAGGTCTGCTGCTATGCAAGAAAGGCGAGGCGCCGAAGCTTACAGCGGAAGGCATAACTCAAAGAGACGGTGACCTACCTATCAACCCATCAGGGGGCTTACTCGGAGTTGGCAACCCAATCGCTGCAGCAGGGCTAATGAAAGTCTGTGAAATCTTCTGGCAACTACGCGGCGAAGCAGGCAAGAGACAGGTCCCAGGCGACCCGAGAACAGGCTTGGCACAGGCTTGGGGCGACCTGATGCAGTACGGCTCAGTCATCGTGATGAGAAGGTAGGGTGAAGAAAAAGATGAGCGCAAAAATAAAGGAATTCCCAGGC
>Ga0315314_1001546_pt1 | contig 20679 bp, 18 predicted proteins | sample TDP9_MG_FD_203631 | JGI IMG/M metagenome (GOLD analysis project Ga0315314, IMG submission 203631) | Freshwater sediment microbial communities from Lake Towuti, South Sulawesi, Indonesia - TDP9 | ecosystem: Environmental > Aquatic > Freshwater > Lake > Sediment | place: Indonesia: South Sulawesi... | reverse complement strand
TTTCACCGGGTACCAAGCGGGGACAGCGGGGTGCTCGTTGCTCTATTCATGCACGTCGGAACTTACCCGACAAGGCATTTGGCTACCTTGAGAGAGTCAGAGTTACTCCCGGCGTTTGCAGGCCCTTAGCCCGGTTGAACCCAGGTTTGAGGAACCTGTACTGGCCAAGATTCAGAAGCCGTTCACACCCTTTCGGGCTTGCGGCTCCCTGTGTTTTTATTAAACAGTCAGCACCCCCTTGCCACTGCGACCTGCGATTCCAGTCAAAGACCAAAACCGCAGGCACCCCTTATCCCGAAGTTACGGGGCTAGTTTGCCTAGTTCCCTCGCTTGGTGTACACCCGACACGCCTTAGGTTTCTAGCCTAGGGGCACCTGTGTCGGATCTAGGTACGGTCACGAAGGATCCATCCCAACACCCTTTTCAATGACTCCAAGGATCAGCCGAACCCTCCTAAAAACGGAAGGCTATTCCCGCCTTCACCTGGTTCTCACCATTGCGGCACTCCCCAAGCTTAAACGGTTAAACAGGGCGACAACCCTGCTCGACTTGCCTCGAAGCGTCAGATGTTGGGCTTGCGTCGCCGCGTGTACCCTCGTGGTACAGGGATTTTAACCTGTTTCCCTTTCGGATTGGTCGGTTGAGCCTATCCTTAGGACCGACTTACCCCCAGCTGACGACGCGTTGCTGGGGAACCCTGGCCCTTTCGGCGGAGAAGATTCTCACTTCTCTTTGCTGTTACTACCACCGGGATTTTCAATCCCGAACCGGTCCACCGGACCTCACGGCCCGGCTTCCGCCCAGTCGGGACGCCCTCCTACCGGATCATGGTCTTTCGACCATGCCCTGAGGTATCGGCGGCTGGCTTAGTCCCGTCCATTTTCAGGGCCGTCAGCCTCGGCGGGTGAGCTGTTACGCTTTCTTTGAAGGGTGGCTGCTTCTAAGCCTACCTCCCCGCTGTCTGGGGCTGACGACGCCTTTCAGTTTCACGTTTAACCAGCACTTTGGGGCCTTAACCTCAGTCTGGGTTGTTCCCCTCTCGGCACAGGAGCTTACCCCCTGTGGCCCGTCTCCCGAGGTCTATGGCGACAATGGATTCGGAGTTTGAGAGAAAAGCGCGGCCTTTCGACCGCTTACTTTTCAATCAGTGCTCTACCCCACTGACCGCCTCACTCGAGGCTGGGCTGCGACCCACTTCGGAGGGAACTAGCTATAACCGGGCTAGATTGGTCTTTAGCCCCTAACCCCAGGTCAACGGAGCGGATTGTAACCCAGCACCCATTCGGTCCTCCACCAAGCTTTCGCCTGGCTTCGACCTGCCCAGGGATAGATCGCCCGGTTTCTAGTTTCACTGTTGTGACTCCAGGCCCTTTCAGACCCAGCGCCTGGCAGGCTTGCGCCTGTTGCGCGCTTTTTGGTTTCCCTCTGCTTGCAGGCTGGTTAGAGCCTTTAAGCTTGCCACAACCGTGAACTCCCCGGACCGTGTTTCTAAACGGAGCGTGCAACCCTGGTCGTCCTCTCTCGTACTGCCGTGTTGCCACGGGTTCCTTTAAGAGGAGTCTACCCTTCCAGGCTGCACACGTCTGTTACCGTCTGGTTTCAGGCGCTTTTCACCTCCCTTCCGGGATACTTTTCGGTTTTCCGTCACCGTACTAGTGCGCTATCGGTCTTGAGGCGTGTTTAGTCTTGGGAGTTGATGACTCCCGGTTTCCCACACCCAAACCGGGGTATGGTACTCAAGAACTCCAGCCCAGCTCTTTCCGGCTTACGTCTACGGGGCTTTCACCCTCTTTGGCAGGCCGTTTCAGGCCACTTCAACTTAACCAGTGAAGAGGAGGCCGGGTCCACAACTCTACATCTCCCACAAGTTTCCCTGCGGGATTCGGTTTGGACTCTTCCCTTTTCGCTCGCTGCTAATGGGGGAATCACGCTTGTTTTCTTTTCCTCCGCCTAATAAGATGTTTCAGTTCGGCGGGTTCCCGCTCCTCACGGAGCGCCACGAGTTCCGAAGAACTCGCAGCAAGAAGTCTCATTTGGGAATCCTCGGATCTACAGCAGCGTGCGCTTACCCGAGGCGTATCGCCGCTTGCCGCGCCCTTCTTCGGCGTCTCAAGCCGAGCCATTCTCCAGACGGCGTAGCGTGTCGAGCTTACTCGTGTTTTGGATCAGGCGTCTGTTTGACGTTTGAGGAACTACGCCTTTTCTCTTTTGTCAAGTGGGCGTGTTCGATGGTGTCTGCATGGTGTTCATTGTGAGCAAAATGCGCTCACTCCACCCTTCATCCTTGAAGCGCTTGGGCTTAAGGATTGCATCAACTTTTGAGTGGAGGTTTTATGGCGTCAATTCTATTCGCCAAATACTCTGAAGGCATGTTCTGCAGATATAAACGTTGCGCACACAGCATATAAGGTGCGATTGCTTAGCGTGCGCTTGTTTTTACACATTCTTGAATAATGATTGTTGGATTGAGAAGAGTGCTTTTCTTCGTTTTTCGGGTTTAAGCGAAAACTATATTTGTCTATTCTATGCGTGCTTAGTTGGGGTTGCCGGCCATAGGGCGCGGGACCCACCCGATCCCGTTCCGAACTCGGAAGTTAAACCGCGCTCCGTTTCCGGTGGTAGTGTGGTCTTCGGCCCCGCGAACCCGGGAAAGCTGGCTGCCCCACTGACTGTGCCTTTTAAGGGGTGGCTCTTCTGAAAACAGCGAAACCTTTTAATTTCTATTCATCTTTTCAACATTTCTCAATCTGGAGGAAAAATCCTCAAGATTTATTACTAAGAAAGTGCAGTTGACATGGAGATGATAACTCTGATACTTCAACAAGTTCTTCAGTTACTTCCTGGTTCTGACAATCTTCTAAGCTGGATTCTGCAAATCGTATTCCTAGGTATCTTCATTGCCTTCATGTTCTATGGACAACGATTTCAGGTACTTATCTGGATGCGCGAGATCGAGGGCTCACTTTTTAAGCTCAAACTCATGCGGGAAGAAGCCCGAAAAACTGCAATTGCCGCTATAAATGAGACGGGAAAACCACAGGTGGACCCAACGGGTCAGATAGACCGTTTTCTAGAGTATTTTGCACTAACACCCGTTGAGCTTGACCCCACAGGCATCATTTGGCGACTAGAGCACATGTTAGACGTTCGAGACGTTCGCTTTAAGGACGATGTAAGACTCATGGCTCCTTCAGCCGATGAAGCTCAGATCAACAATCTGGAGAACACTCTTGAGGCGGCCACGGCTTTGAATATGATTTACAAGTTAATTCGACACTTCTATCTGCTTGGTAAAAAGACTCAGAGCCTCTATGTTATAATGCAGGTTCAGATGGTTTTGCCACTAATTATGAAAGAGGCTGAGGCATACTCCAGCGCCTTAAAAGCCTTCCAACTGGGTCAGCCCATAGGCGACGGAGCCGGCGCGTTGGTTGCAGCCAAGCTCATGCACGATTACGAGAAGACCAAGGTTGAGAAAGACGTAGTAGTTGCGAAAGTGCCGATTGAAGGACGGACAGCCTTCGTCCTAAAAGCTGAGGGACCAGGCGGAAACGTGGGCAAGCCAGGTGAAGCCATAAAACAAATAATTGAGCAGAACGAGGGAAAAATAAGCTTGGCTATTGTCATTGACGCCGCTGGGAAACTCGAGGGCGAGAAAACAGGCGAGATCGCTGAGGGAATAGGCGTCGCCATCGGTGGACCCGAGGTTGACAAGTACAAGGTTGAGGAAACTGCGCTGAAGTACAAGGTTCCAGTCAACGCCATCGCCATAAAGGAAGATGTTGGAGATGCCGTTTCTCCCATGCGAAAAGAGATTTTCGACGCTGTCGACGGCGTTATCGACAGAATCAAGCGTTTGATCCGAGAGCGAACCAAGACAGGAGATTTCATCATCATAGCTGGCATTGGTAACACCATTGGAATAGGGCAGTAGTAGGTGAACAGATGGAATCAACAACTCCTACGGTGAGAAGGGCTTCGCCCATTCTGCTTGCAATAATCATGATAATCTTTGTGTTGTCCCTTGCATCCGTTTATTGGGGAATTGAAGCCTACATTAAAAACGACACTGCCAACGGAAGCTTCTATTTGACCATAGGCGTGACCACCTTGGCTATATCAACGTATTTGTTGTTCCAGACCCAAAGGCGAGTTGTAAGAATAAGCCTCGAAATCCAGCCCTTGAACACCACTCTGTTATGTCAGAAGTGCGGCTTTAGGAATGTCAGAGACTTCCAACGCGGCGACTACGTTTTCAAACAGATGGAAGAGCCGTGCCCAAAGTGCAACGAAAAAGCCGTGACAATCAACTCCATCTTTCGCGAGGTTAAAGAGAAAGGCAAACAGATTGCCTACAGTTAATTAAGTGAGCACCTTGCAGCCATCTTTTGTTACAATGACCGTGTGTTCAGCTTGAGCCACCGGGTTGCCGCTTGCTTCAACAAAGATGGGATACGCCATCAGGGCTTTTTGGGACAGAAGTTCTTTGAAGGCATCTCTGTAAGTGTTGGGTGGCACAACCTTTTGAAGCCAACGCTCGGCGAACGGCAGTGTGTGAAAGTTCTTGAAGATATAATCGATAAGTTGCTTCGAATACTCATTCTTTAGAGGCTTGTGTTTTAGATAACGGAAGATGTGGGCTTCTCGTCCGGACTCGATTCTGCCAGCAGCCTTTGAAACCGTTACGAAGGGTTCGATTGCGAAGAATTCTCCCAGGTTAACCTTTGCCATTGAAAAGTGAGAGACGTTGGGCAACGACTTCCCCGTGTGTATCAAGAAGCGACCCAGCTGATGCCCAGAGAGGTTTGAAACCGGCTTGCACCCTCGTGTCTCGATGGTTTTCTGTACCGTGGAGCCGAAACTTGAAATAGACAGCCCCGGATGAAGCGTCTTAATGCCTGTCTCCAGAGCCGCCTCAGCCGTGCGCACAAGAATATCTTGCTCCGGGTTGAAACAAACGGTCACAGCGGTGTCGGCAATGTAACCGTCCAAGTGCACGCCTATGTCCACTTTCACCACTGACCTTTCTGGAATGATTCTCTTGTCACCTGGAGGCGACGTGTAATGAGCGGCAACTTCGTTAATAGATACATTACATGGAAAAGCGGGCTCGCCACCCTTCTCCCTTATCAACGACTCGGTCTTCTCGCAGACGTCGATTATGGGCATGCCTTCTGAAACCCTTCGCCTCATGTACTCTCGCACCTCAGCCGCAATTTTGCCCGCGCGTCGATACCTCTGCAAAACTTCCTCAGAAACCGCCATTTCTAAAGCACTCAAGGACTTGTTTGAGAGTAGATGGTTAAAAACCTTACAATAGAAGCAAGAGCTTTTCCGATTGAACAACCAGCAACATTGCCAATTCGGTGACAAGCAAAAGTTTCCTCAAAGAATGCGAGGCTAGAATTATTCAGAGTTCGATTTAAAATCTGTATCTGATGACAATAGACTTAATATTCACGATGCACATTTCTCCTATACCGAGGAGCAACTGGCAAGTCTCCTATGGAAATGTTAGAGGTCGATTGGAGGTGAGTTAAAGAAATGAATGCAACACAAAAGCCTCAAAGAGCATTTCTGGCTGTAACTCTACTGACTGTCTTAGCCGTAACATCGGTTTTCATGGTTTACGCAGTTATTCTTTCGACACTCTACGGTGGAAACGTAACGGTGGTTGGGTTCACTGGCAATGTCTGGTACGACGAATCGAATTCTACGAATGCTGCAGATTGGACGGCTGCCATAGCTAATATTTCAGCTAGCGAGCCATGGTATGCAAAGCTGAACATAACCACTTCAGACTATACAGGAGCAGCGACTGTCACATGGACTCTACAAAAACTCGTGAGTGGCGATTGGGAAGATCAAAGTGCTACTCAATCCACGAGCACAACAATAACAGGGTCTACACAGACGATATATGCAGCTTCAACCGGTACTGATCAAGCAAACAACAAGAACTGGGGTGCAGAGACAACAAGCGCAGCAACTTATCGAATCAAAGCGGTCATTACACACGCGTAAAAGTGACGCACTATGTCTTCGCCCTTTGACACAATCACAGTTCTTACAATAGTTGGCATACTGGCGATTCTAGTTCTATACATCCTAGTTGTTTACAGGAAGGGGTGGCTCAAGAGAAACGCGGTTGAATCTCATTTCCTCTGCCCAAATCAAGAGTGCAGAAAAATCTTCACAGAGCCTGTTTGGCTAACTGACCTTTCAAAAACGCCACCAGAGTCCTATCCAGCCTGTCCCCACTGTAGCATCAACCTCAACATCATCCCCTTTTTTAATGCACAAAAGAGCCCTCAGCTCAAGAGCACACTTGGCACTCCGCCTTCCGTAAAAGAATTCAAAAAACCAATCGAAAAGACACCGCAAATCCAAAGACAGGCAACGCCAGCGAAGCCCTTGGTTGTCAAAGAGGTTTCAGAGCCCACTTTTCCTACTGACACCTCTAAAGACTTGAAAAAACCTCTAGCGTTGCCAGAAAAAAAATTGCCTGTTCAATCCCCAATTGAAGATAGAGTACCTTCTCAAAAACCTATAGAACAGCCAAGAGTACAGGAGCAGAAGAAGCCCTCTCCGAGTTTCCGAGACTGTCCCCATTTTTTTGGGTATGTTAAAAGTCTGCCCAAAAACACTCCATTACCGGACGAGTGTTTAGGCTGCCCATGGATTGTGGAATGTCTCACTCAGGCAGAGAAAGTGGAAGCCTAGCATACTTGTTTCAGTTATGAATTTTTCTTGGGCGCGGAGGCGTAACAACCTCAGGTGAAATAGTCACGAAGTCGTCGCCTCCCATGTGGAACAATGGCTTAACCTTCTTCGCGTCGTAGGTTTGTGTGAAAACTCCCTTGTTCACGTAAGCCGCAACGACCTCGCCAACAAACATGGTGTGGTCACCTGTCTTTATTCTCTTGACCAGTCGGCATTCTAAATGCGCTATGCACTCCTTGATTATGGGCGGCTTAACTTTCCTGGCTTTTGCGGGCGTCAATCGAGCCTTTTTGAACTTGTCAACCTTGGTTCCAGAGATTCGTCCGCAGTACAGGCTCTGTCTGGCGATTTCCATAGTTGGAACGTTGACCACAAACTCGCGCGTTTCTCTAATCATCCTATGTGAGTGGCGTCTGGGTGAGATGCTCAATACAACCATGGGTGGATTGCGGGAAGTGGGCATAGACCAAGCAAGAGTTATAATGTTCGCCTTACCGTTCTTGTCAACGCAACTGACCAAAACCGTGTGCCTCGGGTGCAGCAGTCGATAAGCTAGTTTCGAGTCAACATTCACCTTTGCCGTCTTTGTCAAATTCGTCACCTTGACAAATGAGCGATTCTAACTCTGTTAAATTTATATTTTAAGGTTCATCGTCAAAAATCCTTAAGTTATACGCCTACACAATATTCTTGTTCGGTGACTGCCTTGGACTGGCGTTAACCTCGTCCCAATATCTCAACGTTTCCTTAGCAGTCATCATCGAAATTGTTTTTAAACAACAAATAGGTTTTTCAACCCATTCTGCATTATCAAGTTCAAAACATAAAGGTGGACCCTAAAAAATGTCAACAGACCCGCCCAGCAAGACAAGGTTAGACCCGTTCGGCACAACCATCATCGAAGACTACGGACGCCTCTACGAAGAGTTCGGAATCCAACCGTTCAAGCCGCTCCTGTCAGAGATGCCTAACCCATGCGCCGCAATGAGGAGAGGCGTAATCTTTGGGCACAGAGACTTCGAACGCGTCCTGTACGCCATGAAAAACCATGAAGAATTCGCCGTCATGAGCGGCATAAAACCCACAGGCGAGTTTCACTTGGGCACGTTGCAGACAGCTCGTGAAGTTATTTATTTTCAGCAGCACGGCGGCACGGCTTTCTACTGCATCGCCGACGTGGAAGCCTACGAAGACAATCGGATACCGTTTGAACGAAGCCAAAAATACGCCGTAGGCAACGTCGCCGACCTGCTTGCGCTTGGGTTTGACCCCAAAAAAGGCTACATTTATCAACAATCTAAGGAGCAGCGGGTCAAAGATTTAGCCATAATGTTCGGAAGAGGCGTGACATTGGCTACTATGAAAGCGATTTACGGAGAACGCCACATGGGACTGTACCTTTCGGCGCTCATACAGGCTGGAGACATCCTTTTACCTCAACTGAAGGATTTCGGCGGCCCCAAACCCACGGTTGTGCCTGTGGGAATCGATCAAGATCCGCATCTGCGGCTGACCCGAGACTTAGCCTTCAAGTTTCGCGACAAGTACAGGTTTGTTCCGCCTTCGTCCACTTATCACAAGCTGATCAAGGCGTTGGATGGTTCACCCAAGATGAGCAAACGCGCCCCCATGACTTATTTCACGTTGGAAGAAAAACCAGAGGTCATAGCTAAAAAGATTTCAAACTCCTTCACTGGCGGTCGCCCCACGGCTGAGGAGCAGCGCAGATTAGGAGCCAACCCAGACATCTGCCCCATATACGATTTGTATCTGTTTCACTTCTTTGAACGAGATGAGGATGTCGTGAAGCTCTACAATTATGAGTGCAAGGGCGGCAAAATCTTGTGCGGCGAAGACAAGCAGCGTCTCATAGAAATCGTAACGGACTTTGTGAAGGAGCATCAGCGCAAGAGACGCCGATACATTGACAAGGCGCGGGAAATCCTAGAAGTTGAATAGTTATTGTCAGAGAGATAAGTATAAATAAGTTTTCAAATGTATTCCTCTGGACGGTGAAGTGATGCCCTACCAATTTCGTATGCCCTGCTGCTAAACCTTCTATCAGTTAGCCTGGGGCGCCGCTCAACCGTAGAAACTTCTATACGATGTCGCAGCATCACTATACAGCATTATCAAACCCAAACGCTCACAATAGTCAATCAGGAATTGGAGACAAAAAAGGAATGGTTGAACTGAGAGAAAACGAACAAAAAACTCTACAAGCCCTACAAAAACTGAACGGTAAGGCAAGCGTTGACCAAATATTACAGGCAAGCGGCTTAGTCCACGCTGCGGTCATGAGGGCAGCGCTGACGTTAGCCCAAAAGAAGCTTGTGAGGGTTCACGAGCAAAAATTGAAAGTCATCGAACTCAACGAGGAGGGAAAGCAACACGCCCAGAGAGGCTTGCCCGAACGCCGCCTAATCAACGCATTAGTTGAGTTGGGTGGAGAGGCTCAGGTTGACAGAGTTGTTGAGAAGGCTCAGGTTGACAAAAAATTCGTATCTATAGCGTTGGGGTGGCTGCACCGCAAAACATGGGCGACTCTCGAAAAGAAAAACACCTTAAAAACTGAAAAAAAGGCATTGCCGCAAGGGGTAGATGAAAGGCTTCTGTCCCTTCTATTGGAGAAAGGCTCCTTAATCGCCGAGCAATTAGACAAAGAAATGCAGGGTGCGGTTTCAGTTTTGAAGGGACGAAAACTACTTGAAGTTACGGAAAAAACGGTGAGAGAACTCGAACTCACAGATGCAGGGTGGCAACAGGTTAAGAAAGGGCTCGAAATCGTTTCGGAAGTAAGCCAGCTCACACCTGAGCTCATCGTGAGTGGAAAGTGGAGAGAAGCTAAACTTCGTAGGTTCGACGTGACCGTGGCTGGACCAGAATTCTATCCAGCCAAGGTTCATCCTTTGCAGCAGGTGGTTCAAAGGGCGCGGGAAATCTTCTTGGAGATGGGCTTCACCGAGATTCGTGGACCCTTGGTTGAAACAGCCTTCTGGAACTTCGACGCCTTGTTCCAGCCTCAGGACCATCCAGCCCGAGAGATGATGGACACATTCTATCTGGCGAATCCCAAAGCAGGCGGACTGCCGAAGAAGAGTGTGGTTGCGGCGGTGGCAAAAACCCATGAAAACGGTTGGGTTACGGGTTCGAAGGGTTGGGGTTACAGGTGGAGTCCAGAAGAAGCTAGGAGGCTGGTTATGCGGACGCACACCACGGCTGAGACTATCAAGTATCTTTCTAGACACAAGAAGCCGCCTATCAAAGTTTTCTCTGTGGACAGAGTCTACAGAAACGAGCAGGTTACTTACAAGAACACGGCTGAATTTCACCAGATAGAGGGCATTGTGGTCGACAAAGGCGTGACTCTACGCGACCTCATGGGCACGCTGAAAACATTTTATGCAAGGTTCGGCTTGACCAGGGTGAAGTTCTGGCCGTGCTACTTTCCTTACACTGAACCGTCTGCGGAGGCAACGGTTTATGTTCCAAAACTCAAGCGTTGGATGGAACTCTGCGGAATGGGCATGTTCAGACCTGAAGTGTTGGCACCGATGGGCATCCAGTATCCTGTTTTGGCTTGGGGAGGCGGCTTAGAACGCCTAGCTATGCTTGAACTGGGCTTAGATGACATACGTTTGCTGTACGGTAACAGCCTAGGCTGGATTAGGAGGACCCCTCTATGCCTGTAATCTCACTGCAAAGAGAACGTTTCAGTAGGTTTGTTGGACGCCAACTCACGGTTGAAGAGATGACAAATTGGTTGCCTTGGTTGGGCTTCGACATAGAGGAAATCGGCTCAGACTACGTGAAAGTTGAGTTTAACCCCAACCGTGTTGACTTCTGTAGTTACGCTGGTGTAGCCCGAGCCTTTCGGGGGTTGATGGGATGGGAAACTGGGCTGCCAAAGTTTGAGGTCAATGAAGGAAAGACTCTGTTAAGAATTAGTAAGGCTGTTTCTAAAGTCCGACCCTTCATGTTGGCTGCGGTTGTACGGAACATGAGGCTCGATGAGGACGCAATTATTGATTTGATGGAGATGCAGGAGGACTTGCACTGGGGAATCGGGCGAAACCGCAAGAAAGCCTCGATTGGCGTGCACAACCTAGACGTGGTTACGCCTCCTTTCACGTTCACGGCTGTTGAACCCGACAGGGCAAGGTTTGTTCCACTGGACATGACAGAAGAGATGAGTTTGAGAGAAATATTGGAGAAACACGAGAAAGGCATGGCTTACAAGCATTTGGTTGATTGGGCGCCGAAGTATCCGCTATTAATTGGCAAGGATGGCAAGGTTCTCTCTATGCCGCCAATTATCAACGGCGAGTTGACGCGGGTCACCAGCACAACAAAAAATCTGTTCTTGGACGTGACAGGCACAGACTACACGGCTGTTGAACGAAGCCTAAATGTATTGGCTACGGCGCTTGCCGACATGGGAGGCACTTTAGAAAAAGTGCGTGTGAAATACCCAGACCATACGGTTGTTTCGCCCGATTTTACGCCTCAGAAGATGAGGCTTAGAACAAACTATGCCAACGAATTGTTGGGACTTGTACTCTCGGATATTCAGGTTGTTGAGAGTTTAAGGAAGTGTAGACTGGATGCCAAAACAGTTAGGAATGGGGTTGTTGAAGCGGCTATTCCACCCTATCGAGTCGATGTGCTGCATGAAGTAGATTTGGTTGAGGAAGTAGCTATTGGCTACGGGTATTATCGGCTGAAGCCAACCATTCCGAAGTCGATGACCATTGGAGAGCAGTATCCAGCACACAGGACTGCAAACGTTGTACGTCAAATTATGATGGGTTTGGGCTTCACCGAAGTTATGAACTTCACCTTGATAAACGAGACAGTTCATTATGAGAAGATGCGCCTGAAAGCCCGCAACTTGATTAAACTGGCTAACCCAGTCTCAGCTGAATACTCCATTTTGCGAGAAAGCCTGCTCCCTAACTTGATGAAGAATCTAATGGACAACAAGCATGAAAGCTTTCCTCAGCGCCTAGTTGAAGTCTCAGATGTTGGACGAATCAATCAAAGAGTGGAGACACGCTGCGAAAGACGACTGCACGTGGCTGGGGTTTCGTCTCACGCAACCGCAAACTTCACTGAGATAAAGTCAACTGTGGAAGCGTTGCTGCACAACATTGGAGTGAAAGATTGGGAAATAAAGCCAAAGAAGCACCCGAGTTTCTTAGAAGGCAGAACCGCAGCCATCTATCTGAAAGGAAAAGAAGTGGGCGTTCTCGGCGAGATACATCCCGAAGTGTTAAACAATTTTGAACTAGAGAATCCGACAAGCGCCTTCGAAATTGACCTTGAAAGCCTCTGAACAAGTCGACTTCCAAAAATCTTTAATCTCAAAGATAAGAGTGGTATCATGGAACTCCCAGAGTTAACTGTCCTTAGTCGGCAGATGGCAAAAGAAATCGTTGGGAAAAAGATTGCAAAAGTTGAAGTAGCTAACCCAAAATGCTTGAACCTGCCTCTTGACAAGTTTCAAAAGACAGTTGTTGGAAAAACCATAGAATCGATTGAAAGCAAAGGCAAGTGGCTTTTCATTAGAATCGGCTTAGACCATGTTCTTCTCTTTAATCCGGGAATGGGCGCCGACGTAATATACTTCAAACAAGGTCGTAAGCTGCCTGAAAAGTACCAGACAAAATTCACCTTGGACGACAAAAATGGCTTCACTATTCGTGCCTGGTGGTTCTGTTATTTACATCTTATGCAGGCTAGCAGACTTGATGAACACAAATTAACCGCAAAACTAGGCATAAACCCGCTCGACAAAGAGTTCACGTTAGATTACTTTAAACAATTGCTCAACAAGAAAGGGGGCAACATCAAAACCTTCTTGCTTGACCAGAAGAACATTGCGGGCATCGGCAACGTCTACGTTCAAGACATGCTTTTCAACGCAAAAATTCATCCACAACGAAGAATTTCGTCACTGACTGACAGAGAAGTCGAGGCTCTCTACAAGTCTATAAAATCTGTGTTAAACGAAAGCATTGAACTGGGCGGGTTAGCCTATGAGAAAGATTTCTACGGCAACAAAGGCGGCTACAGCATTGACCATTTCAGAATCGCTTACAAACCTGGCAAGCCTTGCCCGGTCTGCAAAACAACCATTCAAAAAATCAAAACAGGCTCAACAAGCAGCTTCATCTGCCCAAAATGTCAGCCTTTAGAAAAGTAAGAGGAAAACCCATTTTTAACCCATGCCTATCTTCCGAACTTATCTTAAGCACAAAACCTTCTTTTATGTCTGGTTGTTACATTTAGCGCGCGCTAACTGCCCTTCTCACTGCTCGAAGAATGAATATTTTACTTTCCTTCTGATAATTGGAATAATAGTTCTTCATTTTCTTCTCAAGTTCATCTGTTATCTTCTTGGCTAGTTTCTTCAGTTCTTTGTCAACCTCTAACCCAGTGAAACTCTTAATCCACGCGAGATGTTTTATCGGTCGCTCAGTCCGATCGTACAGAATACCTCGTCCAAGAGAAATGGGAATGGGCAGTCGGCGTTGGGCAAAATGACGTCCAATGTATTTGCTCAAATCTTCAAGGAATTTTCTCTTATCTGAAACCTTAGCGAAAATGCGCCATAAGTACGCGTACTGTTCAAGGACAGATGCCCTTTCTATCTCCCATAGAGGAGAGACAAAAGAGTCAGAAAATAGCTTCCCATTGTGTGCCTTAGCAACTGCAAGCTTGAGCATTCTTGAATCGATCACTTCGCCACCTGTTCGTTGTGTCTTTTGCGAAAGTGCCATTAGTTTCTGAAGTATGAAATCAAGGTATGAGTTTACGCTCTTCTCTTTCGCAGTTAGTGCTGAAAACTTCACCAGTGCCAAAGCAAATCTTACTTGATTGTCAATATCCTTCTCAGAAAGTCTCACGATGTCTTCCATAAGTTGCACAAAATCGCCGTTTAATTTGCCTTGTTTTACCAGCGCTAGCGCCACTGTTTCGAGCAATGATTTGGTTGTTGAGAAATCCCCATCTGCTGCGCTACCACGGGCTAATTCCATCATTACTTCAAAGCGCTTCTGTCTAAAGTCTAATCTGGAAAGGAATTGTTGGAATCCAGCGGTTAGCTTTTTCTCCAAAGCAACTTGGTTCCGATATTCTATTCTCTCGAGTGCCACGATGTCAGTAGGTATAATGTGCTCCTTTTCGGAGAGAGCCTTATTGAAGATTATGAAGACTGGTTTTCTCCGTCCGAGAGTCAATCCAAACTCAAACATAACATTAGGGTTTATTGTGCTGACTTCTATTACCCCGAAATCAGCATTGGTTATTTTCTCGCAAATTTTGCACAGTATATCCCTGCCAGCAGTCACGTCCTCATCTGCAACATAAGGAAAAATCTGGAACTTCTTCAACACCTTTCGCACAGTATCTCTTGTGTCTTTCCACTCTTCTCTAAATGGAATAGCTAAGAAGCATGTCAAGCCAGCCGACAAAGGTCTCTGTACTTTGCACTCGCTGTTCTTTATCGGGCAATATGTTGTGACAGACAACCAAACACCAAATGGCATATCACAATCTTGGTTTTTTAGGTTTTTGCCAATTACGCGGATACCAGAATTGATTGATGCACGCTTATGCAAGAAGCGCGCTTCTCGCTGCGAATGTCGTACATGCTTTAGTTTTCTTGATAGAAATCGTGACCGACTCCGACCGAGACCGACGAGAGAGAGTGACTGATCGACAGCATGCATCCACGCGCGTACGTGCATGGGTGGGGGATTTGAATCATATTAGGGGGGCTGGGTCAGCTGTGCGCACACGCATACAAAATACGTTTTTCAACACCCTGTCAACATCGACCCCTCGTAGGTAGGGGAGACTAGAAAATAAAAGAGAATGTGCAGTAAACAGAAAGGCAAAATTATAATAGAGCAATGCACACTCAACAAAACAAGTACAACAATCACACACACCCGAAGGAAACAACCAAAAATGACAGACGCGAACGAAATCAACATCCAATACCAACCCTTCAAAGAAATAATCATAATGGAATACATGCGCTTCAACACCCCCGACGATCTGGCACGGTTCCTAAACGTAGCCGCAGGCGGAAAACCCACAGGCGTCTACTGGACAAAGGGCGTGGCGTTCTTCTACTACCCAATGTCCACCGCAACCGAAACCGCCACAAAAGCACTGCTCGAAGAGAAAAAAGTCTACTGGGCCTTTGCAGGATACGCACTGATGCCCGAATACCGCCCAATAATAGAGACCAAAGAAAAAATAATGATACCAGTCATCGACATGTCACCCAGTCCACTGTTCCAAAAAGCCGCCCAATGGCTAAAAGAACACACGTGAACAATTAGCATCTTGGACTTTGGCTAAAAATTGCACAGGTCTACTTATTCTATCTCTTGAGTTTATCGCATAGAGGATTTTTCCATAAGGCATAAATGACGATGACATCTTTTGGTTTAAGTGTGCTCAGTCTCTTTTTAATTGGGACGATGAGGCATGATGACATGTGGGAGAGGAGAAAGAAACTTGGAAAAGAAAGCAGCCTCAGGAACAATGCTCGCACTGCTGTTGATAGGAATTGTAAACACTTTTTTTAATGCATCATGGGTGGAAGGTTGGAGTAATGGTGGTTATTCTACCGATCCATCAAATCCAAACTATGGTACACACGATTGGATTGCTCAGCATGCACTTGATTGGCTTCCAAATGAAGAAAAACAATACATTCTAGACAACCTTGCAACCTACCTTTATGGAACCGAACTTCCAGACAACAACCAAGCACCGGATGGAATCGGCGATGTAGTATGGCATCATGTTTACTTCAGATCAAACGGGACAATGGTAGACGATTGGGGAGCATTTCGAGCACAGTGGGAATTTGATCGCGTCTCATTCTTTCTTAATACAAGTGGCTTTGCAAGTGCAGCGAAGACTGCCGGAATTATGAGCCATTATCTTGCGGATATGGCTGTGTTTGGTCATGTCATGGCAGCCGATACAGATTGGGGTGCCGAAGTACACCACTCTGATTACGAAACCTACGTCAATATGAAGACTTCTAGTTATAGCGCCTTCGAGTTCAACTCGTATCTTTCGTTTGATGGCAATCTCACGTTAATATCGGCTTATAACGCGACCAAGAATCTTGCATACGACACAACTTTCGACGTAGATGGAGATTTGACGTGTGTTTGGATGGATCAAAACTACAATTGGAGCAACCCGACGTTTAAGAATCGCTGTGGCGAATCGCTTAACCTCGCAGTCAACTATTTAGCAGATGTGCTGCACACTTTGTACACACAATCAACCTTGGGAGAAAACATTACCGTCTTTCCAGCTGCTGATGTGGGAGTTCTTTTCGAAAACGTCACAAACGAAGGGTCTACGACTGTGAATAAAACTGGAACTGGACCGGAGACTCCACCCGTATATGTGGTCAAACAGTACTATAACATCGAAACAACGACTAACTATTCAGGAAATATAATGGTTAAAATCATTTATGACACAGACGTAGATGCAGGCTTTGGCTTAGGCAGAACTGTGGCACCAGAGGAAGAAAAGAGTCTACAATTGATGCAATGGAATGAAACAACTCAACAGTGGGAAGAAGTTACTACGTATATTGATATGAAAAACAACTTAGTCATTGGGGAAACAAATCATCTATCCATATTTGGCGTCCGTTGCCTCCTCGTTCATGACATCGCCCTCAAAAAAGTGGCTCCCCGCAAAAACATCGTTGGACAGGGATACCGTCTTTTCATAGATGCAATAATCATAAACGAAGGCAGCTATACAGAAACCTTCGACATTACCTTGTATGCCAACACTGCAGTAATTGGGACCCTGACATTCAACAATCTACTTAACGGAACCTTAGCTGCCTTCACCTACACTTGGAACACTTCTGGTTTTGTTAAGGGCAACTACACCATAAGCGCCTACGCCACTCCAGTTCAAAACGAAACAGACACACTCGACAACAGCCTCTCGGAAGGCTGGGTTAAAGTCGCCATGGTAGGCGACCTAACTGGGCCTCAAGGTTGGCCAGACGGCAAAGTGGAAATAAGAGATATAGCTTTGGTTTGTAAATACTTCGGACAAAAAGTCCCCCCTGCGCCAGCAAACTGCGACATCGACAACAACGAAAGAGTTGAGATCAAAGACATAGCTATTGTATGCAAAAACTTCGGAAAAACTGATCCTCCTTAAACCCCATTTTTTCTTTTGTAACATCATTACCTTTTTTCACGGTCAAAACAGAAGTCTTTGAATTGATGAGAACAGAATAGAAAAAAATCAAACAAGCATGTTCACTGAAGAGACGGAAAAACGCGCGCTAGTTTTATTACTTCAACGAAGTCTTATGATTGTTGCAAGGTTTGAACATGTATGGGTAAACTGGGTGGTTATTTACGCTTAATGCGCCCTTTGAATAGTTTGATGATGGGTTTTGCCGTTTTAGTGGGTGCTGTGCTCGCAAGTCCGAATGTTTCAGGTCTTTTTTGGCTAAATCTGTTCTATGGATTTATAACTGGCTTTATGTTAACTGCTTCATCTATGGCTTTGAACGACTATTACGACAGAGAAATCGACGCCATAAACGAGCCGAACCGTCCAGTTCCAAGCGGCTTGATCAAGCCAAAAGAAGCTTTAGTTTTTGCGTTTTCCCTCACAGCCATAGGCTTCATAGCCGCATACTTAACGAACCTTTTCTGTTTTGTACTAGCCGTAATTGCATGGATAATCTTTCTAACCTACACCACTGTTGGTAAGCGCAGCGGGCTGCCAGGTAATTTTCTCGTCAGCGCATGCGTAGCCATATCACTCATTTACGGTAGCGCCGCAGCCCTTAACGCGATTAGTTTGAACGTTTTGATCTTCGCTCCTATGGTTTTTCTGTCCAACACTGGCAGAGAGATAACGAAAGGAATTGTTGACGTTCAAGGCGACAAAACAAAGAACATTCAAACCTTGGCTGTTCGTTATGGAGAGAAAAAAGCCGCGATTGCGGCTGCACTTTTTTATCTTTTCACAGTTCTGTTAAGTCCAATACCTTGGCTTCTAAACCTTGTTTCTATATGGTTTATTCCATTAGTAGCCATTACTGATTTTGGACTCGCAGCATCCTCGTTTATGCTTTTGAAGGATTACTCCAAGGAAAATGCCAAAAAAGTTAAAAAAACTGTTCTCTTGTGGTTCATCTTCGGATTGTTGGCATTTGTGATTGGCGCCTTTAAGTGAACGCATGATAAGTGCAAACAACCGTGAAAGGGTTGGAAAGAAAATAGAAAATCATTTCAACCAATCTTGAAGTTCGGTCTGTTTTCTGCTGGCGTAGAATGCTTTCATTCTCTGTATGACCGTTTCCACTCTTTCTCGGGAAAAGTCTCGTTGGTCGCAGAGAAAACTGTAAAGCTCATCCTCATGTAGGTCTCCAAACTTTAGCGTATAGTCTGTGGTCAACTTAGGCTCCATGAAAAACTTCCTAACCTCATGGTAATTCTGAGACTCTAACGTCCATTTGATTTCCATAGGCAGGTTCTCGATTTTGCCATGATTCTTAATCAAGCCGAGCGCTGTTTTGGGTCCGATTCCCTTCACCCCTTCGTTGAAGTCGGTGCCAATCAGAATAGACATATCAATGAGCTGTTCCCGTGTGATCCCAGAACCTGACAAGAACCTTTCCAATTCAATAAGCTCCGGCTTCAAGGGGCGACTGATCCCTTTACTGGGCAAAAACTCCCGTCCATAAATGGTCAAGTAGCGCAGGAGTCTTGGCGCACCAAACAGCAGTGAATCGTAGTCCTTGCTGCTCGCAGCCCAAACCTCGCCTATCATAGCCATGTAGGCCGTTTGTGCCTCAGCCTCACTTGGGGCCTGAACAAAGGGAATGCCCAGCAAATGCAACAACTTCTTGGAGTCTTCAATCATCGGTCTGGTCAAGCGACTGGTCATCACCGCCTTCGAAAACGCTGTTGCGTAGTCTCCAGCCTTAAGCGCGGTTTGCCACTCCCTCGTGGCCTTTTCTCGCTGTTCTCGTCTCTTCATAATCTCATGTTGCTTGAGCTGAGGCGGCTCACCGTCGAAGACAAACACTAGATCAATGTTGTAGTCGTGGATGAGGCGTGTGGAACGAAACATGAGCCCAGCCAAATGTGATGTAATGTTTCCATGGGAGTCCTGAAGAGGTGTGCCATCAGGCATGCGAATCAGGGACAAGAACTGGTAGATGTAGTTCTGGGCGTCAACCGATAGACTCTTTCCTCTCAAGTTCTCCAAAGAGAGAATTTTCTTGATCATGATGGGCGTTAAGTTGACTCCCAAGGTTAAGCCTGCATAATGAAAGTACGTGTAACTTGCAATAATTCTTTGCTGTCAAAGCAGATGTCTACAGCCTTTTCTCCATAGAAACAAGGCTGTCGCCAACCTTGCTGACTTCAAACCCGAAACGTTCAAAGAAAGAAACATTGCTCAAACCCGTGCAAAGGGTCATAAGTTTGGCTTCTCCGTAGCTGAGAACGACCTTCATTAGGGCTTTTCCGTAGCCTTTTCCCCTGTGCTCTGGTTTCACAAAGATGCCGTGCAATCGTATCTCGTTTTCACATTCGGACACAACCGCCTCGCCCAGCACTTCGTCTAGTTCATCGTTTCTCAAACGATAGACAATGTGCAAGCCTTGATTCTCTCTGAGTATCTGCATAGCGTTTTTTCTCCGTAGCGAGGAATCGGCAAAAGGAAGCAGTCTAGTCTTATTAGGTTTTCTTATGTTCTCTTCTATATTTGAAACCCATGTTTTTAAGAGTCTCACAGTAATGTTGTGTAAGGAATTGGAGTTGAAGTTACGTGAAGTGCGAGCACATCGTTCAGTGCTGCGGCGCCAGAGTGCGAGTGTGTGGCAAGCGGGTTGAGTCTGTCAGCGAACCCAGAATTCATCAGTGTCCCTTGCATGAGTCGCTCTATGGAGTGAGTAACATTGATAAGGAAGCGGTGAAGAAAACCGTTGAGACCAAAATGCAGAGGCACGGGTTCTGCTGTCAGCATCGAGTTTTCGATGACACCATTGTCGTGCCATACGGCGCTTCGGAAATCATCATGACCTGCATGGAAACAAAACTGCTCGACTGCGCCGTTGTAGTGTGTGAAGGCGCGGGAACTGTGATAACATCGAATCCTTCGCTGGTGCAGGGTATTGGAGCCCATTTGACGGGCATAATCAAAACTTCGCCCATAAAAAAAATCATCAAGCACATCAAAACAAGCAATGGCCGACTACTCGACTCAACCACTGCAAAAATCGACCAAGCCGCAGGCGTCAAAAAAGCGGCTGAACTGGGCTTTAAGAAGATTGCCGTAACCGTGGCTGGATTTCAAGCTAAACAGATAACCAGAATTCGACTGTTAGAAAAGAAGTTAGGCGTTGAAGCAACTGTTTTCTCGGTCTGCAACACGTGCACAACAGAGAATGACATGCGGCACATTGCCCAAGCCGACATTGTCACCGCCAGCGCTTCCAGAATAATTCGCGGACAGATAGGTCCAAAGGCGCTAATACAAGTGGGGGTCACTATTCCCGTGTTCGCCTTGACTGAAAGAGGCAAGGAAACAATATTAGCGTATCTTTCAAGGTTCAACGACAAAATCGTAGCCTTCAGAACCCATCTGCCATACCTAGTCGAGCAACGAGGACCAACACTCAAGTCATAAACTCAATTTTTGACAGGTTGAGATAATATTAGTGCGAAAGACTAAAACCAAAGAAACAAGACAAAACCTCAGTTAGCCCGGAAAACTCTCAGTGAAGCCCGGTGGAGGAAAACAGCTCGTTAGGTGCTGTCTTCCGCCGAGTGTAGTGGACAAGCATGGCGGGCTTTGGACCCGCCGACGGGAGTTCGAATCTCCCCCGGGCTACCAACCTCTAGAGTGTATTTTATACGGTTT
>Ga0315314_1001545_pt1 | contig 20686 bp, 28 predicted proteins | sample TDP9_MG_FD_203631 | JGI IMG/M metagenome (GOLD analysis project Ga0315314, IMG submission 203631) | Freshwater sediment microbial communities from Lake Towuti, South Sulawesi, Indonesia - TDP9 | ecosystem: Environmental > Aquatic > Freshwater > Lake > Sediment | place: Indonesia: South Sulawesi... | reverse complement strand
CGAGCGAAGAAGCGGCTCACCCCCAGTCAACTTCACACGGGAAATACCCAACGAAACAGCAACCCGAACGATACGAACCACCTCATCCAAGGACATCTCCGTCAAAGGAGAGGACGCCTCACCCTCCCTATGACAATAAGGACAACGATAATTACACCGCTGCGTAAGCGAAATCCGCAAATTCAAAACCGGACGCCCAAAATTATCATACAACATAAACCCTATCTCTCACGAGCATGCTTGATAATGTGCCCCACCTCGGGCAATATAAGCTTTTCAATAGCCAAAGCTACAGCCTGAGGAGAACCCGGAATACAAAAAATCGCCTTCCCTCTGGATACACCAGCAATCGCACGCGTAAGAATCGCCGCCGAACCAATCATCTCATAACTAATACGCCTAAAAACTTCACCGAAGCCAGGGAGTTCCTTTTCCAGCAACGGCGCAATCGTCTCAACAGTGACATCCGTAGGAGTAATTCCCGTTCCACCGCAAGTAATGACCGCATCAACATCCTTCGATCTTAACGCTTCCTTTACAAACTGCCCAATCATGGAGCTATCGTCAGACACAATCCTCCTTAAAGCGATAGTATGACCATGTCCCTGCAACAGTTGCACAATCAAATCGCCAGAGGGATCAGCAACCCGCTTTCCAGCTTCCCATTCCCGAAAGCGAGATGTACTAACCACAATCACCGCAAAACGTAAGCTCGAAGGAGCCTCAGCCTTATGCCTATGAACCGATTCAGACCCGCTCACTCAACGAACCACCACTCTAAAACCACCAAACAACTAACTCATACACAGCCCAAACAAACCAAAATCCCCTTCTAAATTCAGTATTTGTTTCAATCGCTTAACATACCCACCTATAGCCCAATACGAAAATCCTCCTTCTCACCCTTCACCTTACGCACAACCCTTATGTCCAGAATTACTGTGTGTGGATATTGCCCACACACATCCTTCTCATACTGTTTCGTCATATCCCATACCGTCAATAACGCTATCGAAACGGCAGTGAGAGCCTCCATCTCCACTCCAGTTTGGGCCCTAGCCTTAACGGTTGCCTCTGCCTCCACTGTAGATTCATCAGCGATACCTATGCTCAATTCTACGCTGGTTAACGGAAGAGGATGGCACAGGGGAATTAAGGAACTGGTGTTTTTCGCTGCCAATATTCCAGCAATCTTTGCTATAGAAAGAGGGTTGCCTTTCTCAACCCTTCCCTCTTTAATCATTTTTACGGTTTTAGGCTTTAGTTTGATTAATCCTTTCGCCGTTGCTTCCCGATAAACCTCGGGCTTCGCCGTCACATCAACCATCGACACCAAATGGTCACCAACCTTATGTTGTTTATAATTTATCTGAATTTATTTGTTGTCCAAAGGTCTATGAGTTTTTTAATGATCTCCGCTCGTGGGTTTTCTTCATTAAAGCAGAAGATGCGAATCCTTCCGAATTTTTTATGACGAACCAGACCAGAGTTTTCGAGAGCCTCTAAGTGCTGATTTGTAGTGGTATAATTGAGCCCGGCTCGTCGAGCAATTTCTGAAATGTTTAGCTCTCCGATTTCTGCCAAAATCCGAATAATTTTTACCCGACCTCTCGAAGAAAAAACATCCTCAATTAGCATAAGGACCCCCCTCTACGTCCTCTTTAAATAAAGAACTTTACTCACCTCTTGCTCTAGGTCAGAGGCTGGAACCCTCAGTAAACTAATACGTGTGGTTTTCCCACGCTGACCAACACTGGAGGGCTCTGTCTTAATTATGCCCAAGGCAGAAAGCTCCTTTAAGTATTTCCAAAGCTGGGTGTGACCTCGTTTTTTCTCGCCATGTTCTTCACAAACAATCATGTAGGTGTCTTCAGCCTCGCCCATGGATATATAAGCCGCTCTAGTCTGCTTGAAATATCTTGCGATGCCAAGAAGAAACAGTTTCTCATGAAGGTCGAGGTAGGAAATCATATCTTTACGGACAACAGGGTAAACACTAACCGCCGCTTTTCGAATATTTTCAGGCAGAACTTCTGGTGATGCTGAAGCGTCGGCGTACTTGCCAGCTCGCCATAGAAGCTCAATTGCGTAGCGTGCATCACCTTCTTCTGAAGAGGCTAACTCGGCGATGAGGTCTACGATTTGTGCAGAAACGGTTCCATGTCGGAAGGCGAGCGACACCCTATCGTTTAGGATATCTCGAAGTTGAGGTTTTGAGTATTGCTCTAGATGAATAATGTTGCGTTGAAGAGTGCTTCGTGTGCTGGGGTCTAGCATGTCTAAATATTCGGGTTCGCGAAGGACGCAAATGAGGGAGAGTCTTTGAGGAGCCTTGATGCGGTCTTCTTGAACGCGAGTGAGGTTGTATAGTGGGTCGGATCCCTCGCTACGAATGAGGGCTTCCAGCTCGTCTATAGCTAGGATGAGGTAGGCGTTTCGTTCATCGAGGACCTGCACAAGCATTTGTAAGAGTTCCTCTGCTGAGTAGCCACGTCGGGGAAAATGGGGATAGAAGGTTAAGACGGTTCGTTGGAGGATCATGAAGAGGCTTCCTTTGCATTCGCGACAGTTGATATGAACATAATGTAGGTTGATTCCCCTTTCTTGCGCTTCTTTCGTTATATTTAGCCCGAAGTGTTGGGAGAGAACGGTTTTTCCTGTTCCGATTTTTCCAGAGATTAGAACTCGTTGTGTCATTTTGCCTGGGCTTTCGATGGCGAAGCGGAAAAACTGGTTTAGAAGGTTGAGTTGAAGTTCGCGATAGGGAAGGCGTGGTGGCACGTAGTTGATGTCTAGTTTGGTTTCGTCTTTGAAAATGCTGAAGTATCTGTGCATGGGTTTGCCCGTAATCTTCATGGCGGATGGTTGATTTATGTTTTTTGTCTGTTTGAAGGTAGGTAAAAGTCGGGGATGGTAGGAACTATACCTTCTAATTTTGGAGAAAATTTTTGTAGACCCTCTATACCCGGGGGGAGGGTCGCAAACTTGTTTTTGAATAAATTTTCTTGGTGGTGCGCCAAAGGAGGATTTTGTTCACCACCACCATGCTGCGCCGGCGTCTGTTTTGGGTTCTGAAGTCTTGGAGGGGTCTGGTTTTGGCGCTGTTGGTTGCGCAAGTTCTTGCGCGTCCTGCGTGAAGAAAATTTTGGACTAGTCTACCTCCTGGGGGTCTATCAGAACTGATGTTAAGGCGGGTATGAGTTACGCTCGGTTTTGGTGTGCAAAGTCAGCACGAAAGGTCGGTCTTCTGTTTTGGTTGATGCTTTATGCTTGTGGACGCGGCGCAACCACAAATATAGTTGGACAAATGAGCTCCACATTCTTCGAATCTCGCTCCGATATTATGAGACCATGAATGTTGAAGGAAGATTAAAATAACATTCTTTCTTTGAAGAATTGTTCTACCTCTTTGATATCTGTTTGGTTAAAGTATTTCCCAGTACTCCGATAAACTAATTTAATAATTTCTTCAAGGGAAATCCAACCTGTTTTTAACAGAGTTCGCCTAATCTCATCAATCGTATGCCATGGAATATCGCTTTTAACATTCGATAGATCAGAGTACTCCTGCATTTTGTAATAGTACAACCTACTTCTTTTTATAAATAGCTCTGAAGGCGTGCACAGTAGAGCGACTAGTTTTTTCTGTTGTCTTTGTGCTTCAGAAATACCCACATCGACTACCCGAGCAATCTGATTTCTGACTAAGCCAAACTTTGTGTAGGGTGAAATGTCTGAGGTAAATTTAACTTCAATTAGGATAAGAAGATTGTCTGTTTCTATTATAGCGTCAACCTGCGTGGATCCCTCTAACCTCTTCCTAGTTTCAGCCCCTTTTCGAATATACCTTATTGAATGGTGTTTGACTTCCTCACTTAACCATTTTAGGTAGCTATCCGGAGCTGGTAAGTCTCTCTCGAAATAAAGTTTCACTTCTCCTACGGATTCATTAATACCTATTAAATTCAAAATCTCCTGAACAACCTTATTCTTAACCTCATCTGGAACTCTTTCAAGCGGTGCAAAGGTGTAGAAAGTGATAAGTTCTTCTGCCTTATCGTATTGATTTTTCTTCTCATTCAAAGAACCGACTTTTCTTGCTTTTTCCGCCTCTTCAATCCATGTTTGATACTTCAAAACTCTATCCTTGGTTAGAAGCTTTTGAGCAATATCTTTGAAAATAAACCTCATCTATCCCTCATCACCATGTATCCTATCTTTTTATAGTTGAAGAGCGTACACACGTACTTAAAAACGGGAATAAAGTAGTAGTGGGCTCTCGCATTCTTGGGAAACGTCGACTCGGCGGTTTCCTCTCAAGATCTCAATCATTGGTTCAGTGAGGCCAGAGTCGTCATCGCCCACTGAGTAAGATTAATGCGGATCTAAAATAAAAACGTATAGTTGGAAGATGGTGTTGGCTGAGATGCTTAGTAAGATCGAGGTTGTTCCGTTGGCTGGGGAGAGTTTCGGCGTTAGGTCGATGTGTACCTACGTGGAAACTTCTGACGTGAGGGCTCTTTTGGATGCTGGGGTTTCGTTGGCTCCAAACCGTTTTGGTTTTCCTCCGCACCCGAGGGAGTACGAGGCGATGGCGGGGTGTCGGAAAAAATTGTCTAGGGCTGCGGATAGGGCGGAAGTGGTAACGCTGAGCCATTACCACTTTGACCACCACACGCCTTCCTACGAGGATTGGTGCTACAACTGGTCTTCGCCTGAGGTGGCTGAGAAAATCTACGGAGGAAAACTGGTTTTGATCAAAAGTTATCGAGGTATGATCAACTTCAGCCAAAGGCGACGAGGTTGGATGTTCGTAAAAACTGGAGGGAAACAAGCGGGAAGACTAGAAATTGCGGACAACAGGACGTTCGATTTTGGAGATACCAAGCTGAAGTTTTCCGAACCTGTTTTTCACGGACCCGAAAACTCGGAGCTCGGTTGGGTCTTGATGACTACCATTGAGTGCGACGATGAAAAAGTGTTGTTCGCACCAGACGTTCAAGGACCCATGTATGATCCCACCTTGAAGGTGATCCTTGCTGAAGAGCCTCGACTGGTCATCATGGGCGGACCTCCAATCTATTTAGCTGGGTTCAAGGTGAAAGATGAACACATACAAAAAGGGATACAAAACTTGCAAAGTTTGGTCAAAAGCGTTCCAACAACCATCTTGGAACATCATGTTCTTCGAGAAGAAAAATGGAGGGAGTTCTCCAAACCGGTGTTTGATGTCGCGTCAGAGATGGGTCATAGGGTTGTTACTGCCGCCGAGTTCTTGGGGAAGGAAAATAAATTGCTGGAGTCTCGAAGAAAACAACTCTTCGAAGCCGAGCCTCCTAGCACCGAATTTAACAAGTGGGTGAAACTTCCCCACCCTAAAAGAAAGCTAGTAAGACCTCCAATCTAACCGGACTATACTACCGGAGCCCACAAGCCCTTGGGATGCAGGCATAAGTGGGTTCTAAGTTGGGATATCTTGGGCCATCTCTGTTAGGGGTTGTACAATCACCGTTCCATCCTTCAAGACAATCCAACGTAGTTTATCCTTATCCCTTAATTTTAGGAATTGAAATACTCGTCGGGGGATTGTTGTTCTGTGGCGATACCCTCTAACTGTGACGCTTGACTCCTCTATAATAATTATGTCTTTCATATGTATTCGTAGTATATTGAAACAATCCTTAAATAAAAGCGTATACCAATATTATACCAATACTCCATTGGTAGGCGTGCTCTTCATGACCAAGAAAATTGTAACAATCGCTGCGATAGTCATCATATCAGTCATCATTGCGTACAGCTATGTAGGTACCCTGGGTCAATTGAAGGGAACAATAAAGGTGTCAGGGGCGTGGGCCCTTTATCCAATGATGGTCAAGTGGGCTGAGGAGTTTCAGAAGATCCATCCAGAAGTGAAGATTGAGGTATCCGCTGGCGGCGCAGGTAAGGGAATGACCGACGCCCTCGCGGGATTAGTAGAAATAGGTATGGTTTCCAGAGATGTTTATCCTGAGGAAATTGAGAAGGGAGCATACTACGTCACGGTAACCAAGGACGCCGTAGTTGCGACCATGAACAAGGATAATCCCGTATTGAATGACCTTCTAACCAAGGGAGTAACGAGGCAGACCTTCTACAACATCTATATCGCTGGGAACGTAACCACTTGGGGGCAGGTTGTAGGCAGATCTGACGTGACCGATGAAATTCACGTGTACACAAGGTCTGATGCCTGTGGCGCTGCAGAAACTTGGGCAAATTACCTAGGCAAGAGGCAGGAGGATCTTCAGGGAACTGGTGTTTACGGGGATCCTGGGTTGTTGGAGGCAGTTAGAAATGATCGCTTAGGAACAGGGTTCAATAACATGGGTTATGCCTATGACATACAAACCAAGGCACAAGTTGAAGGGATAAGGGTGGTTCCCATTGACATCAACGGGAACGGACAAATTGACCCTGAAGAAGACTTTTACAGCACTAAGGATAAGATTGTTGAGGCAATAGGCTTGGGAGTTTATCCATCCCCACCGGCAAGGGACGAGCACCTTGTGACCAAAGACAAATTCACTGGCGTAACCAAGGAATTTGTGAAATGGATCTTGACCGACGGGCAGAATTATGTGGATGAAGCCGGATACGTGCCACTCCCTAACGATGTGATCAATGAACAACTGGAGAAACTGGAGGATTGACATTCTCAACGAAGGTGATGCCATGAACATCAGAAGACTAAAGGACCTCGTTGCCAGCAAGCTCATGTTTTCAGCTACGATTCTCTCAGGCCTAATTGCCTTCATCATAGCCTTCGCCCTTTTCCAGAGGTCCACGCTGATCTTGACAACTCAACCTCTGAGTGGACTGCTTCTCTCATCCTCATGGCACCCATGGAAGGGAGAATTCGGCTTCTACTCCTTCATCGTGGGCACCCTGTGGGTGACAGTCCTAGCCATGGTTTTATCTATACCCCCCTCCCTCTTGATGTCTATTTATCTCGCAGAATATGCGCCGATCAAGGTTCAAAGAATCATAAAGCTCATGGTAGATTTGCTTGCTGGAATACCATCAGTGGTCTGTGGGCTGTGGGGTGTGCTACTTGTGGTACCTTTGATAAGAGATTATTTGGCTCCTCTGGAAGGAGTTACTACCACGGGCTACTCAGTGCTTGCAGGAGGCATAGTGCTCGCCATAATGGTTTCTCCCATAATTATCTCCATCTCAGAGGAAGTGATTAGAACTGTGCCCCAACAAGTCCGAGAAGCATCAATGGCTCTAGGGGCTACGAGATGGCAGACAGTAAAGTACGTTGTCATGCGAAGTGCTTTTCCAGGCATTACCGCAGCCATAATGTTGGGCTTCGGCCGAGCCTTTGGGGAGACCATGGCCGTACTCATGGTTGTGGGAAATGTGCCTAAAGTTCCATCCTCACTCTTCGATCCCGCTTACCCTCTACCTGCACTTATAGCTAATAACTATGGTGAAATGATGTCCATACCCCTGTATGACTCGGCGCTCATGCTTGCAGCCTTGATTCTGCTCTTCGTGGTCCTACTGTTCAGCTTTGTGGCAGGAATTCTTTTAGTAGGGATCAAGAGGAGGTTTGCTGTTGGATAAGCGAAAACTTGAGGAGAATTTCTTTAAGGGGCTGATGATAGCATCTACCATCATAATTGTAGGAAGCCTCCTGTCGGTACTGGTAGTAGTGCTTTTCAGGGGCGCGCCTGCCCTTAGCATTTCGATGCTCGCTCAAACTCCGAAAGGAGGGTACTATCTAGGAAAAGAGGGCGGAATACTAAACGCCATAGTTGGATCCCTATACTTAGCCGGTGGAGCAACCGCCATAGCCTTTATCATTAGTCTCCCAACTACACTGTATCTAAATGAATACGCGTATAGGTCTAAGCTGGCGAGTTTCACTAGACAGTCCTTAGATGTCTTGTGGAGCGTTCCGTCCATAATATACGGTGTCTTCGGCTTCACCATCATGATTTACTTAAGCATTAGAGCGTCGCTGTTAGGAGGGATAATGGCACTAACATTACTGGAACTTCCAATCATGATTAGGGCCATGGATGAAGTAATGAAGATGGTTCCACTTAAGTTGAAAGAGGCATCCTACGCCTTAGGAGCAACGAAACTGGAGACGACCCTGAACGTTATAGCTAGGCAAGCATTACCTGGAGTGGTCATGGCTATTCTGTTGGCACTTGGAAGAGCCATCGGTGATGCCGCATCTGTACTATTCACAGCGGGCTATACCGACAATATTCCCCGTTCACTGTTTGACCCAGCTGCATCGCTACCACTAGCAGTCTTCTTCCAGCTTGGAACCCCGTTCCCTGAGGTTCAACAGAGGGCATACGCGTCTGGCTTTATACTTTTGGTTATAGTCCTATCGCTAAGTGTAGCCTCCAGGCTCCTAACAAGGAGATTCATGAGGTATGTGATAAAGTGAAGGTGACAAGCATGTTTAAACCGCACATAAGTATTCAAAAACTCAACGTCTTTTACGAAGGGCATCATGTATTAAAGGATATAACAGTAGACATCCCGGAAAAACGGATTACAGCCATCATCGGACCCTCCGGCTGTGGAAAGACAACCCTCTTAAAAAGTCTTAACAGACTGATAGACCTAGTTGATGGGGTTAAAGTTTCGGGCAACGTGTTAGTCGACGGGATCAACATTTATGGTAATGGACTAGACGTCACTAATATAAGAAAGAAGATGGGACTAATCGCCCAAGTTCCCAACCTGCTACCCATGTCGATTTACGACAACACAGCCTACGGATCCAGAATTCATGGAGTGAAAGATAGGAAGGAATTGAATCAAACAGTTGAACGGTGCCTGCGCGTGTCAGGTCTATGGGACGAAGTAAAGGATAGGCTTAAGGACCCCGCCTCAAAGCTCTCCATAGGGCAACAACAGAGGCTTTGCTTAGCTAGAGCCCTCGCCGTGGAACCTGAAGTTCTCCTGTGCGACGAGCCCACATCAGCCCTTGACCCAATCTCCGCCCGGCATATAGAGGGGCAACTCCTTACGATTAAGAAAGACTATACCATAGTATTCGTTACCCACATTCTGCGTCAGGCAAAAAGACTTGCTGATTATGTAGTCTTTCTCTACTTTGGTGAGTTGGTCGAACATGGACCAGCGGAAGAGATCTTGACAAACCCCAGTGAGCCAAGGACACAGGCGTACCTCAAAGGAGAAATTAGCTAGGCAGACTCCCTAATGCACATCAAGAATTACGAAAGAATACTATTAATTTGTCAGATGAGCTAGAATTGGAGCGCGGGCTATGTGAAAATAGAAAAAAGGGATTTCGCGGGAGAAGTCACTATACTGAAGCTAATTACCTCATCGTCCTAAAATATAGCACGCGCCCATAAAACAGAGAAAGAGATGGGAGTTACGAGATATCGCCATCAAGGTAGAATGTAACCGAGTTGTAAGGTTTGCTTTTTTATTGTTTTTCTTAAATAGTAGATTAGCAAGCCGATGAAGAAGCCTACTCCCAAGTTTGTGAAAAACGAGATCACCGCAATAGCTATTGCTAAAACGATTTCAAATCTCCCCCTAATGGTTAGGAAACGCTTTCCCAACTCCAGGCTTGCAAAAAACAGCATCACCCCAATGATTGATAGCGGAAATTTGCCGAAGACCGCTACGATTGAGTCAGCCAAGAAAAACGCCAAAAACAATTCAACGATGCCCTCCATCAACATCGCGCCTCCCGTCCTGGCACCGAAAAAATATTGGGAGGCAAAGCCACCAGCTCCGTGACACATCGGGACCCCGCCGAAAAGCGGGAAAACCGTGTTCATCCAACCCATGTTCATCGCTAAACTTTCTTCCCCAATTTTTTGTTCCGGAAACTTTTCATTCACCATCAAACACGTGGCTAAAACAGCGTTTGATAAAGTCAAGGCAACCTGCGCGATACCAACGGTAACCAAACCAGTATAGATGCTCTGGGGAGAGGGAACAAAAAACCGCGGCAGGTAAAACCCAACTTTAACATTGATGGCTGGGTTGGAAAGAAAAACTATTGCTAAGCCTAAGAGGAAGATAGCGATTCCAGCAGGCAGCCTCCTATTTTTAATTAGTAGGAGAACCAGAGCAAAGGAAGCTAAAGCCAGCACGATGTCGGTTGCGATAAATTCGACGGACTCTCTCAATAAAATTAACATCAACCCTAACTGAACACCGACAATAACACATACGGGGGTTATCTTGGCAATTTTCTTAATCAGCCTTGAAAAAACGAGAAACAACCAAACGAGGCCCATCCCTATGCCAGTTCCATAAATCAATGACGCGTCCCATTTTTCATTTAAGGCAACTGTGGCCACCGCCTTTTGTGGTTCAACCGGCAACGGCAGCCTATAAATCAGCCCGATGATGATGTTGGTCAATCCCATGGCCAACATGATCCCAGAAGGGTTCAAGCCGGTTATCGCTACGTAGGCAATGATGAAGGGGTTTAATGGACCGAAGTCTCCTAAGGCTCCAGCGAACTCGATTAAGCTGAATTCAAAGTTCTTTACCCTAACCATCCTTGCCCTCGCCCAACGTTCACCCATTGAATTGTGCAATTATCTGAAGAGGAGATTCCCTTGATGCGTTAGATATTATTATTTCTTTGTAACTGCCTCCGCGAACTTTTTTCCCAACTTTTCCGCTTGAACCTTGTCAGCATCCCTTGGAGCACCTTCGATGGCGAGTCCCGGCTTAATAAATTTCGGGTTAAAGGCTCCCAAGATTCTCTCGATGTTTTCTAGAGCTGTCACTTGACCCCCAACTCCTGTGGTGAACACGCAAGCTGGCTTACCCGCCATCTTATCTCGAAGCGGGTATAGATTCGTGAAGAGCGTTAGGATCTCTCCAGACATGATGCTGAAGTGCGATGGGGAACCGAAGGCGTAGCCATCAGCTTCTGCGACCTCTCTCAGATCAACCCGCCCCACATTTCTCAGTTCAGCCGTTACGCCAGGAACCTTTCTGACTCCTTCTGCCAAGGCTTGAGCAAGCTTTTCGGTGTTCCCGGTTCTCGAGGCATATATGACAATGATTTTCTTGGTTTTTTCTCTCGGTTCAGCCATATAATCACCTCCTATACATTGTTTTTGAGATCATTGGGAAATAGGTTTCTTTCCACCTCCTCTCTAATCAGGTAACCAGCCTTGTGGAGGATGGGTTCTCCGAGTTCTGGGTCTGTTGCCATGGTCGCGGTGCAGGGATAGCTATGGTGAGCCTTAGCCACCACATCTCGAATCAGCTCTCTACGCACTTCTACGCCGACCAGCTTCTTTGCGATATACCAAGTAGACCCGCAGGGTGCGCTTCGTTGAACAATGGCGCCCTCAATCGTTTTCAATTCTCCTTTAGTTATGGTCACGATGTCGAGGCGGGGTCTCCCGATCTTGAAATCGTGCACAAATCTAGATGTGAGGGGCTTATCTTTTTCGGGTTCGAGGTCGCAGAAGGGTTTCGGAAACGCGCACTCGAGGTTTAGGTCTCTGCATGTCTCTTCTACCTGTTTCTGAAGCCCCACTGGGACCTCCCTGAAGTCTTCGATGGGTGTAATCAACGCTCGTATTCCCTCTTGACTTAAGCGAGATGGAAGAGCCAACAAAAGGTCTTTGTGGATGCCCGTTGCTACACATACGTCGGTGGATGGTATCTTTCTAGGAAGATATTTCTCGGGTTCGTCTATGAACGCCGGTAACTCGGAAGAGTCTGGAAGCTTTATAGCTGCGAGTATGTCTTGAACGTAGCTGTAAACCCCGTATTTACAGTAGTCGCAGAACAAGCCGCAGGACTTGCAGAAGCTGGGGTCGTTGATCAAATTTCTAATCACACGTTCCCCGTAATCCCCACTGTAAACGAACACCAGACTTAACGTCCTATTTGGCTTCATTACCCTTCACTCAAGAGACAAGTCTAAAGTTAATGAAGAGCCGCTGATCCAACATCTCCTCAAAAATTTTAAGGTCCCTTCTTCTTCTGCTGTATATGATTACACCAAACCTCTCTTCAGCGAACTTCAAAACAGTGTCAACCCCTAGAGTACCCGTTCCTCCAGTAATTAATACGTTCATTTCCGAAACCCTCTGTGGCTTTCGTTTTTTCAGCACTGCGCGCAAAGAAGTGAGATTTTAGAGACTGTTTGGTTTTCTTAATTAACATTGCGATTATCTCAGTATTGAATTCCCTTCGTTAACTTAAACTCCTTTGGAGCTTTAACGTCTTCTATTATGTTGACAAAATCTGCTTTTTCTATCAACTGTTTTGGAGCATATCTTCCAGTTAAAACGACATCGGTTTTTTCTGGCAAGTTATCGAGAAATTCAATAACATCTTTAATGTTCAAAAGCTTCCAGTGCAAGGCTAGATTTATTTCATCTAAGACAAGTAAATGAGGCTCTCTCCCTTTCAAGACCTTTTTAGCGAATTCTAAACCATTCTTTGCTAACCGCTTATCTTCGTCCGTGAAACTTTCGACTTTAAACTTTTGCCGACCGAATTCCGCTGTCATTTCCTGTTCTCCGAGCCAAGCGGGTCTTCCAAACTGATAGATTTCGTAATAAGGTTTTAATTTATCTTTTATCTTGTATTCTCCGATGTTTTTCCTCCATTTGAAAAATTGAATTATCACAACCTTTCTTTTATGGCCTATGGAACGCAAAGCTAAGCCTAAGGCGTTGGTTGTTTTACCTGCCCCTGTTCCAGTGTACAGGTAAATGTAACCCATAAATCACCCTTCGACCTTTTTTCCCTTAGCCTTAGGCTCCTCTTTACTTGAAATGAAGGACTCCCTGCACTGAGTGGAGCAGAATACGTAGCCTCGATATAGGACAGGTGCTTTGACCCTCTTACCACAAAAGTTGCAATATTTAACGTAGGCCTCATCTGCTACTTCCATTTAATCACCAAACCCGTTATTTATTATTCGTTCTTAACCTTCTTTATTTGGATTCATTTCCTATTACTCTATGCCATTAAATCCCTTTTTTATTTTATTCCACTCACGTTCTCCTTTAATGAATTCAAGAGCCGCTGGATAAAGGATGTATGTTTCACGGAAAATATGATTACTCATAGCTGGTACAAACTCCCCACCTAACTTTGCTATTTTCATATGTGGTACCAAAAATTGTCTAGCGTTCAACTTGTCAATAACTTCAATCATTTCGGTCAATATTTCTTTAAATCTTTTGTGTTCTTCTTTCAAGGTATCCGGGTGCTCTTTCATGCCACGTTCCTTTAATACGGGAAATAAAACCTCCTCTTCTTTTCGAATATGAGAATCAAGCTCTGAAAAATAAACAGTGATCTCTTTAAGTTGGGTTAAAACTGATTCACTGAATATTCCTCTTCTGACCTTCTCGAGAGTGGAATCCAGCTTCTTAAGCCTATCAATGTTGAGTATGTGTTCTCGCAAAAGAACAGATATAGGATGATCTTCTGGCAATCCATAGTCTTTCTGTAGCATAGCTGTCTCTGCTTCCTCTACGGATACAGAGAAGAGGCGCTTTAAGGGAATGCGGACATCGTTGCAACCTTCCACTTGGAAATTTTTTTCTAAGATCTCGGCAGTCATTGTGACAAAGCGCTTAGGACCTATTTCATCCAGAACCCCGATTAACTCGCTCCTTAATAATTTAAGGTCGTTATCATCTGCTTTCTGCGCCTTAAGAATAATTGGTAACACCCTTTTTATTACCAGTTGATTATCCATTTTCATGATAAGACTCCTCTTTTACGAAAATTTTGATACGACACGCTTATGTTTCTGTTGCCATCCCAGCTATAGCTCTGCCCAGTCTCCAGCACTCGGTTAAGCCAGCGTCGTCCGGCAAACCCTTTATCGCCAGTCCGGGCTCCAGCACTTTCATCTCGAAGGCTTTCATGGCTTTGACTAGGTCTTCGACGGCTTCGGTTTCCCATCCGTAGGAACCGAAAGCTCCCCCAGTCTTGCCCTTTAGGTCTTCTTTCTCAACTTCGTCGAGGAAGTAGATCATCTTCATCGTGGGCATGCGATAGTGATTAGGTGAGCCTAGAATCACTGCGTTAGCTTCGGTCAAATCGTCTCTTTTTACCTCACCAACTCGTTTAATTATCACCTCTACGCCGTTAATTGACTTCGCTCCTTCCACGACAGCTTCAGCCATCCTTTCCGTATTACCGGTCTTACTATCATATACTACGAGAACTTTAGCCATATTCACACCTCCTCATTTACGAAAACCTTTGTCAACTTATTCGAGCTCATACCATCTCTTACCCTCCTATGACCTTCCCTAAATTCTGCAATTGGATCCGACATAGCCATGCAAATCATCTCCTTTTTTCAATCCTTTTTATTTTTACAACCCAATCTTTAGGTCCGCTTTGCTCGTATTCCCACTCAAACGACCCCTTCTGTTCAGCCTCGAATTGATAATACAGCGGTTTTGGGTCATGGTCATTGATTATCCTAAGAGTTTGCCCTTGCATAAGATTATTCCATGTTTCGAATATTTTTGCATGCCTTTCAGGCGGCGGCATGTTTCTCAAATCTAAATTCTTAATGTTGTTTCCTCTTGTCGGCGTGAAACAGAAGTAGCCAATTTCATCAAATTTTTCTTTCATTGCCTTCCATTCGTTTTCCTTAAGGCTTTTCAGCGCTGTCGGGTAGAGTATGTTGTTCTCCTTATAAATGTGGGATCTCAGGGTTGGAACTATGTAATTTCCTAAATCACGTAACTTTATTGCAAACTCATTGTAACCTAGCTTGTCATGCTCTTCTATAAGCTTTCTAAGCGCCTTTTTCCTGTATCTCAATTCTTTGTGCTCTAAACGCATTATGGATGGTGGCCCTGTAATTCCTTTCTCTTCCAAAAGAGGAAACAGGGCTTCTTCCTCTCTTTTGTGGTGGCTTTCCGCGTCGATCAGTATATGTGATATTTTCTCCAGTTCGTCCAGCTCTTTACCTATTTGTCCGAAGTTTTCGCTTGTGTTAACCTTTTCTGCTATCATCTCTAGCGCATTAAGGTTTTCCAAGATAACCTCATGCTCTTCCTTAAGTATATTTATGGGATGTGCTAGCTCCATCTCAACTTTTTCCTCTTCCATGCCCTCGGAAAGAAGCTCAAGATGTACGTCGCAGAGTCTCCTTAGCTCTTCTTGACTTATTCCCTCTTCCATGAGTTCTTGTTCAGCTAAGGACAATATCTTGGGGTCTACCTTCTTCAGAAGTTCCTTAGCTCTCTCTTTCACCCTTGGCAAATCAGCTTCTGACTTAAGCTCTCTAAGAAGCCTCTTTAACTCATCCTTATCGACCATTTTCTATCACACCTCTCTTTTCTCGTTAATTAGATATGGGTAAAGTACCAGAGTTCTTCTGCTTCTTTTTTCATGCGTTGGCGCGGATTTAGGGTTTTTACGTGCTTTTGCGTGATGAAAACTGATTCTCCAAGATTTAGATGCTGAATCACCTCTCCAAAGTTGATCTCCTTAACCTCTACAACCTTAACGCCTTGAGATTTATCGTGTTTCAGAAAGAACAATTGAAACTTAATTTCTTCTTTTTTGACTATTTCTTTTAACACCTTTCATCTCTCCCATCGACCTATGCCTTTAAGCATTTTCCCTTCTTTGGACAGTACTTCTCGACATGGTTGTCGATAATCTTGAACATGGACTCCATCGTTTCTTCATTTAGGGAGTATATACGCTCCTTCCACCTCCTTTTAACGAAGACAAAACGACATCTAATTAACGGACTTAGATTGTGGGAGATCATACTCTGCTCTTGGTGGAGAGCGTCGGAGATTTGCGTAACGTTCCTCGGGCCTTCTCTCAAGAGTTCTAGTATCGCCAACCGTGTCGGATTAGAAAGCGTTGAAAAAAATAAATAACATGTCTCACTTAAATCCTGCTTCACGGCAATCACCTTTAATTGAAAAAACTCTCATATGATGAGTATTTCATATAATCTTATAAATCTTACGGTGGGAGGGGCATTGATAAGGATCTCTAAAGCATCAAAGATGCTTTAAGAAAAACTAAACATTGTTCTATGGTGCGGCCGCCGGGATTCGAACCCGGGTCGTCGGCTCTCTTCACGGCGAAGCTCGGGAGGCCGATGTCCTCGTCCAGGCTAGACTACGGCCGCCAATGTCACGTAGTGTATGCAAAAGGATGACTCACTTAAAGTTTATGTGCCCCTTTAATTTTCGCGTTGTTGCATACGGTATCTCTATAAGTTAATTTGCGAATAAGAGTGAAGATTTAGTTGAGGCGAGTTGGAGAGGAGAGGTTTGGCTAAGAGGGCGTTGCCAGGCACCTATTTTTGGCAAGGAAATGAGGCATGTGCTGAGGGAGCCATCACGGCGGGATGCCGATTTTTCGCTGGATACCCAATTACCCCCGCAAGCGAACTCGCAGAGCATTTGGCGGAGAGGCTTCCTCAAGTTGGCGGGATAGCGATTCAAATGGAGGACGAGATGGCTTCTTTAGGCGCGGTTATCGGAGCCAGCTGGGCTGGAACCAAAGCGATGACCGCCACCTCCGGACCTGGGTTCAGCTTGATGCAGGAAAACATTGGCTACGCGTTTATGACGGAAACCCCATGCGTGATCGTGGACGTTCAAAGAGCCGGTCCGAGCACGGGTCAAGCCACGAAGTGTGGCCAAGGAGACGTGATGCAGGCGCGTTGGGGCACCCACGGAGACTATGCCTCCGTCGTGTTGTCGCCCAACTCGGTGCAGGAAATGTTTGACTTAACAATTCGAGCGTTTAACCTAGCTGAAAAATATCGAACGCCGGTGGTGTTGCTCGCTGATGAAGTCGTGGCTCACACAAGGGAAAGAATCGAAGTACCAACGTTAGACAAAATCGAAATCCTTAAACGAAGGAAACCGAAACCCAACGACAAAGCTTTTTTCGGCTCTGAAGAGATACCGCCGATGCCATCCGTAGGCGAGGGGTTCAACGTGGCAGTAACTGGGTCAACCCACGATGAATACGGACACCGCTACAGCGCCGATCCAGTCGTGCATCGAAAACTGGTCGAGAGGCTGGTGGGGAAGATAAAGCAAAACGCAAAAACGATCGTGGACTTTGAAAGTTACAACGTTGAAGGCTGCGAGGTCGGCATAGTTTCTTATGGATGTACCTCCCGTGCAGTTTACGAAACCGTTGAGCTGGCAAAAGAAAAAGGGATCAGCGTAGGGTTTGTGAGGTTGAAGACGATCTGGCCCTTCCCCTACGACATTGTTCAAGCCCTTGCCCAAAACGTTAAGACGCTACTCGTGCCGGAGATGAACCTGCAACAAGTTTTCTATGAAGTGGAGAGGGCAGCCCAAGGTTCCGTTCCAGTCGTCCCGATAAACAAGATCGGCGGAGGAGAAATGATAACACCGGAGGAAATACTTGCCGAAGTGGTTAGGAGCGTGAAAGCCGTTGACTGAAGCGTTTTCTATTCGAAAGTATTTGAGGGACATGCCGCTCCCGTTCTGTTCTGGATGCGGTGACATCACCGTGATCAACTGTTTCCTCAGAGCCATTCATGAGCTAGGCTACGCTGACCTCCGCCGGTTTGTTTTTTGCAGCGGAATCGGATGTGCAGCGTGGATTCCATCCCCCTACTTTGAGGCAGACTCCATCCACACGACCCATGGTAGAAGCATACCCGTGGCGACTGGGGTGAAGCTCACTCGTCCAGACCTAAACGTAGTCGTTTTCGGTGGGGACGGGGACCTCGTGGGAATCGGTCTAAGCCACTTGATTCACGCCGCTCGAAGGAACCTCGACATTACGGTTGTCTTGGTGAACAACATGATTTATGGAATGACCGGCGGGCAAGTGGCTCCAACTACCCCGTTTAGGGCTAGGACTACCACGACCCCGTATGGAAGTTTTGAGTATCCCTTGGACGCTACGCGTCTTGTGGTTGCGGCGGGAGCCTGCTACGCAGCTCGCTGGACCACGTTTCACGTTGAGCAGTTGAAAGAAGCCGTAAAGAGGGCGGTTACGACAAAGGGTTTCGCCTTCGTGGAGGCGGTGAGTCAGTGTCCCACGGCGTTTGGAAGAAGGGTTGGCTTCAAGACTGCGGTAGACATGCTTCGATGGTTTAAGGAAAACTCAGTGCTGGTTCAGCAGGCTGAAAAGATGGCTGAGAGTGACTTGGTAGGAAAGATCGTGGTGGGGGAGTTTGTGCGTCGAGAGTTTCCAAGCTTCACCGAGACTCTTTATGAAACTATGAGGGAGGCGAGAAAAAGTGCCTAAAAGAGTTGAGGTAAGAATCTGTGGGCTGGGAGGACAAGGAGTCGTTTTAGCTGGAGAAATCCTCGGAATGGCTGCTGTTTACGACGGGAAGCACGCAGTTCAAACCCAGAGTTATGGAGCGGAAGCTAGGGGCAGCGCTGCAAAAAGCGAGGTGATCATCTCAGACGAGACTATTGGTTTTCCGATGGTGAGGAAGTGCGACATCCTAGTGGCGATGAGCCAGATCGCCCTTGACAAGCATTTGAAAGACCTGAAGGAGAACGGCGTCCTTCTGGTAGACAGAGACATGGTGCAGCACGTTCCAAGCATCAAAGCTAAGGTTTTCAAGATTCCAGCAACCAAGACGGCGGAAACCGAGCTGAAGTCAAGTATCTGCGCGAACGTAATTATGTTAGGCGCTTTAACAACGATAACGGGCATCGTGAGCAAAGAGGCAGCTGAGAAAGCCATCATCGACAGCGTCTCGGAAGAAGCAAAGGAAGACAACCTTAACGGGTTGAAAAAGGGCTTCGAACTTGCTAAATAGAAAATGCACATCTCTGTGGGCTTTAAGTCATGAAGTTGCCCCTTTTTAACGCGCCTAGAGTGGCGTTCTGCACGTGCCTCCCAAAATACAACGTTAACACGTATTTGGGGAGGTGCGCTCATCAATGCATCTATTGTTATGCGGTGAAGTTTCCGAGTTTTGTCGGTCCAGCCCAACCGCGTCTAAGGATACTGGACCATATCGAAGGCATGGCTAGAAACACGAGATTGAAGTTTCCGGTGATGATGTGCGACTGCACCGACCCCTACCAGCCGTTGGAAAAGGAATATAAGATCACGCGAAGATGCGCGGAGGTTTTAGCGAAGCATCATTTCCCCCTTCTCATAGTTACCAAGTCAGACCTAGTCGTGAAAGACTTGGACATTTTTAAGCAAACCCCCACTGTCGTGGCGATAACCATAACGACACTGAGCGAGGACATTGCTAGCTTCATCGAACCGTATGCCCCGCCTCCTGATCGGAGGGTGTCGGCGCTGCAGAAAATCGCTGATCAAGGGGTAACGGCAGTGGCGAGAATCGACCCGATCATACCAATCATCAACGACAACGAGGAGGATTTTGAAAAGCTCGTCTCGACGCTAGCGGATGTGGGCGTGAAGCAGGTCACCATAGCGACCATGAAGCCCGTGAAAGAATTCTTTCCAATGTTGAAGGAAATGAGCCCAGAAGTTTACGAGAGACTAGTTAAAATCTATGGTGACGGCACGTGGGTTGCGGGCTACAAGTATTTGAGTGAGGAAAGGAGACGAAGAATTCTGGACCGACTGCGACCAACCGTATTAAAGCATGGGTTACGGTTTGCGTCCTGTCGAGAGGGATTTTCACAGTTTAACACTGCGCTGTGTGATGGCACTGCCTATTGCAGAGGCTTGTTGAACCAGTATCTTACATAGCTTTCTTGTCAGGCTGGCTGTGGAGGATTAGGCTTCATCGATGAATTTATCTGGCGTAGGTATTTCTGGCGCCAACCCTCGTCTCTCTCGTATTTCCTTTATGACCGTTAGCGCGATGTTTTCCGGCACCTTTTCCCAGTGATCAAACGTGGACTGCCAGAACGCGTGCCCTGAGGTGGCAGATCTCATCTCGGCGGCTAAGCCGAAGGTTTCAGCGACTGGAATGTAGCCGGTGATCATGGTTATCGGGCCTTTCTGCTCCGACGACAATATTCTGCCCCGCTTACGAGTTATTATGCTACTGACGTCCCCTACCCACTGGGCTGGAACCGAAACGCCAATCTTGTATATGGGCTCGAGAAGGACTGGCTTGGCTGTGAGAAACGAGCCGAAGAGAGCTCTTCGAGTGGCAGGCATTATCTGAGCTGGTCCACGGTGCACAGGGTCTTCGTGAAGCTGAGCGTCCATGAGCTTGACCTTAACGCCGCGCATTGGTTCCTCGGCAAGCGGGCCGTTTTCAGCCCCCCATCGGAAGCCTGATATTATCATGTCTCTCGCTTCTCGGAGATATTGAATGCCCTTAGTCATGTCTACCAGCATGTTTTTGTGTTCTTCCAGAGCCCAAACGTTTCTCGCCTCTTCCGCAGACCAGCCAACCTCGCTGTGGAGTACGGCGCCCATCTGTTTACGGCCCATTTCTTCTGATATCTCGCCTTTTTCAATCATGTCGACTACTTTTTCCTCGATTGGCTCCACCTGAATCCAGAATCTGTTGTGTTTGTTTGGGCTCTTACCCATAGCCAAAATGCCTTGTCCAGCAACGCTCTCTCTGTAAACAACAATGGGTTTTGATGTGACTATTTCTAGGTCGCCGCCCGCGTAGTCACGTAGGAATTTAACAGCGATTTCTAGGTGAAGCTCACCCATTCCGCTGAGCAGATACTCGCCAGTTTCCTTGTTTATAGTACTC
>Ga0315314_1001544_pt1 | contig 20686 bp, 19 predicted proteins | sample TDP9_MG_FD_203631 | JGI IMG/M metagenome (GOLD analysis project Ga0315314, IMG submission 203631) | Freshwater sediment microbial communities from Lake Towuti, South Sulawesi, Indonesia - TDP9 | ecosystem: Environmental > Aquatic > Freshwater > Lake > Sediment | place: Indonesia: South Sulawesi... | reverse complement strand
ACAAGGAGGTAACGGCTTATTTCACCCAGATCACCTATACCCTGACAGTTGATGTCAGCCCTGATGGTGGAGGCACGGTTACCCTGGAACCTTCCCCGCCTGGCGGAGTATACGTTGAGGGGACGGAGGTTACCCTGACTGCTGATGCCAGTGAAGGGTATGAGTTTGACCACTGGGAGGTGAATGGTGCCCTCTCCGGCTCAGAGAACCCGACTATCATAACTATGGACTCCGACAAGGAGGTAACATCTCACTTTGTCCACATCTATACTCTGACGGTCAATGTAAGCCCAGACGATGGAGGCACAGTTACCCTGGATCCCTCTCCGCCTGGCGGAGTATACGTTGAGGGGACAGAGGTCACCCTGACTGCTCATGCCAGTGAAGGATATGAGTTTGACCACTGGAGTGGAGACCTGTCTGACTCGGAGAATCAGACAACCATAATTATGGACTCAGACAAGGTGGTAACAGCCCACTTCACCCGGATCACATATAACCTGACGGTCGATGTTAGCCTGGGTGATGGTGGCGATATCGAGGTAAACGGCACTCTGCCCTCCGCCTACCCTGATAGCTATACCTTTGCTCAAGGTGCATCCGTTGACCTTCGAGCGGTTCCAGCACCTGGGTATAAGTTCGACCACTGGAGTGTGGGAGACCTCTCTAGTTCAGAGACCACGATTACTATAACAATGGAATCGTCAAAGGAGGTAACAGCTTACTTTACTGAAGTGACCCCATCTTCCTTCCCTTGGTGGTGGCTAGTTGTGGGGGTTGGGGTTGTGGTCATTGGACTGCTGTTCTATTTCCTGGTGGTTAGAGGGATACAGGCTTAGGGGAAGTATCTCAAAACCGGGGACAGATAGCGCTCAAAGTGGCTTATCAGGGCTGGGATCTCTCCAATTCTCCTTGGGGTAGGGAAATTCCACACTCACCTCGAAGAGTCTTGTTGACCTGACCTTCTCCCATCGAGGGAGATAGAGAGTAATGTGCTTAAGCTTGCCTATTTTCATCCTTCGTGTTGCTACTGGCAATTGACGTGATTGATTGCGAGCCCTTCGCTCCTATCATTCTGAGCCGAAGCCCTGAGTGAAGCGAAGGGGCAGCGAAAAATCCCATGGTGCTCAGGACAGGCTCCGCGAAGCAATCTAATCATTTCACCCCTTCCTGTTGAGATTGCTTCCCCCGATAAATCGGAGTGGCAATGACATAATGGGAGGCGCTCGACTACCGACCAAACTGAAACAGTAACTCGACTCAGCTTGGCGTTGACAAGAATGGCTAGGTAGGATTAAGATTGGCTTTGGGTCGTGCTAGACGGGGAGTTAGCGGTGCCCTGTACCCGAAATCCGCTATAGCGGGGTCGAATCCCTACTCCAGGCTTCTAGCCTTGTGGGACTGCTCCTATTGAGCGGTGTTGAAGATTGGGTCCTGTGCGGCAGAACACTATGAACCCCGTCAGGTCCGGAAGGAAGCAGCGGTAAATAGCAGCTTCTGGGTGCCACAGGTTCTCCTGGTCAGAGCCACTCAGCAGGGGAAAGCCATGAGGTAGGGTCGAAAGTGGGTGCACGACCCATGTTGTTTCCAGGGATATGATGAGCTAGCATGTCAAGGTTACAGGCTGCAGAGGTAAAGCGCCTGCTGGACCGTTTTGGCCTTCGGGCGAGAAAAAGCCTGGGGCAACACTTTCTTATTGATAAGCGGGTGTTGCGCCGCATAGTCTCGGCAGCAGAGCTTACTCCAGAGGATACGGTGATCGAAGTTGGTCCAGGGCTAGGTATCTTGACGAAGGAGCTGGCTCGGCGAGCCAGGAGGGTGATTGCCGTTGAAGCAGACCCTAACTTAGCCTCTGCTCTGAGGGAAGTAGTGGCTAACATCAACATTGTCAGCGCTGATATACTTAAAACTGACCCCGCTTTGCTTCTGGCCTCCGTTGGAGTTGAGGAGGCCTCACCCAGCTATAAAGTGGTGGCTAATATCCCTTACTATATTACCTCCCCCATCCTTCGCCATTTCCTCGAGGCGTCGCTTAAGCCTTCTCTTATAGTAGTTATGGTACAAAAGGAGGTAGGGGAGGCTATCGTAGCCCAGCCTGGCAGGATGAGCTTGCTTGCCGTTAGCGTCCAATTCTACGGCCAACCGGTTATTGTTGACCGTGTACCAGCTCGTAGCTTCTATCCGCCTCCGAAGGTTGACTCCATTATCCTGCGGATTAAGCTTTATGAGCAACCTCCAGTCAGCGTGCCCCAAACCAACAAGTTCTTTGATGTAGTTCGAGCTGGCTTCAGTGCACCACGGAAGCAACTACGCAATGCCTTGGCTCAAGGCTGGGGCATGCCGCCTCAGGAGGCAGCCCATCTATTAGAGAGGGCAATGATAAACCCCCAGCGCCGTGCCCAGACCCTGCATCTTGAGGAATGGGCCAGGATATGTGAGGAAATAACCAGTCATGGAGCACCAGTCCAAGGTTAGGTCAGGGAAAGCCTATGCCAAGATTAACCTCACTTTAGAGGTTATGGGCCAGCGTGAAAATGGTTACCACGAGATTGCTAGTGTAGTACAGGCCATCAACCTTGGCGATATCCTTTCTTTTCAGCCAAGGGAGCATATCTATTTAGCCTGCAACATTCCCCAACTAGCTTCTCCCCACAATCTGGTCTTTAAGACAGCCAAGTGGCTACAAGACTTCACTGGTTCAAGTAATGGGGCAGCCATCTTCCTGGAGAAGGCCATTCCGCTAGCCAGCGGGCTAGGAGGTGGTAGTAGCGATGCTGCGGTAACTTTGCAGGCCCTTAATGAAATTTGGGGATTGAATCTTGCTCCGGAGAGCCTGGAAAGGATAGCCGCAAATCTGGGCTCTGACATATCGTTCTTTCTTTCTGGTGGAATGACAGCCTTAATAGAAGGGCGAGGGGAAAAGGTAACCAGATTGCCTCCTTTACTCAAAACTTGGGTTGTGTTAGTCAAACCACCTATCGAGATAGCAAACAAAACACAGAAAATGTACGCTAGTCTGAACCCCTCCCATTCTACCCAGGGTAAATCCACTCAGAAGGTGGTTGAGCTAATAAAGCGGGGAGACAGGGTTACTTCCCAATTCTGCTATAATGTCTTCGATGAGGTTGCCTTTTCCTTCTTTCCCGGACTGGATGAATATCGACTTTGCTTCCTGGCTGCTGGAGCCAGCCAGGTCCATTTGGCTGGCACTGGTCCTACTCTTTTCACCTTGGCGCAGGAAAGAGCTCAAGGAGAGGAGATCTGCCGCCGCCTGAAGAAGGAGAGGATAGAGGTTTATCTAACTGAGACCCTTTGACAATGAAGGCGAGTGAGTTCTTAGCTGACTTGCAGGAGGCTATCCCTCGGATTACTCCAAAGAGATTAAAAGCTCTGCTTCTCTTAGTGGCTATTTTTCTTGGCTTTGTGGCCCTTTTTGCCACAGTCTTTTATTTTCTGCCACCTATTCAAGAGTTGAAAAGGTTTGGTTACCTCGGTGTCTTCCTAGCCAATCTGCTGCCCAGTATGAGTGTTGTTATCCCTGTCCATTTCTTCTTTCCCGGCCAAGCCCTAAGCGTGGTGGTGGCTGCTGTGGGGAGTCCCCTTTGGGTAGCAGTGGTAGCCAGCCTAGGCAGCACCTTAGGAGAGATCACCGCTTACTATTTGGGCTATGGGGGACAGCGCTTCTTCCATTTAGAGCGTTTTCAGAGGTATAAGACGGCAGAGAATTGGATGAGACGCTATGGTTGGTTCGCTGTACTTATCTTCGCTTTTCTGCCTCTTTTTATCTTTGACTTCGTCGGACTCGCTGCTGGAGCCCTGAGATTGTCACTGTCTAAATTTCTTTTTTTCTGTTACCTGGGTCGGTTACCTCGGGCTCTTATCGAGGTCTACTTCTACACCTGGGTTTTTGAGAACATCCTCTCGCATTTACCTCATTGGATGAGTGGTCCTTTCTCAGGCTAGGCTTCTTAGGGATGAGGCTTGATTAAAAAGGAATGTAGTGCAGGTCTTTAGACCTGCTATTGGCAGACCCGAAGGTCTGCGCTACAAAGTTTCGGCTGAAGGCCTTCCAAAATGCCAAAATCAAAGGGAAGCCCGATTGAATTTAGGCAACCTCGGGGGTAGAACTCAGTGAAATTCAGTGAATTCCTGACGGAGCTGCGTGATGCTATCACTATCCCTACAAAGGGGAGCTTGGTAAGAGCCATCCTCTTTTTAGTGGCTTTACTAATTATTGTTGTTGGTCTTTCCATTCTGATAAGCTACTATTTCCCTTCAGAGGAAGAATTTAAGACTGAATTCATCCCCAGGTATGGGAACTACGCTTATCCCGCGATTTTTCTAATTTGCCTGCTAAGTAGCTTTACTATCCTTTTCCCTGCCCCAGGCACGGTTCTCTGGCTCCTCCTAGTCAAATTTTTGCATTTGAACAAAGTGTTAGCAGGAGTAGTAGGAAGTATCGGAGGTACCTTAGGCGAGATTACTGCCTACTATGTTGGCTATGCTGGCAGAGCAGTCATCGCCCCACAGCACTCCCAAAGGTATCAGATGGCGGAAAGGTGGATGAGGCGCTATGGTGGCATTACCCTTTTTGTCTTCGCCTTCACCTGGCTGCCCTTTGACGTTGCCGGGCTGGCTGCTGGAAGTCTTAAATATCCCATAGGTAAATTTCTCCTCTTCTGCTGGGCGGGGCGACTGCCTCGCCACATTATTGAAGCCTATGTCGGAGTTAGCCTACTCGATCTTATGCTCAAACATTTGCCTTTTGGTTAAAGGGTTAGAATGAACCAAATCTATGTCTCCCTTGATCTAGAGACCACTGGGCTAGACCCGGAAAGGGATCGCATTATCGAGATAGGTGCGGTCAAGTTCCAGGGCAAAGAAGTCCTCGATACCTTTCATACCTTAGTTAACCCTCATCGCCCCCTCCCCTACCGCATACGCCTGCTTACTGGCATTACCCCAGAGGAGTTGGCGACTGCACCACCCTTTTCAGCTGTGGCTGACAGACTTCTTTCTTTTGTGGGAAGTTACCCCATTGTAGGGCAAAATATCAACTTTGACCTCAACTTCCTTCGCTCTCAAGGGGTGAGCTTTCCTAATGCTATCTACGATATTCTGGAATTAGCCAATATCCTTTTCCCTCAGCTTTTTGACTACAGCCTTCCTATGCTAGCCAAGCAATTAGGTGTCCCTTGCTCGGTTCATCACCGTGCCCTGGCTGATGCTGTCACCGCTAAGGAGGTGTTTTTAGTCTTATTGGATAAAGCCTCTGCCCTTGACCTTCGCTTGGTGGCTGAAATTAGTCGCCTGACGATGGCTACAGAGTGGTCATGGCGCCCCCTGTTCTTAGACCTAGAAAGAATCAAAATGGGGAAGGTTTCCCTCTGGGACAGGGAATCCTGGGAAGCAGACTTTGCTCCCCTGGCCGCAGACTTAGCTCAGAGAAAACCCCTTGTCCCTGATGACATCCTCAAACCACTGGATTTAAGCTGGCTAACTGAGATTCTTGGTGGCGAAGGTCCTCTGGCGGAGGCGTTCCCTGCCTTTGAGCACCGCCCAGGTCAGGTTTCCATGATGCAGGGAGTAGCCAGAGCCTTGAACAATGGTCAGCACCTTATTGTGGAAGCTGGCACTGGCATTGGCAAGTCCATTGCCTATCTGCTGCCAGCTATCTTCTTCTCCCTGGAAAATAATGCCCGTGTCATCATTTCCACCAATACCATAAACCTCCAAGAACAGCTAATGAATAAGGACATTCCTGATTTACTCCAGGCACTGGGCAGGGCAAAGAATCACCGTATAAACTCCAATCTGCAGGTAGTCCAACTCAAGGGTCGCCGTAATTACCTCTGCCTCAGAAGGTGGGACTCCTGGCGCAAGACCCCGGGACTACCTTGGGAGGAGGCAAAATTCCTGCTACGAATCTTGGTCTGGCTTCCCTCCACCTTAAGCGGTGACCGTGCTGAGCTTAATCTCACCGGAAACGAGTCTTACCTTTGGAATAGAATCTGTGCCTCAGAAGATAACTGTGTCATTGAGCACTGCCCTTATTATCTTGGTAGCTGTTTTCTTTATCGTGCTCGACAGCAAACAGAGGGGGCTCATCTAATTGTGGTCAATCATGCCCTATTATTGGCTGACCTGGCGAAAAGCAGAGGGATATTGCCTGAATATAGTTATCTGGTTATTGATGAAGCGCACCATTTAGAGGAGGAAGCCACTGAGCAATTGGGCTACCAAATCAGTGCGCAAGATGTTTACGATTGCCTGGACAATCTGGGAGATAGGAGCAGGCTTGTTTTTCATCTCCATAGTTACCTGCGGAATACCCCGGTAGCTGCCTTGCGGCGAAGAGAGATAGAGCAGAAGGTGGACGGTTTGCAGGAGGGAATAAAGATAGCTCGAAATCGGGTGGCTCGACTTTTCGACGTTCTCAGTTACCTCCTATACCGCCATCCTGAGGAGGGAGAGTATGAGCGGCACCTGAGGTTCACCAGGGAAGTTCGCCGTCAAACAGAATGGTCGGAGGTTGAGCTATCCTGGGAGAATCTCAACCTCGAGCTGGGAAGTATTGAGGCGGGCTTATCTCAGCTTTACACCATGGTAGAAGACCTACCGGATAGGAGAAGTCCAGATTTGAATAGCTCATTAGCTGAGATATTTTCTCTACGACAGCAAATTTCGGGGTTACGACGTCAGATGAATTCTATCATAGCCAGTCCAGGGCTAGAGAGTATCTATTGGGCTTCCCTTAGAGGGCAGAACAACCTTTATCTGCATGTTGCTCCATTACAGGTAGGGCAGGTGCTGGAGAAATCCCTTTTTTCCCAGAAAAACTGCGTTGTGCTTACCAGCGCTACCCTGAGCACCGAGGGTCATTTCGATTATGTCAAAGGCTCTTGGGGGCTAAGAGAAGCTGATGAGATGGTGATAGATGCCCCCTTTGATTATGTGGCTTCTACCATGATTTATCTTCCCCAGGATATCCCTGAGCCAGACAAAGCGGGCTATCAACAAGGGGTGGGGCAGTCGCTGGTAGAACTATGTCGAGCGACTCGAGGTCGCACCTTAGCCTTGTTTACCTCCCACGCTGCCCTCCGCACCACTTATAACGCTATCCAAGCGCCTCTGGAGGAAGAAGGCATCCTGATTCTGGGGCAGGGGATAGATGGCAGCCCTAAGCAGCTACTGAACAGCTTTAAAGCTAACCCGCAGTCCCTTCTTCTAGGCACGGCCTCTTTGTGGGAGGGGATTGATGTGGTGGGCAGAGCACTGAGTGTCCTGGTTATGGCTCGATTGCCCTTTAGTGTTCCTACTGATCCTGTCTTTTCTGCCCGCTGTGAGCTATACGCTGACCCCTTTAATCAATATGCCATCCCCCAGGCAGCCCTCAAGTTTAAACAGGGGTTTGGACGCCTTATTCGAAGTCGGCATGACCGTGGGGTGATGGTTGTCCTTGACCGACGCCTGCAAACCAAGCTCTATGGGGGAGTCTTTTTGCAATCCCTACCCAGATGCACCGTGAAGAGTGGCAGACTTCGGCAGATGCCTCAGGAAGTAGTGGAGTGGTTAGGGGATTGAAAGTTTGGGATAGAGGTGGACGTCTCTGTCCACTAAAGATTCAATGCTTTAGAGACCCCGCCCTTTAGGGCGGGGAGACTCACTTATTTGAGCATCCAGAGGTGGCATTTATGCCGCTGGGCAGGGTGGTCTAAAGTCCACCCTTGGAGGCTAAAGCTGGTGATACTCCCTAGCCTAAAGGCTAGGGTATCAGCGGGATACTTCCATTGGGAGTCTTTCTTCGCAAAGGGCGCAGATAAAGGTTAAACCGCAGCACTGTTCATTCGTCCAATAGTGTCCACATTCCTTCACCCGGGCTTTAACTGACCAAGCCATATGGAAATACCGGCCGCAAAGGTTACATCGGGACACATTGGCAGGGTCTAAGGTTTCGCCACAGACACAGCACCTCTGCTCCACCTTATCCCCCTTGTGACAGCCAGAGGCGAACCAGCCCCACTTCCTCTGCTTTTGTTTTCACTCTCTGGTCTAGCTTTGCATCGTGCAATTGCCGTAGTATTTCGCCTAAGCGGGGACCGGGTGATATCCCCATTTGCTGTAAAGCCCTGCCATTTAAGGAAGTCTTTACATAACGCAATTTATTTAGATATAGTTGAAGTCTCTGACGAAGCAAAGTTGAGTCTGAAGCAATGGTGCAAGTTAGAATTGATGTGGGGGAATAATCCTGGAGGAGACGATAAATAGCGCTAGGCAATAGCTCAGGAGAAGCTAAGGAGGGGAGTTTTTCCTTAAGGCGAAGGGTATCTCGAACTGCTCGTGCTGTCGCCCCTGGTATCCTTAAGCGGGCAATAAAGTCCTCCCCCTCCTCTTGGCTGAGGTGGTAAACAAGCAGGGAGAAGTAAAGCCCCAAAGGGGTAGGGTAAGTGATGGAGCGGGCTTGTTGGAATTTTTCCCTTAGCCAGCCATCACCTTTGAGGGAGGGATGTATTTCCTGAAGCACACCCAACTCTCCAGCTCGCTGGAGTGGCTTCTCAGGGCACTCCTCCTTAAAGATTAGCTCCAGCTCATGTCGTATCCTATCTCCACTTATGGTGTGTAGCATTGCTAGGTCTCGGCGCAACAGTTGTTTAGTAGTCATTTCAAGCTGGAAGTCGAACCTCTGCTCATAGCGAATGGCCCGCAACATGCGGGTGGCATCATCAACAAAGCTTTTTTCATGGAGGATACGGACAAGCTTATATCCCAGATCTTTCTCTCCCCCAAAAGGATCGACCAGCTTGCCAAAGTTACTGAGGTCGAGGTGAATTGCCATGGCATTAATGGTGAAATCACGCCTTAATAGGTCATCGTTGATTGAGCCGGGTTTCACTGTGGGCAGAGCGCCGGGGTGGGCATAGGTTTCAGCTCTGGCGGTAGCCAAGTCAAGGCTTAAATCCTGGCAGCGGAACTTGGCAGTGCCGAAGCGGCGATGAACCACCACATGTCCGCCCTTCCTCTGTGCCAGCAGGTTTGCCAGCTTGGGTGCATCACCCTCCACCACCAGGTCGAGGTCGAAATTAGCCCTTCCCAAAAGAAGGTCACGAACCACCCCGCCTATCAGGTATAACCCCAGCCCCAGCTCCCTGGCCAATTCTCCCGCTGCCCGAATCATGTCCAGGGATTCAGGGGGCAGACGCTGCTCCAATTGAGGGGCAAGACTCTTGGTCACTGTGTTTTTTGCTCTTATCGAATTGTCCCCTATGGGTGGTGAAATTCGGGGGTTATCTTTAATCCCTGGCAATCCCTTCTAGCTCTCTCTTCATTCTTTGCCAGTGGGTCCCCCGCCAGTAGACCCTGAGACAAGCGGGGCATTGCATATATTGTGTCTGGCTACGGAAAACATAAGGGGGCACGAGCTCCTTCACCTCCTCTTTGCTCCTGGGCACTAAGCTCTGGTTACACTCCAGGCAGCGGGTGAACTGTTTGAGGCGACAGTCCAGTTTCAGCTCCTTCACCACCTGACGCAATTGCTCCTTAGGGTCATCGTTCTGGATAAGAACAATCTTCAGTTGCCCATTGGTGACTACTCGCCTTCTCATGAGCTGAGTATCCTTGGTCAAAACCACTCTTCCCTCTTTTAGGGCGATATCAATTAACTCAGCGTCGTCGATGTTGTTGAAGAAAAGGGCGTCGTAGCCCATCACCCTCAGCCATCTGGCTAGCTTGCCAGCATTGCTATCGACAATGAACTTGATCTCCATCGGATTCTTCTTAAAGCTGAATCTTCATCCCCTCTTGCCCTAAGGCAATGCTTGCTCCCAGTTCTTGAGCCACCTGAGACACCTCCCCTTCAATCTCACTTTCAAGGGTGGGGTTAATATGGATGAGGATGGTAGAGGGGATGTAGCCTTTGACCTGGCGGAACTGCAATAGTTCTGTTTTAAGCAACCCAGGAGTGAGATGACCTGTCTTTTTAGCCCATTCTTCCATTCCCTGTGGCAAGCTAAGCTCGGTGATGAGCAGGTCTGGGGAAACATATTCCCAGCAAGCAGACAAGCCTACTGTGGTATCCCCGGTATAAAACACCTTCTTCCCTTCGGGGGAGGCGACCTGAAAGCCTACCGTGGGCACACCATGGGGCACCAGGACAGCCAGGACACTATACCCACTTATATTGGTGAGCTGATATGGCTCTATAGTGATGAATTTGACTGCTGGCTGATGCTCGGGCCATTTGAGGAAATTGGGGTACATTTTGCCATTGAGGAGGTGGGTGGAAAGGATTTCAAATACAGGGGGAATAGAGTAGACCTGGAGCACTCCTTGGTAGGAGAGGTTCATGGCTATGGCGGGAATATCTCTAACATGGTCATAGTGTTGATGGGTTAACAAGAGGGCTTTTAGCTTTTGCTGAGCGGGAAGGGGCAAGCTGGAGCAAAGGCTACCAGCATCCAGAGCCAAGACCCCATCGATAACCAGCGCCGTAGGCTTGGCATTGGTTATCTCTGTCATATGTGCCCCGAGAATCTCGATCTCCATCTCATTCCCCCAAGCTATAATTTATTGCCCCAGCAAGCTCCTTTGGCTTGATCTCTAATTGCCAGATAGAGGCGGGGAGAGCCGAAGCATAAGGTGTAATCAGTTTCGTGACCAGGGTTATGATGAAGCCGCCGCTGAGAAGGAGCAGCTTATTCCGGCTCAACATTTTTAGTCGTAAACCTTCTACTTAAGAGAGCAGGGTGCATAGCTAATATGTTTCATCCCAGATATTAAATCCAGTGGCGGCGGTGGAACCAAAATAACATGCTACCGATAGTGAAGAGCATGATAAGAAGTAGGACAATGAAGGAAAGGTCATGTTCCTGTCCAGGCAGGCGGATATTCATTCCATAAATACTAGCTAGCAGAGTAAGGGGCATCATTATGGTGGCGATAATAGTGAGGACACGTATCACCTGATTGGTATGGTGGGAGGCAAGGATACCGCCAGTCTCATTCAGCCCATCGATTATCTCTTTGCATTCATCTAGTGTATCCCAAATCTTGTCCACATGGTCGACTACGTCTCCCCAGTAGACCTCCATGTCCTCGGGTGTAAATCGCTTTGCCCTCTGCTCCAAGCTGCCAATAACTGCTCTCATGGGCCAGATGACGCGACGAAAGGAGATGATATCCCGGCGAAGTTCGCCAAGGTCCTCTATTGGGTCAGGCGTTCTGGTGTCAAAAATGTCCTCCTCCAGCCTTTCAATATTAGCCATCATCTTGTCTAGAATGGGGAAACAGTAGTCAACCAGTCTGTCTATAATACGATGCAGGAGATAGCCAGGACTCTTCATATTCGCTTGGCGTGCCTCCTCGTTGAGCTGGCAATCTTTGAACAGGTTTACCAGAGGCTTGAGTTCTCCGGCATGGAGGGTAATCAGAAAACACCTACCGATGAAGATGGATACCTGGCTGGGGACAGTTACTCTCTCCTCCTTACTAAATAGAGGAAAGTGAAGCACAACAAAAAGGTAATCCTCGTATTCGTCAATCTTGGGGCGTTGGATACGGCTCACGCAGTCGTCCAGGTCCAGCTGATGGAAAGGGTAGTTTTGAGCTAGATACTCGGTCTCCTTAGGTGTGGGTTTCTCAATGTTCACCCAGGTCAACCCGTTCCAGGTGATCCGCTCTATATTAAGTCCCTTCTCACCCTCAATGACAGTGGGTTTTGCCATCCCTACTTCCACTCAAGGTATCTACGTTCCTTATATACCATAAGGAGTTAACTAAAAGCAAGCTCTGCTGAGACAGCGTTTAGTAACCCTCTCTTGTCATTCTGAGCCCTATGGGCGAAGAATCTCCTTATAGACCCTTCCCCTTCACTTCGTTCAGGGTCAGAGTGACATTTACTGTTAATAAATACCCTCATGCTGAGGAGCTTGCCTTTCAGAATTTGGTGTGTTATATTGAGCGGCTAGATAGAGGGAGAAGCATTTGTTAGCTGATTACGGGCTTATTGGCTTATTCCTGGTGCTAGCTGTTCTTTTCACCATCAGTTTGCCTCTTCTCCCTGTGGCTCTTCGTTTTCTTGGTCTAGCTGCCCGCAAGAAGCCCGACCCAGTCAAGAGCTCTACCTATGAGTGCGGGATGGAGACTATAGGCAAGACATGGGTTCAATTTAACTTTCGCTATTATTTCTATGCCATCCTCTTTGTGGCTTTCGATATCTTGACCATCTTTCTCTATCCCTGGGCAGTGAACCTGAAGCAACTAGCTGGTTTTGGCCTAGCCGCAGTAGCCATCCTAATTTCTATCATTGTTGTAGCTTATGTCTATGCCTGGAAAAAGGGAGTCGTGGAATGGAAATAGAAAAGGGTGGATTCGATTTCTCTCTGGAAGAGATGGATCGAAATGAGGGGAAACAGATTGAGGAACTGATGTCTAGGTCTCAGCAGTCTCTTCCCGACCCGGACGAGTGGCTGGAGGAAGAAATACGGCGCAATGTGCTGGTGACAACAATAGATAAGGTGCTCAACTGGGGACGTCACTACTCAGTATGGCCGGCAGGAGCAGGCATGCTTGCCTGTTGTGCGATGGAAACGATAGCTACTGCAGCCTCGCGGTTTGACATAGCTCGTTTTGGGATGGAGTTCTTTCGGGCCTCACCGCGTCAGGCTGATTTGATGATTGTAGCCGGGACACTTACTTGGAAGATGGCGCGGGCATTGAAAATGCTCTATGACCAGATGGCTGAGCCCAAATGGGTGGTGGCCATGGGTGCCTGTGCTATTAGTGGTGGAACCTTTGCCCATTCCTATAGTGTGGTGCCCGGGGTAAATCGTATTATTCCAGTAGATGTTTATGTTCCGGGATGTCCTCCCCGTCCTGAAGCCCTGCTGTACGGGCTGATGAAGTTGCATCAGAAGATCGATGAACGGAGTGTTCGAGGTGACCTTGTTGATTTACGGAGGCTGGTACCGGGGAGAGGTAAATAGAGCTATTCAGGGATGACTAAGCCACTTGTCGGTCAAGAGGTTGCTAAGCAAATAAAGAAGCAAATACCTGAGGCTGTTTTGGAATCCAATGCGTCTTGGGTTGTCACTAGTCCCGAATCTCTTCTAGAAGTAGGCCGGTTTCTCAAAACTACCCCTGGCCTTGAATTCGATTACCTTAATTGTATCACTGGCGTTGATTACCTCGATTACTTTGAAATCATCTATTATCTAACCTCGATACAGCATAATCATAGTCTGGTTCTCAAAGTGCGCTGCTGCCGGGAAAACCCTCAGGTGCCTTCCGTGGTTAGCTTGTGGCGTGGTGCTGATTTGCAAGAGAGGGAGATTTACGACCTTCTGGGCGTGACTTTTGTGGGACACCCCAATTTGAAACGCATTTTCATGTGGGAGGGATTTCAGGGGCATCCCTTGAGGAGGGACTATTTATGACCAGTCCTGAACTGGTGCTATTACACGCCCCAAGTAATTACGACTTCAGGGGAAGGCCGGTAGTTTACGGACCTATAAGTGATGTCATCCCCTCGACACCCATCTTTGAGATGTATCCTATTGGCTTTATCAGCATCGCCGGTTACCTGGAAAAGCAGGGGATACCTACCAGGATTGTGAATATTGCCAATCGGATGCTGAGGGAACCCCGCTTTGATGTGGAGCGCTTCCTCAGCAAGCTCCATCCCCTTGCCTTTGGTATTGACCTTCACTGGCTGCCTCATGCCCAGGGCAGTTTGGAGTTGGCCCGGATTGTGAAAAAGCTCCATCCCTCGATACCAGTTATCTTCGGTGGTTTCTCGGCTACCTACTTTCACCAGGAGCTAATTCAGTATCCGCAGGTTGATTTTGTGGTGCGTGGCGATTCTACTGAGGAACCCGTGTTTCAGCTTATGCAGCGGATAAAGCATGGGTCAGCAGTGGAAGACGTGCCGAATTTGAGCTGGAAGGATGGGAACGGTGTAGCCCATCATAATGTTTTGTCCTGGGTGCCATCGAGTCTTGACAATCTTCCCTTAGATTACAATTACCCGGTGAAATCAGTGATCAAATATCGGTCCCTGGCTGGTGTGCTCCCCTTCAGCAACTGGCTGGATTATCCCATTACGGCGGTCTTCACCTGTCGAGGTTGCACTTTGAACTGCCGCTCCTGCGGTGGCTCAAGGTTCTTTTTTAAAGAGATGTGCCATCGGGATAAGGTGGCTTATCGTAGTCCATCCCTTTTAGCCAATGACATCTACAGCATCCAGCGCTATCTCAATGGCCCGGTGTTTGTGATAGGGGATATTCGTCAGCCCGGCGAAGACTACGCTGAGGAGCTTCTCAGGGCTATGAAGGAGAGGAAAATAAAGGGGCCGATAGTGTTAGAGCTTTTTGCCCCAGCAGGAGAGGCTTTCTTTACAGAGGTAAGCAGGGCTATTCCCAATTTCAACATCCAGATGTCCCCAGAGTCGCATGATGAAAACGTTCGTCATGCCTTTGGCAAGGGCTGGCGAAATGTGGATATTGAAAACACCATCGAGACAGCCTTGGAAAACAATTGTCGGAGGTTCGACCTCTTCTACATGATTGGTCTGCCAAAGCAGGATCATGGCTCGGTAATGGATACGGTGGACTACTTGCGCAGCCTGTTCAAAGAATTCGGTAACCAAAGTGTGTTACATCCCCATATCTCACCGTTGAGCCCGTTTATCGACCCGGGAAGCCAGATTTTTGAGCGGCCAGAAGAGCATGGGTATCATCTTTTCTGTCGGACTTTAGAGGAACACCGCCAGGCACTCCTTTCTCCTGCCTGGAGCTATATGCTGAACTATGAGACTGAGTGGCTTAGTCGTGGTGAGATAGTTGATGTTACCTATGAAGCAGCGTTGGGTTTTAACCAGGTGAAAAGGGAATTTGGAATCATTAGTCCGCAGGCAGCCGAGGAGGTGGAGGGGAGAATCGAGAGGGATAGGAGTTTGATTGCGGAGCTTGACCGGCAGATGTCGGAGTACGGGGAGGCCTCCTTGACGCGGGGTGAGAAAGAGCTGGGCTTGGCAGCCACCTGTTATAAGAGGGAGCTTCAGTGGCCAGCGAGGGCATTCCTCCGCAGCATGCCCAGGATATTATGGAATCTGTGTCGGACTGGTTAGGCCATGGAACTGAAAACTGAGCCTTTTATCTTGAATATGGGTCCGCAGCACCCCTCGACGCATGGCGTCTTCCGCATGAGGGTCACCTTTGATGGGGAAGTGGTGGTAGACATGGAGCCAGTCTTTGGGTATCTGCATCGGGGGATAGAAAAGCTGGCTGAAACTCGGACTTATACTCAGTTTATCCCTTTGACCGACAGGTTGTTCTATTTGGCTTCCATGGCTCAAAATCACTCCTATGTTCTGGCAGTGGAAAAATTGGCGGCTATCCCTGTTCCTGAGCGGGCTGAATATCTGCGAGTCATTATGGATGAGCTGATGCGTATCTCTAGCCATCTTATGGCAGTAGGCTTCTTCCTCAATGATCTGGGATGTTCTGTATATACTCCGCTGTTGTATATGTACCGCGAGAGGGAGAAAATCCTGGACCTATTTGAGATGGTCTGTGGTCAGCGCCTGACCTACAACTATATGCGCATTGGTGGGCTGAGCCAAGATGTTCCCCCGGAGTTTATGCCTGCCCTGAAGAGGTTTGTGGCTGAGATGCCCAGCTTTATTGACGAGTATGAGCAGCTTCTGGCTGAGAACGAAATTCTGCTGGCTCGAACTAAAGGGGTGGGAATTCTGCCTCGGGAGCTAGCCATCAATGCTTCAGCCAGCGGCCCTGTGTTACGTGGCAGCGGGGTGAAGTGGGATATCCGTAAGGCGGACCCCTACTCTGTATATGATCGCTTCGACTTTGAGATGCCCACCGGCGAGGTTGGTGACAATTATGACCGCTACAGGGTGAGGATAAAGGAGATGCGTCAGAGCTTGCGGATACTGAATCAGGCTATAGAACAGCTCCCTGAGGGAGAGGTGTGCGCCAAGGTATCGCACCTGCTGCGTCCTCCTGTTGGAGAGGCCTATGGGCGAATAGAGACCCCACAGGGGGAGCTGGGTTTTTACTTGGTCTCAGACAACTCCATTGCACCGTATCGCCTTCATATCCGTGCGCCTAGCCTGATTAATCTTACCGCCTTAAGGGATATGGTGGTGGGCTGGAAATTGGCTGATGCTATTGCCACCTTTGGTAGTATTGATATCTGCGTGGCTGAGGTGGACCGCTGATGGAGCTTTGGCCTTTAGATAACTACTGGGCTCATTTTGTGTTATTTGCAGCCATTATTATAGTTTTTGTGCTGATAGGAGTTATGGCTTATGTCTACGTTGAGCGTCGCACCTTTGGACCGTTTCAGCTTCGCTGGGGACCCAATCGTGCTGGCCCTTTTGGAATTCTCCAGCCGGTGGCTGATGCTATCAAGGTGTTGCTGAAAGAGGATATTGTCCCCGCCAAAGCGGACAAGTGGGTTCACTGGCTGGCACCCATCGTTGTCTTTCTACCCATACTGATGATCTTTGCGGTGGTGCCCTTCCATGAGGGGCAGGGACTTGTCCCCGATCTCAATGTAGGTATTCTCTATGTAGTGGCTATCAGCGCACTAGGTGTGGTGGGGATATTTATGGCGGGATGGGCGTCGAATAACAAGTATTCACTGATCAGTGCCATGCGTGTCATCGCCGCCATGATAAGCTACGAGATACCTCTGGTGCTTTCTATTATCGGTGTGGTATTAATCACTGGCTCACTATCGATGAATGATATCGTGGCAGGGCACAATATTCCCTTTTTCTTGCTGACACCTTTAGGATTCCTCATTTTTCTGCTCAGTGCCATGTCTGAGATTAACCGGGGTCCCTTTGACCTCATGGAGGCCGACTCTGAGATTGTGGCTGGATTCCATATTGAATACTCAGGAATGAAGTTTGCCATGTTCTATCTTGCTGAGTATGGTCATGCTCTAGCCATGTCGGCTATTGCAGCTATCCTCTTCTTTAGGGGTTGGGAAGGTCCTGGCAGTGAGTACATTGGTGTTCTTTGGTTTCTAGTTAAGACGCTGTTCATCTTTGTCTTGCTTATCTGGATAAGGGTCACTTTTCCCCGCCTGCGGATAGACCAGTTGATGGCTTTTGCCTGGAAGTTTCTCTTCCCGTTGGCATTAATCAACCTGCTTGTTGTGGCAGCAGAGGTAGTCGCTTTGGAAGAAATCCCCTGGTGGATACTGTTTGTTAACTTTGCACTCGCCGGCGTTTTGATACCCTTATGGTCCAAGTTCTTCAAGCTAGGAGGGGGAAGGGTTGAAGTTAAAGTTTGAGCGATATGGGAAGGGGTTAGCCAAGGGGATGGCCCTAACCTTCAGGCATCTCTTCCGACAGCGCATCACCACCCAGTATCCAGAAGAGAGGCTTACCCCCTCAAAGCGCTTTCGCGGCTATGAATTGGTCTGGGACAAGGAGCGCTGCACTGGCTGTGCCACCTGCGCAAAGAGCTGTCCTCAGGGGGAGATTGTGATTGTGACCTCCAAGGGGGAAGGTAATAAATATGTGGTGGAGAAATTTGAGCTGGACAGTGGACGGTGTATCTTCTGTGGCTTATGTGTTGAAGCCTGTCCCTACGATGCTTTATTCCTAGGGCTGGACTATGAACGGGCCAGTTATCGTAGAGGGGAATTGGTACTGTCAAAGGAGCAGCTAGAGCGAACACCAGAGAAGCAAATCAGCGCTTATTTTCACCCTGAGGTTGAAGCAAGTTTGCCACGGCAGACTCTCCTTTTAGAGCGCGCTGGAAGGAAGAGACAGAAGTAATGGCAGCAGAGGTTGCCTTCTGGATCCTAGCAGTGGTGAGCGTCGGGGCGGCCCTGGCAGTAGTCTTAATTCGTGATATCTTCCGGGCTGCTCTTTTCTTGGTCCTTTGCTTCTTCACCGTAGCTGGGATTTATGTCACCCTCCAGGCTGATTTTCTGGCAGCGGTGCAAGTGCTGGTCTACATCGGTGCAGTGGCAGTTTTGCTTATCTTTGCTGTGATGCTTACTCGAGAAGCCCAGCATGGTAGTCCCTCCAATCGCCTCAGAATCCCTGTTTTGCTTTTTGCCTTGGTACTCTTAGGGATAATGATATACACCATGGTGGGGAATGATTGGACAGTTCCAATAGGAGCTCTTTCCAATACGTCTTTGGAAACATTGGGGGAAAGTGGGTCCGGTTTAGCGGCTAGCCTGGCGGAGATGCTTTTCAGCGAGGATGGCTTTGTTCTTCCCTTGGAGATTGCAGGAATAATGCTTTTGGCGGCAGTAATCGGGGCTATAGTAATAATGAGGGAGAAGTAGATGTCTATAGGCTTAGAACATTATCTGGTTCTGTCATCAATTCTGTTCTGCATTGGCATGTATGGTGCCCTAACTAAGCGCAATGCGGTAGTCATTTTGATGTGTATCGAGATTATGCTCAATGCAGTAAACATTGCTTTAGTAGCCTTCTCCAGATACCTGGCCCCTGAGGTAATAGTACTCACCGGGCAGGTGTTTGTCATCTTTGTCATGGTAGTAGCCGCGGCAGAAGCGGCGGTGGGCTTAGCCATAATTATGGCTCTCTACCGCAGTCGCCGAACTGTTGATGCGAGTGAGATTGATCTAATGAAGTGGTAGAAATGTGGGTTCAGATTAAGACTGCTCCTAATTTGATGATAGCTGAGATGTGGAAGGAGTTCTTCGAGGGAGAAGGAATCCCCACTCGCCTTCTGGTCGATCCCGATAGCCCGACTGTTGGCGAATCAGCTATTTATCGTGTTCTTATCCCTGAAGAGAAAGATCATGTAGTAGAGGAGATTTTGAGAAAAGCCTGATGTCTGATATTCCGGAGGTTGCTGTTTGGTTACTCTTTTTACTCCCTATTTTTTCCTTCGTCGCCATTTCCTTCGTAATTCGTCCCTTCTTCAATAGTAAAGCTCAGATCGCTGGCTACATTACTATTGCCTGCATAGCTGTATCCTTTGTACTTGCTTTGTGGACGTTTAATAGTGTGCGTGCACAAGGAGGGGAGCTGTGCTTCGGCTCGCATGAATGGGTTGTCATCGGCGATACCCAGATCAAACTAGGAGTGATGGTAGACTCGCTGAGTGCGCTGATGGTGGTGGTAATCACCCTGTGTAGCCTGGGGATCCAGATTTATTCCCAGGGCTATATGCATGGAGACCCCGGGTATTGTCGCTACTTTGCTTTTATGTCACTGTTCACTGGCTCTATGCTGGGCTTGGTTCTGGCTGACAACCTGGTTCAGCTTTATGTATTCTGGGAGCTGGTGGGGTTGTGCTCCTACCTTCTTATTGGCTTCTGGTTCCATCGTCCATCGGCAGCAGCAGCGGCCAAGAAGGCCTTTCTGGTTACCCGCTTGGGTGATTTCGGCTTTCTGGCGGCTATCCTTTACCTTTACTTTCAGGCTGGCTCTCTTAATATTGGCGAATTGCACCATATGGCCATAACGGGGGCCTTGGGAGGCACCGTCTTAACCTGGGCGGCGATAGGCATCTTCTCCGGGGCGGTAGGAAAGTCAGCCCAGTTCCCGCTCCATGTCTGGCTGCCTGATGCCATGGAGGGTCCTACCCCAGTCAGTGCCCTGATCCACTCTTCCACTATGGTGACAGCCGGTGTCTTCTTGGTGGCTCGCTTTTTCCCTATATTTGTTAACTCCGAAACAGCCCTGACAACAGTGGCTACTATTGGGGCCTTTACAGCTATCTTCGCCGCTTCTATGGCTCTGGTGGCCAACGATATCAAGCGGGTGCTGGCGTATTGCACCATCAGCCAGTTGGGTTACATGGTGCTGGGATTGGGAGCAGTAGGCCTCGTCATGACTCATGAGGGAGGCGATATTGAATTACATGTGGCCAATGCTGCTGTAGCTATAGCTATATTCCATCTGTTCAACCATGCCTTTACCAAAGCTCTCCTCTTCTTAGCAGCAGGAAGCGTTAATCATGCCACCGGAACCTTCGACATGCGAGAGATGGGGGGCTTACGCCAGCACATGCCTTGGACCTACTTTACCTACCTTATTGCTTCCTTGAGTATAGCTGGTATCTGGCCACTGGCTTGTTTCTGGAGCAAGGATGAGATTGTAGCTAAGGCATCTGACTTAAGCGATGCGCGAGTTATCCTCTTTTATCTAGCTATGATAACGGTATTTATGACGGCTTTTTACATGTTCAGGACTGTCTTCATGACCTTTCATGGAGAATACCGGGGGGTCTCTTCTGGTCATGGCGAAGATGCCCGTCTTCACGAGTCACCCAAGGTAATGCTCATCCCTATGCTTGTCCTTACCGCGCTAGCCATTGGCTCAGGGTGGATCAATATAAACGGCTGGTTCGGCCGCTTCTTTGGTGAGCACCATTCTTACGACTGGGAGCACGCCTTTACGCTGTTTAGTTCTCATCATTACTTGCCTCTTATATCGCTCATAATAGCTCTTCTGGGAGTTGGCCTTGCCTATGCGGTGTATATCCGTACACAGCCGTCGGCTGAGTCAATAGGGCGGAGATTTCCTGCTCTGTACACCTTATTCTCCAGGAAATACTGGATGGATGAGCTTTATGAGAGGCTCTTTGTTGTTCGAGCATTGGTCGATGGTATCTTTTGGGCCCTTCACCTGTTTGATACCTACATAGTTGACGGTATAGTGAATAGAATA
>Ga0315314_1001543_pt1 | contig 20690 bp, 14 predicted proteins | sample TDP9_MG_FD_203631 | JGI IMG/M metagenome (GOLD analysis project Ga0315314, IMG submission 203631) | Freshwater sediment microbial communities from Lake Towuti, South Sulawesi, Indonesia - TDP9 | ecosystem: Environmental > Aquatic > Freshwater > Lake > Sediment | place: Indonesia: South Sulawesi... | reverse complement strand
CTGATGAGGCGGTTCAGGAGGGTCCACGAGGTCGACGAGATGGTGAGGAAGATCCCCCTGAGGCTCCACCTCTTCGACATCCTCTACCTAGACGGAAGGCCCCTCATCGACAGGCCCTACGCGGAGCGGTGGGGCCTCCTCGCCCGGGTCTGCGGGGGCGGGCTCCTCGCGAGCCGGATCGTCACCGGCGAGGTCTCCGAGGCCCAGAGGTTCCTGAAGGAGGCCATGAAGGCGGGCCACGAGGGGCTCATGGCCAAGGCCCTGGACAGCCCCTACACGCCCGGGGTGAGGGGGAAGCAGTGGTTCAAGATCAAGCCCGCCGAGCGCCTGGACCTGGTGATCGCGGCCGCCGACTGGGGGTACGGCCGGAGGACCGGGTGGCTGAGCAACTACCACCTGGCGGCCAGGGACGAGGAGGCCGGCGGGTTCCCGGTGGTGGGGAAGACCTTCAAGGGCCTCACCGACGAGGAGTTCAGGGAGATGACCCGCCGGCTCCAGGAGATCAAGACCTCTGAGAGCCGGTACACCGTCCGCGTGAGGCCCCGGATCGTGGTCGAGGTCGCCTACGGCGAGATCCAGAGGAGCCCCCACTACCGGTCTGGCTTCGCCCTACGCTTCGCCCGGGTCACCCGAATCCGGGACGATAAGGGCCCCGAGGAGGCCGATACCCTGGCCCGGGTCAGGGAGCTCTACGAGAAACAGTTCGAGCACAAGGCTAGGGCAGCCCTCTGATCAGGGGGCCGTCTGCTACAACAGGTCTGGGAGGAGATGGCCGCGGAGAGGGGAATGGCCCCACTTACGGGGGAAGAGGCTCCGTCCCGCCGTCGTCGCCGCAGGGCCGGTCCGCCCACGGATCCCGGAGGTCGAGAACACCCGCGATGACCTGAACCCCTAAAAGCTTATAAAGTTGATGCCTGGTAGGTACGTTCAGGTGGGCGCTTTGGTGGAAAAAGTGGAGATCAGGAGGGCGCTGACCCGCAGATCGCTGGCCATCGGCCTTGTTTTCACCTTCGCCATATTCTTCTACATATGGTACGGCCAGTACGCCGCCTCCCGCCTCCCCAGCGATGAGAGGCTTGGGGATCCCAGCTACCCCAAGACCCAGCCCTTCGAGTACATCGTGCGCCGGGCCTCGGATAGAGATATGCGCTGGAGGGGGATGCTGGAGCCGTGGTTCGCCGTCATGCTCCTCCCCGCCGTCATCTGCGCCGCCCTCCCCAAGAAGTGGCGCCTCAGCCCGCCTGAGCTCGCCTTCGTCACCACCATGTGCGCCGTCTCCCTGACCCTCGAGCTCGACTTTACCTCCCTGTGGGTCTACCACCGCGCCATGTTCATCCCGGAGGTCGGGGCGAGGAGGATCAAGCCGTTCGCCCCCTACGTACCGAGGGTCTGGGGCCCTCGACCGGCGATCGATCTCACGAAGGGGTTTGAAACGTGGATTGACCCAGCGGATCCCATGGTCGATGTCCTGAGGGCCTTCCGGCGCGGCATGGTGCCGCCTGGGCCTACGCCTAAGACCTGGTGGTGGGGGACCGGGAGCGTCCCCTGGGGCCCATGGCTCATCCCCCTCCTCGCCTGGATCGGCCTCTCCGCCTCCCTCCTGTACTTCTTCCTCTTCGGAGCCGCCCTCCTCCGGCGCCAGTACCTGGATATCGAGGCCCTGCCCTTCCCCCAGGCCTCAGCCGCCGGTAGCTTCATTAACCTGAGCGACAGCGAGGCCGGCCGGGCCAATCTCTTCCGCGGAACCAGCCTCTACCTCTGGATCGGCGTCCTCGCCACCCTCCTCGTCGAGATTAACGCCATCCTCACCAGCATCAAGCCCGCCTGGGCCCTGGCGAATCCCATCCCCGTGGAACTCGACCTGACGCCCAACGCCCTCTTCGCGGGCGTCCCATACTTCAACTGGTGGCCCCTCCTCCTCGGCCTCGCCCTCCTCTTCACCCGGGCCGTCAACTTCTCCGCGTTCCTGATGTGCACTATCTGGCTCTGGGTCCTCCCGGATGTCTTCGTGCGCTCCGGCGTCTGGCCCGTCACTATCACGCCCGGAGATGCGAGGCTCTCCAACGCCGGCCGCCTTGTGCAGTGGCTCATAAGGCGCGGCTTCACCCACCCCGAATGGGGCGGGGCCATGCAGGGCTGGGGCTTCCTCGCCTTCTGGTTCGGCACCATCCTGGGCCTCGCCGTCTGGCCCATCGTGGTCCACCGGAGGGCGTGGGCCAGCTCCATCCGGGCCGCCATCCGGGGGGAGGCCGCCGGCCCCGAGGAGGTCTCCAGCTACCGGAATATCTGGCTCGGCTGGGGCGCCTCCTTCGGCGTCTGCGTGGCCATGCTGATGCTCTTCGGCCTCCACATCCAGTGGGCCCTGCTCTGGGTCCTCTACATGGGGACCATGTTCCTCGGCTACACGAGGCTCCAGGCCGAGTGCGGCTGGGTCCCCAACATGGGCATCACCGCGCTTAACCACAGGATCATCAACACCCAGATCATCATGAACCACACCCCCATAGGGTACGACGCGAATCAGGCCTTCGCCTTCGGCCCCCTCTGCTTCGTCTACGGGATGCGAGGGAACCCGGCGTTTGACTGGGAGGGATGGAACGGCCTCTCCTGGCGCCTGGAGAACTTCAGGATCGGGAGCCTGACCCGCTCCCGCCCGAGGGACATCTTCGTCTCCCAGGCCATCGCCATCCCCATCGGCACCGCCTTCCTGCTGCCCTTCTACCTCTGGTGGTTCTACACGGTCGGCATACAGAGACAGAACGCAGCCGCAGTCTGGAACCTGGGGGCCTCTGCGGTGGTGGAGCACACGCTCACGGACAAGATCCCGGGGATGATCAGGTGGTCCTACGGCTATGCAGGCGGCCAGAGCCTCCCGCCCATCCCCTGCTACGTAACCTACTCCATGTACCTCGTCGGCTTCGCCCTCATCGCCGTCATCTTCACCCTCCGGGCCCGGTTCGGCGGCCTCCTCACCCTCATCTCCCCGGCCGGCATCGCCCTGCCCGGGCTCAACTTCGCCTTCTGGTTCCCCTGCCTCATCGTCTTCATCGTCCAGACCATCGTCATCAGGGTCGGCGGAACGCGCCTCTACGAGGAGAAGGTCCGCCCCATCGGCGTCGGCATGCTCATCGGCTACGGCATCCTCTGGATCATCGTCACCGCCGCCTACTTCATCCGCGGCATCCCCTACATAGAGTGGCCCCAGATAAGGTGGCCCTGGTCCCCCGCATAACCCAACCAACCCTCCTCCCCTTCTTCCACAGAAGCCTTAAGTATGAGATGCCCCGTAGACGTTCACCAATGGGTGGGCTTGAAGCATGAGGAGGAGGGCCTTTCTTCTGTTCCTCGGGCTGCTCCTTACGCTGTCCCTCTCCTGCCTCGTGCCCGGGACGACCGGCCTGAACCCCCCCGCCGGTCAACCATTCAACCCCCTTGAGATAGACTTCCCCTCTTTCCACGCCTCCATAAACGTGAGCAACGTGGGCGCCCACCTCAGGTACCTCACGGGCCAGGGGTCCCGGATGACCGGGTACCCGGGCTGCGAGAACGCCACCGAGTACGTGTACTCGTACTTCCAGGGCCTGAGATCCACCGCGGCGCCGGAGATGAGCGTCACCTACCACAACTTCACCGTGACTGTCCCCATCGACTACGGGTCCAACCTCACCCTCCTAGGCGCCAACCAGTCCTTCCGGATATACGCGATGGAGCCGAACGTCGTCTGCCCCGTGACCACCGGGCCAGAGGGCATCACGGGCCACCTCGTGTACGTGGGGACCGGGAGCCTGGGGGAGATGGACGGCCAGCCCATAAACGGCAGCATAGCCCTTCTCGACTACAACAGCGGGACCTCCTGGCGCACCCTCGCCGAATACGGGGCCAGGGCCGCCGTCTTCATCGAGCCCAAGTGGACAACCTACGAGGAGAACGACCGGAAGTCGATATCCCAGCCCCACGCCTTCCCCCGCTTCTACATGCCCAGCGAGGAGAAAGACGCCCTGGTGACGGCCGCTGGGGGGAACAGCCTGACCCACATCGCCGAGCTGGCCACGAACGGCACCCCTCTCACGGCCACCCTACGCGGCCACACGTGGTGGGAGAACCGGCTTGGCCGCAACGTGGTCGCCATCCTCCCCGCCCCCGAGGACAGCCCGCAACGGGACAACGTGACGGTCATCTCCGCCCACCTCGACTCCAACTCCCCCGTCCTCTCGGTAGCCCCCGGGGCCAACGACGCCCTGGGCGTCTCAATCCTGATGGAGCTGGCCCGACTCTTCACCCAGCCCGAGTTCAGGCCCCTCTACACCGTGATGTTTGTCGCCTTCTCCGGCCACTACCAGTCGCTGTCCGGCCCCAGGCACTTCGTCGACGACTACTGGTACGGGGGGCAGGCGGAAAAGGACTACGCCACCGATGTGGCCAGGAAGGTCATACTGTGGCTGGGCATCCAGCCCTCCACTCTCGCGGATGAGCTGGCGCTGCAAAGACTCGGCCGTTTCTACATCAGCAACAACGTGGAGGACGGTGCTTACAGTGACTGGCCGCGAGTGGACGACTTCCAAAACTACACGTACATGGGCCTGATGAGTGCGATAAACGACCAGCTGGGCACCGACTTCAGGCTCCTCGACTGGCTGACCCTGGTGAAAGCCGGGGCCGGGACCAATGAACCGGGCATCATCCAGCCGCTCGGGGGCGTGCGTCGGTGGTCCGACGCCGACCCCTTCAACCTCAACGGCGGCGCGGCCTTCACCGTCGTGAGCAGGGACGACGACGAGTACATCGGCTCCCCCATCGACACCTACGAGCGGCTGAACCTGAGAAACCTGGAAAGGAACGTCAATGCCGCGTGCTGCCTATTCTACGGCTGGGCCCGGACACCCCGCCTCCAGAGCGATGAGTACGACCTCGACCCCATAGCCAGCAGGGGCCAGTTCTACGATAACCTCCGGGAGCCCCTCAACCTGAGAGGCCAGACTGTGATGTACAACAGTTCAATAGCTCGCTATGAGGGGGCGGACGCCATCGTCGCGGTGAAGCTGGCATGGGGGGCGGACGCGGCTCCCGTGTGCGAAGTGATGTTCACCAGGAGGAGGGAGGGGGAGGTGGACCCAGTGGGGTGGTTCAACTTCCCCATCTTCTCCAGCGGCTCCGGGGGTGGCAGGCAGCATTTCCGCGCCGAGGTCCTCGCCTTTAGGCTAGACAACGCCACGGGCCAGATAACCCACTCCCCGGTGGCCACAGTCCCCGCGCTGGGCAGGGAGGTCGAGCCACCAAGGACCAGGGTCATGAAGGTGAGCGGGGACTACAACATCGGCCGTTTCAACATGATGGAGTGCTCCACCATGATCCTCCTCACCACGGCCTACCCCCACAACCTGGGCACCTTCGGGGTCGGGGGGAGGAGCCTGAGGGTGCTGGACCACGAGATCCAGATCCCCGTAGACGACTACTGGGTCTCCCAGGATATGAGCGTCGTCGCCGTCCCGCCCAACGTGACCGTGGACCTCCTCCTCGCCACCCCCCACCTCGGCAACATCCCCATGGGCTTCCTCATAAACGCCAGCGAGGAAAACCCGGAGGGAACCGGGTTCAGGTTCACCAGGGCCGGGGAGCAGCTCACCCTCCCATCCGGCCCCATAGGCTTCTCCAGGGACCTCCACTACGTGAACAAGATCTACATCGACAAGCTCCAGGTGATCCAGATCGGGGTGGAGTACTCCAAGAAGAACGACTGGGCCCTCGCCAACGTGACCGCGGCCCTCGAGGCCCAGAACGAGGGCAATTACTCGGAGGCCATGGCCATCGCCTTCAAGGCCTGGGCCAACGTCCAGAAGCTCTACACGGAGCTGCGCTCCACCATCGTCGACACCAGCACGACGGTGGTCTACTTCGGCATCCTCGTCCTCCCTTTCGCCTTCCTCGTCGAGATGCTCTTCTTCTCGAGCATGGGAAAGAAGCGGATAGCCGTCCTCGTCTCCCTCTACGCCGCCACCGTCATCGTCTTCTACCTCATCCACCCGGGCTTCCGCCTAGCCGCCAACGCCTTCATGATCGTCATGGGCCTCGCCGCCCTTCTCCTTACAATGCCCCTGGCGGGCCTCCTCTTCGCCTCCGTCTCCGCCTCCATCCAGCGCCTCGCCAAGAGGGTGAGGGGGGTCCACTTCGCCGAGATGAGCCGCTGGTCCGCCATGATGCTCGCCTTCTCCTCCGGTGTGCAGAACATGAGGAGGAGGAGGATGAGGACAGGCCTCACCCTCACCACCATCATACTCGTGGTTATCGCCATCGTCCTCTTCACCTCCGTCTCCAGCATATCCATCGTGGAGCCGAAGGGGGCAGGCAGGGACCCGGCGTACAACGGGGTCATGATCAAGCGCACCGACTGGGTGGGCTCCATCGGCACCACCATCATAGACGTGCTCAAGGGGAGGTACGAGGCCTACCACTACACCGACGGCGAGCTGGTCGTCGACAAGGCTGTCATACTGCCCCGAGCCTGGCTCTACACCGAGGGCTGGAGGGATCCCTTTGAGCCACCCCGCGGCGCCCTCAACGCCACCAACCCCGCCAACGGGAAGACCTACACGTTCTACGCCATATGGGGCCTCACCCCGGAGGAGAAGTACCTCTGGAACCTGGAGCAGGGCATGGAGACCCCCCGCTGGCTCCTCCCCGAGGACGACGATGTCTGCATAATCTCCTCGCTGGCCGCGCGGGAGCTGAACGTGACATCGGGTGGCAAGATCAACTTCCTCTATCGGGATATCACCGTGGTCGGGGTGATCGACGAGACCGTGGTGAAGAACCTCCGCGACCTAGACCGGGAGTTGGGGATCACCCCACTCGACGAGGTGGAGGTGGCGGGCGGGGAGGAGCGCACCCTGCACCGTGACCCGGAGGACATAATCATCATGCCCTACAGGAACGTGATCCGGAACCAGGTGAGCGGGGACAGGTTCAAGATCGCCTCGGTGGTGGCGTGGACCGGCGACAACGACACGATCGCCGGCCCCAGGGCCGAGGCCATCGGCCGGGAGTTGTTCACCGACTTCGGCGAGCTGGAGCTGCTGGTTGGGAACCGGATGACCAACCGCATCGTCTACTTCACCACCGGCGTCAGCCTCACCGTCTTCGGCTGGCAGATGGAGGTCATACCCATCGCCCTCTCCTCCCTCATGATCCTCAACGTCATGATCGGCTCCGTCAAGGAGCGGGAGCGGGAGATATTCACCCTCTCCTCCGTCGGCCTATCACCCCTCCACGTCTCCCTCATGTTCCTCGCCGAGGCCGCCGTCTACGCCGTGATCGGGGCCACCCTGGGCTACATCCTGGCCATGTCCATCATGACCCTCGGCACGAGGCTGGGCGCCGTGGCCGTCTCCGCCAACTACTCCACGGGCTGGGTGGTCACCTCCATAGGCCTCGCCATGCTCCTCACCGTCGTCTCCGTCCTCTACCCCATGCGGAAGGCCTCCACCCTCGTCACCCCCAGCCTGGAGAGGGCCTGGAAGATACCCACGAAGCCCGCCGGCGACGAGTGGGGCATACCGTTCCCCGTGGTCATACCCAGCGACGAGGAGGCCACCGGCCTCTGCGCCTACCTAAGCGAGTTCCTAGAGGTCCACACCGGCGAGGCCGAGGTCTTCTCCCTCACGAACCTGGCCCACGAGGAGGGGGAGGGCCTCAAGAGGCTCGTCGCGGGCATCCGCCTGGAGCCCTACGAGAGGGGCGTGGCCCAGAGGGCCCAGATAAGTCTTATAAGGGACCCCCAGACAAAGGCCTGGAACGTCGAGGTCCACCTGAGGAAGATGACTGGCGAGCTGGAACTCTGGACGAGGGCGAACAGGGCGTTCTTAGACGGCCTGAGGAAGCAGTTCCTCATGTGGAGGGCCCTCACGCCGAAGGAGAGGCTGAGGTACATCAAGGGTGAGTAGTATGGAGGCTGAGCAGCCCCCGGGCGAGGCGGAGTACGAGGTCGTGGGCGTCGTAGAGAAGCCCACCGAGCTGAGGAGCGGGTTCACCTGGAGGAGCCTCCTGGCCCTCATCTACTCCTGCGCCGTCTTCAGCCCGGCCGTGATCTGGCTGGACCTGGTGCAGGTGGGCGGAGGCGGGATCCCCGTCACCTTCACCACCGTCCTCCTCTTCGTGGAGCTGGCCAGGATCTCGGGGAAGCCCCTCACGAAGCAGGAGGCCGTCCTGATCTTCGGCCCGGCCACGGCGGCCGGGAGCGCGGGCTTCCTGGGCCTCGTCCACAAGATGTGGTTCGTCAGGCAGGCGGAGCTCGGCGCCAACTTCGGCATAGACGCCTGGGACATCCCGAGGTGGTGGGGGCCGCCGCCCAACACCCGGGCGTGGGACATGCGCACCTTCGTACACCCCGACATGGCCCTGCCGCTGCTCTTCCACCTCCTGGAGTGGGGCCTGGGCCTCGCCGGAAGCTTCTTCATGGCCCTCGTCCTAAGGGAGATGTACATCGAGGGGGAGAACCTTCCCTTCCCTATCCAGAGGGTGAGGGCCGGGTTCATAGAGTCCGTGACGGAGAGAACCCAGGAGCGCCTGGAGGTCCTCTCCTGGGCTGGCGTGATCGCCTTCATATACGCCTTCATCCTCTACACCATACCCACCGTCACCCGGGTCTCGGGGTTCCCCATCAGCACCATACCCATACCCTGGTACGACTTCACCAGGAGCATACAATACATACTCCCGGGGGCGGCCCTCGGGGTCGCCACCGACTTCCTGGTCTTCACCAACGGCTTCGTGGTCCCCACCCATGTGGTGTTAGGCATGTTCGTCGGCTCCGTCCTGAGGTTCCTGGTGTTCAACCCGCTGGTGGTCTGGCTCGGGAGAACCGGCATCATGCCGAACGCCTGGGCCGATGAGTGGCGACCGGGCATGGACCTGACCAGGATCTTCCAGCGGTCAACCCTCTACTACTGGGTGAACCCCGCCATCGGGATATCCTTCGCCCTGGGCTTCATTCCCCTCCTCTTCCGGGCCCGAGCCGTGGGCGGAGCCCTCAAGTACGTCTTCAAGGGAAAGGCCGCCATGAAGATGGGCGGGGAGGAGCGGATCAGCGGCCCCCCCGCCTCACCCTACCTCATGCTCGTCCTCTTCCTCGTCGGCTACGTCGGGATCTTCCTACTGGACATCTACCTCTGCCCGGGCTTCCCCATATACCTCTTCGCGATCTATGAGCTCATCATGCCCTTCGTGGTGGGCTTCGCCGCGGGGAGGCTGTTCGGGGTGACCGGCCAGGGCTTCAGCATCCCCCACCTCCGCCAGCTGATCCTCTTGGGAGGAGTCGCACAGGGCTACGTCTACAAGGACATCACGCCGGGGGTGCACGATCCAGGCTCAAAGATACAGGTGTGGTTCCTCCCCATGGAGCTGAACCCGGGAACCGACTGGCTCAGGACCATGAAGCTCTGCCAGCTCACGGGGACGACCGTGGGAAGCTACCTCAAGATGGTCCTGATCGCCCAACCCATCCTCCTGGTCGTGGGCTTCATCTACATGTCCCTCTTCTGGAAGCTGGCCCCCATTCCCTCAGCCATGTACCCGGCGCCGGATGTCCACTGGCCCATCGAGCTCATCAACCGGGCGATCTGGATCACCAGGCCGGCGGGCTACTGGCACGTCCCCACGATGGTCTACTCCTTCCTGATCTTCGGGGGCCTCCTGGCCGCAACCCGGTACTTCCGCCTGCCCATCACCATGGTGAGCGTGGCGGCCGGGCTCCACATGCCGATCGCCACCTCCATCACCATGGCCATCGGCCTGGTGATCGGCGGCGGGATCCTGTCCCGCGTCTTCGGCAGGGAGTGGTACAACAAGTACCGGGTCACCATCGCGGCGGGCGCCGGCCTCGGCGAGGGGATCGCCATCATGCTCGGGGTCATGAGCGCCCTCGTCGCCAAATCCATCTTCACCCGGGCCTACTAGCCCCAGCTCCACCCAGCCACCCCAGAGCGCCGCGGAAACGCCCCCCGGACGCCAAAAAGATTTAAGTGAGACCACGCCACCATTCTACGAGGTGGCCCTGAGAACCGCGGGCCGGAGGCCACCAGTAGCGGGGTGGGGTAGCCAGGTGAACCCGCTGGGCTCATAAGGGCGCCCGGCCGGCCCCGAGAGACCCAGAGATAGCGCACGGCGCCTCCAACGGTTGTTCAAATCGACCCCCCGCTACCAACAAAACCTCACAAAACAGCGTACACTACGCCTATTTCGGACGTAGAGTCGACAAACAGAACTTTACGTCCAAAAACCATTTCGTCACATTCTTAATCGGTGCAGTCTAACGAAAACGGGCAGTGAAAGCCAAGATCAGTTAAATAATTTTCAAAATCGCATCGACAAATTTTCTGGTGCTCTCTATTTCTCTCTCCACATCAACAGTTAGAGTGAAAACTCCCTTAAGAGAATCTGTCAGATTTTTATGCTCAAGCGCGGCGATTATCTTCTTAATCTGCTCTTTCAACGTTTCAATATTACCTCTCCTCAAGTGACTCAGGACCTTTCCTAAGTCCGCGTTCTCCCTGAGCATGGTTATGTCCCTCACATCTGTCCTTCTGCCCGAGTGAATCTTGAAGGCAATCATCAGCTCCTTCTCCGGAATTCTGCAATTTACAGATGCTTCGAGACCGGGAATGTTCACCTCTATCGAGTGTTTCTCGATGTAATCAAAACTCCACACTGCCCCAGTTCCCCTGCAAACTAGACTGTTGACGAGCAGGTCGACCGTAATCGGGAGCCCGGCGACCTCTTTCTTGTAGCTCACAAACTCTCCAGCGTACTTTTCATCGAAACCAGACCTCTCAACATGCTTCTCAAACCCTTCCCTTTTCAGCGTCTCTTTGAACTCCTCAAGCCTCTTCTTCGAGATTACTAGGTCACAGTCGACGGAGAACCTATGTCTCGCGAGACTACTGACAGCGTACCCGCCCACCACGATGAAATCGAGTCCCGCATCAACCATTCTTCTGATCGTATTGAGTACCTCGTTTTCTCTTTCTATGAATTCCATATCAAACACTAAAAGTTGGTTTTCGCTTCTCTATAGTCGACCTTCAGGCCTAAATCATACATCTCATCCAACATTTCCAAGGCCGGCTCGTAAGAATATATCTTGTCTCGACAGAACCTCACGGTATCCTTCAAGGGGTCAACTCGAAAATCACCGACCCCTTCTGTCTTGAAGTCTGCCGCAGGATACAATACATAGAACAAACCGAACAACGTCCTTCTCACAGGTTGACCTTCGACGTGGAACCTCTGCTTCTTTAAATTAAAGAACTCCTTCCATCTTCCCAAATCGTTCTTCTTAACCTTCAAGTGGATCGGATAGAAACCGAAGAACCTGTCAACCTGGTACCCTCCCTTAGTCCAGAAGAAAACAGCGTCCGGTCCTGTCAGGGCATACTCCATACCAGCCTCCCTCAACAGGTCGTAGCCCCTGGATATGCTAATCCTTATGGACATGCATTCCTCGGGAGAGTAAACCCTGTACCTACCCCAACCAGTCCTCTCCAACAGACCCTTTTTTGTCATGTCATGTAAGACCTTGTTAGGGTCAGGGCTGACGAAGACCGAGGAGAACTCCCTCACCGTGAACTCTCTCCTCCAGTTCCACAATACGTTCCACAGCTCATGGTAGGACATTATTATTACCATAGTGGTAATAATTTATAAGCTTAACTGTTTGAAGTTCTTCTGAAGACAAGCCTCAGTCATTTTATCCGCTCCCTGCCTATCGAACAAAACCGAGTCCCGCAACGGGCTTCTACGATTCAAAGCAGCAGCTGGCATCACAGACTCCGGTTCACGCGGCAGCCTTCGACGCCCCTCGTCATCGACCAGGGCTCACAGTAGCCTCTCAAGGTACTGTCTGCTCTGGCGTATTACGGTGTCCGGTTCTCCCTCGAGGGGCCTGCCGAAGTAGGTTTTGAACAGCTCCAGGGACACGTAGCCGCGGTAGTCGACCTCCCTCAGGGCCCTGAACACCTCCTCGAAGTCGATGTGCCCCCGACCGGGCGCCTGCCGGTTGCTGTCGGAGACGTGGACGTGGGCGAGGCCCATGCCCGCCCTCCTGATGGCGTCGCAGAAGGACCGCTCCTCGATGTTGACGTGAAAGGTGTCAATCATGACCTTAACCGCCGTCGATCCCACGGCCCCGGCAAGGTCGAGGGCCTCGCCAACGTCGTTCACGAAGTTCGTCTCATAGCGGTTGAGGGGCTCCACGGCGATGCACACCCCCGCCCGCTCCGCCGCCTCCGACCACCGCCTCAGGAAATCGACGGCCCACCCCCACGCCTCCTCGCGGCGCACCCCAGAGGGCACCGCCCTGGCCGCCGGGCTCCCGAAGACGACGACCCCGGCACCGAGATCCCGGGCCAGACCGAGGCACGCCAGGCCGTACTCGACGGCGGCTCGACGCTCCTCCCCACTCGGGGTCATAAGGCTCACGCCGGGCGGGTACAGGCCATGGAGGGCGGCGACCTCCAAACCATATGAGCCGGCGAGCCTCCCCAGCCTCTCCCTCTCCCCCGAGCCGACGAGGCCCGGGTTGGCGTGCATGGAGACGGCTACCTCCACTCCATCGTACCCGGCGTCCGCTATCCGCCTCATCGCCTCCTCCAGCGGGTACCCCTCATATATGCAACTGCAGCAGCCGATCCTGATCCTTGACATGGGGTTCACGGAGCCGTACCGCAGAGGTGATTTATCTCCCTTTGCCCGGAGCGGGCAACAACCGCCCCAGAGTGGTGGGAACCGAGGCTGAGGAAGCGACGACGGACGGAGCCGGCTGGGAGCCCCTGGGTTTTCAGCCTTCTCGCGAGGGTCCATAAGCTGTTGAGGCCTTCAGAGACCTCGAGGCGCCGGGCTCACTTCTCCATGTCACTCACCGCGTCGATACAGAAGTATGCGTAAACTGCCTGTACAATTCCACGCACTTGCAACTGAGCTCTAGAGGGGAGGTGAATAAAGAAGATCAGAAAGTGGGGTTGTGAGAGTTACCCTAGAAGAGGATTATAAAGGGGCCCTTCACAACCTGTTTAAGGCTCTCGGCCCCCCTATCCAACTGGAGAGGTGGCCGATGAACAACTACCAATGCTATAGCTGCGTGAGCAATCCCTTCTGGGAGGGCAAGTCCGCGCTGGAACGCCTGGAGTCCTGCCGCCGATGTCGCAGGGCGGAGACGTTAAGGATGGTCCGGCCCAACAACGTGTTTCCGCTTCTAAACCTAGGCATGTCACTTAAACATACCCAGCACTACTTCTGACTTTTGGGCCGCCGGCTTTACCGTGGCGGCTCGGGAGAAGTGCCGCGGACCCCGCGTCCGCTAACGCTTCTTAATGTACTCCCTGAACGTCTTGCCGCAGCACTTGTACATTTTGATGTGGAGTTTCTGTCCCACATCCCACTCCTTGACCGGGGTTGTGACTTGCCGCCCACAGTTCGGACACTTAGCCACCTTCTCACCTCCCCAACGTTTATGATCTTGTTTATGTCCATTCCATACATAACATTTGCGGTCGGGCGGTGCGCGGCAGGGCCACCAAGTCGGGGGGCCTGTTGAAGGCGTGCATTCTTGATTCCGTCATGAAACACCAAGCTCAGGTGAGTCCCCGGGCCATCGGCTCCCATGCTTAGGGTTCCCGACAACCAGGAGGATGTTTTCCTCCCTCTCCCCAAGGACCTCGCGGGCCCTCTCCTCGCACTCTTCCCAGGCCACGCGGGCGTATCTTTCAATTACACTCCCCCTCACCTTCACGGTGATCTTCCTTCCCTCTGCCCCGTGGAATGTGGCGGAGATCCCCCCTCCCCCCACCACGGACACTTCGTCGCCCACGACCGCCCTTATCCCGTCCACGGCGCACAGAAGGGGCCTCCTGCCCACCACCTCGACCTCACAGGCCTGAACCCTCCCGCCGAGGAGCCTCTCGGCCAACAGCCCCATCCTCAACCCTAGGACCAGAAAGGGCCCTAAATGACCGTGCGCCTCAACGGCCCTCTCTAATAACTCTCGCGAGACCAGTGTAAATGCCCTCCATCCGACACCGCAGTCGGCGTCCTTCCAAGGCCGGCACCCGAACACCCGCCACCACTTTCTCGCCATATTAACTATCTCATGTCGTAGACAAAACGTGAAAGCCCGGGGGCCCCGCTTCAGGGTGCTATTACAGCGGCCTTCACCTGTTTCACCCCCTTCCTCGCCATGAGGTCTTGGGTTAGACTTCTAACCTCCTTGACGCTTCCCCTGACGGCGATGATCTCCAGGCACTTGTTCTCTTCCACGTGAATGTGCATAGTTGAGGGGATCGCGTCCCTGAACCGGTGTTGAACGCTAATGACCTCCTCCAGGAGGCCCGGCTTGTCCAGGTAGTAGAGCACCAGAACGGCGCCGGTGATCCGCTCCGCCTCCCCCCTCATCCACTCGAACTCGCTGATGAAGCTCCGGACGGCGTCGTGAACCGCCTTTGAACGGCTCTCATACCGCATGCTCCTCCAGGCCCTGTCCAACTCCTCCACCAGCGCGGGTGGAAGCGAGACGCTGAATCGCGTCACTTTTAGCTTTCGAGGCATCAAACCACCGTTTGAATGATGTGTTGTGAATGGAAAAGTTTTTATGTTGATGTTACCAAATCAGAGAATCGTAACATCAAAGCTGGGTGGTCTATGGACGGGAAATCTGGGGCGTGGTCGAAGAGAGTTATCGGTCTCCTTGCGGCAAAGAGGAGGTATCGTCCAATGAAAGGTCCGCGGCGCCTGATGTTCGTTGCGGTCATGGCCGCCTTGGCAAACATCCTCTCATACCCCCCGATAGCCGTTCCCCTCGTGATTGGGCCATTCGAATCTTCCATCCATTTCTCACAGCTTCCCGTATTCCTCTGCGGGATTATCGCAGGACCCCTGGCCGGACTGTTAGCGGGGGGCATCGGCGGATCCTTCATGGCCTTCACCAAAATTCCCTTCATCGTCGGTGGAATCGCGATTCTCGGTTGCGCCGCCGGCCTCTTTGCCAAGAAACTTAGGCCATTCCTGGCGGGGATACTCGCTTGGGCCGTCCAGGCACCCTACGTCGTAGTCACCGATTACATTTGGTTTACCCTGTTTTTGCATCAGCCGCCAACAGTGGCCTGGTCGATAGTTTTCACCATGGTAGCAAAGTTGACCATCGAGGCCGTGGTCTGCTCGGTGTTAGCCGAGATTCTGGCCCCAAGGATTTCCATATCTGTGGGATCGATCTCGACTCAAACAGCGCGCCAACCGAGAGAGGATACTCGGCGGAATGTTGAGGAAAAGATTAACTAGTAGAGGTTCAGAGGTCAGGGAGCGGAAGTGTCATCGTTTCAACCGCGGTGCGTCATCCTCAGCGGAAGCGGAAAACTAGGGGTGAAGTTAGGCTCCAACGCGCGAGTCCAAGTCATTTGATGCGTGACCAGGGTATTCCCAGGCCCTCTACGATGAGGTTTCCGTACCATTTGAGCGCCTCTCCCTGATCGTCCAGTCCCTCCGCGATCATTACACCGCTCTTTAGGGTGCTCACCGTGACTTTGCGGTTGGGGCTGAAGGTTATGCCTAGGTTGGCCTTGACCCTGATGCTGGCCCCCCTCTCCCTTAGAAGTTTGTGTAAGTCTGCCATCTTCAGGTCCAGGTTCTCCCTGGGCGTGACGACGAAGGTCCGCCTCCCTCCCCTCCCGCAGACCTCCTCCACCAACCTCCGCGCCAGGGGCTTGGGGGAGCCGCGGGGCTCGCGGCCGCAGACGGGGCAGTTCTCCTGGCGGGAGAGCGCTATCTCGTCCATGGTCATATAGCCTATATCGCAGTAGAGGAGCCTGTTCGCCAGCCTGGGCTCCCTCCCGGTGAGGAGCCGGACGGCCTCCGAGACCTCCACGCTGGCCACCACCCCGATGATGGAGGGGTGCACCCCCACCACGGCGCAGCTCGGCAGTAGCTCATCCCGGAGGCCCCCGTAGAAGCACTCGAGGCACGGAGTCTCCCCGGGGATGATGGTGGAGGCGTTCCCGTAGGTCATTATGACCGACCCGAACACGTAGGGTGTCTTCAGCCTGACGCAGGCCCGGTTCACGGCGTACCGGGGCTCCATGCGGTCCAGGCCGTCGACCACCACGTCCACGCCCTCCACGACCTCCCCGGCGCTCTCGGCGTTGAGGGAGAGGGTCAGGGGCTCCACCTCCACATGGGGGTTCAGGTCCCCCAGCCTCCTGGCCGCCGCCTCCGCCTTTGGATAGCCCAGGGAGCCGACGCCATAGAGGTGCTGCCTCTGGAGGTTAGAGAGCTCCACCACATCCCGGTCCACCAGGCGCAGCCGTCCCACGCCCATGGCCGCCAACTCGGTGGAGATGAGGGACCCCAGCCCCCCCAGGCCCACCACGCAGACAACCGCGCCCCCCAGCCTCATCTGGCCCTCGTAACCTATCTCCTTCAGAACGATCTGCCGGGAGTAGCGCTCCAACTCCTCCTCCGAGAGCTCCGGCCGCCTGGATTCGGGGGACACCTTAACTACCCTCCGCCTCGCATGTGAAACCTTGGGGGGTTTCCGCCGCATCTCCAAGACACCAGGCGGAGCTTAACTCTATCGGAGCCACTCAGAGAGCTTAGCCTCGTGGTCCCCTAAACTGCCGAGGCCCCCTCTAGACAGAAAAGTTTAGGACCGGCCCGCGAACCTCGCGTTGCTTCCAGCATCACTCCTCTTTCTTCCCTAAGGCGTACGCGACGCTTTGCGCGGTCACCGTTGTCGAAGGTCGGCGTGCCGGTCAAGCCCGCCCGGCTCCTGTCCTAACGGCACCTTGGTGACCGGGCCAAATGAGGTGTCGGCACAAATTTTAAGATTAGTGGTCATTCTTTTAAAGTGTAAAATGGTTACCGTGGCGATAAGCGACGAAAACAGAAAGAGGTTGCTGGCTATCGCGGCCGACCTCCAGAAGGAGACGGGCAGGAGAGTCGACCCTAACGAGGTCATAGGTTTTCTTATAGAGGCCTTTGAACGCAGCTACAGGAAGATCGAGCTTTTCCGGCTGTTCTGCAGGCCTGTGGCCGGGGTGAGTTTCAAGGACCTCTACGCTGAGTTGGTGGCGGAGAGGAGCGAGGATGAGCGGAGGCCATTGGAAGTTGTTAGGCCGGACAGGGTGAGTTGAATGAAAAGATTGGAACAGAGAAGAACATCTGAAAGAGATCTGTTTCCCGCACCGAAGGACGGAAGCCATTTTGAGATTAATCCCACGGGTTTTATCTGGTTGCCCGTTCCTGGCGCGTCAGGATATGAGGTTCGAATTTTGGAAAAAGCCAGTGAGAAGCAGATTCTAGCTAAGCGCGTCTCTTGCCATTACTTTGTGCCTGAAACTCCGTTCGAACCCGGTGATTACCTGTGGACCGTGGGCGCAATGGACGATGAGGGAGAGATTATTGGCGAAAGAGAGCCGTGGTCTTTCAGGGTTCCTGAAGACGCGTTAAGGGCTGTCTGTCCCTCCGCCGCCTCCGTTCTGAAGGGGCTCGAAGATAGGCATCCAGTCCTCGTCTTTCCGTGGTTTGAGGTGGACCAGGTACGAGAACGGATACAGACGGAGCAGAAGGAGGACCTGCGACTCCTTAAGGCGACTGTTGAAAGCGCCTACGAGACGGATTTGCCGCCGCCCCCGACGTTTCATTTGGCAGAGACCGAGCAGAGAAAGAGGATGTACTATTTTAGGTACGTCAGAAGGTTGAGGCAGTTCATTACCGTCAATTTGGTCGCCTGTTCCCTGTACTACCTGTTCACTGGGGACCCGAAGGCGGGCGATTTGGCGAGAAAGATGATGTTTCACGTGTGCACGTGGAACCCGGAGGGACCTAACGCGGTGGACGGGCCGTGGGGAGACGAGCCTGGTCTCAGCTACTCCAGGTGCCTGCACGAGTGCTACGACTGGACGTATGACCTATACGATAGAAGGGAGAGGGCCTTCATCGAGAACACCCTGGTGATTTACTGCAGGCAGACCTACCGCCGGTTGAAGAACGCGAATTACATCGCGAGACCTGGGTCTAGCCATCTGAATCGCCTCCCGGGCTATCTGGGTGAACAGGCCATCCTCCTCCGCCGCCGTTTGGGCTTGAGCGAGGCGGGGGAGATGCTTCAACACGTATTGGATGTCTTCAACACCTTCTATCCGCATTGGGGAGGGGAGGATGGAGGATGGGCCGAGGGGGTATCCTACGGGTCGGCGTACAACAGGCTTTACATCCCCTTCTTCACCACCTTCGAGAAGTTAACCGGCTTCTCCTTCTGGAACAGGCCCTTCTACAGGCGAATTAAAGACTTCTTCGTGTACTGCTGCCCTCCAAATGCGGAGAACGTACCCTTCGGCGACGGGCAAGAGCGTGGCCGAGCCCCGTGGGAGTTGTTCCGGTTCTACGGCTCGAAATTTAGGAACCCGGTCTGTTCCTGGACGGCTTCCAAATTGAGACGGCCGAGTTCCCTAGGTTCGATCGAGCCCTTCCTATATCCCCCCTATGAGGGCGGTATCGAAGATGTCTCCCTGCCCAACGCGAAGGCCTTCCGGGGGATCGGGTGGGCCGCCCTCCACAGCGACATAAAGAACCCGGATCGAGACAACTACCTGGTCTTCAAGAGTTCCCCCTACGGGAGCGTGAGCCACCAACACGCGGACCAGAACTCATTCTGCATCCTCTCGGGGGGGAGGGCGCTCGCCATCGCATCGGGATATTACGGCCCCGCGTATGGCATGCCCCACCACGCCCAGTGGACCCGGCAGACGAAGGCCAACAACTGCATCCTCGTGGACGGAGAGGGACAGGCGGTTAGAGACTACGAGGCCGTGGGAAAGATCGTCAACTTCAAGGACGACGAGAGGTACGCATACGTGAGCGGAGACGCCACCCCCGCCTATAAAGGCAGGCTGAGTCGATTCGTGAGGCACATCCTCTTCCTCAGACCCGACATCTTCATCATATATGACGACCTGAGGGCAGACCGCCCAGCGGCTTTCAGCTGGCTCCTACACTCCTATGAACCGCCTAGGATAGATATGGGGGGACAAATAATCAACATACGGAGGGGAGGGGCCCATCTCTGGGCAAAACTCTTCGCAACCACCGAGCTAAAATTCCAACACGCCGACCAGTTCGATACACCCTACAACTTCGACATGGAGGAGCAGTTCCACGAGGAGAGGCCGAACCAGCATCACATATCGGCCACCACCGGGAGAACTCCCGCCGCCAAGATCGCCGCGATCATTCAAGTCTGGCCTGACAGGAAGGAAACCGAGATCAAGACGGCCCGCGCCGGCGGGTACGTAACCGTCACCGGCCCAGACTGCTCAGTCAAGGCAAGGATAGGCCCCGGCCCTGCACACCTCGAGGGAACAATTAACGACGAAAGTATAATAGGGGAATAATTCCACCTATGTATAGGTATATGGCCGGTTACAGTTAAATTTGGTTGGCGTGCCGGTCATAACCCGCCTTCTGTTCGTGACGGCATTCGGCTGAACGGGCTACCCGCGCCTTCGCGCAGCCTCATAGGCGCCTATTTGCCCTTTCACCCTGCGGGTCGGCCGTTTCACCGTCTCCACCCGCGTCCTCGGCGCCTTCGGGGGCGCCTCACAGTCCTCCCACAGGTGGGCGTACCGTTTCTGTTCCGGAGCCGGGGCTCTCACCCCGCGCCTTGCGGCGCCGCAGCTCTGCACGGTGGGCGGAGTTTCCTCAGGCGCCTCTCGGCGCCCGAAAGCCGTCCGCCAGCTCGCCAACCACGAGAAACTTTGGAGGGCTCACGGATAAAGGTTTTGGAGAGTGATCAAAATCCATACTCGCCCCGCCTGCCCTGTTTCTTGGACCTGCCAGCTTCATTCGTCCACTCTGCTCGGTTTCGCCTCTGGCTTGTACTGGCGTTTTTCGTAGGCTGACCTGGGCTTGAGCCTTCCCCGGTACTGCCTGGGAGAGGCCCTCCTCTGCTCCACGTTCCTGAGGCGGGCCAGGGCCATGGCTACCCGGGTCTTGGAGGGCCTCGGGATCCTCCGCGGCCGGTAGGGCACCACGGCCACGGGCTTCCTCCTCTGCCTCGGCTTCCGCCTGGTCCTCAGGGGCCCCTCGGGCCTCCGGAACGTCACCCTCTTCTCGTCCATGTCCACGCCGTAGACCGTCCAGCCGACGCCGGAGAGGGCCCGGGCGAGGCCGCCGCCCCTGGAGGTCCACCACTCCCTGTCCCGGAAGGCGGAGAGGGGCAGGTTGTCCCGTATGATCCCCTCGATCCTCGCGAAGGGGAGGGTGACCACCGCCACGTATCGGGCCCTGTAGGCCAAGTACCGCCCCAGGGAGTCGTACGTGCCCCCGGCCCTCCTCGGCGAGACGAATCTCCGGGCGCACCCAAGGCAGATCAGGTGCCCAGAACCACCCGGGGCCCCGGGAAAGTCCTCGGTTATGCAGCCCTCGCAGAAGAGCTTGCCGCAGCGGAAACAGCGCACCGAGCGGTGGGGGGGCAGAACCCCGCCGCAGAGGCCACACCTCTCCTGCATGAGCAGAGAGGCCCCAAACCGCCAAAAGAGTCTTTCGATACCGCCGGCCCCCAACCCAGGGACACACCGAGCCCCAGCCAGAGCCGCCCTCTCCCCACTAGTCTCCCTTTCCGTCGGGACGAACGGCAACTCCCTTCTATGCAAAGACCC
>Ga0315314_1001542_pt1 | contig 20692 bp, 19 predicted proteins | sample TDP9_MG_FD_203631 | JGI IMG/M metagenome (GOLD analysis project Ga0315314, IMG submission 203631) | Freshwater sediment microbial communities from Lake Towuti, South Sulawesi, Indonesia - TDP9 | ecosystem: Environmental > Aquatic > Freshwater > Lake > Sediment | place: Indonesia: South Sulawesi... | reverse complement strand
AAGGAGAGCAAATGAAGAAGTATTTCTCGCTCAAACCCAAGCACTTAATCTCAACCATACTCCTTCTGTCTCTTGTCTCACAGCCTCTAACCTTCATCACCCTCATATCCGCTGCAACCCTGCAGAGCCAGGCGTGGACTACGGTTTCGGTCTCGCCGAGCAACTTCACAGGTCCACCAGGGTGGATAAGCATAGGTGCCACGTTCACCATCAGCCTAACCGTCACGAACGCAACCGACCTCTACTACTGGCACGCAGGCTTAACCTACAACCCAACAGTGCTCGAACCCGTCAACCTCACCGGGGGACCCTTCCTAAAAACCGCGGGAGAAACCGTCTGGCAGCCCGGAACAGTGAAAGGCGGGCAAGGGCTAATCACGCCCCACGGTGCTACATTGACAGGGGTCAGCGGCGCCTCAGGAGACGGAACCCTCGCATCAGTAGCGTTCAAGGTCAAAGACACTGGAGCCTCAACCCTGCTCCTTGAAGACGTTCTCCTCCTCGACTCAGGCGGTCGCAAAATAGCCGTAGCGCTGCAGAGCGGTCTGTTCGAACTGCCCTCGTCGGCGTCGAAGCCGCCAAACGCCTTTTTCGATTTTCATCCCCTCACTCCGTACGTGAACCAGACTGTGACGTTCAACGCTTCAAGCTCAAGGTCGTTTGGCGCCACCATCCAGAGCTTTCAGTGGGACTTTGATGACGGCTCCCAGGGCACGGGCATGACGGTCAATCACGCGTACATCAATTCGGGCGTATACAACGTCACGCTCACGGTCACTGACAGCCTCAGCAGAGTCGACACTTTCGCGCAGCTTGTCACCGTTTTTCCTCTGCTTCCTGGCGTCTCAGTCGACGCCTTCACACAGAGGGACGGGAGAGGACCAAACCAGCAGAGCGACGCCTTCGCGCCCAACGAGTGGGTCGTGCTCTCAGCCTTCGTGACCAGGAACGGAGCCTCTCAAGCCCTTAAAATCGTAACCTTCAGGGTGTACTACCCCAACGGCACGCAGGCTTGGAGCAGGGTAACCGAGACAGACGAGTTCGGCTTAGCCTACGTCGTCTACAATGTACCTTCGACCCCGGTCTTCGGGTTGTACAGCGTCAACGCCACCTCCACAATCAGCGGGGAAACCGCCTATGACACGGTGCCCTTCAGGGTCGGCTGGCTGGTGGAAATCTCGGGGGCGGTCGCTAGTGACAGCAGCGGCGTGCCTAAGAGCGAGTTCAGAAAAGGTGAGACCCTCTACTTGAAAGTTCAGCTGCAGAACATCCGCTTTTATCCGACGAGCGTCACGTTGACGGTTGCTGTTCGAGACGCACTCAATCAACTCATAATCTCTAACACGAGTCAGTATGTAATCTCCCCCGGTTTGACAACAATTTTGTTGAACCTAGGCTCGATTCCCACGTGGGCTGAGGTGGGCAGCGCCACCGCCTACATCGCGGCTTTTCAGTGGCTCAACGGACCACCCTACAATCCGGGAGCGTCTGCTCCGTTCATGGTCGTGTTCGCGTTTCCCGACGTAGCCATAGTCAACGTCACAACGTCCTCTTCAGAAGTCTATGTGGGCGATTCCGTAACCGTGACCGTTTATGTTCTGAACGACCATTTTGAGCCTCACAGCTTCGACGTCGTAGCCTACGCAAACAGTATGGTTATTCACTTTTGGAACATCTCGACCCTTTCCCCGTACACGCAGGTGAGCTTCTCCTTCCTCTGGGATACCTATCCAGTTTCTCCAGGAGACTACACGATTTCAGCTCAGGCGAGCATCATTCCAGGCGAAACAGATACAGCGGACAACACGTACGTTGACGGAGTGGTGCGCATTCTCCCGCGTGCGGGTCCGGTGCACGACCTCATGGTGATTCGAGTTGACCCCTCTAAGAGCGTGGTCGGGCAGGGTTTCTCTATGTTCTTCAATGTTACCGTTCAGAATCAGGGGGACTTCACTGAAACCTTCGACCTGATGGTTTACGCAAATGGCACCATTATTGCTTCGTTCCTGAGTCTGGTGTTGACGTCTGGAGCCTCTACAACCCGTACCCTGTTGTGGGACACCACTGGGTTTGTTTTAGGCACTTACGTGATAAGAGGCAGCGTCACCATAGTTGCCGGCGAAACCGACAGGGCTGATAACATAGCCACGGCTAATGTTATCCTTGCCATACCGTGCGACATTGCGGGGAGCACTACTTCTAGGACTGTTCCGCCCGACGGTCGAGTTGATTATAAGGATGTGTTCTGGCTGCTGAAGGCGTATGGGAGCGACCCGTCGAGGCCCAACTGGAACCCCAACCTCGACTTTGCGGGGAGCACAACAACGCCGCCGGCGCCGCCAGACAACAGGGTCGATTACGTAGACGTGTTCTGGTTCCTCAAGAACTTTGGAAGAACAAGCCCATAGAAGTCTTCTCTTTTTTTCATGACCAAGCGTCCTGTGGATTGTTCTGTTTTTAGTACGGCTTGTTCTGAAACGTAGCATTAAGTTCCTCTAAGCCATAAACGAAGCCTGAAAAGAGGAGTACTCATGAAGGAAACAAGCAGAAGATTATTTGCCATCACCCTTGTCATCGTATCTCTCCTAGCAATAGTTGTAATTGCACCATATTTGAACGAGGCAAAGGCACAGACCCAACTGCGAACATTCACATCCTACGAGGAACTCCGAAACTTCCTAAACGCCAGTCAACAGAGAAGTTATCCACCTTACGACGGTGGTTGGCTGCTCGGTGGGCAGCCAGGCTTTTTCAGGACTTTGTCAGCTGGAACCTTTGGTGAACAATCTGCTGTTCCAGACTACTCTTTTACCAACGTTCAGGTTGAGGGGGTAGACGAAGCAGACATCGTAAAAACCGACGGCGCATACATATACATAGTCTCAGGCAACAAGGTCAAGATAATCAAGGCTTACCCAGCAGCAGAAGCACAAGTCCTCTCAGAAATCAAGCTCAACGGAACCCTGCAGGGCTTGTTCATAAACAGGGACAGATTAACCGTGATTGAAGGACTCGGCTTATACCAGATGCGTCTGCTCTACCCTGAACCCAGCGTCTACGAGTCTGGCAGGACCTTCATAAGAGTCTACGACGTGACAGACAGAACAGACCCCGTATCCGCAAGAAATGTGTCAGTCAACGGAAACTACTTCAACTCCAGAATGATAGGCGACTACGTCTACGCCATCATAAACCAACCGGCCTATATCCAGTCAGAATCAGGCGAAGTGTCGCTTCCAAGAATGTACTTCGACGGCTGGTCTGAGGCTGTCCCCGCCACAGAAGTCTACTATTCCGACGTGTCTGACAGGTTCGACGTGTTCACAAACGTAGTAGCCCTAAACTTGCACAATGACGCCGAAGAGCCCACGCACAAGACGTTTCTGCTGGGATGGGGGAGCGCAATGTACGTCTCGCAAAGCAACATATACGTAACCTACAGCACGTATTCGACAGTCGCCGAGACAACCAGCATCCACAGAATCCACGTACAAAACAGTGAAATCACGTACGAAGCCAGCGGCGAAGTTCCGGGTTACGTGCTGAATCAATTCTCTATGGACGAACACAACGAACACTTCAGAATAGCAACAACAACCGGACACGTAGGCTGGGTATCCGAAGAAACAATGGCTCGAAACCACGTGTACATACTTGACATGGACTTGGACATCGTTGGCAGGCTGGAAGATTTGGCGCCCGGAGAAAGGATTTATTCAGCTCGATTCATGGGCGACAGAGGCTATCTGGTGACCTTCAAGAAGGTTGACCCGTTGTTCGTGTTAGACCTCAGCGATCCAAGCGCTCCGCGGGTTCTGGGTCAGTTAAAGGTAACGGGCTACTCGGATTACCTGCACCCCTACGACGAGAACCACATCATAGGCGTTGGCAAGGAAACCATCGAGGCTGAGGAAGGCGACTTCGCATGGTACCAGGGAGTGAAGATTTCACTGTTCGACGTCACTGATGTTGCAAACCCGAGGGAGATAGCGAAATACGAGATAGGGAAGAGAGGAACAGACTCGCCTGTCCTGAGAGACCATAAAGCCTTCCTGTTCGATAAGTCAAGGAATCTTCTGGTCTTGCCTGTTACTGTGGTTGAAGAACCCTACTCAGGCTACGCATGGGATGGTGCCTACGTGTTTCACATCTCGCTCGAAGAGGGTCTGGTGCTGAGAGGCAAGGTCACTCACGTGGACAACGATGCAGCCTTGAAAATGGGATATTACAACTATGACTATTCCGTGAAGAGGTCACTCTACATAGACAACGTGCTGTACACCATATCAGACGCCAAAATCAAGATGAACTCGCTCGTTGACCTGAGCTTAATCAACGAGATAAACCTGAATCCCTGAGGAGACGGCGCAAGGTGACTCTGAGCGAACTCATCAGAATGCTAAGCGACTTCGCCCAGCTCGCCGTGACAGTCCTATTAGCCTTCGTGGTCTACAAGATTGCAGTGCTCATAGACTCCCTCAGCCACAAAATCAAGGAAATAAAAAGCGCCTAAACTAAGAGAGACAAAGCCCACTGCCAAGAATCTTTCCTTTCTTTTTGAATCTCTAAAAAGAAAAAGGAGAGTTGATACTGCTTGATTTTGAATCACTTGGTCTTTTTGGTGAGGCGCCATGGTTTTAGAGGTTTGTGTGATATGAGAATCTTGAAGACGCCGATGGCCGCGATTCCTGCTATGATTAGATCGAAGACTACAAAGGGAATTGATAGGTCCAGAATCCATTTGGACGGAGTTCTTATATTGGGTTCATAGACTCCGCCGACGATCGGTCCCTTCAGAAAGTTGTCCTCTGTATCGGTTTCGTCTGTGACTGGCGGGATGTAGGCGCTTATCGTGTATGAGCCTGGAGTAACGCCCGTCGTGTCCCATGTGAATGATAGCGTCGTACTGTCTCCTGGGAGTAGGTTGAAAACAATTTGTGACGGGAGAACGTACTCGTCTCCGTATCCGCCTGGGGGCGGGGGCTGTGGGTTAGGCAGGGGGGAGGACAGTGAATGAAGACCATCGGCGTAGACATAAACTGTAAAGGACTCCTGAAATCCGCCTTGGTTCTCCACGGTAACCGTAATGTACACGGGATTGCCTCTAGGGATTTGAGTTGGGCTAGCGGTGATATTGGTAACAGCCACATCAGGTGGTGGTTGCATTATGAAGTTGTCGAAGTATACTGTGTTTGCTAGGGGTCTGGTGAAAAGTCCTAGGTAGTTTCCGCCCGAGAATGGGTCACTGGCCACTAGGACTAGAGTTCCATCTATGTATACTTGTATGGTTTCTCCAAGGTCTGCTATTTTGATGTGATACCATATGTTGCTTTGTAAGGTGTACGGAGTCTGGTTTATCGTTGTTTCAACTCCGTCGATGTATTTTTTTACGAACACAATGTTGTTGCCTTGTTCCAGACCTACCTCAATTCCATTTTGGAGCCAATCATCCACTCCACTGATTTGGCCGTCCCATCGCAACGCTACTTCAGACCATGGAGCAATGGTTGTTGCAAAGAACGTGTCCAGTTCCAATGATGGCTGGTGTAGAGTATATTGGTTGAGCAGATTTCAGGTAGACCCTGTTGAACCAGTCTGTTATGATTTCTATTCTCTGGTTTGTTTCGCTGAGCGATGAATCGCCGCCTCCAGACAGTATAGTCCACTTAGAAGTGTCTAGCACGTTATCGTTAAAATCGTCTGCTAAAACGGTTGTCAGCAGTTGACCGTAAAGGGTTACATTAAATATTTTTGTGAAGCTGCCTTGATTTGCCACTGTAGCGCTTATGCTGGTGTAGGATGTGATGGCTAACGAGCTTATCACAAGCAGTGTTACTATAAGTCCCGACGTGATCTTTCTCTTCAATTCTTATTCTCTCCTTCTCTTCTGTTGTTGTGTTTCATCGTCCTGAACAGAAAGTGACTCCGCACACGTCAACAAAAGATAGTTATGATACGTATTATCGATATTTATGCCTTGTGAAATAATCTTCGATGCCGCACTTTTTTCGATACAATTCGCTAAGGAATGTTATTCCATGAAGCGTGGTGATGATGCTAAAGGAGTATTCAACACTAACACGCACACAGTTTACAGCAGAAGAAGAAGGCGCTAAGGCAAGTTGACACTCTTCTTCTGAAAATATTCACAGCCACCCCACAGCATACCGGCTTACCGACTGGTTTAAAAACATCTGACGTCAGAATAAGGGGTTGTTTGAACCGTAAAATCGTGGACCCATTGACCCTAAACTTGCATCGAATGCAGCTGCCCCGAGAAGTGGTCGTTGGAAACAACACGCTAGACCAGATAGGACAAATCTGCAAGCGACTAGGCTTCACACACTCAGCCCTAATCGTCATGGGACCCAAAACCCTCGACATAGCAGGACGCAAAGTCATGGACCTCCTCAGCGAAGAACACCTTAAAGTCGACCACCTCGTCGTAACCTCCTGCAACATAAAGGACATAGTCTTCATCGAAGACAAAATCGACGAAATGAAACCACAAGTAGTCTTGGGCATCGGCGGAGGCACAAAAATCGACGTGGCTAAAATAAGCTCGTCCCGCAAGGAAACCCCATTCATCAGCGTGCCAACTACAGCCTCCCACGACGGAATCGCCAGCCCACTCGTGTCGCTCAAGGGATTAGACAAACCCTACTCCGTCATGGCACAGTCGCCCATGGCTATAGTGGCAGACACAAACGTCATCATCAACTCATCCTACCGCTTCACAGCCAGCGGATGCGCCGACGTCATAGCCAAACTCACAGCCGTGCGCGACTGGAAACTAGCCCACGAAGTCAAGGGCGAATACTACGGAGAATACGCGGCAAACCTAGCCCTGATGAGCGCAAGACTCATGCTCAGAAACGCAAGCCTGCTAAAGGCGGGAGGCGAAGAAGGCCTCAGAGTCCTGTTAGAAGCGCTGATAAGTTGCGGCGTAGCCATGAGCATAGCCGGAAGCAGCCGACCATGCAGCGGCTCCGAACACCTCTTCAGCCACGCGCTCGACCAGGTGACTCCAAAACCAGCGTTGCATGGAGAGCAATGCGGCGTCGGCGCCATCATTATGGCTCGTCTACACAACATTAACTGGAGACAGATAAGAGAGACATTGAGGCGTGTAGGCGCACCCACGACTTCAAAGGAGCTGGGCGTTGAGCCAGACCACATTGTAGAGGCGTTGATGCGCTCTGCAGAAATCCGTCCCGACCGATACACAATACTCGACGAACGCACGCTCACACCTGAAACAGCTGAAAAGCTAGCCAAGACAACGGGCGTAATATAGGAAATCCAGCGCATCTTAAAAGTCGAAGGTAACTATGCTTTTAAGGATTGAAGCTGATAGAACATTTCCACGGCTTTCTTGACTTTTTCCTTTTCACCGCGGACTTCGATGCGCATGCCGTCAAGCCGCCTTCCCATTACGCCGAGGACCATTGAAATTGCCTCAACCCATTCTCTCTCAATTGGGTTTGGTCATCGTTATTCTCATCCAGCTAACCCTGTTGTCTCTGGGTATTCCTGGAACAAACACTGGACTGAGATTGGGCGTACCCTTGCCCGCCTTCTTCAGCTTTCTCATATACTTCTTCTGTCCGAGTTCGTTGACTAGATTCTGTTGCGCGTTCGTAAACTCCAACGTGTGGTAAAGAGTTTCTTCTCCTGTCAGCTGCTCGCCGTAGAAGAACCCCTTTTCGGCTTCTTCAGGCTTCAGGCTTCTCAAATAGTCTAAGGCGAGTCTGCAGTGTCCCACGACTTCGCATGAAGCGCACTTTGGATTGTCGGGGTACAGGCAGGGACCGCAGGTTATGTGGCATGCTCTCCTCCCTGGATGTATGTTGTCTTTGACGTCGGCGCCGCATCGGCAGCAGATGTTTTCCCATGACTCAGGCTTGGACATCCTAAACGCTTCCTACCTCTTCACAACCTTGAGCAGGTTTCTGTTGTGGTCGTAGATGTTGACCTCCAGAGGCATTTGGCCCACCGCGAAGTGGGTTGCGCATCCGAAGCATGGGTCGTAGGCTCTGAAAGCCATCTCAACCATGTTTAACAAGCCGTCGTTGACCACTCCGCCCTTTATCACGCCCTTAGCCGCGTCGCGTATCGACATGCAGATGGCTGGAGCATTGTTAACCGTAGCCACTATCAGGTTGACTTTTTTGGCTAAGCCTTCTTCGTCAAGCACGTAATGGTGGATGAGCGTGCCCCTCGGAGCTTCGACTATGCCCACGCCTTCGCCAGGTGTTCCAACCTTGCCTCGAAGGTCAGTGCTGATGACATCTTTGTCGCGGCTCAGCTCCAGAGTTCTTTCTGCAGCGTAAAGGAGTTCGATCAGTCTTGCCCAGTGGAACGCCAGCGTCGAATGCACGGGTTTGCCACCCAGGGTCTCGTACATTCTCTTGAACTCTTCCTGAGCCAGAGGCGTAGCCATCCCCTCCGAAGCGTTCAACCGCCCTAATGGACCTACCCTGTAGATTCCGCTCTCTGGACCGTCAACCAAGCCTTTCCATCCCACCTTCTTGAGGTAGGGCAGCTTGACGTAGGTCCACTCTTCCACGTGCTCCTGAACGTTGTCCAGATAGTCTGCGGGCGCCCACTTTGCGAACTCCTTGCCTTCTGGGGTGACCACACGAATCTTTCCATCGTAAAAGTTGACCTTGTTGTTCGCGTCAACCTGACCCATGTAGTACGTGCGATGCTTGTACGCGTCGCTGAGTATGACGTCCACGTACTTCTGGTTCTTCAAAACCACATCGTTGAACACCTGCAAGCTGAACTGGGCAAACTTAACACTGGACTCAGCCATCTTCTCTATCTCTTGACGCTCCTCCTCAGAAATCGGCTTTGACATGCCGCCTGGCAGTCCACAGACAGGGTGCGTTGCCTTACCGCCTATCATTGCTGTTATCTTCTGCCCATACGCCCTGTGCTTGATCACCTCTTTGGCTATGTCCAGGCCTACTTTGCTTATCACGCCTAGAATGTTTCTCTCAGCGGCTGGCGCTGTGGGACCTACCACAAAGTCTGGTGCGCCTAGGAAGTAGAAGTGCAGTGTGTGGTCGTAAACGTAGTAGCCGCTGTACATGAGTTCTCTGAGTTTTTTGGCAGCCTGCGTCGGTTCGGCGTGAAACGCTGCGTCAAGGGCTTTCGTTGAAGCCATGTGATGGGCTACGGGGCAGACGCCACAAATTCGAGGCGTGATTTGAGGCAGGTCTTCAGCTTTTCTTCCAACGCAGAAACGTTCGAACCCTCGCAGCTCTGGAATCTGTAGGTATGCGTTTGCGACGTTGCCTTGTTCATTGAGGAATATTTGGATCCTTCCGTGTCCCTCAAGGCGTGTAATCGGGTCTATGGTTATCTCTTTCATTTCATCACTCTCCTACGCAAAATCGAGCTTGGTAACGAATACCTGTAAAACGTTCCCAACGGGTCCCTAATCTGATCGATGAGTTTTTGTGGGTTGAACTCCTTCTCCTTCTCTTCCTCAAGCCCTAAGATTGAAGCCAAAGCGCTAATCATAGCCGCTCCCTGTTCGGAAACTCTTGGGCATGGTCCCCCGCATCCTGTGCATGGCATGTTGGCGCCTATGCATTGGGCTTCGCAGCCGCCTCGTGTGGCGGGTCCTAGGCAGATTATCCCTTGTTCCAGCAGGCATTTTTCGGGTTCGGGCACAATCTCGTAGACTCGGTGTATCTTGCTGATTTTTTTCTCTTCTTTCTTCCTCTTGCATTCGTCGCAGACGGATTTTTCTGGACCCAGAACCGAACCCTTCGGCGGCAATGCGCCCTTGGCTATGGCTTCGACTGCTCCAGCAATTCTCTTGGGCGTTGGTGGGCAGCCTGGCAGGTAGTAGTCAACGTCAACGACTTGGTCCAACGTTCTCACGGTGTCGTAGAACTCGGGCAGCTTCAATTCTCCCTCTGGAACCTTGAACCGCGTCTGTGGAACCACTCCTTCTGGGTTCGCTGTTGAAGGGCTGTTCAAGTACACTGTGGCGAAGATTTCCTTTCGGTCTGCCACGTTGGCTAAGCCTGGGATGCCGCCTTGATGGGCACACGAGCCGAAGGCGACCAAAACCTTGGCTTTTTGGCGTAGTAGTTTCGCTAGGTACTCTTGCTCCTCGTTTCTGACGGCGCCGTTGAAGAAGCAGACGTCTATGCTCTTGTCAGGCATGGCTTCAACGTCCCTGTACTTGACGTCTATTGCTACTGGCCAGAACACTATGTCTGCTAGGGCTACAACGTCGAGTATCTTCTCGTCTACGTCGAGGACTGCTACTTCGCAGCCGCCGCAGCTTGCCGCCCAGTAGAAGGCGAATTTCAGTTTTTGTGCACTCATATTAGGTTCACCACTTTTGAAGCTTCAACTCTTAATTCTTTAAGCGCCAACTCTTCGGGGCTGAAGCCCATGGCTAAGCCCAACAACTGCGGATAATGCAGAACGGGCATGCCGTAAGTTTCGTTAAACATTCTTTCAATCCTAGTCTGATTGGTGTCGAACATCATGTGGCAGAACGGACACACGGTTATCACCGCCTGAGCGTCCACCGACTTCATGTGGGAGAGCTTGTCCCGAGCTAGAGAAAGAGGAATCTTATCATTTACGCCAATGACAGGCGCACCGCAGCATTCTGTCTCATCCAAATAATCAAGGCATCTGGCGCCAGTTACTTCGATTAGGCTCTTGAGAATCTTGGGGTTCTCAGGGTCGTCAAACCCGATATGCTTCTGTGGTCGGACAACGTGGCATCCGTTGTGCTCTGCCACGCAGAGGTTGCTCAGAGGCTTTATAACCGTGCCCTTGATTTTTTCGAGCCCAACATCCTCTGCGAGAACCTGCATCAGATGCTTTACTTCAATAGTGCCCTTGAACTCGAGTCCAACATCCTTCAAGTAGCCGTTGACTTTTTCTCTCTCGTGTTTGTCTTCTTTGAGGAATTTGTTAACCTTGCGAAGTGTTCCAGCGCACCCTGGGCAGAGGGTCATTATGTTCAAGCCTTGTTTTTCCGCTATGCAGAGGTTTCGCGCTGCTAGGGTCAACATAACATCGTGGCTCGCTGGGTCTAATGGAAGTCCACAGCAGTTGTAGTCGGGCATCTCAACCAATTCCACGCCAAGTTTTGCCGCAACCTTTCTCGCCGAGACTTCGTAGCTTCCGACCCTGTAGGGTATGGCGCATCCGAGAAACAGCAGGTACTTAAGTTGTGCCATTTGAGTTTCCTCCTTTTTCAACCAGTTTCGAAAAGCCTGTTCGGTTAATCAGCTTCGAGACGCTTTCCACATCCGCTTTTGGCAGCGGCGGCAATCCCGCCTCTTGTCGCCTTTTCAGTCTGAGTTCTGGAATCTTGTAGGCTAAGCCTGTTTCCAATATGGCTCCTGCAAGTTCCTTGAAGACGAGCGGCATGTATCCCTCTTGTACGGCTATGTTCCTGAGCGCTCTGATAACGCTGGATATTTCCACGTCTTGTGGGCAGTGGTCGACGCATGTGTAGCAGGCTGCGCAGAGCCAAATCTGGTCGCTTGAAAGCACCTTGTCTTTCAGCCCTAACTGCGCCATTCTTAGAATCTGTCTTGGCCTATACGAGTCGCTGAATCTGGCTATGGGGCAATCCGCCGTACACGTGCCGCATTGGAAGCACATCATCATGCGTTCTCCGCCAGGAATCTTCATGACTTCGTTCTTGAACCGCATATCTATGTCTGAAATCTGCAGCGTGGCTTTCGAGTTGATTTCTTTCTTTTCACTCATGTTCTTCTCCCCCATTCTTTAACGGGCTCGGACCGAGTTTTTTCACCTCTCCAACCATTTCCCTAACCACAGCGGCAAACCTGTCGCCTTCGGAGGCTGAGACCCATTCGAGCCTGAGCCTCTGAGGCTCCATGCCAAACTGGTCTAATACATTCTTCAGGAGCATGATTCTTCTCTGAGCCTTGAAGTTGCCCGAGAGATAGTGACAGTCTGAAGGCAGGTGGCAGCCAGCGACCAGAACTCCGTCGGCTCCCTCTTTGAAGGCTTCGAGCACGAAGACTGGGTCGATGCGCCCGCTGCACATGACTCTGATAATCCTTACGTTGGGCGGATACTGCATCCTGCTGACGCCAGCCAAATCTGCGCCTGCGTAGGCACACCAGTTGCACAAGAATCCGACGATTCTTGGCTCAAACTCGCCTTCAGTCATTTTTCAACTCCTCCGTCAAGGCAGCCTTAACCTGTGCCAGAATCTGTTGATTCGTGAAGTGTCCCAACGTTATTGCCTTCGTTGGACATGAGGAACCGCACACGCCGCAGCCCTTGCACAAGGCTTCCAGAACCTTAGCCACGGGTTTTTCGCTGTTCTGCTCCATCTCGATGGCGTTGTAAGCGCACACAGACGCACAGATTTTGCATCCGCTGCAAAGGTCTTGGTCAACGCTGGCGATGCTGCCCTCCATTTCGAGAGCCTTTTTCGACAGCACGGTTGCGGCTCGAGAAGCGGCTGCACACGCTTGGGCGATGCTCTCGTCTATGAATTTGGGCGAGTGCGCCATGCCGCAGAGGAATACGCCGTCCGTGGCGAAATCGACTGGGCGCAGTTTCATGTGGGCTTCGAGGAAGAATTTGTCTTTGGTCAACGGCACCTTTAACATTCCAGCTAGGCGTTCGTTGTCGGGATTGGGAACGGTAGCCACACTCAATGCGAGAATGTTAGGCTCGATCGGAACCCATGTCTTAAGAACAGGTTCCCAAGCTGTAACGGTAAGTTTTCCATTTTCCCTTGTGACTTCAGGCTTGTGCTCGTCGTCGTATCGTATGAATATGACTCCCTTGTTGGATGCGTCACGATAGTAGTCTTCTCTAAACCCGAAGGTTCGCATGTCCTTGTACAACACGTAAACGTCGGTTTCAGGGCTCAACTCCTTAATCCTGAGGGCATTCTTGACCGCTTGACCGCAGCATATGCGAGAACAATTGGGGCGTTCATCATTTCTCGAACCCACACACTGTATCATCACAACCATCTTTGCGTTGAAACCGCCCTCGGCTAATTTCTCTTCCAACTCGTGCTGCGTGAGAACTCTGTCGTCGGTTCCGTAGAAATACTCGGTTGGCTTGTACTCTTGGGCGCCAGTTGCCACTATTACGACGCCGTGTTCAATCTCCTTCCGGCTGCCGTTCTTGCTAATCGTCGACTTGAAGTTTCCAATGTACCCTTTGATGTCGCTTACGTCCGAGTTAAGATGAACGTGAATTTTGTCGTTTTCCGTAACCTCTTTAACGATGAGTTTCAGTTGCTCTTGCGGGTTCTCAGACCCAAACATGTAGTGGATCTTGCGTGCGTATCCGCCGAGCTCGTTTTCTTTCTCGACCAAGTGAACATCAAAACCCTGCTTTGCCAACTCCAACGAGGCAACCATGCCCGAAAGCCCTCCGCCTACAACCAGCGCGGCAGGAGTGACGTTGATCATGGGTTTCGGCAAGGGTCTTAGCAAACGTGCCTTGGCGACCACCGATCTCACGAGGTCTTTGGCTTTTTCTGTTGCCGCTTTCGGCTCGTGCATGTGCACCCATGAGCATTGGTCTCGGATGTTTGCCATTTCGAACAGGTAGATGTTTAGTCCTGCCTCGCGGACGGTCTCTCTGAACAGTGGTTCGTGTGTTCGAGGCGTGCACGAGGCTACGATGACCCGGTTGAGGTTGTGTTCCTTTATTCTTTCACGAATGCCCTTCTGGGTATCCTCCGAGCAGGTATAGAGGTTGTGCTCAGCGTACACGACGTTAGGCAGCTTCTTAACATACTCAACAACTTCTGGAACGTTGACCACGCCGCCTATGTTGACCCCGCAGTGGCAGACAAAAACGCCTATTCTTGGCTCTTCTCCCAGCACATCTCTCTCAGGCGGATACTCCTTCGTAACCGTGAGCTTGCCCCTCCCTGGCGCCGTTACGCTGCCCGCTTTGGCGGCTGCACCGCTCGCCTGTGCCACGCTTTCGGGGATGTCTTTTGGAGAGGCGAAGGCTCCGCAGACGAATATTCCTGGGCGTGATGTTTCGACGGGTGAGAAAGTTTCTGTTGAGCAGAAACCATACTTGTTCAGTTTTATGCCAAGGGTTTTTGCCAGTTCCTGAGCGTTTTTTGGAGGTCTCATTCCGACCGATAGTACTACGAGGTCGAATTCTTCGTCTTTCGGCGTCTCGTCTTCGACGTATCGCACTATCAGACTCTTTGTCTCTGGGATTTCGTGTACGCTTGAGACCCTCGACCTCACGAATTTGACCTTGTATTCTTCCTCAGCCCTGTTGTAGTAGGCGTCGAATTCCTTTCCGAAAGCCCGCATGTCCATGAAGAAGATGGTGCAGTGAACTCCAGGCGTGTGCTCCATGGCTATGACCGATTCTTTTATGGCGTACATGCAGCAGGCTGAGGAACAGTAGTTGTTTCCGACAAGGGCGTCTCGTGAGCCCACGCACTGCACGAACGCGATTCGCCACGGAATCTTTCCGTCTGAGGGTCGAAGGATTTTTCCACCGTAAGGTCCAGATGCGCTCAGAGTGCGTTCGAACTCGATGCTTGAAACGACATTGTCGTATCGCCCATAGCCGTACATGCTCTTCAAGCGGGGGTCAAACTCTTCGAACCCAGGTGAGAGGATGATGGCGCCGACGTTTATGTTTAAAACCTCAGGTTTCTGGCTGAAGTCCACAGCCCCAGCCTTGCAGACGTGCCTACACAGCTCACACCTGTACTCAGTGCTTGTCGTCAAGCAGTGTTCGTCATCAATCTTATACTTCAAAGGCACAGCCTGAGGGAACGGCACGTGAATGGCTTTTCTGACTCCCAGCCTCTCGTCGAACTCGTTTGGCACTTCGACAGGACAATGTTGGGCGCAGAGGCCGCAGCCCGTGCATTTTTCTTCGTTTACGTATCTTGGGCTCTTCACAATCTTGACTTTGAAGTTTCCAGCTTCGCCTTCAACTTCGGTTAACTTTGCGTTGGTTATCAGCTGGATGTTGGGATGCCTGCCCGCGCCTACAAGCTTGGGTGCCAAAATGCACATTGAACAGTCGTTAGTTGGGAAAGTCTTGTCGAGCTGAGCCATGGTTCCTCCTATGCTGGCTGATTCGTCGAGCATGTAGACTTTGAACCCTGCGTCGGCCAAATCAAGTGCGGCTTGTATGCCTGCGATTCCGCCGCCCACGACGAGTGTTGCTCCCACCTTGTTGCTCAATATTCCCCGCTCCTCGAAGCGATGCGATGTTTTAGACCGTTTGAAGTTGGTAAAGCATTTCAACGGCTTTTTTGACGGTCTTTTTCTCCCCACGCACTACGAAGTGTAGGCTGTTCTCAGGCTTCACGACGACACCGAATATTTTCGCTATTTCTTCCACTCTTTCTCTAGGAACAGGCTTCGACAACGTAATCCTGGTCCAACCGATGCTGCTGTTTCTTGGTAATCCAGGCACAAATCGTGGTCCAGCAGCTGGGATATATCGGAGTTCGCCTCGTTCAGCGCGGTCTATTTCGCCTATCCATTCTTGAGCGTAATCGCCGGAAACACATATCGCAGTCGCGACCAAGTCGCGTTTCACGTTTTCCAAAACATGTTGAAGGTCTGGCAACCTCTCATTTGCCAGTTCTATGTCGCATTCTGGACAGAGATGAGAGTTGACGAAGTTAATTAGTGTCCTGCAGTTTCGAAGCTGACGAGCATATTCAGCGTCAACCTTGACGTTCCTACGGACAAGGTCTCCAAAAAGCCTGACTAGTACCCACCAGATCTGCTCAGCTCGTTGAAGCTGGATGTTTATGTAACCTCTCGTTCCCTCCGTTACCTGAGTAGGAGGCGTCATTACGGAAACTGAGGTTAATTGAACACCTGTTGCTGGTCCAGGTTCTGCTGATAATTTGGGGGCAGCTTCTCCTTTTCGAGCCATTTCTTCGAGACGCAGTCTGATCGATTCGGCTACGAACTCTGATATGCTTCTGTAACGTCCAGTTTTCTTCATAATTCTTCTGATTTCCTCGATCAGTTCTTCTCGGATGCTAATTGTCGCCCATTCTGGCATTCAACTTCCTCCTTTAGGACTTCCTCTTATGTCAAACCTAATGCAAACATAACTTATATATACTTCGATTATAGATATGATATATCTACTTACAAGTAAATAGGAATGAACAAAATTGGAAAGCCGCAAGGTTCAACGTGTAGGTTACTCCACATTTAGCGTATCTCTACCAAAAGACTGGGTCAAAGACACAGGGCTGAAGCAGGGCGACCTCGTAATGCTTTTTCCAGAAAAGGACGGTTCGCTGAAGCTGATTCCAAGCAGCATGGTCGAACGCAGAACACAATCAGAAGAGTACGTCATAAACTCTGACCTTTGCAACGAGCCTGGAATGTTAGAGAGGCTCATTGTAGGCAATTACATTCTTGCGCGAGACGTGTTCAGCGTCGTTTCTTCCACACGCATAAGCAGAATGCACACAGACGAAGTTCGCAAGATCACACACAGACTGATGGGACTCGGCATAGTTCAAGAAACGCCTGAACAAATCGACCTCCAATGTTCCATCGACCCAACTAGGTTCAAAATCGACATGCTCATGCGTAGGCTGTCGGTGATCGCTTCCACTATACACACAGAAGCCATGCAGGCTTTGACAGAGGCAGATCAAGAATTGGCAGACGACGCAATACGTCGAGAAGACGAAGCTGACATGATGTACTGGCTTTCCCTACGACTCCTCCTTTCAGCTCAACGTGATCGCACAGTAGCCGACAAGATCGGGTTGGAGGAAATCTCCCATATCTTGTATTTTATCCTCGTCACTAGGTATCTTGAACTGATTGCAGACCGTTCTGAGTACATCGCTGAAATGGCAATTGAGCTAAAGACGCGCAGCCGAGAGAAAGCGAGCAAACAGTTGATGAATCGCGTATCAAACATGGGCGAGTTGACTCACAACGTCTTCTTGAGGGCAATGGACTGTATCTTCTCTGGGAACATCGAGGTTGCCAACAATCTCTTAGAAATGGCTAGAGCAATCAGGACGGAGCATGAAAATCTCATTAACGAGCTTTCCGAACAACCTGTTCTAAGAACCGTTGTCTTAGAGTTGAACAGAATAGCCGACCACGGCGCAAGCATCGCAGTCATAGCCATAAACAAGGCGCTGGAAAAACCCAGTAAAATCTGTTACAGCAGGAGCTCTCCATTCTAGGGGTTTGGGGATTTTTTCTTAAAATAGGAAATATATAAACTAGAAAATAGAATTTTAGGGAACTATTTTTCGCAAATATCTGTCATTTAACCATTGTTATTTTCCTCTTGCGCCACATTTAACGTATGAAAGGCTAAAAATATATTAGGCTGTTTTCACAAGTGCTTCATTTCCTAACGAAAAAAGCTTGAAAGAGGAGAGAGTAGGCTCTTTGAGCGAGCTTGACCTAGGTTTTATGGGCGAGGTAGCGAACACACCGAGAGGCAAAGGAATCCTCTTGTGCATCCAGTGTGGACGATGCTCCAGCGGCTGTCCAGTTGCAAGACTCACAAGCGAGCACAACCCGCGAAGGCTGATGGAAATGATTATCTTAGGATTCAAAAAAGAGGTTCTGCCAACTCAACTGCCTTGGTACTGTCTGTCATGCTTCACGTGTCTTGACCGTTGCCCCCAGGGCGGCGACGTCGGTGAAGTCATGTTTGCGCTGCGAAATCTTGCCGTGAGACAAGGCAACATGCCCTCAGGTGTGGCGGCACAAGCCAAAGCCTTGTACGAGACCACACGTGTGATTAATCCTATTCGTTCAGCCTTGGAAAAGAGAGAAAGCGTTGGCTTGGGCAAGGTCCCCACAGGCGGATTAGAGGAAGTACAGAAGATACTGAAGAGAACTGGAATGGAAAAAATAGTGAAGTCAACATAGGATGGGTGAAAAACATGAAGTATGCCTTTTTCTTGGGGTGCCTCATACCCGCCCGAGAACTCAGCTACGAGGTTTCGGTTAGAAAGGTTCTGCCCGAACTGGGGGTGGAACTTGTTGACATGGAGGGAGCGAACTGCTGCGCGCCTTTCAGCATTCAATCAGTTGACCACGCAAGCTGGTTGGCTTTGGCGGCTCGAGACCTATGCATAGCCGAAGAGATGGGGCTCGACATCATGACTCTGTGCAACGACTGTTACGAATCGTTGCTGATGGTGAACACACTTCTGAAAAAGAAGCCTGAGCTCAGGGAACAGGTTAACCAGATACTCTCTGAGGTTGGCAAAGAGTACAAGGGTAAGATCGACGTCAAAAACCTCGTCGACGTGCTTCACGGAGACGTCGGGCTCAGCAAAGTAAAAAATGCAATCAAGGAACCAATTAACGGACTGAAAGTCGGAACACAACCCGGCTGTCACCTGACCAAGCCCAAACGCATACATTTTGAGGTTCTGAGGGGTTTCAACGAGTTAGACGCTCTCGTTCAAGCCACGGGCGCTGAATCTGTTCTCTACGAGCGCAAGGAGATGTGTTGTGGAGGTCCCTTGCGAGACATCAACGACGACTTAGCGAGGCAGATATCGAGGCAGAAGCTTTTGGCTTTGAAAGACGCTGAAGTGCAAGCCGTTGTAACGGTTTGTCCCTTCTGCTTCTTGCAGCTCGACCTAGGGCAGTTGGAGATTAAGAGGCACTTTAACGAGGAGTTCAACCTGCCGGTCATCCATTTCATTGAACTGTTACGGATGGGAATGGGCATGAAGCTCGAAGACTGGGAAGTGAAAGCGCACAGAATCCCGATAACTGGACTGTTCAAGGAGAGATTATAGAGGAGAGAAATAGAGAATGTCAGAAAAATCGGTCTTAGTAATAGGCGGAGGAATATCAGGAATACAGGCTTCGCTGGACTTGGCAAGCAGAGGCTACAAAGTGTACTTGGTCGAAAAGTCTCCCAGCATAGGCGGAAGAATGGCTCAGCTGGACAAGACTTTTCCAACCATGGACTGCTCCATGTGTATCCTAGCGCCAAAGATGATAGACTGCTCCCATCATCACAACGTTCAACTGTTAACATACTCGGAGGTTAAGGGAGTCAAAGGGTCACCTGGCAACTTTGTCGTCAATGTTCTCCGGAAGCCAAGGTTTGTTGACGAAACAAAATGCACGGGCTGCGGCACCTGCGCCGACCATTGTCCTGTCGAAGTGCCAAACGAGTTCGACGAGAACTTTGGAATGCGCAAGGCTATCTACATGTCGTTTCCACAAGCCGTGCCCAGAGCCATGACGGTCGACAAAGCCAACTGCATCGAGTGTGGGCTCTGCCAAAAAATCTGTCAGGCGGGCGCGGTTGACCTCAAGCAACAGCCTCAAGAGGTCGAATTGAACGTTGGCGCAATCGTTGTGTCAGTAGGCTTTGACCTCTTCGACTCTTCGCAGATTCCAACGTATGGTTATGGACGCTACAAGAACGTTGTTACAGCTCTGGAGTTGGAGCGGTTGCTCTGCGCCTCCGGACCCACAGGCGGTCATCTGATAAGACCTTCTGATGGCAAAATCCCAAGGAAAATTGCTTTCATACAGTGTGTGGGCTCTCGGGATAGAAGGTTTGGAACCACGTACTGCTCGAGCATTTGCTGCAAGTACTCGGTCAAGGATGCGGTTCTCATCAAGGAACACGAGCCGAATACAACCGTGAGCATATTCTACATAGACCTTCGAGCCTTTGGAAAGGGCTTCCAAGAGTTTGTTAACAGAGCCAAGAGCGAGTACGGCGTGCGCTTCATACGCAGCAGCCCGGGCGAAATCAAAGAAAACGCGGCGACAAAGAACCTTACAATATGGTACGAGGACACGGTCGCTGGAAGAATCGACAACATTGAATTCGATTTGGTTGTGCTCTGTCCAGCCCTTGTGCCACGCGGTGACGCCCGCGAGCTTGCCAAGGTCTTGGGCGCTGAGGTTGACGAATACGGATTCTTCAAGGCAGCAGACATTCTCATCAACCCTGTGGACACTACTGTGCTAGGCATATTCGTCTGCGGCTACTGTCTCGGACCCAAGACAGGTGACATTCCAGACTCTATAATGCAGGGAAGCGCCACGGCTGCAAGAGTGGCTGAGGTCTTGGAGAGAAGGTAATCATGGGTGAGGAAGAACCCAGAGTAGGCGTTTTCATCTGCCAGTGCGGCGTCAACATAGGCGGCGTAGTAAACGTTCAGGAAGTCGTCAAGTACGCACGGACACTTTCAAACGTCGCATACGCTGAGGACAACATCTACACCTGTTCTGAAGCAGGATTAGCTTCAATAAAAAAAGCCATTGCGGAGCACAACCTCAACCGGGTCACCGTAGCCTCGTGCACGCCTCGAACACACGAACCACTGTTCAGGTCAGCCTGCAGAGAAGCTGGATTGAATCATTACCTGTTCGAGATGGCAAACATTCGCGAGCAATGCAGCTGGGTTCATGCTCATCAGCACGAAAGGGCAACAGAAAAGGCAAAGAGCCTAGTCAGGATGGCTGTGGCAAGGGCTACTTGGCTGGAGCCTCAAGAGGAACCTGAACTCGATATAAAGGACACAGCTCTCGTCATCGGCGGCGGCATCTCCGGCATGACGGCGGCGCTCTCAATCGCGGACCAAGGGTTCAAGGTTTACTTGGTTGAGAAAGAACCTGAGCTGGGCGGCAACCTTCGAAGACTACACAAGCTTTATCCCACCATGCAG
>Ga0315314_1001541_pt1 | contig 20708 bp, 24 predicted proteins | sample TDP9_MG_FD_203631 | JGI IMG/M metagenome (GOLD analysis project Ga0315314, IMG submission 203631) | Freshwater sediment microbial communities from Lake Towuti, South Sulawesi, Indonesia - TDP9 | ecosystem: Environmental > Aquatic > Freshwater > Lake > Sediment | place: Indonesia: South Sulawesi... | reverse complement strand
CCAAATCGCTCCAAACAGATTGGCACGCAACTGGCGCGCGCGGGTAGTCCCCGACTGGCTGTAATTAAATTTTTTCATGTAGTTTTTCTGTTATGAGGCTTACGTCTTTTGCATACTCCATGAAGATATGGCGTAGAGCCTCGCTTTCATCCATCCCAAGGCTTTTGCATACCCTCTCAAGAAGCCTCTTCTGCTCAGGCGTTAAATAAACCTTAACGACTTTCCTTGCCATGTAAAGGCCCTTCCAAGGTACCACACAGCATTTCAAATCATAAAAACGTTTCTTTTCATAAAGACGTGCAGGTCTGGCCCCAATTTGCCCAATCCCTTAGCCCACATGATTACTCGCTTAAAAGAAGCCTTCACGCATCGCCCAGCATTCTTTCTAACGCAAACTGAGAAAGTTATCGGCGTTTCACCTGAAGTCAGCTTCAAAACCATGACTGAGATTTATTTGGGCGATTTGGCTGTGAGGGCCAGCATCGACTTCCTCGCTGACCAAATTGCGGGCATGGGCTTCCACACAACCATGAACGAGGAATACGCGGAAAGAAGCGATGGCAAAACAGCCAAGGAAATTGTGGATGAATTTTGTGAGGATGTGGGCTTAGACGAGGTACTGCAGGAATCCGCCCGCTATCTCATTGGTTGGGGGAACATTTTCTGGTGGGTCGGCAACCCGAAGAAAATCCGGTTTCTCAAAGTTGTGCCACTTGAAATCATAAAAGATAACGGCATAAAGTTTGACAGTGACGGGCAGCTCATAAAAATCGAGCTTGAGTGGAATAGACAGCCAAAAGAGATATCAGGCGATGAGCTCATCCATCTGGCGTACAACGTTTTAACGGCCAAGCCAATCGGCATAGGCATCCTGCAATCATTAGCCACTCCATTAGATGTTGGTGACGGCGAGCAACGCGCCCCCTTCTACCAAATAAAGGGAAAAATGCAAGCAGGCATGGCAGCCGTAATCGAAAAATTTGGAGGACCAGTTGAGCTATGGTCTCTCCCAGGAATCTCAAAAGACAAAGTGGAAGAAGTCACCTCCCTGGTTAAAAAGATTCCACGTAAAGGCGCACGCTTCGTTTATGGTCCACCCGCAGGATCCGAAGCCAAGGTACAGCCAGTTGTTCCCGAAATAACGAGGGGCTTGGAAAAGTATGTGGCCAGCCTCGATGAAGAATATGTGTTAGGGTTACAGACCCCGCTTGTCCGTTTAATGGTGGCTCCAGGTTTTACCGAGGCCAGCGCTCGAAGTGCCATAGAAATGGCTGAAAGACGCGTTATGGCTCTTCAAAGATTCCTTAAGCGTGGCGTCGAACGCTATCTTTTTGACCGCGTTATTGCTGAGGCAGGCTTGGATCCTGCGCAGGCTCAGGTTCGCCTCAACTGGGGCATGCCTCAAACACTTGATTATGAGAAGCTTACAGCTTTATTGTCGCAGCTGGTTCTGATCCTGCGGGACATCGGACCCAACGTTATCACACCAGCTGAACTGCGTAAAATTCTCCGTGAGGTTGCCAAACTTCCGCTTGAGGAAGAGATAACCCCTCAACAGTTAATGGAGGCTAAAGTTTTTGGCACAAGGTAAACAGCATACGCCAGAGTTTGAAGGCTGCATTCAAGAAGTTATGAAGCAGGGACATCACAAGGGAAGCGCCTTCGCCATATGCACCGAATCTTTTCAACGAGCTGGCAAACCCATCTTTGTGGGCGAAGCTGAAACTCAAAAACTACATCTGTTCTCCGAATCCATCAAAATTGAAGGAAACAAGGTTTCAGGCGTCGCCATTCACCCAAAAAGAATCTTCCACCCTGAAGAAGGCTTAGAGCATGTTTATCTTCGCGAGGAATTGGAGAGGGCTGCTCCCACCCTTGTCGGCAAACCCTTCGGAATCGACCACATGTATATTCTGCCTCCGCCAAACGTGATAACAAACGCCTGGTATGACGCTAAACAAGACGGCGTGGCTTTTGAAGGCATCGTTAATGATAGTATTGCGGAGCAAATCCGAAACAAAGCCTTCAAAGGTTTAAGCATAGAATTGAACTGGCTTAAGCCCGGCGGAAAAGTCGAATACGTTAACGGCGTGGCAGCCCGCAACTTTGAATTAACAAGCGTGCATTTTCTTAAGCGGTTTCCTCCTGGTGACAAGGACGCTTACATCCGTCTCTGGGAGCAACTTGTTGTAGGCCCGCCTTTGCCTTTAGATCAGCGGGTTGACGCTCTCGAGAAACAAATCCAAGAAATTCTCAACCAAATCAACGTGATAAACGGCAAGCTGGAAGTTTTAGTAAGTCGTTCTCCATCGGCGATAGGCATTCCCGCACAGCCGGGGCCTTCGCAAACGATTGGAGTTGAAAACATGAATCCAGACGAGTTGAAAAAATTGGTTGAGTCGAGGGTTAGAGCTGTTTTGAAGGAGCAAGAGGATGAGCGTGAAAAGCTTAGGCAGGCTCAACGTGAGCGGGCTCAGAAATACGGTGTTGAACCGAAAGAAGGTGGGCATCTCACAAAGCCAAGCGAATATGAAAACATTCCAGAGGATCAATTTGCCGATCCGGTCAATTGGCGTTATCCCGTTGATCGGGAGCATGTGCGGGCAGCCCTAACGTATTTCAACCAAGCTGACAATCGCCGTGCAGGCGGCTACACGCACGAGGAAGCCGTCAAAATAATGACAAAAATTATTCAAGCAACACTAAACGCTGGCGTTGAGGTATCTTATCAACCCGAGGACCCAGTTTACCGAGACCTTCCACAAGATTTGAAGGCGAAGCTGAAGGGCTACGAACAAAGGGGTGAAGAAGGCGGAGCAGTCTCTGAAAGCGAAGATGTCGTTGCCCTTCGCAAAAGAATTGTGGATTTGGAGGCTAAGCTGGCGGAATCTGAAAAAGCCAAAACACGGCAAACAGAGGCTCTCAAAAGAAAATATGCTGACTTTCGCAGGATGGTTGAATCCGCTATTCCCCCATCCCATATCTGGAAGGCTTGGCGTCCAGGCTCACAAATGATGGTTCAACAATTGCTGAGGGCTTTGCGTGAATCATCCGAATCATAGTCATCTCATGATGACTGGGAGTAAACCGAGACGAATCGGTTGAAACCAAACAAAGCTGAAAGAGGAGAAAGAACATGGCTGATTTAACTGGGCTGCCGAATTTGGTGGCAGGCGACGCTCTGGAGCCATTGACAGGAGCCTTAATCATTGAATATGAAGCGGAAGCAGCCATAACTAAGGGTCAAGCAGTTTACCTCAGCTCAGACGGAAAGGTTAGTCCAGCAACCTCGGCGCAGAACTGCATAGGCATGGCAACCAAAGACGCCGCAATCGGAGCCATGTGCCCCGTTCTGGTTAGAGGCAGGGTCAAGGTAGCTGCTGGCGGCGCAATTGGTAGGGGACAAGCAGTTTACGGCGGGGACTCTCAGGGCAGGGTCTTAGCCCTTGCAGATCAAGCGGTCAATGAGGGAGGAACCAGCACCTACACCATATACTACAGTCGACAGTTCGCCTTCGCAGAGCAGGCGGCAACAGCAGCGGGCGACCTCATCAGCATCCTCGTGGTGAAGTGATAACCATGAGCAAAAAAGAATCAGAGGTTTGGGACAATGCAACCCTAACAACCAAAGTAAAGGAGCTTGAAGCCAGAATCAAGAAGCTGGAGAAGTGATAACCTATGCGTGAAATCGTTTTACCCAAATTCCATGAATCACTGCTGAACGAGGAATGGTATAAGGCGGAGTTCGACAACAAAGTCAAGGAGGCGCAAAGGAACCCGCTCATACTCAGCTATCTTAAGGCGGGCATGAAAGAGGGCATACTCAGCGACATGGCAGGAGCCCTTGGACGCATCCACGATGTGGTCGTTGAAGCAGCAAAACCAAACCTGATAGGCAGAGAAATCATAGACGTTAGAAAAACCACCGAAGCCTTAGAGAGGTTCCCAAGAGCCAAGAAAAGCGTTGCCTATGTTGGAGCTGAAGGCGGAACCATAAGAATCCACGGGGAACGCTACGACTTCGTGGATGTCCAGGTAAACGTCATTTTGAAGGACGGCGTGGAATGGACCCGAGAGTTTGCGGAAGACGCTAAATGGAACGTGATGAACCGCCAACTTGAGGAGCTCGGCAGGTCCGTGGCTCAACTGGAAACCGAGAAAATCATAGGATTGTATGCTGGAATCGCCGCTGGCGACTTGGCTACTGGCGGAGCCTTAGCTGGTGGTGGAACCGCCATGAGCTGGAGTAAATGCGTCTCGTTATGGGATGCCGTTGAAAGCGAAGACTTTCATCCCGACACATTGATTCTTCATCCCAAGCAGGCAAGCCAGCTCTTCACTGCCACAGAGTTCATCAATAGTCAGTATTTGCCAAGCGAGCAGACAGAGCTAACAAGGGGGTTAATCGGCCAAGCCCTCACAATGAAGATTTACAAGAGTAGCCTATGCACTAACGGTGTAGCGCATACTGTTGAGAAAGCGGTTGCAGGTGTCCTTCTTATCCGCAGAGACATAACCACCGAGCCCTACGAGGACCCGAAAAACGGAGTCTTCGGCATAGTTGCCAGCGAACGTATCGGCTACGCTATACTACGCTCCAAGTCAGTGGCCAGAATGACCAACATAGCCACATCCTTGTAGCTGACTTAACGCTCCTGACGAGTCCGTGAAATTCGGATGAAACCACACTTTCTCTATTTTTTGTGGTCGAGCGGAGTTTGGTTAATTAAATGTCGCAGCCAATAACTTGGGAAAGAAGACACGAAGCGTTAAAGGCAATCTGGGAAAAACTTGACGCCCTAACAAAAGCGCTTGAAACGATAGCCCAGGACACCTTGCGGGTTAAGAGCGTATAGGCTCGCCCAAAGCCAATCGGTGACTGGCTGCCTGATGTTGATGGGCGTTTCTTAGGTGAAATTGTAACTCCAAGGCGATGGGACGGAAGTCGCTTAATCAACCTTGATGCTGACAAAATCATTTACGGAATTTTATCTGCAATGAGAGGAGGATTAGGAAAACAACTATCGCCAACTTGGACAAACGACTTCATCCTTGTTTATAAATCTACTCCAGACCGCTGGGAAATGGAAGCGAAACCTTCAGGAGCAGGAGTGCCAAGCGACACGGTTGTATCGGAAACAACATTTGGGCAATCACCTGCGGCAGGAGTTGCCACAGCATATTCAAGAGGAGACCACACACACGGAAGCCCGTCAGACCCAATTCCAGCACATAATGTTGCAACTGGGATACACGGTGTTGGAGCGCAATATCTCGCTAAGACGCCAAGAACAGACCAACTGATAGACCACGCCGATTTGGTTAACGTTCTTGCAGACCAGCATCATGCAAGAAGTCATGACCACAGTTTAGCAGCTGATGGCTCGCCGATTGCCGTTGCTGGGGTTCCAAACCTTCCCGCCTCAAAGATCACATCTGGACGCTTTGGAATGCCTCGTATGCCAGACGGCACGTTAAATTATGTTTTAAAAGCGGGCGGAGTTGGAGTTGACCCTGCCTATGGACAAGTTGCACATACGGAATTAACGGGTGTAGCAGCTGACCAGCATCATGCTCAACTCCATAAAGACAGTCACAAATCTGGCGGCGGAGATGCCTTTGCTCTCACCGACCTGCTGGATTGTTTGGCTCGGCTTGAAGTCAAAAAGGCTGGTGTTTCGGTAGGAAAACGTAGAGGGCTCAACCTTATTGAGGGAGCGAATGTAACCCTCACAGTAGCTGATGACCCAACTAATGAAAAGGTTGATGTAACCATTGCGGCTGCTGGTGGCGCTGGCGGAGTTTCTCTGCCAGAAGACATCACTTTTTTGGCTGTCGGAGCCAACGTAGCTTGGACTAATCAGCCAGCTGCTCTGACAGAGTTCTTGGGTGCAACAAGAAATCGGACTAAATATGATTTGACAAATGCTACACAAGTCAGACTGATTGTAAATGTTATGGTTGCTGGTGCAACTACTCCAGCCAAAATTAGAGCACAATACTCAACCGACCTGTCTACATGGTATTATTTGGATGGCGCAAGTGGTCCAAGTGTGGACATTAACACAACTGGATTGAAGGTTTCTGCTTGGGTTAATCTTGCCGCTGGGGCAAAGGCTGACGTTTACTTGCGAATAGTCGGCATAGACGGCAACGGTGCAGCAGATCCAGCCTTCGGAAACATCGCATTGCAAGTGAAATGAAGAAGGGAAAACAATGGTCACAAAAATTGGCGTGGCATGCGGCACTTGTCCACGCTGCGGCAAAAAACTGTGTAGGACTCGCCCAGCTGATATTGCTGTTTGTGACTGCTGGGAATATTGTCCGCAAGGACATAGAATGGAGCCTTACACGCCCGATTTAACGCCTCAAGCCTATCGTCCAATTGATAACTCGAAAGCCTATGGTGATTTGGAGCATCCCGTGCGGATCGTGATGTGGTGCCCCACTTGCCAATATTACTCAGCTCAGATGCCAGTTGAGGTGCGCCTAACATGAGTCGGCGACGTGAAGAACAAGACATCATAGATAAAACGATCTTGGAAATGCTTAGTAGAGGACATGTTCACTGGGCAGATCTTGAGAAAAAGGTTTTGGCAACATGCCGCCCATTCCTAACCAGCCCAAGATTCGACAGAAGACTCCGCTACCTACTAAAGAAAGGCTACGTTGAAAGGGTGAGCCGAGGAGTCTACCGCATAACAGAGAAAGGTAAAAAATACATGGAAATAATTTGACAAAAAATTTATAACTAAACTACATCAATAAGGCAATCGTGCGAGAAATTGGAGAAGATTGAGAAATTCATAGTTGGGTTTGGTATCCTTGCTTTCTTCGTTGCAATTTTCTTTCTTGTTCCCGCATTGCTCTGGTGGAACGCAACAATATCTACCGTAACGAAAGCCGACCCTGAAATTGTAAATGGCATTCTGACAGTTTCAAGTTTAATTTTTGCATTTCAATTTGCCTTTTTCAGGTATAAGGGAAAAGTCCGAATGGGTTGGGTCGGTATTTTAATTACTCAATTACTCTTAATTGCAGGGGTAGGTTTCAAATATGTGAGCGATACAATCTCATATGGTTATCTCACAACAAACACGCTGTTATCAGCTTACCTAACTTTTGCTTATATCCTCTTAATGACTATGGTTCTTGCGTTAATTGATTTGTTGGTTCTCTGGACCGGTATTACCGCTTAGACAAGAATTTATTTCTCATTCTTTCTGTTGTTTTCAACGTGTTGTTTAGGGCTGTCAAGAAGCGTGTTAAGCACCCTCTGTTCTCCTTCTTTCGTTAGAGAATAGAACAATTTTCTGCCCTAACAGATATTCACCAAGCAACCGTATCAGCACGTGAAGATATGGTTAAGAGGGCTCTATCGCTTTTGCAGCGCGCGCTTTAAAATTTCGTTTTTGAAAATGGCGTATTTTACCAAGTCCCAGGCGCATGGTCTTTATTGCATGCTTTTTATCGTAAAATAAGCTTAAATTTGGCTTCTTTTGACTTTTCTGTTTGGGGCCAGAGCCAGCCTTGGGCTATAGTTCATTGGCAGAGGTTAAGACAGTTCTCCAAATCGATCTCACCGAGACCACTTGGGATAGTGAAATCACTGATTGTATAACCTCTGCCGATGGACTCGTCGATAGCATCTTAAAATATTGGGGTTTTTCGGTTCCTCTCTCTTCGCCTTATCCACAAAACGTGAAAGATGCCAGCAGATACTTCGCAGCCTCATACTTCCGGGAACGCAGGGGTCCATCCAGCGAAGTCTCCGTCTTCTACAACCGAGCCATGAGCTTTCTGAACGCCTACATTCAAGCCGAGAAAGGAGGGACGTTAAAACGAGTATGAATTCCAGTGTTGACATAGAACCTTTGAGGGATTTCGGTCGTGAGGCACACCTAAAGAGGAAATGGAATCAACTGTGGGCTGAGATAGGCGATAGACTTCTGAGCCTGCCAAAGAAGCAACAAGGCATCCTCCTTGAAGACTTTCTCACCGCCATTCAAAGCCGAATCCTGGTTATGGAGAGGATCAACGAGCACGCAAAGGATCTGAAAACTTGAAGTTGGCAAGAGGAACCATTCTGCCTTTAGTCGCCGTTGCATTGATCATGACGGCTGTTTCAGCCGCCTTATTCTATTCTTGGCGTATCACCAGCAGAATCCGCGTTGAGTATCCTGAGCCGCCCCCACCACCGTCGCCTCCGCCACCACCACCACCAACCGTTAAGATAGGAGTCTACACAGGCTCGGATTGTGCCGTTTCGGTGAAGGAGATTGACTGGGGCACTCTAATGCCTGGTGACGTTGCGAAACGACCAGTTTACATTCGCAATGAGGGCGATGTGCCTGTGCTTTTAACCCTTTCAGCCGAGGCTTGGAACCCGGCAGAGGCAGAGCAATACATGGCCTTAAGCTGGAACTATGATGGCTCACAAGTCGCGGTCGGAACGGGAGTCAACGTAGAGTTTCAGTTAACGATTTTCTCCAACTGCACCGGCATAACCAGCTTCAGCTTCGACATCGTGATAACCGCAGAGGCATAAACATGAGCGTTGGAGTAACCGTTGACATCAGCGGATTCTTGAGATGGGCAGAGCAGGAGCCGGAAAGAGCAGAAGAAATGAGGCGCCTCTTTCAGCATCGTGGAAGCCAAATGGTCATGGAAGAGATGAAAAGACAAGCACCAGAAAGAACCGGCTTCCTTAAAACAACGATCGGAGCCGACTTTACGCCGGAAGGGTTCACGGTTTATCCTGGAGTCTCTTATGCATGGATTGTAGAACACGGCTCAAAGCCACACGAGATTGTTGCTCGTTATGCGAGAGCCCTCGCCTTTGATTGGAAAGGAGCCATGCGGTTTTTCAAAAGGGTCCAACATCCTGGCTTTCCAGGTAGGAGATTTGTGGAGAGAACTCGTGAAGCCGTGAAGCCAAAACTTTTCGACTTGATGAGTCGAATCTGGCGACAGCTTCATGAGAGGTGAGTGCGATGTACAAACAGATTACTCAAAAGATCTTGGACTTGCTTCAGGCCAATGCGGATCTCAAGGCTGACGTTAAGGAATATTATTTTGGTCAACGAGCCATCGATGACCCACGAGTAAGGTATCCTCACGCTTTTGCCGACATGGATCGGGATGATGTTAAGCCCTTTGTGGGTAAGGAAAAGCATGAGATGAGCTACTTTGTTGGGATTACCCATAGACATCCAGACAAGGATGTGACCCTAAAGTTTGTCCAAGACAAGGCTGAGAAGATACAAAATATTTTGAATGCTAATCCAACCCTCGACGGTTTAGTTGAAGAGTCCTATTTCGTGCCCTCTGTAATTATCGATTGGGTTCCCACGCGAGACTACACGGTTGTAGGTGCCCGTCTCACCTTGTACGCTCGGAAAGTTGTGAGGCTGTGATCATGGGTATGAATTTAACAAAAGCAGGATGGAGGAGTTGAATTGGCGAGATATTTCGGGATAGCGCAAGAATACACCTTCAAAACGGAGAAGGCAGCCAGTGTCTACACAAACATCATCAGAGAGAGCATTGTGCCTGACCAGGGATGGATTATTCCAGAAACTGTTGCGAGGAGAGCCTTCGACAAGAAGGTTCTCGGAGCCTTCAGAGCGAGAGGCAACATTGAGTTTCCCGTTGAACCAGAGAACGGCACTGGCTGGTATCTCAAATGGGCTCTTGGCAATGTTTCTTCAGCTCAGCAAGGAGCCACATCAGCCTACAAACACACCTTCAAGAGTGCCGATGACATCAAAAGCTTCACTGGACGCATAGGAGCCGATACGGATGAGAGGGTTTTAGGTGGTTGCTTACTAAACTCCTTAGCGTTACGCTTTGCTCATGGAGAAGAAATACGAGGAGTTGCCGAAATCTTTGCGGCTGAAGAGGCGAAAGGAACCATTGGCTCGCCTACATTCTCGGCTCTGGACCCCTTTGTCTTCAGTCAAGCAACCGTGGAGTTCGCGGATTCGGCGAAGGCTATTGTGGCTGAGGGAGAAGTAAGAATCAACAACCGGATTCCCTTTGATCGTGGCGTGCTTGGAAGCAGGTATTTCCCAAAGATTAGGGTGGGTAAGCAGCTTGTGGATGGACGTCTAAGTCTGTTCTTTGACGACGCAACGGAATACGACCGATTCTTGGCCGGAACCGAGTTTAAGCTGGAACTGCTGACCACTGGACCCGCTATTGGCGCCACAGGCTACAACTATACATTCAACGTCATCATGACAAAGTGCATTTACCTGCGAGATACAGCACCGCATATCGACCGTCGGGAACTAATAGTCTTAGACGCACCTTTTCAAGCATTTCATGACAGCACTCCTGCAACAGAAATCACTGTAGAGCTGATAAACGAGCACACCAACTACCCAGATCCCGGCTCATAGAGGCATAGCCATGAAAACGGTGACCATCGGAGACAAGGAATACAAGATCCGAACCCTGCCTTTAGAGTATGCGCCAGAGGTTTTCGAGGTTATTCAAAAGATGTTCGCTGTCGCCGATCAAGTGGTGAAGGAAAGCTCAGAGCCTCTGCCCAAGGATAGGGATGAAACGCTTAAGGTTTTCATGGCTATAGTGAACTACACTCAAGAGAAACTGAGGGAAGCAGAGTTTTTTCGTGAACATGCAGAACCCGTGGATCTTTCAAGCAGCAGAGTTGGGGCTGATACTTCACGAGAGGCCATCAAAACTTCTGAGGCTAAGGAAAAGTGACATCGAGCTGCTGAACATTGACTACGAGATCATGAGGCAATATTTCTCGCTCATGCAGGAGGAGAAAACGCCTGAAGAGAAGACTGCTCTTATCCGAAAAATGAGGGAGGAAATGAAGCTTGGCAGTTCCACCCGTAGCAGTTGAGTTCACGGTTGAGGGATTAGAAGAGGTTAAAGCAGCCTTCGGAGAGGTTGCTGGAGCCTCCCGAGAGACAAAGCAGTCTGTTGAAAGCGACGCAAAAGTTATGGCTGCAGGCCTACGCCTTCTCGGAAGAGAAATCTTTATCGTCGCACAAACTGGTCGCCTTGTAACCGAGTTCGCCGAACAATTTGGATTTTTAGACAAGAAGATGGCTGACGCGTTGGGACGTGGATTCAGCCTGGTTTCCATGATGGGCGGCCTCATGGCCTCTTTATCCATGCTTGCGAGGATTACGCAGACCGCCGCAGCCGCTGAATGGATGCATGTAGTAGCTTTGAAAGCAAAAGCGGTAGCAGCGGCTATTGCCCATGGAATCGCCAGTTTAGGTGTAGCGCTGCCCATTATTGCGGCTGCAGCAGTAGCAGCCGGAGCCATCGCCTTAGCGGCTACAGCTCAAGTTCCATCAGAGGGCGGGACCCCGACCATGCTTAGGGCCGGAGCTTATGAACATGTTCCTCGTCAGGGGTCCCTAACCCTTGTCTTCGATATTCACGATAACCGCTTCGCTTCCGACTATGATGCGGATCGCGTGGGGGACAGAATAGTTGACCGTTTAAGGAGGGCTGGAGCGATTTGAGTTTAGCCGTCCCCCAAGTCCGCATGGAGATCTTCCGTGAACCTAAACTCGTGGACGACAACTTCGTGAAGGGTTGGCCTCCTGCTCCGGATTGGAGCCAATGCGTTCTTCACATCAAGGCGAGAATATTTGGCGGAAGCTTCGGCGACCTCTATTACGTTTTATATAACGGGTCAACTTGGACCTCACTGGCAATATTTGCTACATATAATTCCACGAGTTATGTAGATAAAAGCGTGGACGTAACATGGCACTTGAACAGCAAGACGAAGGTGAACGCCGCTAAACTTAGATTGAGGGTAACCCATGCCATACAAGTCACGTATGCGTATCTGGAGTTGAAAACGGCTGCCGGTGAAACCTACGCTATCCTTCCAGTCGACGGGTTTACGGCTGAATACACTGGTTGGATAGAGGTCGGCTCATCGCCTTACCTCGATGCGGATGACGGCGACACAAACAGCATCAAATCCCCCGACGACGGAAGCCCACACCTTGAAGGCGACTTCACTTTTCAGGATACAACCGGGGAGGGAGGCACCGCCGCTATCACCACGGACGGCGACATCGCTGAGGAAAAAATTCCTACGGGGCAAACATCGATTGAGGCTACCAAAGATATCTCATTCAACACTGGAATCTACAAATGCATGATAATTAAATGCGTGGCTCTTACGGGCTCAGAGTGGCGGATTCGAGGCAAGCTTGGAGGCACATTAAAATTTGACAAAAGTTACACTGACACTGGCATAAAAGAGCTGGATATGACAACGCTTTACACGGGCGATATAGATCAGGTGGCGCTCTACGTCGCCGGATCAGCGGGGCAATACGCCAAGTTTGATTACATGGCGGTTTGTAAAAACACCATGCTTGTTCCGGTGGATGAAGCCAAAAGCGATATTGTGGAAAGCCTAACCATTACGCTTCCACTTCTGCATCATGGAGTGGGAGGCTTCAGCTGCAAACTCCCAAACATGAATGCGGAGTACACGGGCAAAATCTCGGATTTCGACCATGTCCTCATCTATCTCTGGCGTAAAGGAGCCACGATGAAGAAGGTGTTCGGGGGCAAGATCCTCCTTCCAGGCACTGAAGGGTTCGGAGCTTCCCAGGAGTACTATCTTCTGCTAAGTGGAATGGACATTGGGCAAGAGCTGCTTGTCCCACCGAATTTAGTTAAGAAAGTTTACGAGAGCGTGAACGGGAAAACCATCATCAAAGACGCCATCGACTATTGCAGCGAAGTTACCAACAAATTCGTGGACGTGGACAATGAAATTGCTTCTAACCACGACTTTGAGTTTCGAGAGGTAACACCGGCCTCGGCTATCAGGGAGGTCTGCGAAGTTGCTAAGACACTGGCTGGAGCTGTTGGGTTTGACGGCTACGTTGACCCAGCGGGCAACATGCACGTTTTCAAGCGAGGAAAATACACGAGCGGCGTCTCCTTAACTGAAAGGATCGAGCACTACAAAAAAGAAGACGATGTCCATCGGGTTCGAAACAGGATCAAGGTGTATGGTGCAGCCGAGAGAGCCTATCCCCTCGATAAAGACGCTTGGACCGAGAGTTTAACGCCAGCAGATGGCTCATGGGCGAGCGGAACAGGGACAGGCTCCGTTTCCTTTGACACCTCTGAAAAAATCAAGGGAACTGGAAGCATAAAACTGACTGTTACAGGCTCAGATTATTACGGTCGGCTCATCTTCACTTTAAACGCTGGGAAAGAGGCCAACTGTTACGATGTGCCGGACGGCTACGCAGACATCACCTTTCAAATCAAGTTAGAGGAAGCATATAGCGGCGACATAACGCTCCTGCTAATTGACGATGCTGGAATGGAGTGCAGAAAAGAACTCAAAGCTAAGAAAACCGAGTGGGTTCTCATCAACGCACCTTGTGGACGAGGGGCAAAGGATCAATGGACCTACAGCATATTTAATTCTCAACCCTTCAACTGGAAGAAGGTCAAAAAAGTTGACATTACATGCCATTTTCCAGCCACGGGAACCGGAGCCTTCTGGGTTGACAACCTGTTCTTTAACAAGCGTCGATTTGAAGGGTTTGCTGAGGACGCAGCAAGCCAGGCAAAGTATGGGGTTCGATGGAAGGAACCCATCATCGATGACAGCCTAAAATCGGATGCGGAATGCCTCAAAAAAGCGGAAAGCTTCCGCGACTTCTTGAAAGGAAAAAGTGATCACGTTAACAGATTTTGAAGTGGAGGGAGACAACGGCTTTAATCCTGGCGATAAGCAGCTCGTAACCATATCAAACGACAACATCAATGAGTACTTCAGGATTTTGGAAATTCGCCACGTTGTGAAAGGCGTTAACTGGTCTACGTTCCTCACCCTTACCAACGCGCCTCAATTCATCGACTACGTCTTCATGAGCATTGATGAACGATTAAAACGTTTAGAGAAAAGAGCTGGAGCATAGCAAAATGGTGGAGCTTATCAACGTGATCGCCGCGGCGGTCTGCGGCTTCATCTTGGGCATGGCTGTCCACAGCGCTTGGCTGCACACAAAAGAGAAGAAAGAGAAGTGGGGAATCGAACATGGATAAGCAAATCCGGAAGCAAATTAAGGCTTTACAGTTAGGCGATCTCATTCGAGTGGATTGGTATGACGCTTCTGTGGGCCGCAGCATGGGAGCCGGGGCCATCGATGTGCCTGTGAAAAGCTACGGCATATTCTTGGGAGTGTTGGGTGAAAAAAGCAAGCATATTATTCTCTGCCAAAACAGCTTCAAATACACGAATGGCATCTACGACGTGGACTACACAGCCATACCTTTAACCTGGGCTATGTCCGTCAGCGTGGTCCATCAAGGCGAAGTCACCGCAGAAGAAGCCCAAGCTTTGCTGCACTCCTTCCTGCTGGGAAGAGCCCGCACCCTAAAACGGAGGGTCAGCAACCACGCGTAACCTTGTCAAGAAAGCCCTCACGAAAACCATTACAGCCAAGGGTCCACGAGGGCAGGCGCAACAAGTTGAGGTCCCGCCAAACCAGAAACTTATCTACGGCATATACTTCGCCATCGTAAGCTTAATCGCCTTAACCATCCTGGAAGCCGTACATATGCTCGTAGCAAAAACCTTCAACACAGAAATTTTTTCAGTCATCACCCTCGTGATAGGCACCATTCTCGGCGCATTTTTCGGACAAAAGGGGTGATCTTGTGCCTAAAGGTAAACCATGGACTCGAGAGGAGGAAGCTAAGTTAAGGGCTCTTGTTCAAGCAAACGAAAACATCGAAAAGATCGCAGCTCAGCTCGGTCGAAGAAAAGAAGCAGTGCTTATGAAGTGTAAAAGGCTCGATTTGAAAGTTGTTGTTACTAACGGCTATGGCACAACAACTTCCATACCACTTCCAGCCGAGTTGCCGAGCCCTGAAGAAGCCTTGAAAATATTGGCTGGAGCGTTAAAGGCTGCCACGCAACCAGGACTGGATAAAGTTGAGGTGCAAAGGCTTCAGGTAGTGGCCACCCTCGCCCGCACCTACGACCATCTTCTCGCCAATTATGTCCGGTATCGGGACATAGAAATCAAGCTTATGGAGTTAGAGAGAAAGTATGCTCAGCTTGCGGAAAAAGCCAAGGGCGATGCGTCCAAGCCAAATACTGCCGAAATGGTTCAGCCTACAGCAGAGTGAAAGGCTTATAGATGAGGCTGAGGTTGCTAAGGCGCAGAAGCTGAGCAGTGACCCTGTCCAATTTTTCAGACAAGTTGTGGGATTTGAGCCCACAGCCTACCAACGCGAGTTTATCCAATTGTTCTTAGAAAATCAGTTTCTGGCTGCAAGATGGGCTCGACAGTCCGGGAAGAGTTGGATTGTTGCAGCTTTGCTGTTATGGTATGCTGTTACGCACCCGGACAGCCACATAGGAGTAGTGGGTCCAAGCTGGAGGCAAGCCAAACTTGTGATTAGGCGCACAGCTTATTTCACCCGAAATTTGCCACCTGGCATGTGCTTCAAACCGTTGAAAACAATTATTCGCTTCACCAATGGCTCCGTAATTGAGGCTTTTCCAAACTCGCCAGATACAATAAGAGGCCCGAGTCTTTGTCTGGTTTATGAGGATGAAGCGAACTTCATTTCAGGGGATGAGGAACTGTATGATGCTATCCTGTTTACTCTCGGAACAACTAACGGCAAATTCGTCTGCACAAGCACGCCATGGAACACAGATTCCCTCTTCTACAAATTTTTCAATCATAAAGACTTTGAAGACTTCGCGAAGCATCATGTGACTTGGCAGCAGGCAGTCGAACCTCACGGACCATTAAAAGCAGGCATTCTCGAGAAGATCCGCAAGCAGTTTGCTGAGGATCCTTGGCGTTGGAAACGGGAGATGGAAGCAGAATGGGCAGAAGACGAGACAACATGGCTACCGCAAAGCCTCATCACCAAATGCATTGACGGCAACTTGGAGCTTTATGACTTCGATAGCTATCAACAAGGCAGGTTTCTGGCTGGACTCGATTTAGGCAAGCTACAAGACTACAGCGTATTAATTGTCTTGGAAGAAGTTGATGGAAAATACCTGCTACGCCACTGGAAGGTTTTCCCACTCGGAACCAAATATGCAACCGTCATAGGCTATGTTAAAACGCTCACGGATAGATGGAAACATATTGACCGAATTAGGGTTGACATAACAGGCGTAGGAGAGTATGTTGTCGAGGACATGCAGAACGCAGGCATAGAAAACGTGGAAGGCGTCACGTTCACGGTTCCCCGCAAACAGGAGCTCGCAAGCCTTTTAAAACAACGCATGTTAGATGGAGCCTACCGCTTCCCATTTGTAGAATTGAGGCTTTCGCCAACCGTTCTATTGTCTTACGTAGCAGAGTTGAACGTGGAAAGATTTGAGTTGCGCAAAGACGGCTCCATAGCTCTCTCGCATCCACAAGGACAGCACGACGACACGTTCTGGGCAACCTGCTTAGCAATTTACTGCTCCGTAAAAATGATGCCCGAACCCGTTGTAGCGGTGATCCCAAGATGACAAGGCGAAAAGAGTTATTCAAAATCACCAAATATGCGCGTCGATATGACCGCAAAACTGGGCGCTTTGTGATTAACATAGCTTACGAGACTGCTGCGCCCGAGCCCACGAGCCGCGTGGTGGGTGTTGCTGAAGGCTTCGGACTTGGGCTGGATCAATGGGAGAAATTCGTGATTTACGACAACGTGGAGTTGAAAATCTCTCCCACGGACATCGTTTTGGTAACAGGTGAATCGGGCTCCGGCAAATCAGTTTTGCTGAAGGCCTTAGAAAACGACATAAAGCAAGACATGGGCCTAAGCACAATAAACATCGCTGACATTAAGCCTGAGTACGGAAAGCCCCTCATCGAAACCGTCGGCGAAACTCTCCATGAAGGCTTGGAGCTGCTGAGCAAGGTTGGCTTAAACGACGCCTTCCTCTTCTTACGCAGTTATGAACAACTCAGCGATGGACAGAAATACCGTTACAAGATAGCCAAATTGGTTGAGAGCAAGGCTCAATTCTGGATCATGGATGAGTTTGCAGCAACCCTTGACCGAGACACAGCAAAAATAGTGGCGTATAACCTTCAGAAACTCGCCAGACAACATGGAAAAGCGGTTTTAGCGGCAACAACCCACACGGATCTCCTCGAGGACCTCAAGCCTTCCGTTCACATCCACAAAAAGTTCGGAAAAGAGATCAAAGTCAGCTACTATCCCAACGAAATCAACAAAACATGCTCCCTGACAAAGGAGATGCACGTCGCAGAAGGGTCTATTGAGGACTATCATAAACTTTCAGGGTTTCATTACCGAGACAGCAGACGGGTAGCCGCAGTGTACAAGGTTTTCGCTTTGAAGCGTGAAGACGAGCTCTGCGGCGTCATCCTCTACAAGTATCCAAGCGTAGCCTGCCAAGGCAGAAAAGAAGCCTTAGGCAGAGTATTGTCCATCCAAGAGCTGAATCGCGACCTAACCACCATCGCCCGCGTCGTGGTCCACCCAAAATACCGCACCATAGGCCTCGGCACCAAGCTGGTGAAGGAGACCCTGCCACTGGTTGACAAGCCGTACGTGGAAATGATCGCGGTCATGGCGAAGTACAACCCCTTCGCAGAGAAAGCAGGAATGAAGAAGATCCTGGAAAGCAAGCCCAACCCATCGGTCCTCGAAGCCATGGAAAAGCTGAGAAAGCTGGGCTTTAACCCTGTTTTCCTTTCCTCGGAAAAATACAACATGCGTCAGCTATGGACTCTTCGATCGGTTAGTGAGGTGAAGACAATCCTCAAGGACCTTTCTAAGGTAGTAGGGATCTACCGCAAGCGTTTATTGTCCGGCCACAAAGCCTACTACACCCACAAAGAGTTCTGCAAACACGTGGAGGGAGCTGACCTTAAGAAATTAGGGAAAATGCTCCGCATCCTCAGCTTCCTAACACAAACAAAAGTCTACCTATTCTGGAAAAAAGGGAATGCGTGTGCACACGTTTCTTCTATATCTTCCACGGCTCTTTAATTCTTTTTGTAATTTCTTCTTTCAGTCTTCTTGCGTCAGCGAGTAACCTTTCATTCTCTTTCAAAATGGCTTGGACGGTTGGGTTTTCCTTTATCAGCATAACACAAGACTTCCAAAAATCTTCAAATTTCTCGATTTCATGAGTATGGAATCCTTTACCTTCTTCAGTTTGAAACTCATACGATTCTATGTTCTTGAGCTCAGGGTAAGACTTGAAAACTTCTTCCTTAAGATGTTTCCCTTTCAATAGACAGGTGACGACGGTATCACCCAGACCATAGTTCACATTACCCGCTTTGACTGAGATTTGTGTGCGAACATTTGTGTCAAGTTTAAAAATTCTTCTTGCTTCTTCGCTAAATATCTTCGGTATTATATCACCTCTGATTTTACTAACTGCAAGTGAGTAGTTATGAAGTGCCTCGTTGAGGTTATCCATTTTCGTTCTAAAAGGTTCATCTATCATCAAATATTTGTGGCTATCTTGAATTTCTCCCCATATATGGCTCCATTGCCCCCTGTAATCTCTTTCCTCTAAACCCTTTACGATGTTTTTCAAATCTTTGAAAAGGGGAGCATACACTTCTTCAACAACTTTGATTGCATACTCTCTTTTCCACGCTCTTTTCTGAGTCTTCGTTTGTACAAAGAATGCAATGCCCGCACCAATCATTATTCCTATAACCGTGTTGAGTAAACCAGATTCATAGAACCAGCCAAGAAACGCCACGATCGCAACTAAGACGCTGCCTATAACCCAGCCCAGATTCTCACGCAAGTCAGTCATAGTTACCGTTATACTCTTATTATTCGTCAAAATAATAGTTTGTGTGCTCAGCGCTAATTTTGCCCTCCCTTGCCTTCACCCATTTGCGGGACGATTAATATCACAAACTTGGCCTTAAGACGGTTAAGTATTTAACCACATCCTTCGCATTCATGATCTGAGGTTAAGGAATTGTCTGAGGGAAGACCGGTTGAAGCTTTAGGAACGATGGCAAAGATATGTACGTTTCTTGCGGGCATATTCTTTACTTGTATCATTTTAATTTTGCAACAACGAGAAAAATTTTATTACTACATCGATACAGTGATATTTAAATTTCGAATACAAGCACTTGATACGTATGTAGCTCCCTTAACGTTAACATTTATCATATTTACGTTTGCAACCATTATTTATGCAAGTGCTTGTGGCACTGTAGAGCAAAGAAAAAGAAATAAACTTGAGAATAAAGCAAGCTTTCTTTTTGGTTTAGGCTTTTTTTCGATGTTCTTTTCCTTATTCTGTATTTTATGTCAGGCGAGCTTTTGGATCGGCTTAATGGGAGCAGGTCTCGCTTTTCTTCTATTTATTTATTGGATACGATAAAAGGGCGTATAGTTTTATATTACTAACAAGGTCATGATTCATGGTGCGCTATGTCCACCGATGAACTTAAGAAGCAGCTCAAGAAAGAAATCTTTAGGACCGGGTTTCCCTTAGAAATTGAGGTCCAATCGATGCTCGAAGAGCGAGGTTGGGCAGTTTTTCCTACTCATTTTTTCATAGACCCTGAAACAGGCAAACAAAGGGAAATTGATATCTTTGCGTTTCATCGATCAACAGCATATGGCAAAGAAACTGAGCCGATCGCTTTTAGCCCTCAACTACTCATAGAGTGTAAAAAGAGTCGTGATTACTCAGCAGTTCTCTTTAGTAGGGAAATTCCAGCTTTCACTTTCTATGATTTTACCGGTCAAGTGTTTGATTTTCCCGTTTTATTAAAAGAAAGGACAGGCTTCCCACACCCATTAAAAGAATTCAATTTAGGGAATTTTTTAGCAGACCCAAAACTTCACTACAGCAAACTTAGGAAGGTAGCTACCCATTTTCCTATGTTAAAGCCAAAAGGCAAACAAAAGAGCGATTTGTATGAAGCAGTAATGAAGCTCACTAAAGCACAATCTTTTGAAGTTAAACAAGCAATGAGGCGATCGGAAACGATAACTCATCCTTATCATCCTTTATACTTCAGCTTTCTGGCAGTAGTCTTTGATGGTCTAATGTTTGAGGCGACTCTGGAAAATGGTGATGTAAAACTGAGGGAACTGGACCATTTACTAATTTGGAGAGGTTTCCAGCCAGACTATGAATATTTTGGCGTTCCGTTACAATATACAATTGACGTAGTAAAAAAGGAATATTTCGCCCGTTTTCTCTTGGAAATAGAAAAAGATATTCAGACATTAATTCAAAAAGTTAAGTTGAACATCGGTGATGTTTGCCAATACCTGAAACGCCCAGAACGCAAAGGTGTTGTGCTTTGATGTGTGCACGTAGCAAGCTCATGATACGCGTAATCTCATTCAATTTCTTCTGAACCTATTTCAACAATTCATACGTTGAGCTTTTAAAGCGACAAGCTGTAAATACACAATTGTAAATACAGGGAGGAAAAAGGAAAATTGAGGAAGCTTGTCACCATACGAATCGACCCAAAAATCTGGCAAACAGCACGTGAAATAGGCTTAAACATCTCAAAGACATGCGAAAACAGTCTTGAACAAGAAATCCAACGCCTAACAACCTCTAATTGTCACGGGAAGTGTATACCGACGCCCGTCAGGGCGTCTCATCAGCGAGATTGGTGCTCCGGCCGGGATTTGAACCCGGGTCTCCGGCTCGAAAGGCCGGAATA
>Ga0315314_1001540_pt1 | contig 20710 bp, 20 predicted proteins | sample TDP9_MG_FD_203631 | JGI IMG/M metagenome (GOLD analysis project Ga0315314, IMG submission 203631) | Freshwater sediment microbial communities from Lake Towuti, South Sulawesi, Indonesia - TDP9 | ecosystem: Environmental > Aquatic > Freshwater > Lake > Sediment | place: Indonesia: South Sulawesi... | reverse complement strand
AAGTAGGCTTCATTTTTAGGCGTGAGATGGCGTTTGCCGTGGCTATGTCCGGTATGTAGGCCGGCCAGAACGCCCTGAGATAGGCCCTGACCCCGGCGTCTTCGAGGACGCTGGCGACGTAGGCGGCCAACCTCAGGTCCTTGTCCTTCGCCCAGTCGCGGTATATCTCGAAGTCGGAGGTAGCGGCATGCATGCTCAGATGGAGGACGGAGGCCTTGAAGAGGCTCCACAGGAGGTTCAGGTGTTCACGGTTCCCCGTGTTGAGGCTCATCCCCTGATAGAGGACCTGCTCATTGGAGATTCTCCTGGGTTCGGGCAAGTAGATGACGTGAAGGTTTTCGTCCTTTCTGAGCATGGGATACGGTATGCTCTTCCGGACGAGGACCTTCACTCCCTTTTGGTCCTTCTTGGTTATCTGGAAGGAGGTGGACCACGCGTAGTCGAAGAAGCCCAGGGTCGCGCATCTCCTTGTGGGCGTTTACGAGAAGTGTGAGTGGATGATTCGCCTAACTATCTCCTGGATCTCCACGTTGTCGCTGGTTGTGCCTATTATGGTCTCCTCGGCCGCATCCTTCGGCGTGAGCCCGTCCGTGATCAGTGTCGCCCAGTTTATCAGATCTCCGGGGGAGGGGCCGTAGGGGAGGTCCCCGATCTTATACTGCCGTCGAAGCTCGGCTCCAACCCTGATTATCTTAAGCGCGGTGTCCTCGTCCACGCCAGCGCGCTTATGGATGAGCTCAACCTCGTCGGGGGATATCTCCCCGCCCACGCTCAGATAGTCAAAGTCGACCCAGACGGCCATCCTGCGTCGAAAGGCGGCGTTCAATGGCTTCGTTCCCACGAACTCGGACGAGAAGGGGTTCATGGCGAGGATCACGTACCCATATGGGTGGCGGGAGACGATCTCGTTGTCCTTCTCGGTGAGGACGATGTGTCCCCGGGTGTCGAGGATGGGGTTCAGGCGCGACGCGATGTCCTGCTTCATCATGTTCGCCTCGTCCAGGTACAGGATTCCCCCCTGTCGACACCAGCAGATGATCTGCCCATCGATCCAGTTCTCCTTGCCGAGGCCTATGTACCTCCCGAAGAGGTCGTAGGTCGAGGTCTGCAGGCCGCAGTTTATCTCCCAGATGGGCAGGCCCGTGATCTCGGCTACGATGTAGACCACGTGGGTCTTCCCGGTTCCGCTGGGCCCGATCAGGGCGCACTGCTTAAAGTAGTAAAACGCCCGCACGATCTTCTCCACGTAGTTGTGGCCCCGGTCGACGTAGGGCGGAGTGTTGCGGGGGATCAGGCTCTGCACCGAGGCCGGAAACTCGTAACCGGGGTGCAGGTCATACTTCTGTATGTTGTACTTGTAATAGAGGGGAGATTTCTGGTCGGACTTCCGAATCGAGACGTTCAACCTCGTGTTTCCCAGATCCGCTTTGAGCAGGGTCTGTCTGAGGTAGGCCCCTCTGGACCCCTTCCCCCCCTGAGAGCCGAAGCCCATGGACTTGTTCTTTGACCCGCTCGCTGAGGTCGACAAGGGAGCCCCTCAGTTAAACAGTTAAACAATTAGCCCAAAAAATGCTGTTGTGTGTAGTGAAATACTACACACAAGGGAGAAAGTTATTAATGAAGCCTTACCTATGGTAGACTCGCGCGCGATAGGTGAGGGAACCGCCATCTCAGCCTCACAGAGCGTCTCTGAGGTTTCCATAACGTTCGATATCCGGAGCCTAAAGGCCACCAAGTTAGGGGAGGAGTCCGCCCAGGTCAAATTTGACGTGAACGTAAAGTTGGAGGAGAAGGAGCGGAAGACCGGGAGTTTCGTCACCCAGTTTCTGCTGACCGTGAGCACGAAGCCGAGCGTGGTCAAGTTCGAGGTGGAGGGCCTGGCGACCCTGACGGGCAAAACCTCTGCCATAGATCAGATGATGGAGGTAGACCCCAAAACCAACGTGCCCTTCCTCCTCCACAGGATCTACCAACACGTCTTCGAGTCCATCTACCTCCTGTCCTCCATCATGAAGTCCCCCTACCCTCCGCCTGACCTGCTCTACCCCTCCAGCAAGGGAGGGGCCGGGGAAGGGCCGAGCAAATAGCGCCAGCTCAGCCCGTCGTCAGGGGCCGTTCAAACCTCTGCAACCGAACGCCGTAGATCACTGTCTCCACGCTCACCGCTATACTTCGGCTCAGCCTACCCTATCACATACTGCAAGACCTAGCTTGAAATGCCCGTAGAGACATAAATCAGAGCGATCCGGAGGGCGCGCGCTGGAGAGGTGAGGAGCCACGGCCTCCACAGACGAGGCGCTGAGAGATGACCACCGCTGCGCGCGCGCCCTCTTCTTTGGATGAGGTTCTGTTTGTTTACCGGCCCGCTTGCACGTTGGTCTCTTCTATGTACTCCGCTTGGACGGTGTAGACCGTCGCGCTGACCGGCGTGCCTATGTCGTTGATGCCGATGCTGTCCGGGTCCCTGATATACACGACTAGGGTGCCGCCCGAGGGCAGGATCAGGTCGGTGGATGCCCGCTGGAACGTTCTGTTGCTACTCTGAACCTCCAGCTCAACGTAGGCTCCCGTCAGCTTCGTGGCGTTGTCCCAGTAATGGTATTCCAAGTCATCCGTGACCTGTTCGGTGGCTATCCAGTAGTACGTGTTGTTCCAGTCGGACTCGATGCTGCGGACTGTGAGCTTGTCGATGACCACGTCCCTTCCGCCGACGTTCTTGATGACCGTGGCGGCCACCGCCTGGCTCCCGTTGGCCCAGACGTGGGTCTTCGTCACTTGGATGCACTCCTCCTGTATCCTCGTCGACGTGATGTTGATGGCGTAGTAGGTGACGACGGTCGCCAGGAGCACCGAAATCACTAAGATGATGAGCGTTGAGACCGCGTTGCTGAGACCCCTCTTACTCTTTAGAAAGCCCATGTGTTTTCACCTCACGTTGCCCAATTAATAAAGGCAATAAATATAACAGTTAAGAAGCCCAAAACAATATACGAAACATAGATTGAAGCTAAATACTCAACATATACAGATCTATAAGAATCGTAAAGCTCCCACCGCCTGCTCCACCCCTCTAGTGTCTCTGGAGGCGGAGGAACGGTAAATGTTTTCAAACTCCAACGGCACTGCGTGTACGCAATGACGTTATGCTGCTTTCACAACGGTTTCGGTGCCATAAACTGCTTGACCTGTAGAAATCGTCACAAGAATTGGGGTGCCTACATCATAAACCATAATATTTTCCGGGTTCACGATATAAAACAGTATGGTCCAGCCTGACTCAAGGATTAAGTTTTCTGAGGCCACAGTGAGAGTATAGTTTTTTCCGCCTAGATTAAGCACGTTTGTACCAGTTTGATTAAAAGTTGAAACAAATTCTAAGTCAGCGGATAAAATGCCCTCTGTTTTGTTATACAAGACATAAGTCGTTGTGCCGTTCCAAGGGCTCTCTTGACCTTTAATATCTATTTTACTTAATACAACGTCCGTGGCACCAGTGTTAGTCACGACGAGACAGCCAAGAGAAGAGGTACTGTTCTCATACCACACATAAACCTTTGATAGGTACAATTTCTCTTGTTGTACTCGTGCTCTGGCGATGTTGAGAGCAAAGTATGATGCTACACTGGCCAACAGCACAGAAACAACTAGAAGAATCAAACTCGCTACTGGAGTACTCAAAGCCAACCTGTTTCTGAAATTCTTCCTCAACTCAACTCTACCTCCTCTGACTTCTCTTCTTTCAGACTCTCGTACTTAAGCCCGTGCATTTCACCTTGTGCTGTCAATTGACAGGGCAATAAATATAAGAATTAAGAAGACCCAAACAATGTACGAAAAACAGATTGACGCTAAATACTCAAATCTTGAATCATCAAATATAGGTTTACCTCATCCTTCGCCTGTTCTTCTCTGCCCCTCCAGTAGGGGTAAAGGGTCGAGGGAGAGTCGGGTAGAGTCGGGTAGAGTCGGGCATATGGCGCCGGCTCAGTCCGTCTCCTGAACTATTCAGACTCTCTGTAACTGGACGCCGCAGATCACCGTCTCCACATTCACCGTCGCGCCTTCCGGGCTACTTGAGACGGGGACCGAGACCGCGCCCTGGATTCCGCCTAGGTCCGCCTCAACCGTCAAGCTGTCCACCTGGGACGTGAGGTTGTAGCTTCGCAGGACGGAGACGACGTTCACGCAGGCGGCCTCCAGGTAGAAGTCCCCTCGAAGGGAGATGCTCTGAGACGAGTTCAGGCTGATGACGTACACCCGCAGGCTGTTCAGGGGCCTTCCACCATCGTCCCATCCGTCGAGGGAGGAGGAGGCCAGGGGGCGATAACAGAGCGTGATCTCCTGGGACATCTCGCCCGGGGCGAGGCGCATTCGGGTCATGGTGGAGGAGCTCAGGTTGAGGATGACTCTGCTGTCCCCCCTCAGGTAGTATGAGTTGTGCGCCCTTGCGGGGGCCAGTTCCAAGACCACCTCTCCGATGGTGCTGTTGAAAACGGTGTCCGAGAGGTCCCCGCCAGTGACCTTTATGACCAGCCTCTTTCCCCCGGGGTCCACCCTGAACCAGCCCCCGAAGTCCTTGAGGAGACCTACCTCGCGGGAGCCGGGAGACCAGGCCACGAAGCCGATGAGCTCATCCGCGGAGGACGCGGCCTGTTTCGCGGTCAGGATCTCCAGCTCGCTGCCCTCCGCGTTTATCCTGACCAGCCCGAGGTGGTACGTGGCCAGGGTGACCAGGGTGAGGGAAACGAAGAGGGTCATGAAAGTGACCGGAACTCCCATTCCCCTACGTGAAAACCGAAGCCTGGCAGCCGCCTTCTCAACCTTCTTGGGGCTCATCTCGATCCTCGTCTCCAAAAAAAGGGAGAGAAAAAGGGGAAGATGGCTCCCCTTATGGGTTGGGAGTGGCCGACTCGACGTTGCTCTCTTCGAGGTACTCGGCGTTGGCGGTGTAGACTGTCAGGCTCACCGTGGTCCCGACGTCGTTGACGGTGATGCTGTCGGGGTCCTTGATGTATATGACGAAGGTCTCGCCCGAGGCTATGTGTAGGTCTGTCGAACCCTGGGTGAAGACTCTGGCGGTTCCCTCCACCACGATGCTGGTCAGGTTAGAGTAGTTGCCAACGGCCAGGTCACTCGTGACGGTCACTGTGGCCTTCCAGTAGTAGACGTTGGTCCAAGCGGATTCTACGCCTCGGACCGCGATCTTGTCCAGCAGGATGTCCTTCCCACCGGTGTTGGTGATGACGAAGGCCGCTTCTTTGACAGTGTTGTTGACCCAGACATGCATCTTCTGTATGTTTACGGCCTCTTCTTGGACCCTGGTGGAGGTGATATTGATGGCGTAGTAGGTAACGACGGTCGCCAGGAGCACCGAGACCACTAGGATGATCAGCGTCGAGACGGCGTTGCTGAGCCCCCTCTTACTCTTGAGAAGGTTCATCATTTTTGTCATCCCTGATCTCTCCTTACGTCCCTGCTGACTCGACGTTGCACTCTTCGATGTACTCGGCGTTGACGGTGTAGACCGTCATGCTTATGGTGGTTCCCACGTCGTTGGAGGTGACGCTGTCTGGGTTCGCAATGTATACGACCAGAATGCCGCCCGAGGGCAACTCAATGTCGCCTCCAGTCGTCGATGCGTTGGTGAAGGTTTGAGTCTGTCCCGTGGCATACGTTATGCTTGGGCTGCTGCCGGTTAGAGTGGATTCGCGCGTCTTCAAGAGGTCTGTTGTGATCGCGGCAGTGGCTCTCCAGTAGTAGACGTTGGTCCAAGCGGATTCTACGCCTCGGACCGCGATCTTGTCCAGCAGGATGTCCTTCCCACCGGTGTTGGTGATGACGAACGCTGCCACCTGATCGGTGTTGTTGGCCCAGACGTGAAGCTTCTGTATGTTTACGGCCTCCTCCTGGACCCTGGTGGAGGTGATGTTGATGGCGTAGAAGGTGACGACGGTCGCCAAGAGCACTGAAACCACTAGGATGATCAGCGTCGAGACGGCGTTGCTGAGCCCCCTCTTGGTTTTTAGAAGGCTCCTCATTTCGGTCATCTCTCGGCGTACCCTCGCCCGGTGGAGATAAGATGGTTTGTGCGTAGGCAGAAACTACACATCAAATCCAGATTTAAAATACGTATAGAACCTCAGGCTATAGCGTGCGGTGGAGAAGGAGCGCTTGAAGGTTTCGGGCGAGCTAAGTGCCGAATCGCCGCCGCGGGAACGCGATCCGGCTTCCATCCTGACTCTGAGCTGCCGGTCTCTGCTCCATCGTGGGGCGATCTTCCCGTGTTCCACAGTTCTGAGAAGAGCGTCTTCAGGGTTTTGATGAAGACGTCATAGTTTGTCCAGAGCGCCGAGGGCCTATCCCTCTTGTTCCTCCGGCCGTTCTCGGCCGCCTTGTTGTTCTTCCTTACGGAGAAGAGCAGCTGTTTTCCGTCAGATATCATGTAGAAGGTGAGGTCTTCGGGACTTCGCAGAAACCTCACGTTCTTCAGCCTCATCTTCTCAGCGATGTAGCGGCTCCTCGGTGAGGAGTCGGTCAAGAGCTGGACGTTAACCCCAGTCCTCGATATCTCCCTAAGTCTGTCTATGAGGTCTGAGTGGTGGAGGTGGAGAAGGTCTGCTTCCGGCGCGACCACCAGGAGCTCCCTCTCGGTCTCCCCCAAAATCTCGTTCGACTTAACCTCGATCTGCTCTTCGCCTTCCAGTATCTGGAATATCTCCCTCTCCTCCGACTCCCTCTGGGGCTCCGGAAGGGAGGACCACACGTCAATTATGTCCCCTCTCCTGCTCTCGAGCTGCCGAATCTCGTGCTTCTTTGCCTCAATGAGGTTGTTCAGAGCCCTCTCGAAGGGTGTAGCGATGAACCTCAGGGGCTTCTCGAAGACCGACGAGACCAGCCCCCTATTCTCCAACTCCCTCAGGATCTTGTAGGTCTCCGTTCGGTGGAGGGAGAGGGCGTCCGAGACGTCCCGCGCCTTGCCCGTGCCGAACTTGGCGAGGTAGAAGTAGACCCTCACCTCGTTCTTGGAGAGGCCGAACTCGGTGAGGGCGTCGACGATCGTCTCGAGGCGTGAGAGGTGCCTCTCGTCCGTCTCGTTGAGCTTCCAGAAACGTGGCCCCTTGCCCAGGAGGACTGCTAGGCTTCCTTGGCTCATCTCCAACCTTTCCGTGTTGTGGGTTCGGAAACGGACAGTCTTGGTTCACCGGGCACTAACCCGCTCTCCTTATCTAAGAATTTTGTGACCGGAAGGGGAGACGCCGGTACCGGATGACTTATATGATTTCTGTCTCAGTCCTCTATCGTGTCGGTGCGGTGAATTGCCATCCACAGCCATAGGTTTTCTCTGCACGTTCATCGGTCTCGCCATGGTCGGCGCCACCCTAGCCTGTGCCCTGGGCTACCACGTGATAGGCCTCCGCGCCGCACCCGAGACGACTCAGCTCAAGAAGACGCTCAGCCACGTCGCAGCTAAGGGCAGCGAGCTCTTGACGCTGGTGACGACCATGAACTCCACCGTCCACGTCTACCTTCAGCTGCCCTCCAAGATCGGTAACAAGGCATACTGGATACGCGTCTGCAACGACTCCCTTCATGCTTGGTTAGAGGGCTCCACGGGGCCCCCATCCGGCTCGGGGCGATACCGGGTCTTCTTCCCTGGGCGGGTCTCCGCTTCGGGATGTTACATCGGGGGCTACGGAGCCGCAGAGCTGGAGTGCTATATGAACGGTTCGGTTGCCCAACTCAACCTGGTCTCTTCGGGGGGATGACGCCAGGTGAAGCTCAAGCTGGGCAAGCACGTCGAGGGGCTGGAGGACGGCCTCCAAGTCCCCTCAGAGGAGGCCCTGACCGATCTCTTAAAGACCGCCAGGTGGGAGGTCCCGGAGGGGCATGTTGAGGTGGAGACATACCCCCTGAAGCCCCCGTTTTCCTACGCCCACATCGTTCAGAACAAAGACACCGCGGAGCACCTCTACGTGGTTGACGGGCTCCCCCTGAGCAGGGAGGAAAGGGAGACATACCTCAGGAGCAAAAAAGTCCTAGAGCGCGAGTTGAAGGCCCCCCTGAAGGGAGAGGAGTTGGCCCAGGCCTTCCAGAGACAGCTACCGGGCATACTCAACGAGCATAAAGACCTGCTCAGGGGGGTCACCTACGTAGGCTCCAAGAAGGTGATGTACTGCCTGGAGCAGGACATCGTGGGGCTCGGCAAGATCGACCCCCTGATGTTTGATCCATACGTGGAGGACATCAGCTGCAGCGGCGCGAACAGGCACATCTTCCTCTGGCACCGGCATTATGAGAACATAAAGACCAACATATACTTCGAGGATGATGATGAGCTGGACGACTTCGTGATGAAGGTCGTCCACAAGTCGGGGAGGCATGTCAGTGTTGCCTTTCCCATCGTGGACGCCACGCTGCCGGGTAAGCATCGCCTCGCTGTCTCCTACAAGAGGGAGACCACCCCATACGGGACGAGCTTCACCATCAGGAAGTTTCGCAGCGACCCCTTCACCATCATCGACCTCATCCAGGCCGAGACGATGAGCAAGACGATGGCCGCGTATCTCTGGATGCTCATAGAGAACAAGGTTCCCCTCATGATCATCGGGGCCACCGGCGCGGGCAAAACGACGGCGCTGAACGCCATCGCCTGCCTGGTCCCATCTAACTACAAGATCGTCACCGTCGAGGAGGTCTCCGAGGTCAACCTTCCCCACGAGAACTGGGTCTCCACCATCACCCGCTCCGGCTTCGGCGTAGAGGACAAAGGGGAGATAACCCTCTTCGACCTCATCAAGTCCGCCATCCGGCACCGTCCAGACCTAATCATCGTGGGCGAGGTTCGAGGGGACGAGGCATACGTCCTCTTCCAGGCCCTCGCCACCGGCCACGGCGGCCTCTGCACCATGCACGCCGAGGACATCGGACTGGCGATTAAGAGGCTGACCCAGCCGCCTATGAACATCCCCTCCTCGATCATCCCGCTGATGAACTGCGCGCTCCTGGTGAAGCATGTCCGGGCTCCCGTCTTCCTAGAGTCCGGCAGGAGGCTCTCAAGCCGAAAGATCATCCAGGTCTCCGAGATAGAGGATGTCAATGCTATTCACGAGGTCTTCAGCTGGGACGCGCCCTCCGACTCGTTCAAGGAGAACCTGGCTGACAGCTTCCTGCTCACGAAGATGGCGGGGAGCCAAAGTCTGCCCGTTGAGAATGTCCTGAAGGAGCTGGAGCGCCGCGAGGATGTTCTTCAGTGGATGGCGGAACGGAATGCGAGGGACTACCGCAGCGTGAACAGCCTCCTAAGCAAGTACTACTACGACCCGCGATCGGTCTACGAGGAGATATCGGAGGAATAAGCCGATGAAAGTCCCGGGGCTCTCAAAGCTGGCTGGCGGGGGAAAGGGGAATGCCGAGAGGATCGACCGTGAACTCCCCTACGCCGCCATGATGATCACCATGATGGCCTCCAGCGGCGTCTCACCCTACGAGAGCTTCAAGAAGCTGCGCGCCGTAGACCTTCTCCCTGCCATTCAGGAGGAGGCGGAGGACCTGACCCGGCAGGTCGAAGTGGTCGGGTACGACCCCCTCACCGTAATGTCCCGGAAGGCCGAAGATGCCAGGTCTAAGCTTTACCGTGAATTCTTGGCCGGCTATGTCTCGTCGGTGAGGGGTGGGAGCAGCGTCTTAAACTTCCTGAAGAGCAAGCTGCGCTCCATCTTTGAGGTGAAGGGCGCCGTCGCCAAGCAGTCCATTGAGCGGCTGGGGACGCTGGTGGAGGCCTATATGATCATGCTGGTCGTGGTCCTCTGCGTCTACATCCTGGCCGCGGTGACCTCCTCGGCGACGCTCTCCATGGCGCTCGGGACGGCAGTGAACACCTATCCCTTCGCGAACCTGATGATGTTTCTCCTGATCCCCATGGCCTCCGTGGTCTTCATGGTGATCGCCGACACCCAGCAGAAGAGTAACCTGATATCCGTCAGGCGGCCCTACGAGGCGGCCCTCCTATCAGCCTGCGCCGTGGCTGGCCTCCTCGCGACAGTGCTCCTCCTGCCCCCGCTTCAACCCATGGTTGGGTTCCTGGGGCTACCGAACCTGGTATCGATCGGCCTGGTAGCCGCCTCCCTGCCTCCGTCCCTGATCTACCTCAGGATCACCCGGACCAACTCCGCGGCCGAGGAGGGAATGCCGAGCTTCATCCGCGACATGACTGAGGCGAGGAAGACCGGGCTCTCACCGGAGAAGAGCATCCTGCACGCCTCGAGGCGGAAGGGATACGGGAGGTTCTCCAATGTCTTGACACTGATCGGGAGCCAGATTGAGTGGGGGGTCTCCCTGAAGAGGATCTTCGGACATCTCAAGGAGCGGCTCCAGAGCTGGCCCGTGCTCGTCAGTTTCCTGATGCTGATAGAGGCCATAGAGGTGGGGGGCTCGGTGGACGCCCTGGACATCCTGGCAGAGTACAGCGAAAAGAGCCGGGACATCGAGAAGGAGAAGCGCGAGATGCTCAAGCCGTACATCGTTCTGCCATTCGTGTGGAGCGCCCTGATCGCCATCGTCACCACCACCCTGATCTTTGTGCTCAACCAGGCCTCCCTCATCTTCTCGCTTGAGATGCCGGCCATGATAACCGCGGAGCAGGCGAGCATCTTCTCGGTCGGGATCATCCTCCAGTGCTGGATCTCCGGCCTCTTCATAGGAAAGGTCAGCGAGGGGACCCTGGCCGCGGGCTTCAAGTACTCGGCGATGCTCACCGCCACGGCCTGCCTCTCCCTCCTGGCCTCTCAGAGCCTCGTCTCAAGCTTCATGGGGGGCCTCCGGTTCTAGATGCCCACCTCCTCCCTTGACACCCTCCTCAGCTGCTCCATCATGATCCTCCTAGTCCTCTCAGCCATGCTCCTCCTCTCGAGGAACGTGAACGCCGGCATGACTGATTCCTCGTATGAAGACGAGCGGTGTCGGCGGCTCGCTGAAAGCCTGCTTCTGAGTAGTGGGGGCCCCTCAGACTGGGGTAGAATGTCCGGGGTGGTTCCGAGCAGCTTCGGTCTGGCGTCGGAGGGGCTCCCCTACACCTATCAGCTGGACATCGACAAGGTCTCACGCCTTAACAGCGGGAACTCCTTCTCCATAACCTATCTCCAGCTTCTTGAGTCGTGGGGCGTTCAGGGGGTGGGCGCCAGGATCGAGATGAGTGCGCTGTTTGACCTCGCACTTAACCTGAGCTCGGTTCTCGGCGGGGAGAACGAGACCACCTACTACTTCGATGTCCTCACGGAGAGGTCGGGGCTACCGGTCTCCGCCCAGCTCAGCTGCTACGTGGTGGCCAAAAACTACCTTCACGCTTTCAACTCCTCCACCGCCTCGACGGGAAACGGGTCCCTGACAGTCAGTATTCCCAACTCCGCGAACGGCACCGCTCTTCTCGTGGCCTTCGCGATGGCAGAGCCCAGAATGGTCGCCTTCGATGTCTACTCCTTCGGCCACAACTCGCCGGTCCCCGAGCCCCAGGGAACCTTCCTGAGGCTCAGCCCGCTGAACTACACCCTCTACGCGTCCTTCCTGTACGACGGGGAGGATATCTCGGAGGCGCGGGTCTTCACCTGTGGTCACCGCCTCAACCTGACCAGGATCAGGGAGGGGCCCCCGACCTCAGAGTACCGCATACCCAGCCTCCTAGAACCAAGCCCGATGATCCTGGTGGCGACGGGGCTGAACGGCTCCTCCTTCTTCGGGGAGTGGACGTCGTACCCGCAGGTGCCTCTGGAGATGGGGGCTGATCTGGGGCGGTCAGATGTGGGGCTGAGGGTCACCTCCTTGAGCTACGTGGTGACCGTCAACTCCGTTCTCTATCGGTTCAACGTGAAGTTCGGGGGGGCCTCCATAAACCATGCCTGGCAGTAGGGGTCAGATCCGGGTTCTCGACGCCTTTCTGGCATCCACCCTCGTCTTCTCAGCGCTGGCCTTCGCCTCTCTCCTCCACCCCGCGGCTACCCTGAACAAGCAGGAAGGGCTGGGAGCCCTGGGGAGGAACGCCCTGATCGAGCTCGACGAAAACGGCACCCTGGGCCTCCTGATCAATCGTAGGGACTGGGCATCTATCCGGGAGTCTCTCAAGATCCTGCTGCCGACGGGCGTCTCCTTCAACCTCACGGTCTTTGACGAGACGGAGCGCCCGATCAACAACTCGACCATCTCCAACGGGGGCCTCCTCGACCAAAGGGTGGTGTCCGTCCAGTACCTCTGTGCCAGCCAAGGCCCCGACTCCAACTGGTACCTGCTCCGACTGCAGCTGGCGTGGGCCTGGTGAGCGGGATGGGCAGGGTGACCGGCTCGGGGCAGGTCTTTGTGCTGTCCGGCCTGATCATCGCCTTGATCATACTTTCCACGGAGCTCTACGTCTACGAACTGTCAAGCCCAGGCGACCCGAGTCCCAGTTCTGCCATCGACCTCGTTCTCATGGTTCAGCTGGGCACACGGCACGTCGTGATCGGGTCGCTCGCAAACGTCTCCCGGGGAGGACCGGGCCAGACTTTAGTGGAGAACCTCGAGAGATGGGGGGACCTTGTCAGAGAGTACGGCTACCAGCTGGGGATGTGCGCCCAGACGTTTTCGGTGCCGGAGGCCCCTCCCTACGCGTCCGGCATATGGCTCTCGTGGGGGTCCAGCGGAACCGGTTTCTCGGTGGCCCTAGCCAACTTCACTCTCCGGTGGTCCGACCGGGAAACAGACCTAGAGTTGAACTACACGGTGAGCGTGAACACGACCCTCCTGATCGAGGGCACGTACAGGAAGACGGGAGGTGACGGAAAGGATGTCAACGTCACCGCCCACCTGTTCAACGAGGAGAAGTCCGCCCTCCTGGAGGCCATCTCAGTGTACTACAGGGCTTTGGACGAGTGGGTGGCTACGGGGCCCTCCAACAATCCGACCCTGACCGACTATGGAAATGGAACGTACCTGTACTCCTTCTCCGCCGACATCCCCGGTACCACCGTGGAGGTGTCAGCCCACGTCTACGACCAGAGAGGAGTATACGTCCAGGCCAACACCACGTGCACGGAGCTTCCTTGAGGGCGTCTCACTGTTCAATGGCCCTGATGGCGACCTCTGAGGCCTCACCCCGGCTTTGCAGGGACGGCCTGCCCCGTCCACCTGTTCACTCCAAACTGTCTACGCGACTTTATACATCAGAATACAGTCTTCGCCCTGCTTCAGGGTCAAGACAAACCCCGTATCCTTCGTCACGCCGAGGAGCTGGGCGACCTCCATGGGTATCCGCAGGTAGAGACTCCTCCGGAGGCGAATGGGCCTCAATTGTATTCCACCCATGTCTAATCCCACCGTGAAGGCTCCTTCCGTCCAACCTGAGGCCCCCGCTGAGGGCACTTAAGGTTTCTTCTGTAAAATTTTTCACGCACATCAGAGGCGGCCGTTTAGGCCCATTTACCCCTGGCGGCCGGGCGCCCTGAACCCGTAGGTCCACGCCAGGGTGGCAGTCAGATAGGCCCCGCAGCCCACCAGTTGGCGTAGCCCCTGAGGCATATACCAGAACCAGCTCGTGGCGCCGTTGAAGTGGACGCCGGCTATGAACCACGCGAAGACCACGTCCACCATGGGCTCCACCTTGCTCAGGATACCCAAGGATAGGTTGCGTGACAGGGCTGAGTCGAGGCAAAGGGTCAGGTACACCGGGAGGTTCATCAAAAGGACGAAGATGGTCAGGCCGAGGGGGATGCCGTAGAGCTCCATCCACCTCCTGGCGAATAGGTTGCCCTCCATGAGGGGCGTTTTGCAGAACGTTGCGGTGATCGAGTAGTCGAACAGTATGAAGGCGAAGAGCAAACAGGTCCTCTTGAACCACCTGCCCCTAGGGACCAGAAACCTCCCCCAGCCGAAACGGGGCCTCATGCCCTACTTTTCTACTGGCCCGCGGTTTTAAATGGGTATGAAATTTCTTTCAGGAAGAGTTTTATAGAAAGAAACAACATTCCGGGGATCAACGATCCGCGCCTCGTCTACCTCCCTCCGAAGACTGAATGCTGAAACCGAGAACGGCACCCGGGGACGCTCCGGATTTTGTGATGAGCGAACCGTGGGGAAGAAGTGAGGGCGCTTTGGAGTTGCGTCTACGGGTTGGTTCGCCCATCGTATGAGGTTATTTTGCTGAGCGGGTTAAGCCTGTTGTTACCGACCGAGCAAACTCGGCGGTTACACGTTCCGGCCTGTTAAACCTGGCCGTTCATGCCGACGGCATGCCGGAAGTACGTGGCGTACTGAGGGCTTACCTTTTACTGGGGCCCGAAGTCTCCCCTATCGGCGAAACCGATGTATACATCTGTCGATTCGGCCTCCGCCCACATGACCGCGATCTTGTTGTCGTAGTCACGCTTTGCACACGTCAGCCACCGCGGCGAGCTGAAGGAGGATCCGAACGGCTCAAAGGAGGGGTGCCAGAGTCCCTGGGTCCTCTCGTAGACGCGGGACTTGACCTTGCCATCCTTCACGTAGTAGGCGTAGAGGTTTCCGTCCCCGTCCACCGTGATGGCCGGGTAGGAGGCCTCGGAGTCGAGCACCTCCGGGTTAGTCCAGTTGTCAGCGTCACAGTTGTACCGCTGGTACAGGAGGTGGCCTGTGGCGTTGCAGAAGAGGACGTGTCCGTACTTCGGGTTGCTGTAATCGAACCGGACGATCGACACCCCGGCACGGGGGTCCGTCACATCCGTCGCGTCGTCGTAGAGGTTGTTCTGGTAGGCCACCTTGTCGCTCTTCACGTATCGGAGGTCGTAGCCGTGTCCGGCATGCCGCCGTATGACGCTGAAGTAGTTGTACGCCGAGGGCTTGAGGCGCCATATGCCATGCAGCACGTTGGGGTCGTCAATCTGTTCGTAGGAGCCTCCGCCCGTGACCGCCCACGTCACGCCGTCGTCGTCGCTGGAGAACAGCTCCATGCTGTTGCCCCCATCTGTCTGCGAGAGCACGCGACACCGGCCCACGCCGCCCTCGTAGTACCGGGTGATCCCGCTGCTCAGCTTTACGGGTCCACCCGAGCCGATGAGCGTCCGCTCCGCATCCCAAATGATCGCGTTGTCGACGATGGTGCCGCGCTGGTGCCACATACCGTTGGTGCCATAGACGGTGTATACGCGGTGAAGGCCCTGCGGATCGTCGTCGTCGAACCACACATCCAGGGGAGCGTAGTCCTGTCCACCATTCGACGTGAGGGTCCCCGAGCGCTCCCACCTCCACCCGTCGGGCGAGCGCCAGTAATCGTATGAGTCGCCATCCCATATGAAAGCCCACCAGGAACCCTTCGCGTCTCGGAAGACGCGGGTCCGCATTCCGCCGCCCGTGACGAACATGTAATTTTGGGTGGACGAAGCGATCCTGACCTTCCTATCGGGGTATCCCCACACGGAGGGTGTATCGTACAGTCTTACACAGCTCGGTTTGTCATTTCCGTAGTAGAGGAGGAAGGTCCCGCCTAGGTCATGGAAGGTCAGCGTCACGTTGAGGGTGATGATGCTTCCCTGGGGGATCAAGCCCATGTCCAGCGGGTATTCGCCGAGGGAACTGTCCACGGTCAGCAGGTATATGCCCTGCTGGTTGACCGAATGGACCCCGGAGCCGATCTTATAGAATTGACCGTCGTACGTGAAGCCGAGCTCCATCGTTATGTTCTTCGCGCTTGAGGCAGGGATCGGCCTTATGAAGGCTGTCATGTTGACGTGCCTAGCTAAACGGATCTCGGGGCTCGGGGAGGAGTTTAATACTATTGTTCGCGCGTTTCCCTCTCCCTGGCTCGGATACAACGTGCCGTCATCACCCGACCAGAGGGGGAAAGGCAGGAGCCGGGCTGAGTCGGCGAATAGAATTGCCCAGTCGCCGCGGGGGCGCCTTTGGGCGGTGGCCGGTGTGAAGGCATAGGCGGCCCTAACCTCTCCGCTCCCGTTAACCCAGAGGGTGGTGGGGCTGCCGGCGCTGTTCCAGACGATGACATCCCCCCATAGGACATCCCACCATAAGAACCTGTAACTTTCGTTTTGAGATACGTACTCTATCTCGTACCTTCCGGTGTTCAGGTCGATGCCGTCCTGGGGCAGGTTGTACACGGTCCCGTTCAGCCTTATCTGGCCCAGGCTGGAGGACAATCCACTCCAGTCCTCGCTGTCTAGGGACAGGTCGACCGTTCTAGGCGGCGTCGGCTCGGTGCCACCGTCAGCCCGGTAGAAGGCCGTTATGTTCTCGTCGTCGGCGATGGTTATGCTCACCGGGGCCTCATAGGGCTGTTCCACGGTGGCGGAGCCCGTCGTCCAGTTCAGGAACGCGTATCCAGCCCTAGGCGTGTACTGCAGGTAGTACGTCCCCGGCGGGATGTCCGTGGAGTTGGGCAGGCTGAAGACCGAATTTCCCAGCTGGATTTGGCCGAGGTTCGTCGAGTTCCCTGTCTCCTCCTCTGAGCTCAGGTTCACGTGGACAAGCTCCTGGCTCTGGTACGCGGCGCAGACGCGTATCTGGTCTTCGGGAGTGGAGACGTAAACGGCGACCCCGAGCGTGTAAGGGTTTATCTTGGGGCTGAACCTCACGGTGTAGTTCCCCCCGCCCAGGTACTCCAAGTCCTCAATGCGCGCGGGAACCCATATGTCGCCGATCACGCGGACGTAGATCTCCATCGAGTCGGGGATCAGGTTCGACACGAGGCGGCCCGCCTCGCTGACCACGTTGAAGCACATGGTGGTGGCCCCGCTCCGGAGGCTCTTGGCGATCATCCGGTATATGTCCCGTAGGTCCTTGGGGGACGGCGCGTGGTAATACCCACTCGTCTGGATGTCCTTCAGAAGGTCCTCATCAAAGGCCGACCACTTGTGCTGTTTTTTTTCTGTCCCCTGGCGATAAACATCGCCCACCCCGATGGTGTATGAGTCGATTCTCAAACTCCTCGCCCGCTCCGCCGCCACGAGGGCGTAATCTCGCCCGCGTGCCGGGCTGTACTTGCCCTGAGAGTCGATGTTGGCCACACCGTCCGACATGAGGATCATTACCCAATCCGAATCGGGCCTCCCATTCGCCTCAAACTCGTCACTGGACCTATCGATTCCGCCTCCTATGTTGGTCCATATATCCGGCCAATCGTGAACATAGAGGGCGTCGATGGCGGACTTGACCGTCTCTGAGTTGTTTGTCAGGGGGGCATCCAGGGTGGCTGAGGTCGCGTAGGATACGATTCCCACCCTGATCCTAGACATATTCAGTAGATCGACGAAGGCCTTCACTGCCTCCTTCACGTAGTACATTTTAGTGTACGGATCCCCAGGCTCGCTTTGATTCATGCTTCCTCCTCTGTCTATGACGAGTATGATGTCCAGCCCCTTTGTCCTATCCTCGGTGGCCGTGGGCTCGCCGGAGATCTCGAGCCGAACAAACTTCCCATAGTAGCCCGCCCAGCCTTTGAAGCCGAAAGCATCGATGTCCAAGGCGAACTTGCAGTAGGCGTAGCTGAGGCCGACCCCCCTCCCCCAGCTGAAGAGGAACCACACATCGCTCAGACCATCTTCCGCAGGGCTCACCGAGATCCGGCTCCCGAGGTAGACGGAGGCCGAGAGGGCGGAGCGAATCCATCTGGAGATGAAGTTGTTTCCCTCCAGGGCCGCGGCCTCCTCCGAGCCGGTCTCGTAGTACTTGAGGCTGGCCCTTCGTAGAGCCTGGGCCAGGGCGCGGTCTAGGTCATTGGTTATCCCCAAGACAGTCTCCTTCACGGGCTCATACCTCAGCTGCTGCCGGTAGAGGCCCGTACTGTAAACGGATAGGGCTAGGGACAAGGAGAGAACCGCCATCAGGAGAGCCGATATCACAAGGAGCTGCCCGCGGTTATTTCTCGCTAGCCTCACGGCGCTTCAGCCTCCTCTGCGCGTGCGGTCCCGCCGAAAACGAGAGGGTTCGCCATCAGCCGCTCTCCCCTCCCCGGGCCATGACAAGCACCAGGTAGTAGATGTTGCCCGACTTGGACGTGTAGACCATGGACGTTGAAGAGACCTCCGCGGACCTTCCGAAGGTGTCAGGGGGGGCGTTGCTGATGGGCTCCCCCCTCCTCTGGAGGATAACACCTACGCCGTCCTCGGCCTCCGCGCACTGGTAGATCGTCAGCTCAAAGTAGGTCATAGATGGGAGGAAACCGTGGATGACGGTTTTGAGGCGGGAGCCGCTGAGGGTCTCGTTGCCCTCAACCGTCTCCTCGATGACCCCCGACTCCACCATCTGGTGCAGGAGGTTGTAGCCCAGGACGTTGAGGTCGGCCTTCTCTGAGAGCACCCATATTCGCGACGGGTAGATGAGGAACGTGGTCGCCGAGAAGACGACGAAGATGATGGAAGCGGCCAGGACGGCCTCGATGACCCGTAACTGGCCCCTGCGCGACCTCTTTCCGCGGAGGAGCGTCACCATGACAACCTCCACATGTACAGTTTGACGCGGTAGGCCGAGCCCTCCACTATGACGACCCGCTCAACCTCGTACTCATAGACGTAGGGCGGCGGGAAGGCACCCGGGCTGTAGGTGAGGGACGCCTCCCGGGAGGCCAGGGCCAGGTAGTTAACCCCGTCTCTCTCGCAGACCGTCACAACAGCCAAGACCGAGGGCACGATGTGCGCCAACACGTAGTCCCGGTAGCTCCCGTTGGCCACGCTCCACGCGTCGGAGAGGACACGCCCGATGCAGGGCCCGTCGGCCGAGTCGGAGACCGTGATCTCTGAGAAGGGGGTGGAGGGGGACACCGAGCACTCCCCGTCTAGGAAGAAGTGGTCTCCCACCAGGTAGGCCGGAACCACGAGGGTCCCTAGACCATACACCTTTGTGACGCGGACGCCGTAATGGTCGACGGTGAGGATGAGCACCTTCACGTCGCTGGGGACCTCACCAAAGTCGAGAATACACCTCCCGTCGGGCCCGGTCTCGTTCCACGCCAGGAGGGTATCATGGACCATCGGCGTGCTGCCGTTCAAGCTGAGGTAGTACATCCTCCCCGCGACCTTGGCGTTGGAGACGGGGAGCCCCGCGTACTCCGATCTGAGGCTCACCTCGAACTCGTTTGAGCCGTTGCGGGCGGCCACGTTGACCCCGAGGGTCGGGGTTATCTCCAGGGCGAAGCCGTATTCCCTGCCGAGTCCCAGCAGGTTGTTGGCCGCGTGGATCGGGATGTAGAGGGGGTTGCTCCTGTTCAGGCGGAGAACCTTGTCCGCGTCGAGCACGTAGGCCGTCCTTGTGCTCTCGCTCTCCTCGGCGAGGCCGAAGGAGTGCAGATCGTCGGCCGTGACGGAGGTGTTCCCGCCCCAGTCCGCCGGCGCTCCCGCGTCCAGCAGGACCTGGGTCAGCAGCTTCTGCGCGGTCACCTTCAGCTGCTCCCTCTCGGAGACGGCCCTCAGGGGGTCGGAGACGAGGTACACCAGGGTAGACGAGGTCACGAGGATGAACACGAGGATCATGGCCGTGACCAAGTACTCATGAACCTGCATCTAGACCCCTCCTCACTCCCCCCTCCAGACCCCTATCCCCGCCAGGATCTCCTCGCCGTCCAGCTGCCCCCAGGCGACGATCCTCTCGGCGGCGCTGTGAACCGCGTTGGAGTACCGTATCTTCCCGTCCAGCAGCGTTCCGCCCTCGGGGTCTGTTGCAAACTTCACCGGGTCTTGGGTGAAGTTGAACAGCAGGGGACACCTCACGGAGATGGTGGGCTCAGTCATCATGTAGACGTGAACCTGGTATCCCTCGCCCGGGCCCGTCCCGTCGACCAGCTCCACCACGTAGAGGCGGCCATCCAGGGACGAAGGCAGGTTCAGAATCCTCATCAGCGTGATGGGGACGAAATCCGAGATCTTGATCAGCGTCACGATCTCGACGAAGTTCTGCGAGACGTACTCGGCGATGTCCCTCATCTGCTGCGTCAGCACGTCGCCCCGGAAGTAGGCCGAGGTCATCGAGAAGGAGAAGCCCACGGCGATCACTAGGCAGATGAGGGCGACGGTCCCCGCCACGTGCTGGATGGTGACATGGACCATTTACGGTCTCCCCTATATGGTGGAGATATTCACTTGGACCTCCGTGACCGTGACTATGACCCCCTCGACCGCGGTCGAGGAGAACGGGTATTCCTGGCTATTCACGTTGGACTCGACCCGGATGGTGATGTTCTGACTCTGGTAGAGGGTGGACGACACAGAGATTCCGGCGTTCTGGGCCTTGAGGTTCAGCCTCTCCGAGCCACCTAGGTTCCCCCGCACCACCCGGAGGAATGTTACCTCCAGAAAGTGGTAGGTCGACCCGTTCACCACAACCAACCCCGAGTCCACCAGCCTGATTCTGTTGTAGTCAAGTCTGATCCACAAGCCGCCGCCGGTCTCCACCCTGAGAAAACACAGGGACGCGCTCATGCCCGTAACTATGAGGTCGTCGTTGCCCCTCAGCTGCTCCTCAGAGTGGGATGCGAGGCTCCCCGCGTGGTACGCTAGGGTGAGCGACGACGGGCGGTCGAGGATGGGGGCGGGGTACCCCTTCACGAAGACCTTCAGGTTGCCTGTGCCGTTGACCACGCTGAGGCTCCCGGCCCTCAGATTGAACTTTAGGTAACTCCCCGAGCCCTGCTTGAGGCTTACGTCCTCAATGATCTCGTCCAGCAGCATCATATTCGTCTTGGCCTGCTCGAACTCCGTGTTCTGGATCT
>Ga0315314_1001539_pt1 | contig 20730 bp, 24 predicted proteins | sample TDP9_MG_FD_203631 | JGI IMG/M metagenome (GOLD analysis project Ga0315314, IMG submission 203631) | Freshwater sediment microbial communities from Lake Towuti, South Sulawesi, Indonesia - TDP9 | ecosystem: Environmental > Aquatic > Freshwater > Lake > Sediment | place: Indonesia: South Sulawesi... | reverse complement strand
ATGGTTCTTCCGCGGTCTGTTTTGGTCTCAAATGTGTGCTTTTAGGACTCTCCATAATTCTTCTTTTACGGGTTTTATTAGGTTAAGTTTGGTTCCATTCTTCCTAACGATACATGCATTCTTTTTCTTTTCTATAACTTCGCCCACTGTGGAAGCTCGGATGCTCTTTCGTTTTAGCGCTTCAACTATTTTCTTGGCGTTTTCCGGTTCAGTCGAGATTATAAGGGCTCCTGAGCTTATGGTTTTGAGTGGATCTATGCCCAACGCCTTACAGATTGCTGCTGTCTCTCCGTAGATTGGTATTTGATCTTCGTAGGCAATTATGCCGACCTTCGAAGCCCAAGCCATTTCTTGTAGGCCGCCCGCGATTCCGCTTTCAGTTGCGTCGTGCATGGCATGAACCTCGCACGTTCCCACTGCTGTTAAAGCATCTTTTAACACGCTGGTCTTTTTGATGAATTGTTTGGCTCTTTCAACGATTTTCTTGCCGATTTCGCCCTCTAAGAAACTTGTCAGTTCGTAGGCGAGGATTGCGGTGCCTTCTATTGCTGCGCCCTTTGTCAAGACGATTGAGTCGCCTACTTTAGCGCCGCTTGTTTGCACAAACCTCTTGTTCAAGCTTTCTCCTATTGCGGTTGTTATTATTATGGGTCGGTTGATGCCGGGAGTAACCTCAGTGTGCCCACCCACCACCGCCACACCCAACTGTTTTGCTGCCTGATCGATTTGAGTCGTTATGGTTTTCAATTGCACTTGTGAGAAGTTTTCGGGCAGAAGCAGCACCATTAGAATCCAGAGCGGACGTATTCCACGAGTGGCGATGTCATTTGTGCAGACGTTTACAGCGAGCCAACCCACGTTTTCAACAGCGCCAGTTATGGGATCTGAATGGACGACTAGGACTCTGTCTCCAGAGTCGATGACTGTGGCGTCTTCGCCGATGTTCGGACCAAGTATTACCCGAGGGTCTTGATTTCCAAGGCTACTGAAAATCAGTTGTTTAAGCGTGGTAGGGTCGAGTTTGCCGGGGGATAAAGAACGTGTACTCATTTTTAAGCCTCGGTTCTTGCGTTAACAATTATAGTCAATGATATAAAAGGTTAGGAGAAGAAAATTCTGTGAAGTTTAGGCTTTGTATTTTAGAACTTCGGGCAGTCTCCTTCGAACCAAGTAGGCTATAGGAATTCCTAAAAGTCCTCCGATGAAAATCTGACCAATATTTCCTGGGACCTCTGCCAACGCGCCGCCTAATCCCCATTGGAGCGGATATAATTCAACTAGAAAATAGCCTACTACCATCTCGCTTCCCGCTACGATTACTGCAGGTAAGTCTCGAGAAACGCTTTTCTTGTTGGCAATTCGACTCGCGAGGAATCCTTCTATTCCCTTTATAATTAGGGTTGGAACAACAAACACTGGAAATCCAATCATATCTGAGATGGCTGAACCCACTCCGCCTGCGAAACCTCCCACGATTGGGTCAAAGGTCAAGGCGGCAACGAAAATCATTACGTCTCCAACGTTGAAGTAGCCTCCCATCGGGTTTGGGATACGAATTATCAGGGTGCCGACAGCGACCAACGCTGCCATAACTGCCATGAGAGAGAGCTGTATGGGGAGAGTTTCCTTTCTTGTATATCTGGCGAGCATAGTATCCCTTATGCTAATGCTCGTCATATAAAAATAATTGGGCTCTTTAGGGCTTGTCGAGTCTTGCAAATCTTTAAGAGTGTCACAGGAGTTATTGAAGAGCTGCCAAGTGATGACTTTTGAATATACGAGACCTCAAGCCAGGAATGGGCCATGTCAACATAACAGTCGAGGTTCTGAACGCCTCAGAATCAAAGCAGGTGGTCGCAAGCGCTGGAATTGAACACGAAATTTTAGAGTTAGAGGTGGGCAACAAGAGCGGTTCGATTAAACTTGTCTTGTGGGATGAGAAGATTATTCCAGGCTTGAAGAAAGGCGATACGGTTAAGGTTGAAAACGGTTTTGTAACATCTTTTAAGGGTGCTTGGCGAGTCAACGTAGGAAGGTACGGAACAATAATCAAAGTGTAGACCTACTTTCCGCAATTCGTCCACGCTATTTCAATTTAGTTCGAGAGCAACAAGGGGCAAGGTGCGCGCCAAAAAATATATGTTGTCTGAAAAATAATGTTTACAGAGTTAGGTCGGTGTGAGTTTGGCTACTTGCTGGAAGTGTGGAGCAACGTTAGTTGAGAATGCCAAGTATTGTCACGTTTGCGGTTCTGCCGTCCGCAAGGTTCGGAGGGAGGAATTCTCAGTTTCGGCTGATGACTTAATTGAGAAGGTTAAGGAGCTGATTCGTGAAGGCAACATAACTAGAATCGTTGTGAAAGATGAGAAAGGAAAGACACTTTTCGAGATGCCCGCGACCATCGGGGTTGTGGGCGCGATTCTGGCTCCTTGGCTTGCGGCTTTGGGCGTCATCGCTGCTTTGGCAACCCGCTGCACTCTAGTGGTTGAAAGAGAAGAGTAGACGGTTGTTTTTTCAGGTCTAGGATTGGTTAGACTGGATTCATATGTTCAAACATCTTCAATTCATTGGTTAATTCTTTTAGCAGTTTCTTCAGTTTTGGACTTAACACAACCGGATAACGAGGTGCATTTTTTAGTCGCTTGTATTTTTCAGGAAGCTTGGAAAGCTGTTCTAGAGCTCTTTTTCTAATGTCCTCAAGTGCTGGTAAATCGTAAACTATCCTGCCTCCTTCCATCACCTTGATTAATAGTGGTTCGCCTTCGATTTTCTCATTGTGCAGGGCAATGATATCCTGAACGAAGTTGCCCTCACCGTCTTTGACTCTGTATACTTGTTTTCTTCCTGGAAGGGTGATCTTGCCTTGGCTCAGCTTCATGGCTGGTATGAATCTACCTACCTTATCCATTTTTTCGCTTAGTTTGTAGATTATGTCGACGTAGGGTCTGTCTTCGGAGGTGCTCATCCTCGTGCCGACGCCGAAGGAATCTATCTTTGCTCCCCTGCTCAACAAGTCATCAATTTTATGCTCGTCTAGGTCGCCGCTTGCAAAGATTTTGACGTAATTCAAGCCTTTTTCATCTAGCAATGCTCTCACCTTTCTACTTATTTCCACCAGATTTCCACTGTCCAGCCTCACACTATTCAGTTGGAACCCCTTCTTCTCCAGTTCCTTTGCAACAATCGCCGCATTCTCTGCGCCTTTAACATTGTCAAAGGTGTCGATTAGGAGCGTGGATCTATTTGGAAAGGTCCTTGTAAAGGCTCTGAAGGCTTCGATTTCATTGTTAAAGAACATCACGAAGGAGTGAGCCATTGTTCCAAATATTGGAATGCCGTATTTCATGCCGGCGAGCACGTCGGAAGTCCCAGCGCATCCCGCGATGTAGCTACATCTTGCCGCTTTCAATCCAGCATCCGTGCCTTGTGTTCTTCGTAGACCGAATTCAATTATGTCTCTGCCTTTAGCAGCATGTACAACTCTGGACGCTTTAGTAGCAATCATTGTTTGGACATTCACAGTGTTCAAGAGGAAAGATTCTACTAGCTGAGCCTCAATTATGGGCGCTGTGACCCTGATTAAGGGCTCGTTGGGGAAAACTATCGTTCCCTCTGGCGCGGCCCAAACCTCTCCGCTGAATCTAAACTCTTTTAGATAATCGAGAAAGTCTTCTTTGAACCCGTGTTTTCTGAGGTAGCGGGTCTGTTCTGGATTAAATTTCATGTTCTTGAGAAATAGCAGTGCTTGCTCCAAACCGGCGAAGACAAAGTATGACCTGATGGGCGGCAGTTTTCTTATGAATAAATCAAAGGTAGCCAACTCATTTCGCTTGTTTTCAAAATAACTGGCGCACATCGTCAACTCATACAGATCTGTCAGCAGGCTCATGTTGTTCTCGTTTATGAAATCGAACCGTTGTTTGGTCGTTTCAGCCTTCCCTCTTCATGTCCATTTCTTTTTCATCAACGCTTTTGAGGTGGTTATTTCCAGCCCATAGGCTTTTCTTAGGTACCTTATGGCTGCTTCCTGAGTGGTCTCGTCTAGTGCTTCCACGCAGTCCTTGGGAACTATGATTCTGTAACCTCTGAAGAAGGCGTCGGCAGCTGTGTGCTGAATGCAGGTGTCCGTCACGACTCCTGTAAGAATAACCGTGTCAACTTTGAGTTCTCGAAGAAGTTGGTCAAGGTCGGTGCCTTGAAAAGCGCTGTATTTTCGCTTGAGAACACGAAAATCGCCTTTTTGAGGCTTCAATTCGTCAACAATCTCTGCGCCCAATGTGCCCGCAACAGCATGAGAGCCCCAAACATCAAACTCTGGGTCAACATAGGGGAGGTGTGCATCAGTGGCGTAAACAATTGGAGCCCTCTGTTTCCGCGCATGGTTTAGCAGAGCCTTGATATTAGGAATTATTCTTGCTGCGCGATCGCTTTTGAAAACACCGCTCACAAAATCGTTTATCATGTCAATGACAATAACTGCGGTTTTCATAGGATTCGCCTCTTGTTTGCTTGTTTATTCTGGCGGTTCTGGTTCAACAAAAACTTTTCCCAAAGCCATACGACTTGGTCTAAAATTACTCTTCTATTTGACTGATATCCAAAGTAGCACTTGAGCAAATCCAACTTCGATGACCGCTGCGATGAAGAATACTGCGTAGGTTAGGGCTAGGTCTCGCATTGCCAGGGTCTTTTTCAAGGTTTTCTTTATGGCTTGGAATATTCCGTAGCCTTCAACAAGTCCATTTGGGAGACTCAGTAACATAACCAAAGCCAACGTGTCAACATCAACCTGACCGCGAACCAGCGTGCTGGCTCTCAGTATGCTAATCAACAGAATCATAGCAGTGAATACTGCTGCGAAAACATGTGGGTTTTCGAGAACAACATACTCGATTTTTCTCTTCGGCATAAACGTCAATACTATTTCAACGTAAAACGCCATGCCTAATATGATGAGGGAAATAGCAAGTACGTTGTGGATGAAAACGAGCACAACCGCGACCGGCGGATTTGTGAAACTCTCTTGAATGTATGCAAAGAACGATGTGTTCTCAACATAGGCTACGAGTAAGAAGAAAAGGAAGACCAGACCAAGGATTACGGTTCGTTTCTTTCTCTCATTCATGTTCCAGTTGTATCTGAGGCTCTGATACTAGTCTTTTGTGAAGCTTCAATATCTATATGAAAAGTAGAAACGGAATTAACAACAGAGCCGCCAGAATGGCTGTAAACACGACAAACACTATCACCGCCACAATCGCCACGGCCAAGGCTCCTAACCAGCCAGTTTCATAGTAATATCTAATTAAAAGCAAATAGCTGATAAAAGACAGTATCAAACCGAGGCCAGCACCCATCGTGATTTTTCTTCCATCAAACCTCAAGAGTGGAATCTCAGTGAGAAAGACCATGAAGAGGGTGCTGATGATTGTTCCTAAGAGGGCTATGACAAACGCGTCTGAAAACTGTGCTCGCTTCTTGCCCACAACGATGAATCCAGCCACGTAGAGAACTATGGTTAATACTATGAGGTTTACGATGAAGCGCACAAACTCGAGAACTGGAGAAATCATGGCTTTTCCACCAATTGCCTACGTTTTTCAAGCTTTCTAAATAAAAGACTTACCTTGCTGATTCACGTTTTATCTCGAAAATCACAGTTCCCCCAGACGTGTATGGTGGTCCAGGGTCTAAACATTGAATGTAGCCCACGTTTCCCTCCTTCTTGGCAAGACCAAGACCCTTGAAGCTGACGCCGTAGGCTAGCGGAACAAGCATGGACAGCATAGAACCCAGAGCGTGAATGCAAAGTGTATCTGTTTGAGCCGTTGCAATCTTGGGCGATTCCACAACTATCCTATCTCCGAGTTTGTGAACAGGGCATTTTCCACGGATTTCTTTGACGGTTAAAATTAGTCTCTGAAGCTCAACCATGCCAACGCCACCCTTTACTCACTACGTAACCCAAGCACAAAGATAAAGATTAAAAGCTACAGTCTCCTTGTGAATTTTGCGATTGCGCTTTGCCGGGGTGGCCGAGCCGTGAGGCGGTAGCCTGCAGAGCTGCTTTACATGGGTTCAAATCCCATCCCCGGCTCCATCAGGCTTTATCCAAAAGTTTAGCTTCTTTTCTATTCGTCGCGCGCTTGGAATGAGTATTTGGAAAACAACGCATGCCCCTAATTGGGTAATTCTTCCAGCCAATTCAAAATATCCTTCACACAAATTGTCAAGTCAAACTCATGTCCTACTCCTTTGATAATCTTCATAGTTGATTTTGGAATTTCTCTATGCATAAAATGGGCAGCCTCCAATCTAGGGTCTTTATCTCCAACGATGATCATAGTGGGCACCTGAATCCTGTTCAAGTCTCCGGAAACATCGTAAGGCATCTTGTACGCAATTTCCACCACAAACCTCTCTCTTGGTGACCATTCTGGTGATATTTGAGGAGTAGTAGGCTTTTGTTTCGGACCCGAACTGGCAATCAAAATGAGCGCTCTGACTTTGTCTTGATGTAGCAGTGTGTAGGTTAATGCTATTCTTCCACTCCAAGATATGCCAACAATGTCATGCTTGTTAATGTTCATGTATCTAATGAGCTGGTAACAGTGATTTGCAAGATTTTCATATGAATACAACTTCTCATCTTCAGGCTTATCAGACAAGCCATGCCCCAACAAATCCAGACTTATCGCCATGTATTTCTGAGCCAAAGCCTGCGCGAATGTCCTTAGAAACATGTGATCTAATAGAAGAGGTGTTAATGCCAGGATCGGATGGCCAACGCCAGCAACTTCAAAATACAAGTTTACCGAGTTGACTTTGAGAATTGGCATCTTACTCATCAAGTAATCTCAATTAGTTGTCCCATATAAAATACACAGAAGACGAGAAAGGCAGTTGCGGGATACCTTCACCTGACTGCGAAAACACCAATCCCTGCCGTCCATCATTGACCAGGGAGTTTGAACGTCGCCCTGACCTGGGTTCAATGGTAGCCCGGGGGAGATTCGAACTCTCGTCAGGCATGTTGAAAGGCATCTTTAACAACTTCCATGAATGGGTTTTCCATGATGCCAATTACCTCATACCCATCCTCCGCCAAGCTAAACCCAATCCATAAATCCTGCACAAGAGAAAACAACCACAAGAGCATGGTCAAAAGTCACGTTTGACAACATTGCAGGTCACTTTTGGCAACATTGAAAGTGCACCAAACCAGACTCAAAACCAACCAGAAACAACAACCAAACCCAGAACAAAACCCAAAAAACAAACAGAACAGGCTAAGCCTCACACAAAAAAATTTTCACACACCCACACTAACAGACCTAAACCCAAAACAACAAAAGAAAAAAGCAAAACACCAACTATATCATCAAGAAGGGGCCGGTAGTTCAGTGGTATGAACGCCTGATTCGCAATCAGGAAGTCGCGGGTTCAAATCCCGCCCGGTCCACTAATAATGACCTCTATTGTTTTGTCATTCACTCTTTTATTGCTACGCGCTTGTCATTCCAAAGACCTTGGCAGCAATGGAGAGGTCCTTTCCATCTATCGATCCGTCTCCATTGATATCTGCATCAGGATTCCAATCCGGGTCATTTAGATTGGAGCTGTAGGCTTCAGCGATGATCGAGAGGTCCTTTCCGTCTACCGTCCCATCACGGTTAACATCGCCCCAAAGGTAACGGCTTCCCCTAATGACAACATCAAAACTGAAGTCAACTATTCCGTGTATTGCAGGAGACACGGATAGTGTTAGGGAGACAGCCTGAACCGAGCCAGGGCTCTCTTTGGTTCCATTGTAATTCGATTTTAGAACCATATAACTAGCTGCATTGATTGGATCCCATCGCTCTGTTGCTATCAAGTAAAACATTGACTCATTACTTTCATTCTTAATATATACGAGCATGGTTTTTCTTGACCCAGGGGTGAGGTTACCCCAGTTGATGGACCGGCAACTGTTGGTGGCAGCTTGATTCCAATACACTCCTATGCCATCTGCGGCTGTGACAGCTGAGGCGTTTGGGATTGAAGGGTTTATGTTGGGCAGCCATATGAAGAGAACTGGAACAATCGCTGCTAACGTGAGCACAAATAGTAGCAGTGTACTTCCTTTGGGCACTCTTTTTCTCTCTTACCTATCTATGCTACTGTCAAGGCGATTTAAACCTACTGTAAAAAGGGCAGAAAGCACGGTCCTTCTCATCTTAAACTATGCTAAGCAAGCTTCGAAGACAACTCTTATCTGTATCAGCGTCAGTGAAGCTTTACAGCCAAGTGTGGAAGCATCAAAGTGAGTACAACAACTACCAAGCGAACTTCACTCGAAAGGTTCAGGCTCAAGAAGGCATTGGAAACCCTAGCCAAGAAGGAGGGACGCGGAACTGAGCTGGTGTCACTGTATGTTCCCCCGGGGCGCCAAATAGGCGAAGTCATGGCTATGCTGCGACAGGAATACGGAACAGCGTCAAACATCAAATCCGACACAACACGAAAAAACGTTCAAGATGCCATCACAAAGGTGCAACAACGCCTAAAACTCTTCAAGGAAGTGCCGAAAAACGGCTTAGTAATATTCGCTGGAGCCATACCGCAGAATGGACCCGGAAGCGAACGCTTGGAAACCTATGTTATTACACCGCCTGAACCCGTACACGTCTACTTGTATCGCTGCGACCCGAAGTTTCACACCGAATACCTGCAAGAACAGTTGCGTGAGAAAGAAACATACGGAATAATGGTCATAGATGCAAACGCTACGACCATGGCAACACTGGAAGGCAACCGCCTGCAAATAGTCCGTGAGGAAACATCAGGCGTGCCCGGCAAGCATCGAGCCGGTGGACAGTCAGCACGGCGATTTGAACGCTTAAGAGAAGCCAGTCTTCTCAGTTACTACAAACGTGTAGGCGATCACGCCAACGAGATCTTTCTGTCGATACCTACGCTAAAAGGATTGATAATCGGTGGACCTGGACCAACCAAATACGACTTTGAAAAGGGCGACTTCCTCAACTACATGTTAAAGGAAAAAATCCTCGACACGGTTGACACCGCGTACACTGAAGAGCAGGGCGTAGAGGAAGTTGTAGAACGCGCACCTGAAATCCTCAAGCAGGTTCGCTATGTTGAAGAAAAGAAAATCGTGCAGGAATTTCTTTACCAAGTCGGACACGACACGGGCTTAGCCACATACGGCGAAGACGAGGTCAAAAGAGCCCTAGAAGCCGGCGCAGTTCAGACACTTCTGCTCTCCGATGGGCTGAACATAGTACGAGCCACTATTAAATGCAACGCATGTGGCTACGAAAGACAAGAGACAATGAAGGAAACAGCTCTTCTCCAGTTTGAACAAAGCCTAATTGGACAGCCTTGCCCCAAGTGTACGGCTCCTTCGCTGGCTGTGGCTGAGACAAGAGACATCATCGAAGACTTCGCGGACTTAGCCGAACAGGTTGGCGCCAATGTGGAAATCATATCGACAGAAACTGAAGAAGGGCAAATGCTCAAGAACTCGTTCGGCGGAAATGCCGCCATTCTCAGGTTTAAGCTTACTGGTTAGAAGTTGTTGTAGGTTGTTGGCTTCTATTATTCGATCTGGTTTGGATCTATTAGTCTGGGGTGAGAAAAAATTTTTTGTGTGAGGCTTAGCCTGTTCTGTTTGTTTTTTGGGTTTTGTTTGGTTGGTGGTTGTTGTTTTGGGTTGGTTTTGAGTCTGGTTTGGTGCACTTTCAATGTTGTCAAAAGTGACATTTAATATTGCTTAGCCTGTTGGTCATGGTTAGCTGTGTCCATTATGGTGTGCGGGGATTAATTTTCAGAAGAAGATGGTCAACAGCGCCTTATGCCTTCTTCTACCTCTGAATGCGCACACTCGAATCGACCTATGTCATCAACCGATTTTTTACAGCTTAGTTAAGCAACCCAAGACTTTACAGAACCTCAATCCACAATGTTTAAATCTCTTTTTTATGGAATGTTTTTCTGGTAATGAAGGTGTTTGAGATGAACGCCTGCCAAGTCGAATAGGTCTGCCACAAATTCTTTTAGGCGCATTATTCTACACCATTGAAGCCATCTCTCTGTTGACCATCAATTCCTTTACAAGGATGGAAAGAACATGACAGAACAATCTAGAAGCAAACAATCATTCAAACCCAAGATAAAAGCGTCTAGATGGGACATTGAGTGGGAAGAGGAACAGACTCAACTCTGGGAAAAAGAGAACACGTATCAATTCAATAAGAAGTCGAAGAAACCCGTATTCTCAATCGATACGCCTCCACCCTATGCGTCGGGACCTTGGCACGTTGCGGGAGCAGCACACTACGCACAGATAGACATGGTAGCCCGCTACTTCCGCATGAAAAGTCATGAGGTTTTGTTTCCCTTAGGCATCGACAGAAACGGTTTACCGGTTGAGGTACAAGTCGAAAAGGAGTTGAACATTCACGCCCATGAAACTCCAAGAGAGGAATTCATCAAAATCTGCTCCGATTACCTTGACAAGGTTGAAGCAGAGCTTATTCAGATCGCTCGCCGAATGGGAATGAGCTGCGACCTAACCAACCACTACCGAACAGACAGTCCAGAATACCGCATGACAACGCAAGCATCTTTCATAGAGATGTGGAAGAAGGGCTTGGTCTACGAGGACAAGCGCCCAACAAACTGGTGTCCTGTGTGCGGAACCTCTATAGCCGACGCAGAAATCGACTACGCTGAAACCGAGACCAGCTTAAACTACATAAAATTCAAGGTCGAAGAAACAGGTGAAACAGTAGCAATTGCCACGACGCGACCTGAGCTTCTCTGCACATGCGCCGCTCTCTTCTTTAACCCAGAGGACTCAAGATATCGCCATCTAAAAGGAAAAACCGCCATCTTGCCCCTTTTCGAGCAAAAGGTGCCAATTCTAGCACATGGTTCAGCAAAGCCTGAATACGGTACAGGCTTGATGATGGCATGCTCCTACGGTGACTACTCCGACCTGCGACTCTTCAGAGAACTCGACCTCAAGGGGATAGTAGCCATCGACCAAAACGGCAAGATGAATGAGGTGGCGGGTCCATACAAGGGGTTAACCGTAGGGGAAGCCAGGCAAAAGGTTATCCAAGACCTCCAAAACCGTGGTCTAATAACCAGGCAGGAAAAAATCATCCATCGCACGCCCATATGCTGGAGGTCTGAAGATCCTGTTGAATTCATAGAGATGCCTGAATACTATCTGAAACAGCTCCAATTTCTAGACGACATAAGACTAATCACAGAAAAGATGCGTTTCTATCCAAAAGAATCCAAGCAGATCCTAGATAATTGGATTAACTCAATAACCATTGACTGGCCTATTTCCAGACGACGCTTCTACGGAACAGAAATCCCCATCTGGTACTGCAAGAAATGTGGCAAGGCGCATTTGCCTCAACCTGGGAGGTATTATCAGCCTTGGAGAGAAAAGGCTCCGTTTGAGCGCTGTGAGTGCGGGTCTAACGAGTTTGTGGGGGAGCAGCGCACCTTTGACACATGGTTTGATTCGAGTATATCTGGACTCTACGTAATCGGCTACCTTAGGGACGAAGAACTCTTCCACAAGTTGTTTCCAGCATCGTTGAGAATTCAGGGTATAGACATTGTGCGAAACTGGCTTTACTACTCAATCCTGCGAACGTACCTGCTATTCGGAAAACCCGCTTTTCGTAATATCAGGTTGTCTGGCATGGGCTTAGACGAAAAAGGCGAAGCCATGCACAAGTCCAAAGGCAATGTTGTCTACCCAGACACCATGTTCCAGAAGTATGGCGCCGACGCCTTTAGGTCCTGGAGCGCCTCCGAAGCCAAACTTGGTTCAAACTACAGGTTCTCAGAGGAACGAGTGAAAGCCGCAGCCCTGTTTTTAACTAAGCTCTGGAACATAGCGAGATTCATATCTTCATTTCCCCTCGTGAAGGAAAATTTTGAACTGGCTGGACTCGACAAAATGATACTTGGTCAACTCAACGATCTAATAGGAGAATGTAAGCGGGGCTATGATGAACTAGACGTGTATGTTCCAGCCAACACGGTTAGAAATTTTGCTTGGAACGTTTTCGCCGACCATTACGTTGAGGCTGTCAAGTCAAGAGCCTACAACCAACATGGAGAATTCGATGAGAAACTGCAGCGAGGAGCATGGTACACGCTTCACACATGTTTGAGCACAGTTTTGAAACTCTTGGCTCCAATCTGTCCCTTCATAACCGAGGCTTTGTGGCGAGAACTCTACTTAAACGAGAGCATACACCTTCAACCGTTCCCACAAGAAAAGAAGGAATGGGAAAGCAACCTGAAGGCGCTGGGAACGCAGTTCATGGATTTCAACACTGCGGTTTGGAAGTACAAGAAGGAAAGGAACATCGCGCTAAGCCAAGAGATAGCGGCAACCGTTTACGGACCAATGGAGCTGGATGCTTTTAAAGACGACCTAAAAGCCATGCATAAAATCAAAGAGTTGCAGTTTGCCAAGGCGCCTGAAAAAATGAAAACAATGGCACGTGAGTTGGGCAGCGACACATTCGCAGTTGAAGACAACACGTAGTGGAAGCAGAGAGCGGTTAAGGCTCAGTGAATGCGTCTAAGCCCTTTTGTTTACGTGGCGCTTGAACCAAGATCTTATCGCCTACGAGTATGTGCATGCCGTCTATGGCGGCGACTGTTGAAATTCCCGTTTTCTGCTGTATCAGCTTGGCTTCGTTGGCTGGTCCTTTGAATATCATCTGCATTCCGAAGTGGGTCAGAACAGCCATTTCAGGCTTAGCTTCCCCAACGGTTTTGATGGCATCATCTGTTGTCATGTGTCCTTTCCATGGGCTGCCAGCTGGACGCATAACACAGAGGAGGAGAAGGCGCACGCCTTGGTAGGGTTTGCCTATGCCCTCAAAGTATTCGCTGTCCGAAGTGTAGGCGATGTCGCCGAAGTTTGGTGTTTCAAACCTGAAGCCAACAGCGTCGGGGTCGGTGTGTCTTGCTTCTGCCGCAGAGACGCGCATGTCATCAACATTGAAGGATGTCCCAGGCTTAGCGTCCACCACTTGCTCTGGCATCTGTTGATGATACTTTGAAATCGAGGGTTCACATTGTTTGTCACCGTAGAGGACGCTGTGCGCAGCCGCTAATACGCCTCTCTTCCTCGTCATGCCGCGGGTCATGGCTTCTATGAAGACTTCGGCGTCGTTGTAGTGGTCTGGGTGACAGTGCGAAATCAGTATGCCGTTGATTTTCTGCGGGTTCAGTCCAGCCTCAAGTGAATAAACTAGGGCGCCTGGACCTGGGTCTAGATGAATGTTAGTTTTACCATGTAGGATGCGGATTCCGCCTGTTCTACGTTTCTGCGTTATGGTGGCGAATCTTCCTCCTCCCGTGCCTAGTAAAACTAGTTGAAGAGCTGGTGAAGGCTTTGACATGATTCTCTCTGCCTTTGAACATATAACTGCCAGCCTAACTAATTTGCTTTCTGAAATGATTATCACTGCTCAATAAAGGGCAGGCTGAAATGCACAGTTTTATTTTGCTGTATGAACCTAACATCTAGCGTTTAGAGCTGGTAAGCAATATGAGACTGGTTATTCGCATTGGAGGCTCGGTTGTGGCTTCTCCTTTGAATCCAGCGTTGATGAACCGTTATGCAGAATTGCTCCAAGATTTGAAGCGTCAAGGTCACGTTGTTGCGGCTGTGGTCGGGGGAGGCTCGGTTTCACGAGAACTGATACGAACAGCCAAGGCTATGGGTTTGAGCGAGCCGTATCGAGATGAGGTGGCGATTTCAATTTCACGGGTAATGGCGCAACTTCTCGCCTTGCGGTTGGGCAGAGTTGGCTCCTTAACCGTTCCAACCACAATTGAAGACGCAGCTGGTTTGCTTGAGAAGGGCAAAATCGTGGTTATGGGTGGGTTAAAGCCTGGAATGACGACAGACGCGGTTGCCGCCCTCTTGGCTGACCGTGTGAACGCAGATTTGTTGGTGAAGGCGACTGACCAGGAAGGAATCTACAATCGTGACCCTAGAAAGTTTCCCGACGCGCGTAAATTGGACTCGCTTAGCTTTGATGATTTGTCGAAGCTGTTTGAGGCTGATAAGCATAGGGCTGGTATTCATCAGATCGTTGACCCTGAAGCCGTGCGTATACTGCAGAGGAGGAGGATTAAGACTTTGATTGTGAACGGGTTCAAGCCTGAGAATGTCTTGTTGGCGGTTCGGGGAGAAAGGGTTGGAACGGTGATTAGTTGAGGGTGTTGGGATAGGCTTAGTGTGAGTGCTGGAAATTTTTTTTCTGTGTGTGGGTAGGTGGTTCTGTTTGTTTTTTGGGTTTTGTTTGGTTGGTGGTTGTTGTTTCTGGTTCTGTTTGAGTCGGGTTTGGCGCACTTTCAATGTTGTTAAACGTGACCTTCAATGTTGCCAAAAGTGACGTTTACCATATGCTAGAACAGGATGGTCCTGGGATGGCATTATCATGCTGCTTTGTGGGGCTGCGAGTCTAATTTCAGAAGAAGAAGGGGACAAGTCCCTTTAGCCTTCTTCTACTTTGTGTGTGGTGGAGAATCACGCATAACACGTAGGGTTGTGATGTTGGATATTGAAAAGAATTAATGGAAATCGCATGAGAAGACTTGAAACAGAAAGCGGCGGTAGCCAAGTCAAGTCAAAGCCTAAAGGCGACAGCAGGCGAAGGGGTGTGCTTCTGTTCAGGTGCTATTAACTTGCCTGTAGAATTACTAATAATAACTTCTTTTGTTGTGGGTGGAGCGTGTGAACAGAAGTAGTTGAACACACAATCGCAGACTGTTTGTGGCGCTTTGCTTTTTTTGTGGGTGTTAACGCCAACTTATGTATTGGTGTCATCATCAAGTTTTGTATGGCTATTTTGGTCCTCACTTGTGAGTTAACCTGCAAAAAAGCTTTGGATGAGTTTGATATCCTTTGCTTATTTTGGCAAGAAAATGGTTCTGCAAGATCGCAGGTTAGCAGTGGTAGCCAAGTCGATGTTAAATCATCAGAAGTTCTGTTGGTTTTAGCTGTTTTGTAACTGGGTCAACTTGATAACCTAGTGCCTCTAGGGCTGTGGCTCCTAGGACTGGTGTGTCTTTTTCTTCGGCGAATATTACGGTGATTCCAGCGTATGCCTTGGCGTAGTTGATTAAGGTGGCTCCTATTTCTCTCTCCACGATTTGTCCTCCGAACACTCGTAACGTGCGCTTGCCAACAGGTTTGATTTGGAGTTCTTCGAGTATCTTGCGAGGGACGGCGGTCAAGATGGCTCCAGTGTCAACCAGAAGCTCCACTTCACGTTTCCTTCCCATGTGGGCTGGGTTGGACAGATTGACCTTGGCGTATGTGAAGCCCAATGACACCAACTCGTCTCATAGTATTCGTACAATCTATGTAGAGTCTTGTTACCGAAATAAGCATTGTCATTTGGAAAGAGATAAATCAAACGAAGAGAAGTTAAGGAAAATGGTTCTGCCAAAACCTAAGGGTGCAGGGGTGGCAGAGCATGGTCAAACCCGCATAGCGCAACAGGGGCTAAATGCGCGGGACTCAAGATCCCGTCCCGTAGGGGTTCGTGAGTTCAAATCTCACCCCCTGCACCATACATTTTGATCAAAAGGAACCGTCATTTTGACCTGTTTTTGCTTTCTCTTATTTTTTGGATATATTCAAAGACATCAAACGCATCAATATCTTCTTCATACTTCCTATGACGCGAGGATCCGGACCACACTTTATAGAATCTTTTCCTGAAATCTTCCTTTTCTTCTCTGAACCATGTAGATGCGCCAAAATTAAGCAGCCAATTCAATGCCTCAGCGTAACTCATATTTTCCTTAGTTTCATTTATGAAATCCGTCCTGAACTTCTGTATTTTTTCATTGTTCTTGTCGGTTATCAAGACTGTTATCCTCTTCATCTCAATATTCTTCATTTATTCACCAATTCACCAAATGTTATTTGGTGTATATAATTCTTCCACTCTCATGTTCCAGATAAAACTCATATATTCTTTCATGTCATCTAAATGACGAGGATTAGGTTGCAATGACTGGCAAGGTTTTTGCAGTCACTACGTACCACGAATCCGGTGAAGAGTCAGCAGAAGCGGCAGAAGAATGGAGAAGGCTCGGGATATGCGCTATCGGTTGGTCGTATGTACAAAACCTTTGCAGGTGCAAAAGCAAAGAAGAGGTTACCGAACGATTGAGAAAGAGCGGTGGAAAGTACGGTGCCGAGGATATTTGGAAATTTGTAGGGAAAATGAGTGACGGCGACTTAGTGTTAGCCTATTCTCGCAATAATACTATTGCTTACGTTGGCGAAGTGAAGGGACCTTGTAAGCTCGATCGCAGCAATGTCATTGGAAATCCAGATGGAAAATTTGGTTATGCTTACCAAAGAAAAGTGGACTGGTGGAATGATCCCCATCATTTTGACAGATATGACCTGCCTGAGTATTTTGCGGCTCAATTTGGGAAGAAGGGCATCACGGTCGCAGAAATCGACTTAGGTTCAAAGGGCTTTGAAGGGTTCATCAGAGTCGTTAAAGCATGTGCAAGTTCCAGTTCAAAATTCCCAGGTATAAATGAGGATGCGATTAAAGCTGGGTTTATGAAGCATTTGTATCACTCTTTAGACAGATTGGAGAAAGGGTTAATCGTAAAAAAAGCTGAGGTTGCCATAGGTAAGGAAAAGAGACCGCGACCAGACTTCATAGCCGAAGATAAGGAAGGAAGAACAGTTCTTATCGAATGTAAGGGAACCGCTGGAGAGAGCGCTGTCGACCAGATTGAGGGTTATAGAAAAGAGTACGGTAAAGATCCCAGATTAATGATCGTCGCATTTAGAATCAACGAAGCCTGCAGATTAGCAGCAAGAAAAGCTGGAAACATAGAATTAATCGAGTGTGACCTTGAATTTCATAAAATCTAACAAATGATCAAGGCGAAATGCGTTCGGCGTTAATAGAAATCATGAATGTAGGACTCAGGATCCTTTCCTGTAGGGGTTCGCAGGTTCAAATCCTGCCCGCTGCACTATTCTTCCTTTATGAAAATTGTTTCTTCTAATCCTTGGAAATGTTCGTCTCCGGTGATGACTTTTCCTTTGGCGATTCTTGCTGTGCACAGAATTATGGAATCGGCTAGCCCCCAGCCTTTCACTTTCTTTTTCATGCCCAAGTCGATTTCACCTGCCTCAGCCGCAATTTCGAAATCTAAATCAACTATTTGACTCGTAGCCCTTATGAACTCTAGACGCTTCAGTCTCCCTGCTCGAGTCTCATTTCCAAGCTCGATTTCTCTCAAAAGCTTCCTGCTAATCTCCGAAACAACAATCGTTGGAGTCGCTGAACCCTCACTTTCTATGTATCTTCTAGCAACCTCTCCAGATTTGGAAGCTCTAAAATACTCTATCCAAGCATAGGCATCAATGACATACCTATAACTCATGAAACTCGGCCTCGTCCTCCTTCGAAAAAGGCTTCAATTTAGGATTTGCCCCAAACATCGAACGGGGAATCTTCTTCCTCTCAGAAATCAGTGTCCTGATAACCTCATCGTGACTTCTCGCTCTCATCTCTTCTTTCAGCTTGTTAAGCATCTGAAGAGTCTTTTCAGCAATTTGGACTGTTGTCGGCACAATCACCACCATTTGCTATAGTTATAGTTATGGAATATAAGACTTCCTCAACTCTAAGCCATAAGGGGTTTACATGTTCGAATCCTGCTCGCCGCACCCAAATTTGTTAGCTTGTGGTTATTGTGACTTTGACTGGGAGCTCAATTTTCTCTGTTTTCTTCTTCAACCTAAACCTTCTCATGAAATTTAGTATCACAACACCAACTATTTCCCCAGTCTCTGGGTCTACCCTAATTGCCACATCATTTTTTAATTCTTTAGCCACTGCCTTTCTGGGTTTGCCGAAAGTGATGTCTAACATATCACCTTCTTCGTCGAAAAAGATGCTCATCTTTCCCCGCAAATCTCCGCACATCTCTAACAATTCTATATCATATTGATACTCCACAAGGTTAAAGAATGTTCTCACAGTCTATTGATACGTGGTGGAACTGTGGCGAAAGTCAAAGACCACCTCAAGAGCGCCGAAGAATTCTATGCGCTTGGCACTAAAGAGTATGAAGAAGGACATCGAAAAGGCGATTTAACACGCATGAGAGAGGGCTGCGAGAAAATATTCCATGCTTATGTTGAAGCCACAGCTGCCCTAGTGCAGAAACGCGGTTTTCCAGAGCCTGATTCGCATGGAGAACGCTGGGAAATCCTGGACAAACTAGGACGGAGAAAATTGGTGGAAATCGGCGACTCTGCCTTCCTTTATCTGCATCAGTACGGCTATTACGGAGGAAAGATGCGTCCCGAAGTTGAAAAAACCATGAAGGACGTGAAAGAAGCCATAGACTACGTGCGCAAAGAGGTAGCACATGAATCTTAACAACCGAAACTAGAAAGCTTTTCAACAAGATTTCGTCAGTTCGAATCCTGCCCACAGCACCAGTCAGTCTAACATGCGGCCTCACTATTTCTCTGTTTGTTTATTTGAAATCAGTATTTTCAATTCATAAATTCTATAAGAATTCTAAGAGCACAGTGAGGTCCAAAAAGGAGGTGGAACCACTTGCCCTTTTACTGGACCCTTTTGCGAATTGATAGAACAAAGACAACTAATGCGTTGAAGGGCTTGAAAGCTCTGCCAAAGAAAACAGGCAACCCAGGCATAAAGGTTTACTACGTTGGAAACCTTTTCGGAGAATGGGACAACTGCGTCTGGTACGAAGCCTACAACCACGAGCATGCCATGGAGTATGTGCAGAACAAGCTGGCCACCATTCCAGGTGTGATGCAAACATACACGTTGCCCACAACGCCCATACAAGAATACTACAAAGAATGGAAGTAAACGACGTAAAACGTCAGCAACTTCCTTCACCTTTTTTGGCTTCTACTCGGGGCTCAAAATTCCCTTCTCGTAGGAGTTTGTGAGTTCAAATCCTACTCGCCGCACCCATCTTTTCGTGATTTCTTGCTGAAGTGGTTAACTCGAGACGATGGCTTTTACGTTCTTTTTAACCTCGTCCAGACTCCTCATTCCTATGACCACTGCGTCTACAAAGTCTAGCTGAGCAATCGACTTTATGGATGACTGATAATCTCTGACGAGAGGTGGAGCCGGTCCTCTGACGCGTCCTCCGAGGACTTTCATCGCAACAGCTCCCTTTCCATTGCTATGGGCTAACTTAATCGCATTGAACATTTCCGTGATTGTGCCGTCTTCGAGCGGAATGTTCTCTGGGTATTTGTTAACTAGGGCTTGACTTGCCTTGCAGCAGATTGTCATTAGCACATCGACTTCATCAAATTGGGCGACTTCTCTCACAACCTTAACGCTGTGGGTGGAGAGACCGATTGCTTTGACAGTTCCGGTCGTTTTTATGTCATCTAATTCTTTGAGTACTCCGCGGCAACCTTTAACCCAGTCAGCTTGGACATAGTGCAACAAGAAAATATCGACGTAGTCGGTGTCAAGCTCTTTGAGAGAACTCTCAAGGCTCGTTATGGCTTCTCTACCATTTTTTGCCCCCGTCTTGGTGGAAACAACAACCTCTTTTCTCGGTACAAGCTTCAGGGCTGAAGCAACATGTGGATGCGTGCCATAATCATCCGAAGTGTCCCAGAAGTTTACTCCTAACTTGTATGATTCCATCAGAATTCGACCGCCTTCATCAGGGCTTAGGTTAAGCGGGTTCCCAAAATCAACTGTTCCAAAACCCAACTTCGACACTTTTAAACGAGTACCGCCAAGATTCACCAAAGGAACTCTAAGCACGCTTCTCACCGTTCAATACTTTTACTAATCGATAACCCCCTTTAACCATTGCCTTAAATTCTGCTCGCCCCAAAGTAATGACTTCATTTTTCCGATTTTGTTTATCTAGTTGATTCTGGATTTCCTAAATTCGTATTTTGATTTCATAACCTATTTTTAATCGCACAGACGACTCTACGGTGTGGAGACGCTTATGCAGGAAGCCTCACAAAGTGAACTTAATCTTAATCTTCCCAAAGAGTATCTGCAGAGGCTCAAGGAATATCGAAAACGCCAGGTTGAAACCCCTTCCAAGCCAAGGCGAGTTCACAAACCACCAACAGATCCGACGACTTTCTCTGACAACTGCAAGCAGGCGATTTCGTTAGCGAACAAGGTTTACTGCTGCGTGTTGAAAGAACTCGTAGAAGGGCCTCTATGCAAGGACTGCCCATGCTATGAACGAGAGCCGATTGAATACAGCCTCTTTAGGAGAGAGTGAAAAAGTAGATGAAGTGTCCAAACAACGAATGCAAGCGTTCTATAGAGATTGTTGAAAACATCGACGCTAACTTTGACTACTGCAAAGAATGCGGAACCATCGTTTATCGACACAGAAACAAGTAATGATCAACCCGCCTTCCACATTCCGGAAGCAAAAGAAAACCCTAAGCATCTCCAACCTGCCTATGTTCTCGGGGAACAATTTATCAGCCTTGAGAGCGCCCTAGTTAAAGTAAGAGAAACTGCACAATTGAATTTTGGAGGTTCATTGCATTGGAAGCTATGATGAAGCATTTTGTCAGGAACATGAGCAGAGAACAGAAGCAAAAGATGATGCAAGAATTCATGAATAGCATGAGCGAAG
>Ga0315314_1001538_pt1 | contig 20730 bp, 18 predicted proteins | sample TDP9_MG_FD_203631 | JGI IMG/M metagenome (GOLD analysis project Ga0315314, IMG submission 203631) | Freshwater sediment microbial communities from Lake Towuti, South Sulawesi, Indonesia - TDP9 | ecosystem: Environmental > Aquatic > Freshwater > Lake > Sediment | place: Indonesia: South Sulawesi... | reverse complement strand
CGCGCCCCCTCAGAAAATCGATCGCAAACCTCTGGATCGCCAAGTCAAGAAGCACCAATCCCTCTTTGAGATAATAGAATCCGCTTCCTGCAACCTTATTGGCTCTCTCCTCATCAATCAACCCTAAGTCCAAGGCAATCTCAAAGTGATTCTTAGGAGAGAAATCAAGCCGTTGTGGAGATAGCCTCCAATCCACTTGTGGGGGCTCCCACCTCCTTATCTCTACGCTCTCGCTCTCGTCTATTCCGTCCGGGACAGACTCATGCAGGATGTTGGGAATACGCATAAGCACGCTTACTGATCTTTCCCTGTAATCATTGACTTCGACCTCTAGCCTCGTTATATCTGCCTCAATCTTCCCAGCTTCTTTCAAGGCCTCCGATGGATCCCGATTTTCCTTCTTTATCAGGGCGATTTCGCGGCTTATCTCATTCCTCCTTCTCCTCGACTCATTTATCTGCGTCTGTACACGCCTCCACCGTTCATCGTACTCGATGAACTCGTCTAGGAGCCTCAGAAAGTGAGGGTTATTTCTCCTCTCCAAGTTCACCTTCACTAGATCCGGGTATGTCCTGATCAGTTTTGGATCAATCATTAGGGCATCCTCATGATAGATCAATAAGTAGAAATCGCAAGGCTATTTAAATGATGCAATCAAAGAGATTCCGAACACAAGTGGCAAAGGCGGTCGATGGCTTGACGCTACTAAGAATCGAGTTTGAATGACGAAATTCTTTTTTCCATGAAGGTCGCGCACCCCAAGACTTTTTCCTTTGCTGAGAGTGCATACTCAAACTCGTGGATTCTATGCTTGAAATCATCTTATATAACCACTAAACCTCGACGAGTATGTCGATGGGAGCGACATGCACACAACGCTGTTCACGGATGAGCTCATAGCCTATACGAAACTCGTTGAGTTTCTTCGAGGTCCTCATTCTTACGTCGAAATTCGGACATGTGATATCTTTCCCTCTTATTTTTGGGTTGCATACGCATTCTGATACCCAATATCATGTTAAGCCTAGAAAAAGCCGCATAGGTTCTAGTAGATCATCCCAAAATAAGCTTTTATACTCGTGTGTTGATTCTTACTTCGCGATGGTGCCAAACAGTGTCAACTTCAACTACTCGACGTGTGAAAGATAAGTGGCGAAGTAAGAAATGGTACACCGTAGTCTCCCCGGGGTACTTCGGAAGTGTCGAGTTAGGTTCGGTGCCTTCGGACGATCCTCAAAAGATTATTGGCAGATCGATTGAGTCGACGCTCTCCGATGTGACAGAGGATTTTGCCCATCAATACTTGAAGATGCGCTTTCAAATTATTGGTGTCGATGGACGCAGAGCGTTGACGATGTTCACAGGTCATGAATATTCAAGGGACTACCTAAGGAGTCTGGTAAGGAGAAGAGCCACGCGAGTCGACGGAATCTTCAACGTGACGACCAAGGATGACTATCGGCTGCGGGTCTCTGCATGCGCCTTTACCCTGAGTAGGATAAAGACATCCCAAGAGAAGTCAATCCGAAACGTGATGAAGAGGGTCGTTGAAGAGAAGGCGGCTGGCCTGACCTTCGATCAGTTTGTTCAAGAAACCGTGTTAGGGAAGATAGCCTCAGATATTTACAATGAAGCGAAGAAGATAACGGCCCTTCGCCACGTCGGTGTGAGGAAGTCGAAGGTTATCTCCTACCGCTCGGAAGCGACTAAAGGAGTTGCCAAACCTCTAGAACGGACAGAGCCCTCTGGGCCTAAAGCACAAACCCCTAAAGAAGAAATTTCGTCTGAGACCGAGGAAAAGGGGGAAGCTTGAGGAGCAACCACACTTTTTTGCTTAGGAAAAAGATAGCCCGTGAAGCCGCTCTCCTACTATATGATTCTCAGGAAAAGGAGTTTAGGCAAGCCAAGCTCAAGGCGGCGAAGGCTATCGGTGCTCGTGTTCTTCCGAGCAACTTGGAGGTTGCTTTAGAACTTGACCGTCTAGCTGATGAATATGAGGGGGTTCATCAAAGAGGGCTCCGCCTTACGCGGATGAGAACGGAAGCCTTAGAGATCATGAGCAGTCTGCGGGATTTCAACCCGAAGGTGATCGGAAGCGTATGGCGTGGAACCGCTCATAGAAACAGTGACATAGACATCGTTGTCTTCTCACAAAACTTCAGACTTGTGCTTGATCACCTCAACAAAAGCGGTTTCAAAATCACTAGGACAGAACGTGTTTCGACGACAATCAAAGGGGAAGCGGAAGAGCCTTTTCATATTTACCTCAATCTACCGTCTGGTGATGAGGCAGAGGTGACTGTTCGTAAGCCGGAGACGCTGGTACAAGAAGAGATATGTCAAATATACGGCGATATAAAGAAGGGTTTGAGCCTTGATCAACTTGGAAACGTTCTAAGGGAGGAGGCAACACGACGTTTTCTGCCAAGCCAAATCAAGGCTTAGGAGTAGAAATCTTAGAGCATACGCTTGGTCGCCACCTGGGTAGGGACTATTCCAAACCCGGATTTGCCAAGAAGAACTGGAATAGCATAGACATAAGGATCGGTTCATGCTATCCTCAGTCTGTATCAGACCATGATGATGGGCTCAGCTGTTCAGTTGCTTTGAGCCTTATGTAGTTGTAATGTGTCAGGAAACGTTTTGCCAAGGATTTTCCATACCAACCTCGAAGAACCTTTGAGAATCTAAAACTAGGACAGCCTCTCAGGTAATCTAATGGTGTAGCCTTCACACTGGAGTATAGGGGGCTTCTTAGATCTGCGCGACCAAAAGATAGGTCAAGTCGTCGAGAGAGCCACGCACTGCGGAGAAGGTTTAAGTGGGGGGGCGTGTGGCAAGGAGTATCAACCGATGGACATACAAAAAGAAGTAGTTTCGGAGAACATATGCTTTCGGACGACATCAACGCTAGTTTAAATAAAAGTTTGCTCACAAAAGAAGTTGAGAATGCTAGAAAGAGCATAGGCGTATCTGAAGATGGAGATTGACAAAGAAAGGTTCAGGAGGATTCTCCCGCATTTGGCGAAAGAGCTGGATACTGAGGATAGCAAGATCCAAATGATGCTCCATGACCCGGATGACGAAACCAACAAAGCCCTACTTTCAAAAAAGTTTGAAGGTTATGATCCGGACGTTATCGATTTCATACGGCGATGTGACACTGAAGAACAGGCAACAGAGATCATAGACTACCTTGAGAAGAGGCGTGAGATCACCAGCGAACAGGCTGCACTGCTGAGAAGACAAATCAAGGAGAGAGGTGTTAGAGGCTTGGGTCCGAAGAAAGAAGACGACTACTACCTAAGGCAAGGCGGATACTAAACCTCGAAAGGATTCTGACCGGCTTTCGTGCCTTTGTAGTCATAATTGTTTGACTGAAGCATAAAGTGAATAGCTCGGGCTTTCTGACGAATAAGCTTAGAAATGTGAACCCCTTCTCTTGACTTAGCCCCGGTCGGAGGTCATGACTGGAAAAGAAGATTTCATGTGGTTTGAATCGCCTAAGTCAGCTTACTGACACGGTGCAATCGGAGTACGGGATCAAGGATGAGGAGGATAGCGAGCTCTAGAAATGAAGGAAGGTCTGAAGACTTTTCGTCAGAGGGAGGGAACAATCGATCTGAATTGAAGCTGTCTATCTGCTGATATCCTTTCTTGAACGGCAAAGGGTTAAGATACCTCACTAGGCGAATAGTTTTATAACCGAAGAAAAGATAAATAGAGAAAAGCTCAAGACGGTTGTCGCGATTTGAAGAGGAAGACCTCCTCACGCAGTGCACGACTTTTGCTTATATCTCTACTCTTGACTCTAGCCTCTTCTAATAGCGTGATTGCCAGTGTGAAAGCGTCACTTCCGAGCTCTCTAGAATTACGCATTGAACGCAAAGTTCAGATCGAACCCGGTGGGTCCGTCGTCATTACAGACTCTTTAACGCTTCTCGCCAACGAGACGAATGTTGAACTGTCCAACTTCTTAGTTGGGCTGCCACGCGAATACCAAGCCAACTTGTTCCACTATTTTGCATATGATGAGAGAGGCAACTTGGGCGTGAGAGTAGGAGAGGATTTAGACGGGTTTTTCGGGCTCAATGTGCAGTTCAGGGAACCTGTGAGTCTAGGCGTGATGCGATCTTATGGTTTTACGATCGTCTACGTTTTCTCGGATCTCGTTCTGCTGCAAGGAAGAGTGTTCAATGTAACCTTCCCCCTTTATCCTGTTTTGGGAGGAAGAGTGAATTTCTACAACGTCACGATCAGTCTGCCGTCCAATACTACCTACGTGAACAGCAACACCTATTTTGGCAATTTTACCTTGGCTACGCCTGGATACTCGTACCAGATTCTGAACCGAACTGAGAATAATGTTCCACCTTTTGCGAATCAAACCTCCTGGATAACCTTTAAGCATCTGGGTTTGTCGAGAGAATTCTTCCTAATCGAATTAACTCAAGAAGTGAAAGAAATAGCCTTAGAGCCGACGGGTTCACTCATTGTTTCCAACCTCTACCAAATCACGAACAAGGGAGAGAGCCTATCAGAGAGCTACAACTTTGGGCCATTCTACGTTCCCAGGAATGCTACTGAAATTGCGGCAAGTGATGCGTACGGTTCGATCGGAATAGCGGCAAAGGATGATGGGGGCGGGTATAAACGTGTGTGGGTTCACCTCGAAGCATCGGGAGATGAGAAGATCAAATTGACTATCCGCTACAAACTTCCATTCAATGTCTACGTCACACAAATTAGCCTCGAGGAGTACAATCTGAAACTGGATTTCCTTAACCTGACCCGGTGGCTAGCGAGAAGAGTGATCCTTCAGGTCTTTTTGCCTGAAGGTGTAAGGATTCAAGATGATGACGCTACTTTCACTAGCCCTCTTGTCTTTGCGAATGTGACGAGATTTCATGACTTAAACTTAGATCTAAGGTACCGATATAACTTCCTCTGGGCATCTTTCCGCCCTGTCTCGTGGGCCGGAGTTCTGTCCGCTATCTTTTGTGCAGTCCTATTCTTTAAGGGAAAGGTGAAGCCATCTCTGAAAGTAACTCCGATCCCATCAAAGACCTTGAGAAGATTTCTCGAAGGTTATGAAGAGAGAAGCAGAACAATCTCAGAACTGAAGTCTTTGGAGAGACAGGTCAAAAGCGGAAGGCTACCCAAACGACGGTATAGGTTAAGACGCAGTTCCCTAGATAATCGCCTTTCGAAACTTCAGAAGGAAATGGCTGAACTTCGATCTGAGATCGAGGCGGTTAGTGGCAGTTTGGCCGATATGATGGGACAACTCGAGGTTGCTGAAGCAGAACTTGAGGCCTTGGAGGAAGATATCCAGAGGCTGGAGGCGCGATTCCACCGCAAGGAACTCTCGGCCGAGGCCCGCCGTAAGCTTTTGGAAGAGTATGCCCGAAGGAGGGAAAGAGCCGAGAACACAATCTCGGGCGTAATTTTGAGACTCAAGGAGAACATGTGATAGGTTGAGGGTCGGCATCATTTTCAGTTTCAAGATATCTCTCTGATGCCTCAATTTTGTCATGCGGTATGGTACCCAGTTGGTAAGCCAGTTAGATGAGTCGTGACGATCTAAGAACGCACTGTATCTTGGTAGACAAGGAGGAGACGACGCGGATTAACAAACTGCCGGTTCTTCTCCTTTCCCCTACCTTTGAGTCAATGCGTCTATCACCCCATATTCGCTATAGCAGCATATTAGGACATCTGAACAGATGAATCTGTGCCCCTATGATGGCTCCATCGCCCGCAACCTTTAGGGCTCACAGTATTGTCCACTTGGACCACAGGTCACGTCTATCATTCAGATCGGCTTCCATAGCAGTCCAATATGACAAGCCCTAGAGTCGCAGCAAACATGCGCACATGTCACTCTGCAACCTCTGTTCGTGGTTACACCAACCTTAATTCTACTTAGCTCAGACTTATAGACGGCCGAGATTTGCTGCACACTTATTGAATGTATGAAGGTGGGACGGAGGCGAGTTTGGTTGTCCACCGGCCCGTCTTGGAAGATGCTATGCGAGTACGGCGGACTTTCGGAGTACGAAGCCAGGGTATATGTCTCTCTTATTGAAGCAGGAGCGATGAAAGCAAGCAAAATAAGTGCAATGTGTGGTGTACCTAGAACGAAGATCTATAGCGTGCTAGAAAAGTTGATTGATATGGATCTCGTTGTCAAAATTCCGGGAGATCCTAGGAAATTTGCACCTAAACCTCCTAGGGACGCGTTCGAAACATACCTTAGTTCCTATCAGTCTAAAGCAAGAAACCTTCTCTTGACCGTTTCTTCTTTGGAAAAAACCTTCGAAGAAACCACTATTGATATGCCTAAAAGAGCTGAGCTATGGGTTATGCAAAAGAGGGATGAGATTCTTGAAAAGATCCACGAATTACTTGCGAAAGCCAAGAGCATGATCACGATTGTGACAAATGAGGAGGGCTCAATTCTATTATACAAATACTTCAGTAGATTATTCGGCGAGTTGAAGGAACAGTCTGTGAAGATCCGTTTTCTAGTACCTTCAGGTTCGAGCAACAGGTTTGTTTTGAATGAATTAAGATATACCTGTACAGTACAGCATTTGGACATCTCACTGCCAATCATCTTCCTCGATGTGGATAGAAGCCGGTTCATTCTCGCCAGCTTGAAGATCAATGACTACTCGACATCTTCCGGAATGGATAGAGCGATTTTGTCTGATGACCAGGACCTACGTAATATGATGTTTTCCATCCTTTGCGATAGAAAGATAGAAACCTTGACCTCCCGAAGAACCGGGGCCTGATAGCTATTAGCTGGTCCACCGTCTCTTTGTAGCATTATGAAATCAGATTTGGGGAAAACACGAATTCCGAACCGGTGTACTGGTAGCATAAAAATCCTGACGGAAATTGGTAACAGATGAGAAACAAGATCCAGCAACCAAATCTCTTGATTTAAGGCTGCCATTCACACAAGAGAGCGGTGATACTGATCTTAGGCGAGACGAACCCAAACTGCAGCGGTTAATCGCGGAGGGTCAATCGATACAGAGCATTCGATGCTAGGTCGATTCGCCTCGAGAGCCGCCTTTTCCTCATGAAACGAATCGAATTCCGTCAGTACCTTCTTTTGCCGTATATTTTCTTAGAAAGGGTACGGAACACAGTCCACCAGTAGATGGTGCCGTATAGCTTGTGCGGGAATGGTTGAGTGGACTTCTTTTCTATAGGGACCAAAAAGATGAGTGGATGCTTCTTACGGTCTCTATTATCTTTTCAGCCGCTCTTTGGGCTTCTAGGTTGAGCGGGGGGCCGTCATCAGAAACCTCGTATTTGAGACCAGCCATCCGTGCCACCGCTGCAACAGCGGCTTTTCCTAGGAAAGCGAGTCTATAGCCTCCTTCTAGTATGGCTGCAACCCTGTCGTAGCACAATTCATGGGCCAAGCTCGTAATTGTGTCAAAGATCCGAGGGTAGATAGAAGCTGAGAGTGAAAGAGACGCAACGGTGTCTCCATAGTATCCGTCGAACCCTGCAGAAATGAGGATGAACTCCGGTTCGTACTGGCAGACGATTGGGATGGCAAGCTCCTTGATTGCCCTCCAATAGGCTGAATCGCCAGTCTGGAATGGTAAGGGAATGTTCACGGTGTATCCCAACCCGTCGCCCTTTCCAGTCTCGTCGGCGAATCCGGTCCCAGGAAAGTCTCTTGGATCCTGATGCAAGCTGATGTAAAGAACCTTACTGGTTTCGTAAAAGATTTCTTGGGTTCCATTACCATGATGTGCATCGATATCTAGAATCACAACACGCTTCAAGTCTAAGTTGGTTAATAGGTGTGCTGCTGCAAGTGCGACATTGTTGAAGATGCAGAAGCCCATGCCATAATAGGGACCAGCATGGTGGCCTGGCGGTCTCACAAGAGCGAATGCGTTTCTGCATTCTCCTTTCATGACCTTTTCCACGGCTTTGAGGGCGCCCCCGGCTGCGAGTCTGGCCACATCGAAACTCTTAGTGGAAACAACCGTATCGCCTAGATCTAAAGTTCCGCCTCCGGATGCGCAAACTCTCTCAACTAATCGCACATAGTCTTCCTCGTGAATAAGCTTGAGGTCCTCGATACTTGCAGGTTCAGGCTCTGTGAAGCAGCAAGATTTTTCGTTGAGAATGTTGCTCTTTTTCAGCTCTCCTTCTATCGCTCTCATACGCCGAGGGTTTTCAGGATGACTGGGCCCGGGGTCATGGTCCATGTAACGCGGAGAAATGAGTATGCACGTTTTGTCTAATCCGCGAGTCATTCCTCAATTCAATCCTGGGGAAAAGGACTTTAGGAATCTTCCACTTAGAGTAAGGTTCATCTTTCCTCTTCATAAAGTAGGTCGCGTGAAGAGGAGACTGAAGTTTCCATTTTTTTGTTGCAGTAGAATTCAGCAGTAGCCAAAAAATAGAAGCAAAGTCAGTCGGGCCTGACGCGGTACTAGAAGTGTTTCTCATTGCTTTCTAACTCTGATCGTGATCATGAGGAGAATGTTCAGCATTAGGGTAGCTGCAGCTGAGAAAAATGTCAGCTGAGAACCGATTGTATTGAATAGGAGCATGAAAACTGGTGGACCTATAAAACCACCTATGTCCATAAAAGTCCTGTAGAGTCCAATCGACGCTCCTCTTACTTCCGTTGACGCGATCTCAGATAGGAGGACGATCAGGGAGGTGAATGCCATACCTATCCCGAACCCGTCAATGAACCCGATCAATGTCAGGATCTCGAAAGGCCAAGGGATGGTGAACAGATACATGCAACTGCTTTGAACCAAAAGCCCTGTAATTATCATGGGCTTCCTACCAAATCGATCTGATAAGTATCCGCAGGTCACCGTGGAGACAATGTGCCCAGCAGTCCTGAAGGCCATGAGGATGCCTATCAGCTCAACGCTTATGCCGAGTTGATGATTGAGGTAGAGCGGGAAAACGGTGCTTATCACCCCTTGCATAATGAACATTCTCGAAAAAGAATTGAGACATATCACAGCCAAGCTCCAGTTCGTTAGGCTCGAAAAGATTCCCTTCACAGAGGATTCCACCCCTTTTCTTGTTCCGCCTCCCATTCTCCGTAGACCTCCCGAGGTGAAGGCGATAGCGAAAGAACACAGTATTAGAATGAACGCAAGCGAAAAGACCCTTCTATAACCGATCATTCCTGCGACGAAGCCTCCTATCGGCGCTCCGATGAAGCTGCCTATGAACTCTATACCTTGGAAAGTACCCAAGGCGCGTCCTCTGATGTCTGGATCGAAGAGGTCAAGGATAAGGGCTGTGTTACTCATGAAATAGAGCGCCGTCCCAAGACCCCATATGGCTCTTCCCACTATGAGAAGATGTGCGGATTCTGCTAGGGAACAGGTAAGGGCTCCTCCCACGGCAAGAGCCAACCCGGAAACTAGCAGCTTTCGTCTGCCAAATCGGTCGGAGAGGACGCCGGAGGGCAGCTCCGTGAATATCCTAGAGAAGAACCAGGCTGAGACGACGAATCCAACAAGAACTCCAGACGGATCCAGCTCGTTGCCGAAGAGTGGCAGGAATGCGGATGATAAGCTCATGCCCATAACCAATATGAAACCCGCTAGAAGAAGCTCAAAGTAGATTCTAGGGTAGGACCTGAACCCCACAGTCTTTTCATCAACCGCGCGATATGCGAATGCGTATACGCTTACTAGTCAAGCAATATAAGACTTCTTACCCTAAAACGGTGAATGGTTCAACCACCGAAAAAATGTGCTGGATCACGAATCGATTGTCAACCGTGCATTGGCAAGAAGAACGAGTACCTGAGGATTTTTCGTATCTCGTTTTCCACGTATCCTTCGAGGTTTCGAGCTATGTCTATGGCCGTCAAGACACCGTAGAGAATACCTTTCCTGACTACCGCAACCCTCCTAATCTTATGCTGTTCCATCATCTTCGCTGCTTCTATCAGATCTGCATCTGGGTCGATAGTAATCAAGGGCGTTGACATGATATCAGAAACCTTGACTCTCGTAGACTCCAATCCCTCTCCAGCGACCTTCCAAGTGACATCTCTCTCAGTCACTATGCCGATCGGCGTCCCCCGTCTCAGAATGATAGCACATCCCTCATTTTTTTCGCGCATATTTCTGGACGCGTCTGCAACGGACTCTCCTTCGTCAACAGTAACGATGTCTTTTCTCATTGCGTCAACTACCTTCAATGAGTCCACCCAAAACCTTCTTTTACTATTGATAGCGGTATTACCTAAAAAATGTTTGCATTGCACAAGAGTGCAGGAGAAAGTGTTCTCCAATCTTGACCATCCGATTTCGAGATCGCATCCCCATGACCCGTCAAGAAGCTTAACTAGCCGACGACAAAATCGTCGCTTACAGAGGGGCCTTTCTCAGACAGATGTTCAAAATGCAGCCAAACACAAGCTAGTTATCTTGTTCTAATAATGAGAGGCTGCCCTCACGTCAAAGAAAGACTTCATGACAAAATCTCTTGGACTCAAGTCTCTCTCCCTCGCCAGCTTCCTCAAAATCTTGTCAACTCCAGTCGTGTACTGAATCGCCCTCTTTCTCATGCTATAGACCTTCGCGGGTAGTCCCATCTTTCGAGCTGTCTCACGCAAAACTCTCTTTCTAAGTTCATCACTTGGCGATGAAATTTTTAGGTGGGCTGGCAGACTCAAGGAAAAACGGATTAAGTCGTAGTCGCCGAAGGGAAGACGAAGCTCAACACTGTTGAAGGAGCACACCTTGTTATCTCGCTCAAAGTTCGTCTCATATGATGAGGCTACATCGCGATATAGGGCGTCTTCCAGACTCCAGATGCCCGAGGATGCATACTCTCTCAAGTATCTGTGGTATCCTCCAAAGAGCTCGTCGCTTCCCTGCCCTGCCAAGAGAACATTGTTTCCAATTCTACTAGCGGTCTCGGCGATCAAATAGAAAGGTATAGCTACTGAGACCTTCAGGATGTCAGCCTCCTCGATCAACCACAGAACCTTCGATAAAACTTTCTCCACATCTTCAGTCGTCAAAGTCCTCACTTGTAACGGGAGCTCCAGATATCTAGATACGCTCTCTGCGTGATGCGTCTCAGGGTGATCTTCGAACCCGACGTATATGAGCTGAACCTTTACGTGGCATTTCGCCGCCAGAAACGCGAGAACGCTACTATCCAAGCCACCTGAAAAGGCCACGGAGATCTTCTCGACATCGGACACTCTCTCATTAAAGGACTGCACTAGGAGATGTTCGAGATGTCCCGTAGCATCCTGCATCGAAAAAGGTTTCACGACAGGCTTGACGATCCTCCTCACAGGCTGAAAAAACATTCCCCTCTCACCTACTATTGCGAGGTTGCCAGGAGGAAAAGACTTCACGTTCAGTATGCCGACAGCCCACAGACCCTTGCGTTCAGATGCGAAGGCACGTATTCTCTCATTCTCCCCATAGTATAGGGGCATCAATCCAATGGAATCTCGTCCTACCAATATTCTGTGATCAGAAAGAAGAGCAAAAGCATAGGAACCATCTCTGTTCCTTATGATGGTTTTGGCCTTTTCTGCGGGATCCTTCGAGTCGCCGTTCATGATCTCTTGGGCTTCATTCTGAGCCGGACGGGGAAAGAACCTACCTTCAAACACGAGCTTCGTATCCCGATCTTGAATGGGCTGCGGTACGTCGGTAGGCAGGATGCGAGATAGGTTGTGCCCAATGGACGCGTTTGACTCGACACCCGAGTTTTCTAATTGATGGACTGATTCCTCTATCTCGAGTAGGTTAGGGGTACCAATCCCTTGTCTATCCCTTCCTCTATGTTCGAGCGCGGCGAGCATCCTTACCGCTATCGGAACCACGTTTTTCCCGTCTTTGCTGAAGGCTGCAACCAGCGCGCCCAATTTCCCTACCCAGAAAACCCGACCGAAGAAACTCTTCGGCTCACGCTCCATTTTCTGGTCGAATCGGACGGATCAGCAGTTTGCTCGCTCTCAGTCCAGATAGATACCTCTGGACAAAGGCCGTTTGCGTTCAGGGCTGTTGGCATGAGCCTCAGGTCTCATCTCGTATCAGGTAGAAAGACCATAAGCAGTTTTCCTTCTTGAACCTTTCGCAATGGAGAATGGGAGCTCAAAAGTCTTTCTGAGAAGTGATACAGGTTCAGCGCCCGTCCTAGAAAGTTCTTGGTAGAAAATAGGAAAGAATATTAGTGAACAACTGTTTCTTTTTGTTAAGACATTAAGCATTGATGGGGAGAGAAAGGTTGCCTATCCTCCCAATTGATTCCGGGCGCTATGGAACGCCTGAGATGCTCGCGGTCTTTGAAGAAGAGAACAGGATCCAGAGGATGCTAGATGTAGAAGCAGCTCTAGCCTGGGCTCATGGCGAGATTGGAAACATACCCAAAGAGGACGCTCTGAGAATTGTTGAGATGGCTTCAACAAGATACGTCAGAATTGCCAGAATAAAAGAGATTGAAAAGCAGATCAAGCATGATGTGATGTCGCTAGTTAAGGCTTTGGCCGAGGTCTGCGGGTCTAGCGGGACATTCATTCATTTTGGGGCCACAAGCTCTGACATCTTGGACACGGCGACCGTTCTCCAGCTCAAAGATGCTGTGACCATAATTGAACGCAAACTGGACGAACTTGAACTCACACTTCTCAGAGCATCTGAAAGGTATAAAGATACAATGATGATGGGAAGGACTCACGGCCAACACGCATTGCCTACAACATTCGGGTTCAAGCTTTCGGTCTGGATGCGAGAGATGTCCAGACATATCCAAAGGCTAGAAGAATGTAAGAGGAGGCTGCTGGTCGGCAAAATGAGTGGAGCGGTTGGCACACAGGCTGGTTTAGGTCCAAACGCGATCAACCTTCAAAAGATGACGATGGAAAGACTGGGAATCGAAGCTGCTGATATATCTACTCAGATCATCGATAGAGACAGACATGCCGAACTCGTGTGTATGATGGCGATGATAGCATCGACTTTGGACAAGATCGCAACTGAGATAAGAGAGCTCCAAAGGACCGAGATTGGTGAGGTCTTAGAGCCGTTTGAGAGAGATAGACAGGTTGGGAGCTCAACGATGCCACATAAGCGTAACCCCGAACTGTCCGAGAGGATTTGCGGGCTCGCCAAGATTGCGCGTAGCCTCGTTTTTCCAGCTCTAGAGAATGTGCCGACATGGCATGAGAGAGACTTGACCCAGTCTTCGTCAGAGAGATTCATAATACCCGAAGCATGTATCCTCCTTGACTACATGCTATTTCTAATGATAAGGATACTCTCGGGAATCGAGATCGATGAGGAAAGGATGTTGCAGAATGTGAATCTCACCCAGGGGAGAATAATGTCTGAGGCGGTGATGATCGCCCTTACGAAGAAAGGCATGAACCGTCAGGGAGCTCATGAACTGATACGAAGATTGACCATACAAAGCGTCTCAAGAAGCCTTCCGTTCAAAGATCTTCTACTCGAAGAACCTGAAGTAGCGAAGAATCTTGCCAAAGGAGAGATCGAGGAACTTCTGAACCCGAAAAACTATCTCGGCACTGCGTCCCTACAAGTCGCGCAATGTGCCGAAAAAACAAGGTGCGAGAGACAAGCGCGGGGGATAAGTAGCTAAGATTGGTACCTAGATCTATCTATACTCTTTCTGCATTTTCTAGAATTTTCATAATGGCATGCCGTCATTCGGTCAAGAGGTCGAATAGTACTCTCCTCCTTGCGGATCGGATGAGGAGCTTATTGACATTCCCATCCTGCCTCGTAGAGAACGCACCGAGAGCATACGCTCGAAGAACGGTTGTAATGACGAGAACTCGCGAAGCGATGCCAACGGATATAACCGAGTTGCTTTTAAACTCCGAGAACATAAGCTTCTTGGGAACAATGCTGGCATGCCTAGAGATAGAGATGAGCTTAGATCCGTGAAGGGAGAACGTTTAGAAGGCAAGCTTCGATTAGTGGAGAGAAGGGACCGGATCCTTGAGAAAGACCACTCAGAAGAAAGAGCCGTTTTTGAGGAGGTCTTCGATCGTTTCACATTGATGACCGTATACGAGCTGATGAATAAGGGAGAGATCGAAGATATTAGTGGAGTCTTAAAGTCTGGAAAAGAGTCCAGAATATATTTGGGAAGAGCCCCCGATGGAAGACGCCTAGCCATTAAAATCTATCTCACCGTTTCTTCTGAATTCCGAAAGGGAATGCTCCCATACATTATGGGCGATCCACGCTTCAAAAATGTCAGGAAAGATAGCAGACACCTTGTTTATGCATGGGCGCAGAAAGAGTACAAGAATCTCTCCGCTGCCCATGATGCGGGTGTTCGGGTTCCGAGACCCATAACCGTCAAGAACAACATCCTCCTTATGGAGTTCATAGGATCAGAGGAGGGGAATGCTCCCTTGATGAAGGAGATCGAGATGAAGAATCCTGCAAGGGTTTTCCAAAAGATCTTAGCCGATGTGAAGAGGCTCTATAGGAAAGCCAGACTTGTGCATGGTGATCTGAGCGAATATAATATCATGATATGGAAAGGTCAACCGATCATCTTCGACCTCTCCCAGTCCGTTCCTCTAGAGCATCCTAACTCAAGGGAATTTCTGTTGAGGGATTTGGAGAATCTCCATCAATACTTCAAGAAGTTGGATGTTGATGTTCCAACGGTTCAGGAGATGTCAAGGAGGGTGACCGGTGAGCGAGCATAGCACCTTCGTCAAGATCCCCAAAGAGAGAATAGCGGTCCTGATAGGTGCAGATGGCAACGTCAAGGACATCATAGAAAAAGAGTTGTCTGTAGATCTTAAGATAGACAGCGAATCAGGTGATGTGGCAATCAGATTGAAAAAGGACGCAAGAGATCCCTTCTACCTATTCAGGGCCAAAGACGTGGTCATAGCAATCGGTAGAGGCTTCTCGCCCGAACATGCATTTAGAATGTTGCAGGACGAGGATGAGATGCTGGAAGTGATTGACCTAAGAGACACCTTCGGCAGATCCCTTTCTGATGTGATGAGGGTGAAGGGCAGGATAATAGGGAAGGAGGGAAAAACCAGAAGAGCTATAGAAGAGATGAGCGGAGTCGGTCTCTCAGTATATGGACACACAGTTTCCATCATTGGAGATGCAGATCAAGTCGAGATTGCTCGAGAAGCCGTCATGCTACTGATAAAGGGATGCCAACACCAAACGCTTTACAGGTTTTTAGAGAGAAAGCGCCGAGAACTGAAGATGAAAAGCCTTGAACTCTGGGAAAAGGAACCGCTTAGAGACGTGGGGATCTAAATAAGTCTCCGATAACCAAGATTGAGCCATACATAGAGCGTCCAACGACGAGGAATTAAACAAACTTCAAATAACCGAGATGCAGAGACATAAAGGGAGGTCAGACAGATATCACAGACATTTGAAGAGATAAGTCCCGCCGAGTTCTTCTACCGGAACCGAGAGATAGCTGGATTCACCAATCCTGCAAGAGCGATATATACAGCAATAAGGGAGCTCGTTGAAAACTCCTTGGATGCAGTAGATCTCGTAGGCGTCCTCCCTGAAGTCTACATCAGGTTGTCCCATGATGAGGAAGGCGGCGAAAGCAACAGTTACACCCTGAGAGTCATGGACAACGGGTCGGGTATACCCGCTCCTCAGATACCCACAGCCCTCTGTCAATTTCTCTTTGGTTCGAAGTATAAGTTGAAGCAAGCGCGAGGGACATTTGGTTTAGGAGGCACAATGGCCATTCTATATGGACAGGTGACGACGAACAAATCAGTTCAGATAATCTCAAGCACAGGAACATCGAAGACATATGAATATAGGTTGATGATAGATATCCAGAAGAATCGACCAATAATCTTGGACAGGAAAGTGCATGTTAATAAGGCGACTGATGGCAGACAGTGGCATGGTACGGTTATAGAGTTCCACCTCGAAGGAGACTATTACAAGGCTATGCCCAAGATCTTGGATTACATTGAGCAGACAGCTATCGTAAACCCCTACACAAATCTGACCTTTGTAGACCCTAAGGGTCGTCTGTACAAGTTTGACAGGACAACAACAAAGATGCCACCAGCGCCAAAAGAAACTCTGCCGCACCCGCATGGAATAGATGTTGAGACAATCCAGAGAATGATTCGGATCACCCAATGCAAGACCATGCGGGAATTCATGAAAGAGCATTTCCACAGAGTTGGTGAACAGACATCGCACCTTTTTCTGGAGTTTGCAAAGATAAATGAAAATAAGAACCCTAGCAGACTAAGTCCTGACGAGGTTGTTGAACTGGTTCAGGCAATGAAGAACTTCAATGAGTTCCTGCCTCCCAATGCTAGTTGCCTCTCGCCCTTAGGCGAAGACCTATTAAGGGCGGGGATTCTAAAGGAGCTCGAACCCGATTTTGTAGCGGTTTCCCAACGCAAGCCTTCCACGTACTCAGGTCACCCCTTCATTGTGGACACTGCCATAGCCTATGGCGGAAAGGTACCGAGCAAAGGTGAGATTGTCCTTTATAGATTCGCCAATAAGATCCCATTACTATATGATGAATGGGAAGATGTCTCGTGGAAGGTTGTAAAGTCTATCAATTGGAAAAGGTATAATGTCACTCAGGAAATGCCAGTCGCCGTTTTCGTCGGCCTATGCAGTACCAAGATCCCCTACAAGACGGTCGGGAAGGAGATGATCGCAGATATACCGGAAGTGACTAGGGAGATTCTGAATGGTGTCCGTGAAGTGGCTCGTCAACTTCAACTCTATCTCTCGCGTCGAACGCACATCAAGACGCAGGTGAGAAGGCTAAGCATATTCTCAAAGTACCTTCCTCAGATCATCGAGTTCTCTGCTAAGCTAGGCGGCCTGCAATCACAACCCAGTATGGATCGGTTGTACAAACGGCACACAATCTTGAAGGACTTCATCACCACAAACCAGTACACTAGCGGCGAGGTCTTTGATGCAAAATTGTATAGGACGATCCTCGTGTATGTTAGGAATAGCCATGAGAGTAATTCAATAAATGCTAGAGTTTGCGGATTTGTATCTTCAAGATGGAAAGAGATAATACCGGAGATCTCCATAGGTGGGGGTTCCGAACTGTACGAGATGTTAAGGGAGAGAGCCAGACTATTGAGAATTGAGGTCAAGTCAGCAATTGAGGAGAGGCCCGGTAGAGTAGACGCATTTGTTGAATGTCTGAGTGAATAGAATAGACATAGGAGGGCGATAGCTATGCCAGATGAAAAGATCGGAGGGTCTAGAGCAGAAAGGAAAGATCTAGTTTCGAAGAGCCTAGAAGAACTGGGCAGGATGTTCTGCAAACAGATAGAGAGCGGGGTCTTTCCTTGGGTCGAGATGAAGAGCCGCTCCACAGACAATATATTCTACAATCCAGAGCTCAGGCAGTACATACTCGGCGACAAGACTGCCAAGAGAAGTTCTAGAATCATAAGCCATCTCAGCCCTTTTACGCAGATGATATGGACTGCATACTTCACAAACGAGCTCCTCAAAGAGAGGAAGACCAGCACACTGAGGGATGTATACTACCTGTCGCAAGCCTACGAGGTTTCCTTCGAGGAACAGGCGGAATCGGATGGAATAATAACCGATCTAGAGACGGTGATAGGATATCCCCGAGAAAGCTTCAACGTTTTCCCCGAAGAACGTTCGGCGATCTTCGGCGACCTGACTGTGCAGTATACGGTCCCGGGATACGAAGATAGAAGACTCAATTTGGCTTCCCATCCGGATGGGATGATGATCGGGCCTTCTCTTACGGATGCAAATCTGGTCGAGACAACTGCCGATAAGCTCATTGTCATAGAGAAAGGTGCCATGTTCACGCGTTTCATAGAGGAGAAAGTGCACGAAAAGTTCAGCGCGATATTGATATATACGGCCGGACAGGCCCCCCGGTCAACGAGGTACTTCATACGTCGTGTGAGCCAAGAGCTGGGTCTACCGGTCTACATCTTCACTGACGCCGACCCGTGGGGGATGCATATAGCCATGGTCATAATCTCTGGTTCCGCGAACGCGGCTCATCTGAGGGAGCTGACAACTCCGGATGCGAAATGGGCTGGCGTCTGGGCTTCAGATATTACCAGCTACAAACTGCCAAGTGACAAGCTGAGCAATCTAGATGTCAAGAGGCTCCAAGAACTCGAAAGGGACCCGCGCTATAGAGAGAGGTTGTGGCAGAGGGAGATCGATGTCTTTATGAAGATTCAGAAGAAGTGTGAGCTTGAAGCATTCTCCAGATACGGGCTAACCCACATCGTAGACAAGTATCTGCCGGAAAGATTGAAAGATCTGGAAAGCTGATAGATACCTTTAGGTGTTTGCTTTGAGTGAAGAAGCGCCTTACGGCCTAAGGGTGGTGCAAAAAATCTTTGGCATAGTACTGCTGGCAATCGGCATTTTGACAACCTATAATACGTATACCAATATGAGTGCTGCACAGCTCGGCGCGGGCTTTTTCGTTGTTATGGGAATTGCACTCATAGTTCTGGGATTCATTCTTATAGTTGCTCGGTTGAGTACCGCAAAAGTCTAGATGGCGCCGCCGGATTCGCCAGACGGGAAGACTTTTCCCGCCTTCGGACTCGGACCGTCGACCAACGGGTTAACAGCGTCAGCCTCCAGTCTGGATAGTCCCTGGAGCCCGCTGCTCTACCGGCTGAGCTCTCGTCCATACGTAACCGTATGTACGGCGGCTCGGTCTCTGCTGCGGCGCCGTTTAATCTGAAACTGTTTGGCATATTTAAATCTTAAGTTTGCCCCTAGGACATGCCAACACGCCTTTGTCAGCTTCGAATGGTTGCTCCGAAGCACAGTTGTCTTTGAACTTCGTCGAAAAACCGAGTTGCCAAAAGGTATAGAAGACAGGCAGTTTTCTTTGAACTCGTGAAGACTCTTTTCCTAGGCTTCATGAAGAAAAGCAGGGCATATATGTTAGGGATTCAACAGTAACACCAAGACCTAGTCCGGCCTCTCTAACAGCCAATCTTGAAGAGGTCTCTCGGATTCAAATGCTGGATAGACATATTCCTTGATGAGAGCGTAGATCGTTACGGATCTAAAGACCAGAGAAAATGCATGGCCTAATCTGTCCACCTAGTTGTCCGTTGATAGAGAGGTCACCCAATCAAATCTCAAAGCTGAAAAAAGGCTATCCGAATTGATGCGCGGAAGAATTGTACGAAGCCGCCCTCTCATAGATCTCCCGTCAGGACGAAAGTCCCCAACCGCATACATACAACACAAGTTATTTATGCAGCTTTTTCCTATCGTGTTGCTATCTAAGTCAGGAAAGTGGAACCTAGCGCGATGAGCGGCTGGAGATGGCTGGACCCTCTGTGATGGCCTCGATGTACGAGCTCTAGGCAAAACATACAGAGCAAGCGGTACAGCTTACGAGCAGTGTCATAATCTAACGTGATATTGATGTTGGCAGCAGTCCTATTCGGACGGGAAGATATGCGCATAACCGAGTGGCCAAACCCTGTGACGCGGCCTGGCGATGCGCTTGTGCGCGTGATGCGCTGCGGTGTGTGTGGCTCGGATCTGCGTACTTTCTTTAGTGGTCCCTCACCGCGCTATCGTTTGCCCGCCATTTTGGGTCATGAGTTTGCAGGGGTTATCACAGAAGTCGGAGAGGGGGTTGAGGACTTTCAGGTAGGAGAGCGGGTAGGTGTGGCTCCAGCCGTGCCATGCGGAGAGTGTTTCTATTGTCGGCGAGGAGAAGATAACCTTTGCCGGAACCTTTTGGATTTCGGCATCAATTTTGATGGAGCCTTTGCCGAGCTGATTCTGATTCCTTCACGTTGCATCGAAAGCGGCGGCCTAGTCAAATTGAGCGAAGAGCTAACTGACGAACTGGCCGTTTGGGGAGAGCCCGTCGGGACGGTGATCCGCGCACAAGATCATGCCCAAGTAGGCCGTGGTCAGATTGTAACGATCATTGGAGATGGGCCTATGGGACTGTTGCATACGCTTGTTGCGAAAGAGTTGGGAGCTGCGAGAGTGAACGTTATCGGTCATCACAGAGAACGCCTACATCTAGCCAGAAAGGTTGGTGCAGATTTGACAGCGATGGAGGGAGAGGAAGTATTGGTGGGAAGGGAGGCAGATGTTACTGTTGTTGCTGTTGGTGACGGCGCAGCGATCCAAGGCGCATTCGACCTGACGCGAGATGGAGGGACTATCGTGGTGTTCGGAGGCTCGACACGCGACAGCCAAGTATTAATATCTCCGTATCGACTCCACTATGGGGAAATCAAACTTATGGGTTCGTTCAACTGCACGACAAAGGATTTCAGACGGGCGCTCAAGATGCTTCCCCGCCTGAATCTGAGACCGCTTAGACCTCGTGAGGTCCCGCTAAAGAGCGTCGTGGAAGGTTTTCGAGCGGCTAACAGCCGCGAGGTCATAAAGGTAGTTATCCAGGTTGGAAGTGAGAGCGAGGATGTTTGAGGATGTGAGTGAAGCCGATCTTGAAGATGGACGGCACGCGTTGATGGGAGGAGGTGTTGGAGCCGAACTTCCGATCATGATCGCCCGCGGTCGGGGTGCTCTTGTCTGGGATAAACGGGGCAAAGAATATATCGACTGCACATCACAGGCTTGGAGCCTGAACGTAGGCTACTGCCACCCAAAGGTAATAGCAGCTGTCGCAGAGCAGATCAAACTGTATACGCATGTA
>Ga0315314_1001537_pt1 | contig 20734 bp, 19 predicted proteins | sample TDP9_MG_FD_203631 | JGI IMG/M metagenome (GOLD analysis project Ga0315314, IMG submission 203631) | Freshwater sediment microbial communities from Lake Towuti, South Sulawesi, Indonesia - TDP9 | ecosystem: Environmental > Aquatic > Freshwater > Lake > Sediment | place: Indonesia: South Sulawesi... | reverse complement strand
CCGGTAATCAGGGCAGTTTTACTCTCTCTGGTTTGCATCCATTCTATCCCTGGATAGAGTTAGAGATCCCGGAATTTAAGATAAGCCTTCTCTGACATTTCTGTCGGGAAAATAATGAACCTATCTGAAAATATCTGATCCATAGTGCCCTGAGCTACCTCTTCAGGGGTATCCATTCGGGCAATGCCTCGCCACCTCTTGAAGTTTTTCAAAACGACGGGCAGTTAAGACAACACGCGCTTCCTTTTGTGAAAATTCTCTGGCTAAGGCGGCACCAATGCCAGAACTTGCCCCTGTAATGATAGCGACCCTACCCATTAATGTTTTCATAACAGTTGCCAATGACGGGCTGCACGCCCCCTTATGCGCTTGCATGTCCGCAGGAAGGGGGGAAAGATCTCTAAGGGTTATCTTTGGCTGGTTTATATTTGAGTCTCTTTTTTTCTTTTCGCTCTTGCTCTAAAGAATTAATGGAGGATAACCCATATTGAATAAAGGTCATTATGTCTTTGAAAATCTGTTGCGGTGGAACCTTGCCTTCCCAAAGAACCCAGCGCATACCCAAAAAATCGCCAATCCCCATGAGACAGTAGGCTAAACATTCAGAATCAAGGCGGCGAATCTGTTTTTCTTTTATAGCCTTGGCTAACCCACGAGCGTAACCCTCCACCCATCGACGATAATACCAATGGAAGACATCTTCGTCCACAAATTCTGCTTGACGGATAATGCGGTAAAGATTGCGATGCTTCATGACAAAGGCAAAGAAGGTGCGAAATCCCACTTTCTCCACTTCAATACGGTCTGAAATACCTTTTATCGCTTCGGCGATTTCACGGCGTAAAGAATGGCTTAATTCCTTTACCAGCTCAACAAAAGCTGCTTTCTTATCGTTAAAGTAAATGTAGAATGTACCTTGGGCCACTCCAGCCCGTTGGCAGATATCCACAATTCCAGTCCTTTCATATCCTTTTTCTCCAAAAAGTTCTTCGGCAGCTTGCAAGATTCTTTGCCTGGTTTGCTGCCCACGATGAGTGACCGGTTGACTTATTCTCGGGTTACGAGACAATGGTTAACTCCTTTCATATCTTTTAGGGCAGGCCTTTAGGCCTGCTCGGTGCAAGGCTTCGTCGTGAGCTCAGCCGAACGGCTGAAGCCTTGTGCTACTCAATTTCCCATTATCCAGAGTATTTAGAAATAAAACCCATCACAATCGTTACGAATTCGTTCGTCTTTTCTAAAAACGCTCCGTGTCCCGCGTGAGGTATGGTAACGAATTCACAGCCCGTTATATTTTCATATATTGTCATCATATCCCTTACAGTAGCTATTATATCGTGTTCAGCTCCTATAAGGAGTGTGGGGATCCTTATCGTTTTTAATTCGTCTGGCGATATGTAATAATTTCTTGTGCTCCTGGATAGTCTCATAAAGGCTTCAAACCATTCTTTTGTTAGGATAGTTTTAAGCATCTCTTGGTATTTAAGAATCAAATCTAAGTGGTTTTGGTAAAACCTTCCAGAGTATATGAATGGTCTGGCAAGTCGAAGAAACTTTTCTCCGTCATTTAATTCCGCAGCTACCTCCCACGCTATACCTATTTCTCGAAGGTGATTGCTAATAAAACTTGTTGTATTGGAAAGGATGAGAGTGTTTAACCTGTCTTGATGAAGTAATGCAAATTTTAAAGCGACTAATCCGCCATAGGACAGCCCCAACATGTGGATTTTTGAAATGCCCAAACTGTCCATCAAGCTTAATAAGTCACCAACATGGATATCCAATTCGTAAAGTTCTTTCATCTTGGAGGAATTACCTTGATCCCTAAAATCAAAAAGAATCAACTTAAACTTTTTTGAAGCCATTGGAGTCAGGCCCGCCCAACTTAATGTACTCATCATGATTCCATTTAAGAAGATAATAGGCTCTCCTTCTCCATGTACTTCATAATAAAGTTCTGCACCATCTTTCGTTTTTAAAAAAGGCATACGATTATTTCCTTGAAAGCCTGAAATTAATACAAACGCATTAAACCAAAATACCCCCCACCCTAACCCTCCCCCTCAAGGGGGGAGGGGTGGGTGGGGGTGAATCTCATTTTAGATTTCCTGATAGAATTCTTTTATCCTTCTCTTGTCAATCTTTCCCGTCTCCGATTTTGGTAGTGAGTCTACGAATACTATCTTTCTCGGCCTTTTAAATGGAGCTAAGTGCTTTGTCACATATTCTGAAATCTCTTCCTCAGTTATGCTTTCTCCTTTCTTGGGGACGATTATAGCTTTTGGGGTCTGACCCCAGGTAGGATGCTCTCCCCTTACAACAACGACATCAGCAACTTTGGGATGGCTGTAGATCACTCTCTCTATTTCAGCAGGATAAATGTTCTCCCCTCCGCTTATTATCATGTCGTCCGTCCTCCCCAGCACATAGAAATAGCCCTCCTCATCTACTCTACCCAGGTCTCCGGTGAATATCCAGTCCCCCCTGAATTTCTCAGCCTCAGACTCGGGTCTCTTCCAATATCCCGCGGCTCCTGTAGGCTCCCTCCGGATCACAATTTCTCCAATCTCTCCTGTCTTTACTTCCATACCGTGCTCACCAATAATTTTTGCCTCAATAAATGCTGGAGGTTTTCCCATACATTCACTTGCCTTACTTAACGTAGGGTCATCTTTACTTGCTGCTGGCCAGTTGAATCCTGTTGCACCTGTTTCTGTCAAGCCATACCCGCTTATATATTTGATGCCCCTCTCTATGAAGGCCTTTTTCAATTCGATAGGTTGGGGTTCACCACCCCCATTGACCGCTTTGAGGGAACCTGTATAATCCTCCCAGCCCTCAACCTGAGTCATCATCTTTAGCTGGGTTGCTATGCCAAAGTGGTATGTTACACCATATTTCTTAATCAGCTCTAAGGCCCCCTTAGGGCCCCATGTGCTTTGAAGTACAATGGTTCCATTGATCATCAGCATGTAAAGCTGGAAACATGTGATTCCACCTGAGTGAAACATTGGAGGAGCACCTAAATACACATCGTCACGGGTGAGTGAGGCTGAAATTCCATTACTGAGACAGGCAAAAAAGGTACTTCTATGTGTAAGCTTTACCCCTTTGGGTCTACCCGTTGTACCTGCGGTAAACAGGATCATGCACACCTCTTCAGGTTCCGTAATAACTCCAGGCTCTCGTTCTGGCATGTCCCTTACGAACTCATAATAACCCTTTGCATTGTTCAGCCTGAGGGTCCCAACCTCGATAAGAGGAAGAGATGTTTTTCGTTCTTTAAGAACTTCATTTACCTTTTCACTATAGTCACTATCGTATATGACTATTTTGGGTTCCACGTCATCGATCAGAAATCTTATTTCCTCGCTGGAAAGTCTGAAGTTTGCTGGAGTATAGACGGCACCAATCTTTAGACATGCGAGCATGGCTTCCAAGGTTTCGATCTTGTTAGGAAGCAAAACAAAGACTCGATCTCCCCTTCCAATGTCTGATTTCAGTAATGAATGTGCTAACCTATTGACACGGGAATTAAGTTGGGAGTAAGAAAATTTCCTATCCTCCTTGATGTCTGAAGCTATGACTGCAATTTTGTCTGGAAGACCAGATAACGTGGCATTTCGTGCGATTATTTTTGCTATGTTATAGACCATCTCAGGTCCCGGGTATACTGTCTTTATAAGATGATCCCCCATCATTCATCCCCCCCATTGATTTTATAAGCCAAGATAAGATTTCCTCACATGTTCATTATGCGCTAAAACTTCGGCATCGTCTTCTAAAACAATTCTCCCATTCTCGATTACATATCCCTTATCAACGGCTTTTAAACTCTGGCGAACGTTTTGTTCTGCCAATAGAATGGAGACCCTTTCTTTGATCTCCTTCAGCCTGTGAAAAAGGTGGGATACTAAGGAAGGTTGCAATCCACAAGATGGTTCATCCAGTATGAGGAGTTTTGGAGCCGCCATGAGGGCGCGCCCTATTGCCAACATGCGTTGTTCTCCTCCGCTCAAAGTCCCGGCAAGCTGATTTAATCGTTCCTTTAGAACAGGGAAGAGCTCAAAAACGAACTCCATTGTCTTGATCATTTTTTCTCTCGCTCCAGGGACGTAAGAAGCCCCTGATTCCAAGTTTGCCCGGACAGACATAAGAGGGAAAAGTTCTCTGCTTTGAGGAACTAAAGCGATTCCCTGGCGAATGATCTGGTATGTTTCAAAAGGAAGTAGAGATTTACCTTCGAAGGAGATCTCCCCACTTGCTGGTTTGGCTAATCCTGTAATAGCATTTATTAAAGTGGTCTTTCCGGCTCCATTCGGTCCAAACAAACCCACCGATTCCTTTCCCACCTTTATCGATAAATCTCTGAGGACATGTAGCTTCCCGTAGTAATTATTTATTTCTTTGACTAAAAGCACTATTCTTCCTCACCTAAGTAGGCACTTATTACTCTCGGATTGTCAGATACTCCTTCATATGGACCTTCTGCTATTTTTTCTCCCCTGTCGAGAACGATGACCCTCTCGGTCAGTTCCCTTATGACACTCATGACATGTTCGATGACACAAATGGATATGCCCTGGGCACGAATTTTTTGTACCGATTCGATCATCTCCTTCGTTTCATCTATATTTAAGCCCGCCATCACCTCGTCTAAGAATAAAATTTTAGGTTTTGTAGCCAGAGCACGGGCTATCTCCATCTTCTTAATTTCTAATACGGTAAGTTTCGCTATATCTCTTTCAATTTGTGCGAGGTCCAAAAATTCACATATCCCTCGTGCCTCTTTCCGAGCTTCCTTTAGACTATTTCCCCGACCAAAAAGGGATCCGAGCATAACATTTTGCAATAAACTAAGGCCTTGAAGAGGGCGCACAATCTGAAAAGTTCTCCCAATGCCAAGCTTACACCTGATATGGGCGGGCAGTTCTGAGATATCCTTTCCGTGAAAAACTACTTTCCCGCTACTTGGGAGGTAGATCCCTGAAATAACATTTATAAAGGTTGTCTTTCCTGCCCCATTAGGACCTATTATCCCCAAGATCTCGTTTTCATTAAGTTCAAAACATACTTCATTAAGTGCAACCAGCCCTCCGAATGTCTTGGTTAAGTATTTCGTTTCCAGGATTGGCACCCTATTTTCCCCTTTCTAACCGTTCCCTTACAGTCCCGACGATCCCTCTTGGCATAAATAGGATGACGATTACTATGACCACACCATAAACAAGCAGATGGCCATAAGGTAACTGCAATTTCAAGTAGTCGGCAATTGTTCCTAAGACCAATGCTCCCACAACTGGGCCCATGGTTGTATACATCCCCCCTAAAAGACACATCGCCATAGGTAGGAGAGTAAAGTGTATGTGAAAGGTCTCCTCAGGAGTAACAAATGCATATTGATGGGCATAGGAACTGCCGATGATTCCTTGAATAGCTGACGTTACGGCAAATACAAATATCAAGTATTTGAATATGTCAATTCCGCTTGATTTGGCAACGAGTTCATCATTCCTGATAGAGGTGGTGGCGAAGTAAATCCTTGTCTTTTGAAATATTTCTGAAACTATGATCGTAATGATAGTAATGGCTAAAACAAGCCAATATATTTTTGAAGGGTCTCCACCGAAGATGGCCGTAGGTAGCACCGAACCTTCAGGACCTCCTGTAAGACCGTGCAGGTTTCTGACAATTACTCTAAATATCTCCGCCAAAGCCAAAGTTACAATGGCGAAGTAAAGTCCTCTTAGATGTAACACTATAAGACCCAACAGGAGAGCTATAAAAAAAGCAGCAACACCACCCAAAATTATACCTAAGAGTGGGTCTATCCCCCAGTTAAGGTGGGTGAGGGCAGCGGCATAGCCACCGATTCCAAAGAACCCAGCTATACCGAAGGAAATCTGCCCGGTTCTCAGTAACATGTCCCAGCTCAAGGCTAAGGATAAATAGATTAAGATTGCAGTTGCCGTATGCTGTAAATATGTCCCTGTATAAAATGGAAAGAGTATGGCTATGGCAATGATGACCGTGTACGCAACGTATCTCCAATTTTTCATGTAACCCGCCTTCGATATGACCCAACCATTATCACGATGATAATCAACAAAAAGAATATTATATCCGCCCATCCCGCGTAACCCATAAAGGACTTAACAAAGCTCTCACCAAGGCCCAGAATTAAGCTGGCCCATAATATCCCGGTAAGGTTTCCTAAACCAGCCATGGCAGCAAGGCAAAAAGATTTTAATGTAAAGACCCCTCCAACATGGGGGAAAATTGAATGCCGGGTGAGGAAGAGGACACTCATGGCACCCACAAGGGCGATGGAGATACTGAAGATTAAGAGGTAAATTCGATCTATGTTTATTCCCACCAGCTTAGCCCCTATCGGGTTTTGTCCCGTAGCCAAAGTAGCTTGCCCAATTCTCGTGTGTCTTAAGAAATGGAAGAGACCGATGAACACAAGGATGGCGGCAGCTACATAAACAAATCCGTATGTGCCAAAAGTAAAAGAGCCGATGGTTGCTGAGGCTGAGGCATAACCCACATGGATGCTGAGGGGTTGCGAGGTCCACAAAAGGTTAGCTAACTGTTGTAATACGATTGCAATCCCAAAGGTTAGTAGAAGTTGAATTAATTCCGGAGCTCCATGCATATACTTAATCGTACTCCTGTAAGTCGCCATCCCGATTAAAAACAGTCCCAGAGAGACAGGGAATATGGCAACTAAGGGATCTGCTCCCGTGTAAACAGTAAACCAGTAGGCGAGATAGGCTCCCAACATCATAAAATCGCCATGAGCTAAGTTGATAATACCGACAATTCCCAAGATGAGGGCCATAGGAAGAGCAATGGCGGCATATAAGCCAGCCACCTGGAGGCCTTCGATGAGCACAAAAGGCTTCCAAAGGGCTAAAAGGACCCCACCAATTATAAGGGTCACAGCAATTTGGTAATTTTTACGGAAGAGTTTACCCGGCAACTTTAACCCCTGGTATATCAGCAGTGCAGGAGCTTTGAATCCCCCCGCACTGCCGGTTAATCATTTTTTATCGCTTTTCCCAAGTCGGGAATGGGTATTTGAGCGTGGCTGTGGCGAACTCAAATGGCCAGATCACTTGTTGCTCACCACCTTGGTACTGGAGTATCTTCTGTTTCCTGATACCTTGATTTTTAATAATCTTTGAGGGTGAGAAAGTGATTACCTCCCCCATCGGGGATTTATATTCTGTCTTTTTCAAGGCCGAGATTAATGCTGTCTTCTCCATGGTACCAGCACGCTTGATCGCCTCTGCGACGACGTAAGCGTTCGCATATCCCAGTGGACAAAAGTAGGTGACCGGTTCTTCCTTATATTCTTTTATATACGCCTCCCAGAAATATTTGCTCACATCGCTCACCTCCTTTATCGCTGGCGCCCACATGCCATATAATGTGACAGCCTCAGATAACGGAGCCTTGCCGAAACCAGGAGGCCAGCCCGGTGGTGATCCTATGAATAACGGAGGTACAAATCCGATTTCCTTAGCCTGTACCACGAAACCCATGGCATCAGCCTCGTACCCGAGCCAGATGAAGATATCAGGGTTGGCCTCCTTAGCATGTCGCAGGACGGCACGGTAATCTCCACCCCCCAGCAGAGCACTCTTAAAGGATTCTCCCTTTATCTTGATCCAATCTTTATACAGATCCAGACTCATTTTGTAAGAGGCAGTACCAAAGGCTCCCTCCTCGTATGCCATAAACCAATTATCTATCTTGGTGTGAGGGTATTTTTTATTAATTGCCGTCCAGCCTTCCCTATAGCTTTCTCCCTGCAAGTAGTCCCATGGATGAATGTGGAAGTACCAGTCGATGTCAGGACCGACTGCCTCTTCACACTTATGGGAAGCGGCACCTATCCATACCGTCACCTTAGCATGCTTTTTTAGTGTGGGTATCTGGCCCAGATGGACGCCGCTCGCCATGCCACCCATAAACACATCAACCTTATCTACCGTGGCCATCTTATCCAGAGCTGTAGCCCCTGTGGCTGGCTTCATTTCGTCGTCCATCACGATCACCTCGACGGGACGTCCCAAGACTCCTCCTTTCAGATTGATTTCTTTAACTGCCAATTTCATTGCTTTAGCTGCCTGGGCGCCAGTGATATCAGCCAATGGAAGGACTGCTCCCAATTTTATTGGTTCTCCTGCGGGCGCCCTCTGTGCTGTTGCCCAGCCACTAAATCCAATTAACACTATCAATGCACAGACTACATAAATTAATATTGCCCATTTGCTTTTCATTTCACTCCCTCCCTTCTTAGGTTTTTTGAACCACCGACTCTTGTTACAAATTTATATTCTTGAATTTTTATGCGATGCACCTCCTTTCCACTTAGGTTCACCAAACCCTTCTCTTTGCTACACCCACTTGAATAGTGCAGAAGAGACTACAAACCCAGCCCCAGACGTGCAGAAAATTATCAGGTCACCACTCTTGATTTTTCCCAGTTCTAAGGCATCATGAAGAGCCATTAAAGCAGAAGCAGAGCCGGCATATCCAAATTTATCCGCTACCCAGTGAGTCTTTTCCAAAGGTAGGTTTAAGCTTTCCAATGTCTCCTGGGCCACATTAAATTCTACCTGGTTCAGAAAGACCATATCCAACTCCTCAATTTTGTGCCCAGCCTTCTCCGTAGTGTCCCGAATCAACTTTGGCCATAGAGAGGTGTTGAAATCCGGAGGAACCCGGTGCTGATTCTCATGGAATCTCAAATAATGCCTTTTCTCTTGAATCATGCGGACATCGACTGGAGAAGCAGTGCCGAGATAAATACCATAAGTATCCCAGTATTCACCCTTACCCACTATTTTTGATGTGAGGTAACCGGGTTCCTCACTTCCGGACAATACCACTGCTCCAGCACCATCTCCAAAGAGCATCCCCAAGACCTTAGAAGAGGAATCTGAGTACTTGCTCCAGTCTAACCACTTTGTCATCCCATATGCTCCTATTACCAGAACATGGTTAATAGCTTGGTCGAGCACGATATATTGGGATCCTATGGCCAAGCCGATTGTCTCATCAGCACAAGCCGCATTCAAATCAAAACAGCCAGCATTTTTTGCCCCGAGTTTGTGCTGAATGATAGCAGATGTGGGAGGTGTAACATAGTCTGGCGTGTCCGTGGCGAGGACAATAAGATCGATCTCTTCGGGCTTGAGATTCGCTCGATTTAGTGCCTCCTGAGCCGCTTTCATTGCCATGTCCGATGTCGACTCACCAGGGGCTGCCTGATATCTGACCTTTATTCCTTTCTCGTTAAGATACTCCTTGACATCGTATTCCATCGTCTCGCTTAATTCTTCATTGCTAATCTTCTTTTCGGGAAGATATATTCCTAAACTATTGATCTTTGCAAACCTATTTCCTGTCATAATCGCAGCAGAGATCTATTATATGAAAACTGGTTCACCTTTCAGGTAATCAAAAATTTAATTTCCTGTCAAGTATTTTTTGACCCCGTTTCGTTTTGCTTTTTAAGACATAGGTTGAAATTAAAAGTGTAAAAAAAAATGGATCGATTCGATGGGCGAAAAGGGGAAGCCTAAACCATCAGGTATTTCTTTCTGACTTCTTCGCTCTGCCTCAGTTCTGCGATGGTTCCTTGATAGCGGATCGTTCCCTTATCCATGACATAAGCTCGATCGCTCAAAGCCGTGGCCAGCCCTACATTATGTTCGCAAAGAAGCATGGTGACGCCCAATTTCTTAATCTCTCCCAGTTGTTCCTCCATCGCCCTGATGACCAAAGGGGCCAAGCCCTCACCGGCTTCATCCAAAAGAAGAAGTTGAGGATTCGTCATTAACGTCCGAGCGATGGTGAGCATCTGTTGTTCACCACCGCTGAGATGGCTTCCTATATGGGAATTCAGTTCTTTTAATTTCGGGAAAAGCGAATAGATTCGCTCCAGATTCCAGATAGCTGCCTCTCGTTCCCTTCTGGCCACGAGGATGTTCTGTCGAACAGTCAGATCCGGGAAGATCCTCCGATCATCTGGAACAAAACCAATGCCCAATTGAGCGATGTGGTACGGAGGTTTTCCAGTAATTTCTCGCCCCTGAAATTTAATGCTTCCGGAACGAGGAGGCGTCAGCCCTATGATGCTTCGCAGCGTGGTTGTCTTCCCTGCTCCGTTCCTTCCAAGGAGACAGACAGCCTCACCTTCTCTGACATCGAAGGAGATACCAAAGAGGATATGGCTTGTTCCGTAATAGGTATGAATTCCGTTCACCTCAAGCATCATGCGGCTCCACCTAAATAAACTTTTTGTACTTCTTCACTGCTTCGAACCTCTTGTGGAGAACCATCTGCGATCAGAGTTCCCTGATGAAGGACAGATATCCTTTTCGCAATACCGAATACAACACTCATATCATGTTCGGTAAAGAGGATCGTCAGTCCTCTCTCTTCAGATAATTTTTTAATAAGGGCCATGGTACTTTCTGTCTCTTCCGGAGACATGCCACAGGTAGGCTCATCGAGAAGTAAGAGTTCAGGTTCTGTTCCTAAGGTAATGGCCAGTTCCAATCTTTTCTTATCCCCATGAGAGATGGAATCCCCTAAGGTGTTTACCTGATCTGCCAGGCCCACATCTTCTAATATATGCCAGACATCTTCCTTAAAAAAATCTTTTGCTGATGATAAGACATTAAGAGTGATCCTTCGATGAGATAACAGGGCCATTAATACACTCTCATAAACTGTGATTTTTGGAAAGATACTGGTCCTCTGAAAGGATCGAGTGATGCCAAGCTTGCACCTACTGTAAGAAGGAAGCCTCGTGATGTCTTGACCTTTGAATAAAACCTTCCCGGAATCGGCCCGATGATATCCGGTGACGAGGTTAAAATAGGTTGTCTTCCCGGCACCATTTGGACCGATAATGGCATGGACATCACCCTGGCGGACGGCGAGGCTCACATGATTGACGGCGCGAAGTTTTCCAAAATCCTTAACCAATTCCTGTGTCTGAAGTAACATATCAAAAGCTCGCTTAAATGGAATGGTGGAATGTCATTCCTTTTTGCTTTCTTTTCTTTCTCTCAATTTTTCTTGAGCGTAGCCAAGAATACCACCAGGTAGGAGGAAGATGATGATCAAGATGAGAGTCCCCATAATCACAGGCCAAAAATAGGTGAATCCAAGGACATAAGCATGGACAAAGGTCATAATAAACATCCCCAGAACTGGACCAAAAAAGGTGGTCGGCCCTCCAAGGATCGCTGCCATCACTGGTTCCCCTGATTTGATCCACATTAACGAAAAGGGAGCAATCGAACGATAAAAAGGAGCCCATAGGGCGCCCGCCAGCCCAGCAAATGCAGCGGCGATAACAAAGGTGATGAGTTGATATCTTCCGATGTTAATGCCCAGGAATTCGGTCCTCTCTGGATTTTCGCGCATCGCCTTCAGGGTGTAACCAAAGGGTGAATTCACAATTCGCCATAAAATAAAAGCTGATGCCATAAAGATAAGAAGAATAAAGTAATAATAAACGATCGGAGATTTCAGAATCCCAGGTGGGAAGACCCCCTGGATGCCATCATCTCCACCAGTAAAATCATGCCACTTATAAATGATCACGAAAAGGAGTTGGCCAAAGGCGAGGGTTAAAATCGCAAAGTATATCCCTCTCAGTCGGACGCAGAAATATCCAACAATCAAACCGATGATACTTGCCATTGCCACCCCGGCTAAAAGGCTGAGCCAGAAATTAAAGTGAACTTTTACGACGAGCATCGCTACCGTATATCCTCCCAGTCCATAAAAGGCGGCCTGGCCGAAAGAGAGTTGACCCATGCAGCCGAAGAGGAGATTGAAACTCAGAGCTAACAGGCTCATAATGAGGGCTTCACCCAGTATCACAAGATAGAATTCGGTGATCACAAAGGGGGCGACGATGGAGGCGAGGATAAGGATCATGAGCCACCACCCCCTCTTGATCATCGACACTTTCTGTTCTCCCTGTTTTTTTTCCATTTCTTAATCTAAACCTTAACCCTAACCTAACGCTTATAACTCTTATCTTTCCGGTCTTCCGAAGATTCCCCATGGCCGGATGATCAGAACGGCCGCCATGACCATAAAGATGAAGGCCAGGGCCAATTCTGGTTTATACATGATGCCGAAGGCATACACTTGGCCCACAATGAATGAACCTAAGAGTGTTCCTGGGAGGCTTCCCATTCCACCAATAACGACCACGGCAAAACATTCAACGATGATCTCGATATCCATACCGAGAGCAATGGATCCATAAGGACCTGCTACCCCACCGCTCAAACCAGCGATCAAAGCTCCCAAAACAAATATCCATGTAAACAGCCATGGGATAGGGATACCTAAGGCAGATACCATCTCCCGATCGTGGGCTGCTGCCCTGATGATGTCACCGAGTCGGGTTCGATAGACGAGCCACCAGAGAAAGACGACAAGTCCTATACCTAAAAGAATAATGAAGAAATTATAGGATGGGAATGGAAAGCCGAAAAGGAGGACGGCTCCAGCAAAAGGTTTGGGTCTCGGGATGGAAAGAAATTCTCCGCCCCAACCCCATTTCACCAAATCGGTAATAATTAAGACGACGGCATAAGTAGCTAACAGCTGTTCAGGCCATCCTCTGGCATAGAGACGTCTAAATAAGAAGACTTCAATAATGATGCCCAGCCCTGCCATGACGAGAGCAGCCAGGATGGTAGCAACATAGAAACCGAGTACGGGGAGAAGAAGGGCTTTCCATACGGTGTAAGTGATAAAAGCTCCGAGCATGTAGAGGGAACCATGGGCAAAATTGAGGACCCTCAAAACACCAAAGGTGAGGGAAAGGCCCGAGGCGATCAAGAAGAGGAGGGCACCTCGGGCGATCCCACTCATGAATTGATTGAACAGCACGTCAAAAGACATAGGTTTTTAAGATTACAAATCACAAATTCCAAATCCCAAACAAATCCCAAATCTCAATGACCAAAACTATAACCTCCTTTTGAATTTGGGTCATTCATTGGAGCTTATTTGTTATTTGGTTCCTGGGATTTGGTGCTTATGTCACCTGGTGACTCCTGTTTTCTTCCAGACCTCTCGAACACTTTGCTCAGACCGCCAAACCTGATCCCCAGGGATTCGAGATAAATCCTTCCAGATTTTGAAAGGATAGTTAGGATCTTTAGCAATCGTTCCTTGATAAGCCGGCACGCTCCCCATATGGTCTAAAGGTCGAATGAAGAACCGCCCCCTCAAACTATCAATGGCTAATCCCTCCATCGCTTTAATCACTGCTTCTGTTTCAGTCGTTTTGGCTTTTTCGACAGCTGCTTTAATCAAATAGACCCCATCATAGGCCTGGACTGCCCATGAGTCGGGATAGGCACCACGAACCTTTCTATATTTTTCTACAAATTCCATCATCTTAGGGTTCGGATCCATGAAGAAACATCCCCTTCCAAAACCGAAGGTCCCCTCTGGCGCATCCGGGCCCAAAGCCAACAGAACAGGGAGGTCATAAAGTGCGATGAACGGAATCTTTTCGAAGAAGCCATAAGGTGCAGCCTGTTTGGTGAATGCTACCAAGTCACCACCAAAGAGAGAACTGTGAACTGCATCAGGCTTCTTTGCCATGATGGCAGTGATAAAGGCAGTGAAGTCTTTTTCTCCAGGCTTTGGCCAAGCTTGATATAAGATTTCGGAATCAGGAACAAGTCTCTTGATCTCCTCTTCAAAGGCGGCCTCTTCACGGCGACCGAACTCGTAATCCGGAGCAATCGTACAGAACTTCTTTGCGGCAGGAACCTTCTTATGTAGGTAACGTGTTGCTGCGATGGCTTCATAATAGGTATTCGGAACAATCTGAACAATATAGGGGGTAAATTTGTCCACCACCTGGGCTTCTGTATTGGCCATTGTGGTCACTCTTAAAACCTTATACTCCGCGTGGACGACCTGCATTGCGAGAGCAACACCGCTGCTGCATGGCCCTTCAAGGAAATGCACTTTTTCTCTCAGAATTAAATCTTTAACCTCTCTCGCCCCCACATCTACCTTCATCTCGGTATCCCGAACCGTCACATCCAGCTTTCTCCCTAAGATGCCGCCTTTGGCGTTAATCTCATCAGCCGCGATCCTTATACCATGGATGGCTGACTCGGAATACATGTAGCAGGGTCCCGCAAAACAATAGATGGCTCCCAATTTAATCGGTTCCTTTACGGCAGGGGGTTTGACTGCTGGTTTGGCTGGGGCCTTGGCCGGTTCTTTGGCCGGAGCTGGTTTCGCCTGGGCCATTAACATTGGAACAAGAATGACACTGAGCACAAAGGCAATCACCGTTAAAATGGCTAATCTCTTCATTCTCATCCTCCTTTCGTTTGAAGAAATGTTAATGAAAAAAATCTTTTCTCCCCTCCTTTTTCATGGCTTCCAATATAATGAAAAGAGAAAGATGTCAAGTTACATTTAAGAGAGCTCTGAAAAACTAATTTTTGCTCTCTTGATGACAGAGATTTCTGGACTTTTTCAGAAATCTCTTTAACCGTAGATCTCAGGATGAGCTTGAACCTCTTGGATAAAATCGTTCACGGTCTCTTTGAGAAAATATTTTGTCTTCCAACCCCAATCTTCAAAGGCTCTGGTTTCATCCATATACTTTGGCCAACTGTGAACCACCTCTACCATCTCGGGGATGGGTTGAAATTCAATCGTGGCTTTTGGAAGATATTTTTTTACCTCTTGAGCAACCTCTTTTGCCGAAGGTGAAAATCCTGCAATATTATAAACTCTTCTTTTTAATCCTTTCCCGTCTGCCTCATAGAGTTGAATGAGTGAGTCGACAGCGTCCTTAATATAAAGCAGGGGAATCCTGGCTTCTTCATCGACGAAGCATTGATAGGGTCTTCCCAAAGCAGGCTCCTGAATGATTAGGGTGCTATAAGCGGATGCGCCGCCTGGACCCCTTCCGGGTCCGATCACAGAAGGGAATCGAAGTCCTCTGAAATCGACACCAAATTTTCTGTGATAATATTCGCCCAGTCTTTCTGAAAATACTTTTGTGACTCCATACATTGAGATGGGCATCTGGATCGTGTCTTCGGTGACCCTTTCAGGAATGCCCAAGCCATACGTGGCAATCGTACTCAGGTAGATGACCCTCTCCACATTAAATAACCTTGCTGCTTCAAGAACATTGAAGGTCCCGCCTGCATTTACCTGATATGCGGTGATGGGTTTCTCTTCGGCTGAGGCAGAGAGGAGAGCACCGGTATGGTATATGCCATCAATTTTGTATTGTTTGACTACTTCTAAAACTTCTGCCCATGAGGACAGGTCGCCCTGAACGATCTTTGCCTTACCTTTTATATCATAGAGGAGAGGGGAGTCTTTTACGATATCGAAAAGAACGACCTCTTCGCCCTTTTTCAAAAGGGTCTCCGCAAGATGGGTACCAATAAATCCCAATCCGCCAGTGATAAGTTTTGGCATGATTTATTATCTTTGAGCAAAAATTAGGCCAGCATTTGATTTCTTTACATCTCTATAACACTATGAAATTAAAATATTTTTTCTTTGAGATATTTTAGGTTGGATATTATGTGTAGAAAAAATTCTACATACTATTAAAATAATATAAAATTTTCTTTTGCTCTCAGGTAGTTAGTTGATATGTATTCTCTTAACTACATGTAGAATAATTTCTACATATTTTAGGCAGCTGATATGGGTATGTTGAACTTTTTCATTTTCTTATAGAGGGCAGTTCGGTGGATTCCCAAAAGCTTGGCCGCCTTGTTCTTGTTATCATTTGCTATTCGGATCGCATGGAGAAGGGCCTCCCTCTCCATTTCTTCACGAAGTCTTTTGAGCATCGTAGGTTGCAATTTATTCGATTCGAAACTCATACTCTGCAAAAAAATTGGAAGATGGTGGATCTGGATTGTGTCACCCTCAATGGAGTAGAGGACTCTTTCCAAGACATTGGCCAATTCCCGAACATTCCCTGGCCAGGTGTAATGAAGAAAAATTTGTATGACCTCTGGGGAGATCCTTGTCACATTTGTTCCAAGGTCTTTGTTAAATGTCTGAATGAGGTCTTCAGCAATGACCGGAATATCCTCTTTCCGTTCCCTTAAGGGAGGAATTTGAATGGGGATTACATTTAATCGATAGTATAAATCTTTTCTGAATCTTCCCCCCTCTACGCATTTCTCAAGATTTTCATGGGTGGCCGCGATCAAACGGAAGTCACATCTGGTTACCTTTGTGCCTCCTAACCGCTCCATCTCCTTCTCTTCTAATACCCGGAGGAGTTTGGGTTGCATTTCCAAAGGTAGGTCGCTGATCTCGTCAAGAAAGATCGTCCCCCGATGGGCCAATTCAAACTTTCCAGGTTTTCCTTTGCTTCCTGCCCCAGTGAAAGCCCCAGGTTCGTAACCGAAAAGTTCTGCCTCCAGCAAATCTTTTGGGATGGCAGCACAGTTGAGCCGAATAAAAGGGTAGGGCCGTCGTTCACTCGCATGATGGATGGCATGGGCAAAAAGTTCTTTCCCTGTCCCGCTTTCCCCCATCAAAAGAACAGAGGCATTGGTCATCGCCGCCTTGAGGGCACACTTTTTTAACTCCGTGAGACTCTCACTTTTACCTACGATGTGATCAATCGTATATTTGGATGACCTCAAACTCTCCAATTCTTTTTCATAAAATTCTACTTTCGATTCGAGAAAATTGAGCTTTTTCGCCAAAGCCTGAACATCCCGAACGTTCTTAAACATTACCTGTCCATAAACAGCGATGACCTTCCCATCCATTGTGATCGGGATGCGCTGGACCACCATCTCCTGTCCCCGAATGCGATGGGGGTGATCGATTTCTGGCGTTCCTGTTTTAGCGACGATATGCATTCTCGTATTTTCAATCACCTCGGTGCAATGTTTACCGATGACCGCCTTCGGATCGATCCCCAAGAAATTCCCGTAGGTCTTACTGAAAAAAATGACCTTTCCATCGGGGTCAGTGATCATCACCCCATTATAGATGTTATCGAGAACGGCTTCATAGAAATTGATTTTATCTTGAAGTCTGTTAATCTCTTTGGAATCCATAAAAGTGCTCCCTTCTCGATTTCTAAGCTAAGCCGATGCTTGTGAAGTTTAAGGCTTAAAGGAAAGAACAGTTTTTTTGTCGGGTCCTTCTCCTCTTTCAAGGAATTCTGCTTTGAGGGGTGTACCGACTTTGATCTCCTCAGGTTTCTTCGCATCGACCCCGACAATTCGAGCCACAGTTTTCACACCTTCGTCCAGTTCTACAACCCCTACCACATAAGGGTTATTGCGACTGAAGCCCTCCTTGGCCATATAAGGGGGGGCAACAACGATACTGGTAAAGGCGGATAGTCTTCCTGTACCTTTGAACTGCACCCACTCCATCCGGCTCCCGAAACAGGAGATACAGATCGGCCGAGGGGGTAGGGCAAGGGCCCCACATTTCTTGCATTTTGAGCCCATGATTCTCCATTCCTTAAGGAACTGTCCATACGATGTATCGTTGAAAGGTCTCTCCTCCATCGTCTCACCCCGTTAGAAAGCCTCGCTTTTGAAAGCGAGGATGAGTTTAGTTTGTGTTCAGATCTGAATAACCTTTCGGAAAGGAGGGGAGGTTTAAGGCCCCATCATTTCTAACGGGGTCTCACCTCCTTTCAAGAATGGTAAAGGTACAGGTTCCGCCTGTCCCTCCCAGATTGTGAGCAGCTCCAATCCTTAAGTTCGGCTTGGGGACTTGCCTCTTTCCGGCCTTGCCCCGCAGCTGCACCCACACCTCGTAAAGCTGCGCAACGCCGGTTGCACCGACAGGATGGCCTTTGGTTTTAAGTCCTCCAGAGGTGTTGATGGGCATTGGGCCATCAAGTCGGCTCAGGCCTTCGGCCACGGCTTTGTACGCTTCCCCTGGTTTGAAGAATCCGAGATCCTCCATGTGGACGATCTCAGCGATGGAGAAGCAGTCATGAACCTCTGAGAACTGAATATCCTTGGGTGTCAAGCCGGACATCTCGTAGGCTTCCCTTGCTGCATAACTTGTGGCCTCATAGGTTGTCAGGTCTTTTTTTGCATGGAGGCCATAGCCGCTTCCTTGGCCCATGCCAGCAAGGTAGATCGGGTCATCCGTAAAGTTTTTAGCGATCTCCTCTGCCACCAAAAGCAGGCAGGAAGCTCCGTCGCTGATAGGGCAGCAGTCAAAGAGGTGCATGGGCCAAGCCACTGGAGGATTCGCTCCGGGGTCCCGGAGGAATTCCTTTTCGTCTTTCCATTGTGGAATGGGCTCGCCTTTGGCCCGGCAGCGCTCGATCCGGGCGTTCATAAAATCCCGAATCGTCATTGGAAACTGCGCTTTGGGATTCAGAGGGGCATTATTGTGGCTCTTGATGGTTACATTGAAGAGGGCCTCACGAGTTGCACCATATTTGGCAAAATAGGCTGTGGCCATGGCTCCAAAGACTCCGGGGAAGGTATAACCCGTGGCCACTTCATAAGGACTGGCTGCCATGGCTAAGCCCTCCGCAACCTCTTCGGTCGTGCGTCTGGACATCTGTTCAAAGCCGCCCACGAGAACGATGTCATAGAGTCCGGAGGCGATGGCCAGTACACCTTCACGAAAGGCCACAGCGCTCGAGGCACAAGCAGCTTCTGTGCGTGTGACCGGTTTGGGCACATGGCCTAACAGATCGGAAATGATTGGCCCCCAATGGGCTTGGTTTACAAAAAAATCATTGCTGAAATTTCCAACATAAACTGCATCGATCTCTTTGGGGTCGAGCCCTTTGTCGACCGACTCAACCATCTCAACGAAAGCCTCGGCAAAGAAGTCTTTACAGTTCCGATCCTTGAATAAGCCAAGTTTTGTCAAACCGCCGCCAACAACAGCCACCCCCCTTGAAAGTTTTCGCTTTCTTGGCATTTGGGAATCACTCCTTTCTTTATTATTTGCCGTTTATTAGGATTTCGTCAGGAAGTCTTAGAACCTCCACCTCACGAACAGGCCGAGTAAACCCCGTTAGAAAGGGGAGAACTTTGACCTCGCCCTCAATAAGGAACTGATGCTTTCTATTTCTACGATCCCCAGCATAAATGCTGGGGCATTCTAACGGGGTAAATCTATCATAGAAAAAGGAGATTGTGAAGCAAGAAGGACACATTTCCCATCAAATCCTCTCATCTTCATAGAGGGGAATAATCTTGAGAGAGCTGAGTTGAATCGTTTTGACTCTTTCGATATCTCTGAGAGGGGTAAGGACCCTCACCACCTTCTTCTCCACCAAATAATTTCTTATGACTCCCAAAGCCAGAGTCTCATCGTTACCATCTTTCAATCCTATAAGAAGACCATTGATCCCTAAAGCCCAATCAAGTGGGATGGAATCACCATGGGCGTCAATTACTTCTCCTTCTATTTGAACTTCTTCGATTGCCCATTCCTGAACCACAGAATGCTTAAAGTAATCTTGGAACTTGTTCGTTCTGTAGTTTTTCCGCTCTTCCACAGACCTCGATCTGACCTGTTCAGATAAAGCGAGGCGAAAGATTTTATAACGAGGGGTCTCTTGATACAGGTCTAAGATGGGTTCTATTTCGTCGGATTTTTGTAAGGCCAGGATAAACTTCGGGGAGAGTAGATCGATCTTTCTTCTCTTCAATTCTTTCCCTGTTTCACCTAAAACAAAACCAGTGGTATCCACTACGGTCAATTCTGCGCCATAAGAAATTGCTTTATCGACCATTCTTTTTACTCCTTTAAGATGGATCGGAAAATGGCCTTCAGGTGTCGTAGAGCCGACAAAGAAGATCTCCGGCGGCGATAGTACGACCTCCCAATCCGGATCCGATTTGAATATGGAAAGACCTATGGTGGCAGGAGGGCCAAGAAAAGATTGTCCGATATCTGCATCGACTAAAGCCACCTTCAGCCCTCGTTGGCAAAGCTGGGTAATGAGAAACCTGGCAAGGGTGCTCTTTCCTGTATCTGTTGCTCCAAGAAGGATGGCCATGCCCTTTTCTTCTTGGAGAATACCCAAAAGAGCATACCATTCTTTGGGGGCAAGAATCTCCATAAAATCTATAGTATGGGGTAGGGTCGGGTATGTCAAGGAGAGGTCAGCTGCTGAAGGACCAAGGCTTCTGAAATTGAGGTTTTACATTTTTCTTTTTAATCCCTGCCTGTGGCAGGCGCAATCTGAAATCTGAAATCTTAAAATTAAAGGGGGATCCCCTCCGAACTCCACCCCCTCAGGGCATAATAATCCTGGAGCATCTTCTGGAGGTCTTCTCTTCGAATGGTTTTTTCATCTTTGCCAAGCGGTTCATCGAAAAATCGCTTCGGAAGGGTGTCGTCTTTTGGGGTGATGCCCTCACGGAGGTTGAACCTTCGAGTCTGATTTTGAATATTGGATGAGATCTTCCTTAAACCAGATTCATCCAGTTTGAGGCCGGTGGTCACCTCGACAATCGTCGAGAGGTAATTCCAATCCCAATAGATGTCCCGATAGAATCGGCATAAGATGAGAGAATCATGGATATTGAATCGATCTTCGAACTCAAGAAAGAGTTTTGCCTTCCCCTCGATCTGATCTGAAGGGATCATCCCTGCAAGTTCTGCTTTGTAGAAAGTGGATCTCAGGTGGCAGGCGCCTCGGTCTGAGGTGGCACAG
>Ga0315314_1001536_pt1 | contig 20738 bp, 18 predicted proteins | sample TDP9_MG_FD_203631 | JGI IMG/M metagenome (GOLD analysis project Ga0315314, IMG submission 203631) | Freshwater sediment microbial communities from Lake Towuti, South Sulawesi, Indonesia - TDP9 | ecosystem: Environmental > Aquatic > Freshwater > Lake > Sediment | place: Indonesia: South Sulawesi... | reverse complement strand
CTGAGGCCACGGATGCAATGCTTGTTGACAGCTCTGGCGCCTTCTGCCTCAGGTGTTTCGCGAACTCTTCCTTCATGTAGCCGGGACCCACGATGGCGATCAGTGTCCGGTTCTCAGCCCAGAGTTCACGAATGAAGCTCATGCACGACCCGAAGAAACTCACCTTGCCCTCTTCTCTCCCTTCCAAGTCCACCTTCCCCGGTAGTCTCGACCTAATCTCCACCTTGACATCAAAGCCTAGGTGGCGCAGCAGAGCAATGGAACACTCTCGGTCGTCCATTGCTACGACGATTATCGGGGGTGCCTTCTCCTCGGAGGCTAACTTCAGCCTCTCGAGTTCGTGATTGAGCCACTCTTCCTTCTGGATTGTTACAGGCCTGTCGATTAGGATGTTGATCGTGTGATGGGCTCCCCTTATCCCATACTTCTCGGGAGCCTCGAACACGATGCCGGTCACCCTCAGACGATTGGTCTCCCTCTGGAAGCTGACCTTCTCAGCCGTCACACCCAAGAACATCGGGATCCGCCTTCCCTCGGTCTGCTGTGCGTCCTCACCCATCTTAACCTCCCGAGTTGTCCTAGCGAGGACTCTATCCCCTTTGGAGATCAGGTTGAAGAGATGCCACAGGTCGTCAAGGCTCTCCGGCAGCACCTTCACCGTTCCTCTCTTCAGGTCTCTAAGAAGGATCTTCACAAGTCCCACCGCAGGCTACTCGGCAGCATTCACACGCATCACTCACCATTCTCAGCTGCATACTATAAACTGATGACTCTCAAACCTATCTCAGAAGTGTGAACTACCCACCTCTGAGGAGCGTGGGCTTCTCGCTTCCTCGACGGAACTTGCTTATCCGGATACCTTGGACAAGTAGAGGCTCCATCTCTGCGCGGGCTCGTTCCAAGCCCCGTTTCAAGATGTTCCTAGCCGCGTTCAGGTCCCTGTCTAGGACCAGATCGCAACGCGGGCAGATATGGGTTCTGATGGATAAGTTCTTCGGAACCGTTTCCCCGCATCCAGAGCATACCTGCGATGTCTCACTGGGTTCGACGAGGACTACTCGTCCGCCACGCCTCTCCGCCTTGTAGGCGGTCAACCAGCGTAGCTTTCCCCAAGTGGCATCCAGTATTGCCGATGCGAGACTATGATTCTTCACCATGTTTCCGATTTTCAAGTCCTCGAAGACAATAATCCCATAGTCCTCAGCTAGCCGGTGCGAAACCTTATGTGCGACATCATCTCTCTGTCGCCGTACCTTTCGCCAGGCCTTCGCTAGCGCTGTCTTCGTCTTCAACCTGTTCTTTGAACCCTTCTCCTTCCTTGAGAGGCTTCGCTGCAAAGTCTTGATCTTCTCGACCGATCTCGACAAGTTCTTTGAGTTTGGGAAGGTTTTGCCATCACTCAGTGTGGCGAGGGTCTGTACACCCACATCGACACCCACCGAGGGTTCCATCCCACTATGTGTCGGCTCCAACTCACTATCGGTTGTGATGCAAGCGTACCACTGATCCACGTCACGGATGATGGAACACCGCTTCGGGGTTCCCTCGACTCTACGGTGCATCTTGATCTTGACCGCGCCGACCATGGACAGCTTCAAGCGTTGCCCCAATAGCTTGAACCCGCCGAGCTGGGGATAGGTGAAGGAGTTATACCTGCCCCATCGCTTGAATTTTGGGCGCCTATGCAGCCTAGCGTAGTACGCTTGGTACGCCTTATCAAGCCTTAAAACTACATCCTGTAGGACTTGGCTATGCACGTTCCTGAGATGTTTGTCAAGCCGCCTTCTCTCGGTCAAGGCTCTCTTTTGCTCGTAGAAGTTGGTGTGGTTCTCCTTTCTCTCAGCGAGGAGGGCATTGTAGAGCTGTCTACAGGTTTCGATTGTACTGCTCATTAGATATTCTTGTTGCTTCGTTGGGTAGATCCGGAACTTGTAGACCTGCATCACGCTCTTCCCTGCTCCTCGATGTGTTTCTGGATGATCTAAGGTCGCCTCAACCTGACATTCTAGCTCTTTCGTGCCCAATTGCATCGCCCACTCCTTTCCCCGCTAGGGTTTAGCCATTTCGTATGAGAATCGCCAAGTATGAAAGGTGAAAAGAGCGCTACATCGCCTTTCTTCACCGCTTCCACGAAGGATTTTGCGTGCTTCCTGTAGGCTTCCATCAGGGGGGTCCGCGCCCCTCCGTAGTCGACCGGGAGGCTGTCCGCTTGGTTTCCGATCTCCTCTAGGATGGCGATCGCCTCGCGCCCGGGGTAGTAGAACCTCACCCCCTGCCTCCCCAGCTGCCATTCGCAGTCCCTCCAGCCTAGCCGCTTGTTGAGACATGCCTCCAGTAGGAGCTCGCGGTCCGCGACCTTGAAGGGGTCGGAGAGGTCCAGGGCTAGACCTATGGAGTCGTTCTCGTGGAGCTTGTGGAGGAGGCCCTCCCCGCTAGCCCAGCCGAGCCCCTCCTCGGCGTTGACGATCCTGCAGGCTGTGAGCCGCCTCTGGTGGAGGTAGTTGATCATCGCGTTGATCGGGTTGTAGCCCCTCGCCCTCCCCCGCGCGGTCCTCACGAACTCCCGGACCAACCGGTCCCGCTTCCTCCCCACAAAGAGGAAGCCAGCTTTCGTGCAGGCTTCCCTGAAGACTTGCCAGTACCTCATCCCCACCAGCCCCTCGTAAGACCTGAGCGCCCCGACCGGGCAGCCCCTCATCACCTCGAAGATCCTCCGCTGCTCCCTCAGGGCCTTCTCCAGCACGTGCTCGGGGACGCCCGCCATCCCCCCTATCCTCTCGGTGGAGCTGATCAGGCTGAGGGCGACGGACTCGGCTATCCTCCGGGCGAGGGCGGAAGCTAACGCGGGGTCCTCCATTCCCTTCCTGAACTCGAGGTCCATGTATCCGCCCGTGGTGCTAGCCGTCCTAGCCCTCTCTCCCAGGAAGGCTGATACCTCTATCCCCCTCCTCTCCAGCTCCTCTCTCGCCGGAGGCGGGAGGCACCCGTAGTCTATGACCCTCGAGACCCCCTCGATGGGGATCCTCTCCTTCCCTCGGGTGAGGTGGTTCCCCCTGACCTCCACCTCGTCCCCCGGGTAGAGCACTACGGGTCTCTTACTGGGGGGTGGAGCCTCCTTCGCCCTCGCCTCTCCCGCCAGAGCGGTTTTGAGCATGTAGATCATGTCCCCCCTCTTCGTCTCCTCGATCGCCTCCACCGATTCCTCCGGAGTCTCCCCGGCGATGGAGAGGTACCTCCTCCGGAAGAGGGATTCGTAGGCTGGGTGGACTCGAATCCTTCCGCTGCGCAGGGTGTGGTACGTGGTCTCGCACTTCTCGCACCTCACCACCCCAGCCTCCAGTTTCAGGGGTGAGCGACAGATGTCGCACCTGCCCTCCGCCCGGGTCTTGACGTAGTCCCTCTTCCTCCTCACGTACTCGCGGCAGGCTGTGGCCCTCGGGTTCAGCCTCCATGAGAGCCTCAGCCTGTCCTCCTCCACCTTGGATAGGCCCTCCTCCAGCTCCTCACTCCGCCACCCGAACCTCCGGTGGAGGGGGTGCCAGAGGCGGCACCTCATCCTCGGCCTCACATAGAAGGCGCACCTCCCGCACCGGTCGCGGAAGTGCGCTGGCAAATCCTCGTCCTTCTTGTAGTAAGCGATCTCCGGTCTTCCTCTGCCCTTGTAGTAGACGAATCTCCTGAGCCCCATCCGGGGGGCGAACTCCCCCACCGCCCTGTACAGAGCCTTCCTCGAGAAGTCGAAGCCCTCCAGCCCCTCCATGCGGCCCCTCACGTCTCTTAGGGTGAACCACCCATCTTCGTAGAGGAGATCCTCGATGATCCCCCTCACCTCACCCTCATCCTCCAGGCGGACGGGCTTGCGGGGGAGCTCCGGCGAGAAGGCAGCCATGCGAAACTCCCCTTGGGCGGCTTGGGAGGGAGGGGTGAAGCTCTCAACCGCCCTGCACCCATTCTTTGTGCAGGTGTATCTCCCTCCCCTCCTCTCGATGAGACCCAGCCCAAGAGTCTTCGAGAGGAAGCCCTTCAGATCCTTCTCGTCAGCCCTCAGGGCATACCACCAGAGGCTTCTCTTGGAGAGGTCCATCACAGACGCGAGGTTCAGGTACGAGTGGTAGAGGATGGTAAGGAGGCTTGCGAAGACCCAGTCTTCGTCCATCTTGAGCCTGACAGCCTCACCCTCTCCCTCGATGGTCGCGGTGGGGATCCACTCCCCCATCAGAGACCGGTCCGGGCTCACCGTGTCGGCGGCGAAGAGATGTGACTCCTTCACTAGGGTCCTTGCTAGGAGGCCGTCGAGGAACCCGCCCATCGACCCCTCGTCTGTCAGGTAGCTGAAGGGCTGGTGCAGGAAGATCGCATCGATCCTCTTCAGCCTCCCAGCTAGGAGGGTCCCCGCCACCTCCTCATAGGAGCCCACCACCCCCCTAGCCCCCCTCTCAAACCTTCCTCCCCTCGCCCTCGACAGTGGGAATGGGGAGAGCGACTCGACCACGCTAACGAAGCTCTCCTCGCGACAGAGGACAGCCACCCGCTTCACACACCTCCCGAAGGCTTGAGCTAGGAGGCTGGCGACCTTCTCTCTATCCTCCGTGAGGAGTATGCTCAAGGCGGATCGCCTCCTCTAGCGGGCTTCGGGTCCGCTGCGCCCCTCTTGCAGAGCAGAAACCCCCTCAGGAAGCATGACAGCTCGCCTAGGGTCGTCAGGATGAGGTCTATGCTCTCGAAGTCGCTCAGAGCCGCTCTCACCCTCTCAGGAGAGGCTAGGGGAGCCTCAGCCAGAACCGCGCAGACGAGCTTAACCCCGGCCCCCCTGATCCGCCTGAACTTGTAGTCGAAGTAGCTGCACCTCTTCAGAAGCTCGGATACGGCCTTCCCCCCGCTCTCCCCGCAGAGGGTGCACTCCAGCACAGCCCCCAGCTCGGGCAGATAGAAGTCGACGAGAAAAGCCCTCCCACCCACCTCAAACAGGCGGTTCTGCTCGCACACCAGCCCCAGCCCCCTCACCAGCTCCACCACCTCCCTCTCCTGGGGGCTAGGCTCCCGACGACTCGACAAACGCAGCACCCACCTACCAGCATCCGAAACAGCCCCAGAAGAAAACCCCAGCCCCAACAAACCCCACAACACAGAACCCACGACCTACCATAATATAAGTTTTACAGACTATTTTTTCCTCTCCTCTTCTCCAACAAGACAACAGAAGATGGTGGACGGGCACCATGTATAAATGGATGTATCGCCAATTATTTTGATTTACATGATTTCTGATACAAAATCAAGGTTCCATCTAAAGAATTTGGATTCAAAGCTCGATGAGCTGGACGAGTTTGATAGCCCATTAAGAAGTTGAGCGGATTGGAAAGAAGGCCCAAATCCCCTGTTCACCGAAAGCGTCCCAAGATGTAGGCTCGCGGGGCTGAAAAAGACACTTCTGACTAGGATCGCCTTTGTACAGTTATGCTTCCATCGGATCCAATGCTCAATTCAGTCCAGCCCCTGAATTCTCGTGCAAAAGCGTTTTCCAGCCTAACAGTCTCTCCAACTTTGGCTCTTTCAATCTGGTCTCGCCAAAGGTTCAATTTAACTTGACCTGTCTCATCTTTGAGTATAGCGGTTGCGACACGAGCGGGACCAAACCCCAGCCTCAGAAGTCTAATGAAGGTGCTGATAAACGTACTTTGATAAACGTCTAAGGCTAGACTTTGGGGGGGTATAATGGGAGGCGCAAATGACGAGAGAGACCTCGTCCGACTCCTCTGGGACCACGGATTCGCCGCGTTGAGGGCACCAGCCTCTGGCGGCGCAACACAAATGCCACGTCCAGATATATTAGCTGGGAGCGATAAGCTCGGGCTACAGCTCGCCATAGAAGTGAAGACAACACGAGATCGCACGCTGTACATCCCGGAGGAGTCGGTTAGACAGCTACTCGCCTTTGCTCAAAGGTTTGGATGTCGACCCATGCTAGCGGTGAAGTTCAAGGGTAAGAGGCAGCCGTGGCTTTTCATAGGTCCGGATAAGCTTGAACGCGTTTCGCGTTGGGGCTACAGACTTCCCTTTAAGCGACTTGTCGAGGCAGGTCTGACAATCGAATCTTTAGCACCCGATCAATCCAACCTTCGATGATGAGATGCCCCTCATGGTGGTCCCCTCAGTGCGCAGGGCAAGGCGAGAGGATCTCCCGAGAATTCATGACATTGAAAGAGACTCTTTCAGACACCCTTACCCGCCCTACCTCATCGACTTGCTGTTTGAGGAGAATCCGGGGACTTTTTTCGTTGCCGAGGTAGACGGCAGGGATGTGGGATACTCCGTTGCCTCAGTTGAGGCGCGAAATATCGGTCACGTGATTTCAGTAGCGGTGTTCCCCGATACGAGGAGACGAGGAATTGGAGAAGCTCTGATCCGGAGACTGACCGAGGAGCTTAGGAAAATCGGAGTTTCCCTTGTCAAGCTCGAGGTTGAGAGGGATAATATCGCGGCTCAAAATATGTATAGGAAGCTCGGATTCGGTTTGAGCCACGTCATAAAAGGCTACTACGAGAACGGTAGTGACGCGCTTGTAATGACTCTTGCACTTAAGTAAAGATTGGATCTACGACTTGCTTGGCTGGGGAACGAGGTCAAGGTCACGAATATCCTGAAGCTTACCCAAGAACGTGCCATCCAGTAGATAAACCTCCGAGTTGGCCATGTCCAAACTGCCGGAACGAAGAATCGGGCCCATCCGGCTGGTTTCCAAACGGTTCAAGGATAGCCCTCCGAGTATGTCGTTGAAGGCGGGCATGATGATCAACTTGGAGCTTTTGGCCTTGTTCAAGAGAAGCCTTTCCGAAGCCTCACGCCACTCCTCCAAGCTTTTAGACCTCACGTGTTTCAGGTACGCCTCCCTGAGCTCCGACCCGTCGACAGGAACCCTAACCCAAGCTTGTCGAACGGATCTCAGCCCGATCTTGTCACGAAACCTCACAACTGGATGGATATGCCCCATGACCATGATGTCAGAGGATAGAACCTCTGGGGACGGCCAAGCGTGACCGTGAAAGAGCCCGACCCGTAGCTTCCTACCGATCACAACTCCATTCGCCGACAGTATCTTTACCGATGGCGGCGTTAGAGGCTCCAAGTCCCCGTCGTGGTTACCGGGGATCACCTGGATCGCTCTAACCGCGGTGCCCATGGCTTCGAAGAAGTCAGGGACATCCTTCCACTCCTCGAGGCTGATCCGAGGGATCGCTTGCTTCACGTCGCCCAGAATTATCAGGCTTCTCGGACGATAATCACCAACGACTTGGAGCAACCTGTTCTGGATCTTGAAGGTCTGAGAGGGTATGTATATTCCCTTATCGACAAGGGAGTGCTCGTATCCCAAGTGTAGATCTGCGACCACGAGCGTCTTTTCATCCTCGATGGCTAGCGCGGGCCACGGTAGCAAGGGATGGATCAAGGATCGGCACTGGAAACTGTTTTACGTCCACCTCCTAAAATCGGGTTCGGAGAATTCGATGGCACAAAGATCGCTGAGGCCGAGGACGTTTGAGCTCGAGCTCCTCAAGAGACTTTCTGAGGAGATCAACGCTGTCAAGAGGGTTTCAAACTCCCACATCGAGGAGTTAACGAGAGCTTTTGGGAAGCGATTTGAGAGAGCTCTCAAAGCCGTCAACGAGACGAGGGTCAAGAAGTACATTTTCAGACCCAGCCGAGGTGTGGTTTGGATCGTTGTCGGCAGAGAGCGAGATTACCAGATCATTCCCACAGTGAACTTCTGCAGCTGCGACGACTACTACTTCAGGGTCTTGGACGGAGAGGTGCACCTTTGCTACCACCTGATCGCCCAAAGAATTGCCGAGGCATTTGAGAAGTATGAGATATTTGAGGAATCCGATGAACTGTATGAGCCTCTAATGAGAGAGTGGAGGAAAATCCGAGTCAAGCGTGTCCTGATGCCGGAAGATGCAAGAAGACTGAGAAACGCGATGCTAAACATTCTTTCATTGCGTAGAGAGGCGACGATTCGTCAGCTCGGGAAGGAGGCTGCGAAAGAAAACTTGAGCATAACACCAAGACATTTGGCAATAGTGCTCAGAACAGACCCTGAACGACGATTTGGCTATAAAGATGGTATATGGTCACTGCGAACGAGTCGGCCGTGACAGCAGCTAAATCCCCTTCTCAGGTGAGTGTTTAAGTTGCACCTGCGTGTTAGAGAGTGGTCGGACCGACTATGTCCACTGTTGATCTCATAGCGGACATCGTCTTCATATTAACTCTGCTCTCTCTCGCCATCGCGTTCCTGTACATAGGCTACGGCAAGGAGAGAGTCACCAACTAACCTGTATCATGGCCACCATTGCCATTACTGTTGACCTTGGGAAAATTGAGCTGACCTTACAGCAGATATCAACACAGCGCCTCACCAACAAAGATCGGAGTAAGCGATCATGGAGGAAAACCCCTCGCCGCCAAGTGATACCATTGAATGGTTGCTCTCGAAGCCACTCCTTGAGGAGGCTAGGAGGCTAGGCTGGACCTCGTTCACCGAGGTTCAGAGACTGGCAATTCCCCCAATCCTTGACGGAAAGAACGTGTTGATGATAGCCCCAACAGGGACTGGAAAAACAGAGGCAGCGATCTTCCCGATCTTCGAGTTGTTGTTGCAGAGGATGAGCGAGACAAAAGTTCGGGGTATTTCCATCCTGTACATAACCCCGCTACGCGCGTTAAACCGTGATGTGCTGAGAAGGCTGACTGAGGTCGGTAAGAGAATCGGTATTGAGGTCCAAGTAAGGCATGGCGATACACCTACCAGTGCACGAAGAGCCCAAGCTCTGAAGCCTCCAGACATGCTCATCACGACTCCTGAAACGCTCCAAGCCATAATCCCGGGCAGGTCTATGCGGCGACATCTCCAAAGTGTCCGCTGGGTTGTCATAGACGAGATTCACGAGATGGCAACCGATGAGAGAGGAACGCAGTTATCGGTGGGTTTGGAGAGGCTTCGCCAGCTGACAAGCGTGGACTTTCAACGGGTCGGACTCTCGGCTACCATAGGTTACCCCGAATTGATCGCGAAGTTCATGGCGGGACCCGAGCGGGAAACGGTTGTCGTAAAGGCGGTTGAGGCAAAGAGCCTTGAGGTGAGCGTTGAGAGTCCAACTCCGTCTGCCAACGATGAGAAGGAGGCATCTGAGGTTGGAATCCCGGCAGGTAGCATCCGCCGGATTCGACGTCTCTTCGAACTGGTTCAGGAACACCGGTCTACTCTGATCTTCACCAACACCCGTGAGCACGCTGAGGCTCTCGCCTCGAGGATGTTGGCGCTGAAGCCCGGCATCAGGATCGGCGTCCACCATGGCTCCCTCTCCAGAGAGGTCAGGATGGAGACGGAGGGAGAACTAAAGAGCGGGCGGCTTAACGCTGTCGTCTGCACGTCCTCCTTGGAGCTCGGGATCGATGTCGGGTTCATAGACTTCGTCGTTCAGTACATGTCCCCGAGACAGGTGACGAGGCTCGTTCAGAGAGTGGGCAGGAGTGGCCACCTCGTCGGTGCAACGGCGCGGGGTTGTGTAATGGGATCGTGGCCGGATGACATATTAGAGTCCGCTGTGATCTCAAAACTCGCTCTGGAGGGTAGACTCGAACTTCCGGTTATACATGAGAATGCCTTGGACGTACTCGCCCACCAGATTGCCGGACTCGTGCTGGACTATGGGCAGATAGGGATGGTTGATGTCTATCAAATCATCCGCAGGGCTTGGCCTTTCCGCAACCTGACTCGGGATGAGATCCTCGCGGTCGCGAACCAGTTGCACCGACAGCGCGTAATCTGGATCAGCGGAGAAAACCTTCGGAAGCGAGGCCCGAACACCTTCCATTACTACTACACAAACCTCTCGATGATCCCGGATGTAAGGCGATATGACGTCTACGACTTCATAAGAAGACGGAAGATTGGCTCTCTCGACCAAGAGTTTGTCGCCAGAAACGGAAGAGCTGGCGTCGAGTTCATAATGCATGGTCAGACCTGGAAGATCCTCGGCGTCGATGAGGAGGAGAACCTAGTTCAAGTTGAGCCAGTATCTCAGAGTTTCGCCGCGATCCCGAGCTGGGAAGGCGAGATCATACCTGTGCCGCTCGAGGTAGCACGGGAGGTGGGCAGACTCAGAGAGGAGATATCAGGAAGCATGGCAAGGAATGCCGATCCCTCAAAAACACTGGATGGATACCCGTTAAGCGAAGAAGCAGTTTGGAAAGTAGTCAACTTCGTTCAAAGGCAGATGGATGAGGGCTTTTTGGTACCGACTCACAGCAGGGTACTGATAGAAGCATTTGAGAACTACGCGGTCATTCACACGTGCTTCGGCGACGTCATAAACCAGACCCTGAGCAGAATCCTCGCAGCCATTCTCAGCTCCAAATTCGGCGTGAATGTAGCTACCCAATCGGATTCCTACCGCATCGCCCTGATCGCGCCGATCCACCTCTATCCAGAAGAACTCAGCAGAGAGCTACTGAAACTGAGGGCGGAAGATGCGGACTCAATCCTCGCAGCGGTTCTTGGAGATACTAATCTGTTTGCTTGGAGGCTTTGGCATGTGGCTAGGAGGTTTGGAGCGGTTGAGCGTAACGCTGAATACAAGTCTGCTTGGGGAAGAACCCTTGCGGTCTCTCTAAGGGACACGCCAGTCTACCGGGAGACCTTCAGAGAACTCGGGGTTGAGAAGCTGGATGTGGAGGGCACTAAGCAGGTTCTGAGCGACATCGAAAACAAGAAGATAGAGGTAGCCGTGTCTCCAAAACTGGGTAGTTACTCTCCATTCGCCCTTGCGATACTTGACAAGATAGTTCCACAAGACATCCTCAGACCGGCAGTACCCACGATGGCACTCGTTGAGACTATCAAGGGAAGGCTTGAGTCAGAACAGACGAGGCTCGTCTGCATGTTCAAAGGAGATTGGGAAGGCCTGAGAACAGTGAGAAACATAGCCGACAACATTAGATGTCCCAAATGCCATTCCACTCTCATCGCTGCCACCTATCCCTCGGACACCGAACTCATCAAGGTTGCCCGCAAAAAGATGGCTGGGCGCAAGCTGACGAACGATGAGGAGAAGGTCTGGCTTGACGGCTGGAAGAACGCCGGCATCGTCCAAACACATGGCAGAAAGGCTATCCTCACATTAGCCGCGAGAGGAGTGGGGCCAACCACAGCTGTCAGGTTGCTCAGACGCCTCCACAGGTCGGATCGGGAGTTCATTCTCGACATCCTGAAGGCTGAGAGGGACTACGTACGAACAAGAGCGTTTTGGGATTAGACGAAGTTTATTCTATCGGAGGTTGTGACTTTCCCGAGGTACACGGAGGATATCTGCCTAGCAGCCAACGCTTGGTCTATTTCTCGATAAGCCTCTAGGGGAGAGACACAGTCTAGTGGCAAGACGATGTTGAACCCCCTAACAGCCCCGCCCGCAGCCGTATGAAGTACGCAGATATTCGAGACTGTGCCGACTACTACTAAATTCTGAACTCCTCTGTCCACCAGAATCTCTTCGAGATTCGTCTTGAACCATGGATCATAAGTAGCCTTCTTTATCGTGATGTCGCCTTCCTCGGGAGCTAGTTCATCGACGATCTTCGCGCCCTCAGAGCCGGCTAAGCAGTGTTCAACCCAAAGCTTGAACTCAGGATCTCCTCGACTGTGCCAGTCCTGAGTGTAAACGACTGGGACGGCCTTTGCCCTAGCCTTTCGTGTCAGGTTTGCTATAACGGGAATCGATTTCTCGGCTAGTCCTCCCACGTACAGTTTGCCGTCGCTTCGCACAAAATCATTCTGCATGTCAACGATTAGTAAAGCCGTGAACTTTGCTTTCAACGTAATAGATCTTGGGCGGGGAACAAGTTTAGCTCGGAAAAGATCATCAAGCGAGACGACCAACCAAACCATCCTGAGTTGGCAGCATACGCTGAAGAGATGGAAGCTGGGAAGACGCTATCTCAGCTTCCCACCGCATTTGACACAGAACTTTGCGTAGGGCTCGTTCTTGAAGCCACAATTTGGACAGACGCCTTCTCCGACCGTGGAAGGAGGCGGTGGAGGCACCGGAGCAACCTGTTCGGGTGGTTTTGGAATCTCCACCGTTGTAGCCAACAGCACGACATCCCCCACACTCTTCACATCTGATTGCGAGATCGTAATCTCGGGTCCTGCCGATGTCCCAACCGTAAGGGCCATCTCTTTGGCTTCCAAGTCGAAGACGATATCCCTCACGGTGCCCACGATCATGCCCTCGGTGTCGATGATCTGCTTCCCAGCCAACTTATCTTTGGAAAGGTATTTCTTCGACATAGCTCAACCCACAGTCAGTTGAGTGTATGAGAATCCTTGATTTTAATTCTTTCACACTCGCGCAGCGCTTATAGCAGTCGGAGGCAATTTTATCATGAAATTCCACCATGGATCTCGACCAGCTGATTAAGAGGATCCTATCTGCTCAGCCAAGCTTGACGCGCGAGGCTGTGCTGAATCTAATATTGGAGAAGAAAGTAGAGACCGGTGAACTTCTAACGGATGAGGGGGCAGCCTACATTATCGCGGCTGAGCTTGGCGTTAGCCTCCATGAGAACGAACGGTTAGAAACAGAGATTCGACTCGCCAATTTGTTACCAGGAACTCGGGATGTCTCGGTCACCGGCAGGATTCTTACGATCTATTCGGTGCAGAGGTTCACTCGGTCAAATGGCGTAGAGGGTCAGGTAGGGAGACTCATACTGACCGACAAGACGGGCACCGCCAGTGTGGTACTCTGGGACGATAGGGCCGATCTCATAAGCCAGGGAAAGCTTGTGAGAGACCAGATCATCAGGATCGCCCACGGATACGTCCGGGAAGGGTTAGATGGCACTGCCGAGATCAACGTGGGAGGTAGAGGACAAGTCATTTTATCTCCAAGTGTAAGGCCACACGACTTGCCGCAGTTGAAAGACTTCTTCAAGAAGATCGGGGAGTTGCGGGAAGAGGAGAACAGAGTGAATACAGTCGGCGTGGTAGAGGACACTATCCCGACAACAACGTTTCGGCGTGGGGATGAGGTCGGTCGCTTGGCGAGGGTGAAACTCATCGATGGGACAGGCGATATCTGGGCAGTCTTCTGGAACGAGATGACAGAGAGCCTAACTGACCTTAAACGCGGTGATCGAGTTGAGGTTGTAAATGCTAGGACTCGCCGAAACATCAAAGACAGCCTAGAACTCCACGTTGGAAAGAGGAGCCAAGTGACCATTTCAACCGAGGAACGCCAGGTCACTGACCCCCATCCCTTAAAGCTGACCAAGATCTCCGAGCTGAGGAACACATCAAGAAACGTGAACGTTCTGGCGAAGGTTGTTGGCACAGACTCAGTAAGGGAGTTCAAACGCCCCTCTGGCGAGATGGGAAGAGTTGCCTCAGCCCAAATCGAGGACGATACAGGGACTATAAAGCTCGTACTTTGGGGGGAACACGCCGACGTGATGGACAGCATGTCTGTGAATGACATGGTCATGGTTCAGAATGCGTACGTCAAGGAGGGACTCCAAGGATCGATCGAACTCAACCTCGGACGATTAGGAAAGATCAACGTAAACCATCAGTCTCCCAATGGCTAGAATCGACGCGGATCCAGTCGAGAAAAAGAGGCGCGGAACTCCCCTGAAAGATCTTAGACGCCCAGTAGCTATACAAACAATTTGAAGATGAGAAGGGAGGTTGCAACGCCAAGTATCACAGTAACAACTGCCAGTCGTTTTGTGTGTCTCACCGCAGAGTCCACGAGAAGACTCAGTTTGACAACGCCATCGCCAATAACCCTAACCTTGGGAACCACACCAGCTTTGAACGCCACTTCACCGGGCTTCATATCATTGACCGCCTGAATCACCGCTTGGTCTATGTAATCGATCAGCCTCTTCTCGTCCATCGCCTCCCCGATCGGATGGTACCCACGTCTAGTCAGAGTCACAGCGTTCACCATATGGGTGTCTGTGGTCAGTACCTCACCTTCATCTATCCCAATCTTGTGTAGAGAACCCAAGATCTTGTCGCGCAGATTCGCGACCATATTATTTCCATCAATGGTCACGTAAGCCACCCTCTGCCCACCCACCCCCACTACAAGGGGCACTATCCCCCCGGGTCCCATACCCTCCTTCAGACCGAACTCGGGTGGCACGATCTTCGCGACCCCTACGGTAAAATCTTCATAAGGCTCTTGCAGGGCCTTAGAGATCGCCTCTGACGCGGCTTCTCTGATAGAAGCTGCATCAGCATCGGTAAAGGGGGGAAGCTGAGTGGCCGACGTGATGCTATTGTGAGCGTCAACCACCACCACTGTTTCTGGTCCCATTCTGACTCCATCCGAGACTATTTGGTGTCCAACATTCCGCGGGACATCCTCAATCTCCCGGGGTGAGCAAGTAACAGTCACTAGGGCACAGCCATTGAACATCTGGCAAGTAGCCTTGGCTAGGCTATTCTCAACTCTAACAAGCCTTGTTGCCCTCGGCGAAAAGACTTGGAGATTGGATAAACTCAGCACCTCGTTCACAACCTTCTTGCACTCTTCTTTTGAGGCTAGATCCAGTTCATGACCAGAGGTGCCATGTGGAACTGCAGCCACCACTTTGAACCTATCTTCCAGGGTTTTCTGGATCAAAAACGGAAGCTTGCTACTGCCGACATCACGAAACGGACCAGGATGGAGTGTTGGTATGGCAAGATGGGCACAGGGGTCCCCTCCACACCTGAAGGCTAGAACAGCTAGGGAGATGCTCTCTTCACGACCTATCTTTTCGAAGTGCTCCTCAAGAGGATCTGGAAGGCTCTCAGCCCAGTCAAGAACGAAGGCGCGAAGGAGCTGGACCGCGCCAATGCCTACGATCCGACTTCCATATCCATCTATCGATTCAATGAAGAGGTACGTCAAAACCAGTAAGAACGCCCCTGCAAGAGCCGTTGAGAGCAGAATCTCAGCTTTGGGTTGAAGTACAGTGTAAGAGATTAGTGAGCAGATAACAGGATGCGAAATCGAGGTCAATAGGACTCGCAGATGACTCAGAGACGACAGCGATCGGAGAACGAGATACCGAATCGACAAAGCGATGCAACCTCCATAGAAATACGAGTAGAGGATCAGCGAAGACTGCCTGAACAGGAAGCTCAAGATCGCTCCAATCACGAAGACGGCGACCCAGATGAGACAGCCGGATAAGGTGGTGATCGCACATCGGCGCAAAGTGAAAAGCCCATCTCTACGCATGATCAACCCGCGGACCACAAAGTCCACACCAATCGAAGGAAGCGCCAGCCCTGAAAGCCCAAAAACGATGCCATTGATAATTCCTGCTATCGTCGGAGTGATAACCCAAAAGACCGCTAAACCCCAAAGAATTGACACCAACAATAGGAGAAGTAGAGCCAATGAGTACCTCGGGACCGTGAACAGGGATCCATAGTGTTTGATCGCCTCGTCAAGAGCCGAGCCTTCATGCCTGCGCATTTCGCGGTCACTGTAAGACGTATATTTTGTATAACTCCGTGACTGGACAGGACTTATAGATTGTCTCATAGACTCAATGCAATCACAAACTTCCTAGACTTTTTGATCTAAGAAATTGATCAAAGAGAAGAAGAATCTTTATCAACAAACAGAGCAAACTTCCATTGGACAAAACATGTCGGTAAGTGTCAGCCCCGGCATCTTCGACAAGCTGGAGAACGTGATCGGCAGAAGAGTGCTGGTGGTTCTAGACAAGGACTTTGGCTTCGAGGGCGCTTTAGTTGCTCTATCCAGAGAGCCACCTGGGATCTGGTTATCAGATGCCGATGCCGTCGTTCTTCGAGCTACGATCGCAAACCCGGTGCCTCAGGTAATTGGCAGAGAGGACAAAAGCGAGATATTCATACACTTGAACTCTGCACTTAGAATAGAAGTGCTCCACAAGGACTAGGAGCCTTTAGGGCGAGGCTTGTACGAAAGATCTTAATGTTGGATTAGCCGACGGGATTGTCCTTGAGTCCGGAAGAACGGTTCTGGTATTTGATCCTCAGAGCTTGGGAAGACGTCAAAACCGAGTTTTCATAACCCACGCCCACGACGACCACACGGTGGGTTTTCTCCTGAAATCGAGAAAGTATGCAACCCCGCAAACGATGGAGATATTCAGTAAGCGGAGGGAGGTCAGCGTTGGCGACTTTGTACCGGTCAAGATAAACGAGACGGTTCAAGTTAACGACATAAAGATCACCGCCCACAACGCCGGGCACATTCTGGGGTCAGCTCAATTTCAAGTTCAGACAGCATTGGAGAGTGTGGTGTACACCGGCGACATTAATTGCGTTGATACGTTGACCACCAACGCTGCTGAGATCCTCGAATGTGATGCTCTGATCATGGAGGCTACATATGGTCATCCAGCCTACACTTTCCCAAGAAGAGAAGATACGTATGTTGAGATAGTAAAGTGGGCTGTCAGTCAAATACGGGCAGGGAGAACCCCGGTCTTTCACCTGTACTCGGCGGGTAAGGCACAAGAAATCATTCGTCTGTTCAACCTCTTCACCCGAGTGACGGTTGTCACTCACCCCGTTGTCTCACGGATTAGTGCAACTTACAACAACAGCGGGTTGAAGCTTGACTACTTGGACGCAAAAACCGAGGAAGGAAGTCAAGTTATTAGGAGTGGCGAATGCGTCTATGTGACACCATCCAACGCAGCCTCGGGAGAGCTAAGAAGCGCCTCACATGCTGTTGTAACTGGATGGGCTACAAGGTACAAACCGAGGACTGTGGACGCCGCTTTTCCATTAAGTAGCCACGCAGATTTTCTGCAGCTGATAAACCACGCTAGGGAGGCAAAACCGAAGCGAGTCTACACGATATACGGCTTCCAAGACACGCTTGCTGAGCTTCTAAACCGGAAGTTCAAGATAGACGCCCAGCCGATCAAGGCGATCGGCCAGAGGCAACTCAAAGAATTTCTGCGGTCAGCTGAGAGATAGACTTCCCGAGGCCCAGATGTTTGCCAATACCACAGCCAACACGAGCACAATAGCTAGAGCGATGACCACCTCTGGGCGAAACTTAACCCCCGAGGGGGTCTCCTCTTCGTAAAACCGTAGAAGACCAGCCGAAGCCGCTGGCATAGGACTACCCTCACGGTCCCTCTTAGCCTTCTTGCTCAATTCACAACCTTCCGTTCATTCAGTCAACGTAACCATGGTTTTGGGTGTTTTACTACCTGACCTTTGTACCTATTGGCGCATCCCCATCAGCGATCAACCAGATGGGTTTGCCGTTGAGGTCCGCTGCGAGGAGCATGCCCTGAGACTCGATCCCGGAAATCCTCTTAGGTTCTAAGTTCACGAGAGCGACAAACTTCTTGCCCTTGAAGTAGTCGAGCTTGCAGAATTCAGCCCCGCCAGTGATCATCGTCCTGAGATTGCCCCCGCCTACATCGACCGTTAACTTCAGTATCTTGGTTGCTCCGGGGATTCTTTCAGCATTCACTACCATGACAACACGCATATCCATCCGGTTGAAGTCCTTCATAGAGACGAAGCTCGTCTGCACCACCCTCTAATACTCAACACCGGTTGATTGCTATAAATATGCGGGCTTTCCCTCGAGAGGCTGATCATGGTTACTAAGCCCGTAAAGCGATTGAACGCATAGAGTTCGATCATAGACTAGCGCATCTACAAGGAAGACTCCGACATTTGGGACAAGCGTTGTTGTAGCGCCTCGTTGCCACCCTGTCCAAGTCGACTTTCAGGACAGATGCGACCGTCACAAGCCAAGCGAGTGTATCCGCCAATTCCTCTTCAATAGAAGCTCGATCACTTCTTACTATGGCACTGCCCAGCTCACCCACCTCCTCGACCAAGTGAATGTAGTTCTGCTCCACGCTCCGTCGGGAATCCCTGTGCCAGTATATCCGCCCTACCATGTCCTCAAACTCGCCTATCTGCATGACTTATCCAACCCCTAGATTTGGATGCCTTGATTACACTTCACCTTACATAAACTCACCCAACTTCACCTGTTTCGCCTTTACACCCCTGAAGAGAGACTCGATTTCTTCCTCAGCAAGCTCTAGTCTCTGTTGATAGAAGTCCTTAAGATCATACTTCTGGGCTAGGTCGGTGGCGATCTTAAGATATTTCTCAATACCTCCTCTGTACACTGTCAGGACGATCTCACCGTTGCATCTGGGACAGCTCCCCGCTAGAGGAATGCGTCGATACTTCAGGTTGCACTTCTTGCAACGGAACTTCTGCGAGGTGAAAGCTTTGAGGTTCCCGGCGATATCCCTTATGAAATGCGTTGTCAAAACTCTCTTCGCGACCTCCTTCGAGTCGACCGCGTGGATCTTTTTCGCGAGCAGGAGTTGCGCTTGGACTTTGTTTGTCATCGCCCCCAACTTCTTGTAAGAGCTCTCGTGATTTCCGTCGTTGATGTCCTCGGTCACGTGTGTGTACGCGTAGCCCTGAAACTGCGCTGGCGTTCCCAGTCGATGCGTGATAACATCAACTAAGTTACTAACGACCTTGGGGTCGGTGGATTTTGACGCTCTCTCGTAGAACTCGACGGGGTAGAACCCGGCGACGTCCATGTTATGAACCTGCTCGTCGACCTCGAATGGGTCAACAATGGAGGTTATGAGCAGGGGAGCGTCCATCATTCCTCCGATCTGGGCTGGGAGGTAGGATTTAGAGAAGTTCAGGAGGACATCCAAAACGAGCATAACGGCATCTTCATCGCCGTCGCAGTCTCTTCGCTTCGCCGCCTGCCAGAACGGGTGTGCATAGCACACGTGCGCGCTTGTTGAGCCGACAACACGGCCGATGACTCCGGCGGAGGTGTGTGGAGCCAGACCGGTGATTAGGTGTCCAAGCAGATCTACTTCGCTTTTTATTCTGTAGTAGGGAGGAAGCCCGTAAACCTTCTCCAGAAGCTCGTCGATGAAGTTTGCTACCCGAGTAAGGTACCTAACGCACTCCTTCGGGACGATTATGTCTTGAACCTTAAGCTCACATATCTGATCCGGGTCATGTAGAGGCTTGCCGTCCTGATCGTAGAGGTAGCCGAGCTCGCGGAGTTTTTCAACGGGGGTTCCTATTTCTGATGGTTTGAAGTGCGTCAGCGGAGCGTTTGTTGCATCGAACCGAATTGTTCCATCCTTGAAGACGTAAAGCCCGTGCCTCTCCCGCAACACTCCCTTGACGATCGGTTCTGGGGTCTTTGTCTCGCTTACTAGCCCTATCACTCCCTTAACCAGATCAGGGCATGCCGCCCCGACTAAGGTACACGCTTCGTCGAGGAGTTCCTTGATGTTGACAGACTTTCTCTCGAAAGGCATCCCCGAGAGCTTGCAAACAGGGCACACGTTCTCCTTCCCTAGAGTTCTGCGGCATTTAGGGCAGGTTCTCTCTGGAGTTGTTTCAACATCGCATCGTTGACATTTGACCTTGAATGATGGTGCGCCACACTTTGGACAAACTCTCCTGGCAACCTCCACTTCCACCAGCTCGCGCTTAGAGGCTTCGACTATGTTTCGGTGTGACCCCCCGGCTAGCCCGACAGGGAAGAGGACGTGAATGGGAGGCTTCATGAGTCTCATTCTCGCCTTTTCTGGTCTGCCCATTCTGGCCCCTATGTAGGTTCCGCCCTTATCGAGAATCTTTACGCCGGCGAGATCGTTTATCGTCTCAAGAGATCCCCTCTGAGACCGAATCCTCACATCTTGGATATCCAACCCGAGGGAGATCGCGAGGGTGGGGGCATCCTCGGTTATCACTATCTTTCCATCAACCACTCTGTGGGGAACGCGTAGCTTCTCGAGAGTCGACTTGGTTTTACGATCGAGAGAGAGCTGGATCTCTCCAACGAATCCGTCGTTCTTCACCATTTCTGATCGGACAAGCGAACGCCTCAGCTCTGAGAGTTCTTCTGCTTCTATTTCCTTCCAGAAGTACGTGTACTTCGGGTGTAACGGAATGTTCAAAGTTCTAGAAAGAACAATCGCCTCCTCCGCGGTCGGTTTGACTCTGAGTGGTACCTCGACGAGCTCGTGGATGCGCTCTTCCGGAGCCTTTACTGCATCAGCGAGCTTTGTGGTGGATCCCCCAAACATTATAAGAACGCTGTTTCTTAGCTCCTGAACCCACCACTCCTCAGCATATCCCGGACTTACTGTGGGCTTGTTATTCTCTAGAAACTCACCGAACGATACTAAGAGATCTCCCAAGAAGCAGATCTCTTCAACCCTGTCTTTCAGTTCTTCAGCGTCTTTAAAGGAGGTCACCCTGACGAGCGATCCGTCATCAAGCTTAACGATCGGGGGCTCGATCGTGTCAACAGGCATTACTATGCACGCTTTTCCTGGCAACTCGACCCTGATTTGAGTGCCCGTGGCTAGGAAGTTATGCAAAACCGCCATAGTAGCTGGATGGACGCCCACCGCCGCTAATCCCGTGTTTCTAGATCGGCCATATCTCAGCCTGAAGCCCCCACTTTTAGACGGGAAGGAGAAAATCGGGCGACCTGCTACGACATCCTCCAAGAACATGGGACCGGCAGGCTCTTCAGCCGACTCTTCACCGGGAGTACTGACTCGTTTCAGCCAATCCCACCCTGGCAAACCGAACTCTTCGACAATCTTCCATATCTTCTGGGATCTGCCAACTATACCGTCGTTGACGA
>Ga0315314_1001535_pt1 | contig 20752 bp, 18 predicted proteins | sample TDP9_MG_FD_203631 | JGI IMG/M metagenome (GOLD analysis project Ga0315314, IMG submission 203631) | Freshwater sediment microbial communities from Lake Towuti, South Sulawesi, Indonesia - TDP9 | ecosystem: Environmental > Aquatic > Freshwater > Lake > Sediment | place: Indonesia: South Sulawesi... | reverse complement strand
AGGTCTTAGTGGCAAACACTCTAAGTGAATGCTTCTCTGTTGGGCAGGCAATCCGCAAAGCCGTTGCAGACAAACGAGATCCCGCAGACGCTGCGGCAGCAGCAACTCAAGGCTGGGTCCTCTTTCGTGGGAAAGTCGTGAAGAAAGATTGGGAGGACAGGGAGGGCTACATGTGGGGTACCAACGCCCTTGAGGGTCAAGATCAGTTCAAAGGCCACACTTTCAAGATCTTCTTCAAGAACGAGAACCATGTGACATGGCTGGATGACAAACCTTACGTCACTAGCCCAGACATAATCGAAGTCATTCGCCGCGATTCAGGTACGCCCATCACCAATACTGACATAAAAGAGGGAGACGTCGTTTCGGTTCTTGGACTGCGTGCCCGCCAACCCTTCAGGTCCGAGAAGGGCCTCTCAGTGCTCGGGCCGAAACATTTCGGCTACGATCTACCATACGTGCCCATCGAGAGAATCATGAAAGAGGGCCGAAGCTAACTTTTCTCTAGCGATTTTCCGGCCAGCACTACGAGCCAGATCCTCGCCTCACCGGCATCTCGGTGGGAGATCTGAGACCGGGTTCTCTCCTAGATTACCCACGTGCCGTCCCTAATCACGATTCTACCATCAAGAAACATCGTGGGCTTGAGCATGATACCGTCCAAGTGGATGCCGGCTTGGACCTTGCCTCCGAATGTGCTGTTGTCTCCTAGCGCCACGTGAACGGTCCCATAGATCTTCTCGTCCTCAAGAATGATCCCAATCAGTCGGCCTTTCGGGTTGCATCCAACGCCTAACTCAGCAACGTTGTAGGCTTCCCTTTTCTGCACTGCCGCTAGCATGGCGTCGAACTTGCGAGCTTCTGATCCTCCTTCAATCTGAGTAGCGTAGCCGTCTTTGACAGTGACGGTCACCGGTTTCTTGAGGAGACCAATGCTTGCGATGGACCCGTCAAAGACAAGCGTTCCATTGGCTGAGTCTTCGACTGGAGCTGCATATACTTCACCGGCTGGCAGGTTCCCGAAATCTCCGGGCTTGTGCAGTACGCCCACATCGCGATCCACAACGCGCCCTTGAATCGAAAGCGTGATGTCCGTTCCCTTTTTTGAGGTCACGCGAACGTTCGATGTCTTGTCCATCAGAACGCCGATCTTCTCACAGAGTTCGCTCACTTTCGAGTAGTCCGCTGTAATTGCTCCTGCCTTGAACATTGCTGGCGTGATTGTGGGCATCGTGGCCCCTCTTGCGCCGGCTTGGGTTGCGGCCTTGCGTGCCTGCGTATGTGTCAGACTGTACGCTGTCGGCGCGACAAAGATGTCGCAGCCTTCCCATGCCTTCGCAATTGGCAGTGGAGGTTCTTCTCCGTGCCGCGTGCGCTCTTTAATGACCGCAAGAATCGCCTCGGTGCCGAGCTTTAGACCGGCCTCGAAGAACGCATGGCCGACTGCATAGGTCGTGGGATCGGTAATGGTAAGGAACTTCTCCCCCGGTTTTGCAGCGAGGCTGGTTTTCAGGATGCTTTCCGCCGTTCTTAGAAGCAGTTTTTCTTGGGCTTTGACCATGTGAATGCCACAAGTCGATGTTTGCGTCGGCTGCCTAAAAAAAGCGATTGATGACCCAGTTGTCAACCGAGGAAATCGCTAGGATCTCTGAGCTTCCGTTTCTGAAGACCTGCAGGCACGTCGCTTTCACCTCACAGTGATTGTGAGCCATGCAGCGAGATACTGCATCTCTGCGTTGAGTCCAGCCACTGATCCAAAGCGTTTTATTCTGAACAGAAGCTCCGAGCTCTCGGTGGCACAATTTCATGCCGAACATTCTTGACATGGAATTAGGAAAAACCGCTTACGTCGTCATCAACAAACTCTGCAAGATAAGACCGCGAGAAAGCGTGCTCATAACGATTGATGGACTTCAGGAGTTCCGAGTGGCTGAGGAGATCGCGAAGGCTGCGGAGGCCGCGGACGCCAAAGTGATGGTTGCGTGGCATTCGACACCTCCCGGATACGGTAAGATCGGTGACCCGTACCTTCCTGATCCACTGAAGGCCGCGATCCCCAACACTGATGTCTGGATTGAATTGAACAATCAGTGGCTGCTCTATTCTACGCCTTGGGATGTCGCTATCAAACCCGCAGTCGAAGGAAAGGGGAAGATCCGGTATCTGTTTCTAGGCGGATTGAACGCAGACCAGATCGTACGGTGCGTAGGAAAGATCGACATAGACACGCAAGCACAATTTCAGGGAATGCTCGTGGAAATGACGCAGAAAGGAAAGAAGATGAGGATCACAACACCGGCTGGCACGGATATCTCATTCGAGAACGATCCGAAGCGACCAGTGAACAGCGAACTTTTCGCGGACAAGCCTGGCGCGCACTTTCTACTCGGCCAGATAGGGTGGGCTCCGGTCGAAGAGAGCATAAACGGCATGGTAGTCTACGACGGCTCATACTCGGGCGGCGGGGAAGCAGACTTGGGCGTACTCAAGTCGCCGATCAAGGTCACCGTGAAGAACGGAAAAGCCGCTGAGTTTGCAGGCGGAGCCGAAGCGGAAGCCGTCAAGAGGTGGCTGCAGAAACTCAATGACCCGAACATGTACTACGCGGCGCATGTCTGCTACGGGTTCAACCCGGGCGCCAGACTCTCAGGTCTTTGCACGGAGGACGAGAGGGTCTGGGGAAGCACAGAATGGGGCTTCGGTCATCAAGGTCCTGGTTTGAGGGGAAGAGGGATCACTGCTGTCTCGCATGCGGACGGAATATGCCTCAACTCTTCGGTATGGATCGACGGCCAACAAATAACGAACAAAGGCAAGGTTACGCACCCCGAGCTCGCAGAGCTAGCCAAGAAGCTCGGAAAAGACTAGAACCGATTCTCATAGAGGATCTCAGAGCAGCAGCGCGCTGAGCCGGAATACGCTCCCGATCCCTTCTTTGCTCCTTTCCTTTCTCAACCTGTGGTATCCTTTCCCTTGGCTGTCGAAGAAATCAAGCAGCTCTTCTCATCTCTGTTTGAATCCAAGTAGGCGAGTTGGTGGCAGTCACGAAAAGGTTAGACAGAAGTATCTCGGGGTTCTCGCCCATATGACGCAAGAGATCGTCGATGAAACTCAACTTTGCGATGTGGAGGACCGCTCTTTGGACCCTAGTCAAGGTCCCTGACAAGAAAGAGTGGGATCGGCTGGACGTCGTCTCGAAGTGGCTGATAGCGACTCGTTCGGCCGTCACCACAGTCACCATCTACTCATGCATCATCGCTGGGATCTTGACGTGGCGAGCTGGCCATTTTTCATTTCTGCCCTGGCTGATCGTGACTCTTGGCCTGTTCATCGCTCACGGCGCGAACAACCTGCTGAACGACTATACGGACTACAGTCGCGGCATCGACGCCGACAACTACTTCCGCACGCAGTACGGCGCTCATCCATTGGTGAACGGGTTCTGGACAAAGAGCCAGCAGCTCAAGTGGTTCTTCGCCAGCGGTGTGTTGGCTGTGCTCGCTGGGCTGTATGCTCTGATCTACACGAACTTCGACCCGGTCGTGATAGCCCTCTTTGCAGTCGGCGCGGTAGTCCTTCTACTCTATACGTATCCGCTGAAGCACTTTGCTCTTGGTGAGTTGTCCATCTTTCTGATCTGGGGGCCGATAATGATTGGCGGTGTGTACTACGTTCTCGTTCGCAGTTGGGACTGGAACGTTGCTCTCGCCGGCGTCCCATTCGGTCTGAGCGTTGCAAGCATCAACCTCGGCAAGCACATCGACAAACTGGACATGGACAGAGCCAAGGGCGTCCGCACCCTTCCCGTGATGCTCGGGGAAAGGGCCGCACGCTTCCTAGATGTGACCGCCTTAATGCTCGCTTACGCAGTCATCATCTATCTGGTCTTCGTACCGCGCTACTTCACGCCCGTCATGCTGATCGTGCTGGCTGCTGGAAGACGCGCCCTGCTGGCTCTTCGGGTACTGAGGAAGCCGCGTCCAGCTGAGCCGCCTGAGGATTTCAAGGCGTGGCCGACTTGGTTCTCGGCGTTCACATTCTATCATAATCGGCTATTTGGGATGCTCTTCATTGTCGGTCTTGTGAGTGACGCAATGCTACGCCTATTCTTTCCAGGCATCGTCGATTCATCGTGGCCAATGATGTGATCCATTCGTCTCGCTTGCATGCATTCCCAAAGAACCATATGTTTCCTCGCGGTAGGAGTCGTGGGCCCGTAGTCTAGGGCATCTTTGAGTCCAGAACGGACCAAAAGGTGCGGACAACCAGGATTAGGACACAGCCGCGTCCTGCGGTGTAGGCCTTCGGAGCCATCCGTGAGGAAAGCCTGGGGTCCAGGGTTCGAATCCCTGCGGGCCCACCAACATCGCGAGTCCTAGAGGTGACCCCCCTCCCCATGGGGAGGGGGCTGTGTGGCACATGGGGTCTTTGTATGCGTCGAAAATAGGGAAGTTCACCGTCCGGGGCGGCTTATTTTGGGCGTGGTTGGACAGATCGTCGCAGATCTGAGTCAATCTGTCAGATTTTTTTTCGGAGGCCCCAGGCGCCTCCTCCTCAAGCGCGATCGTGCCACTCGCTACCTCAAGTGCCCCACGCATGGTTCGATCTGGAAGTCGCTGGTTGCGAAGTCCTTGCGAACGCTCCCTAGGACCTGATCATTGTCAACATCATTTTGAACTTCTTCAATGCCTTGAGCGAATGCGGCTGTCCGGCAGGCATGATGATCATTTCGCCTTGGGTTAAGCGGTGGCGCTGTTGGGAGACAGTCACCTCTGCTTCACCATCAAGTATGAGTACCAAGGCATCGAACGGCGCTGTATGCTCGCTCAGCGCTTGGCCTTGATCGAATGCGAACAGTGTTACCGTTCCAGTCTCCTTGTCGATTATGGTTCTACTGACAACCGATCCGTCCTGATATCCCACTAGTCCCGAGAGAGCTGCAGGTTTCGCCGGAATGTGACCTGAACTGGATTCTTTCGCGTTCTCTTTCATGTCTTCAACTCCAGTGCTCAGACGAATCTGAATCCTGATAACTCATTGACATCGACTCTGCTAACCCTGAAGAATACGAGCGAACTGGTCGGGCTCTATGTTGCCCCCTGTCAGAATCAGCGCCACCCTCTTTCCCTCCAGCTTGTCCTTGATCTTGAAAGCCGCCGCCGTCGAGGCTGCGCCGGAGAGTTCCGCCACCTGCCCGGTCGCATGGAAGATGTCCCTCACGGCCTGTCTCATCTTGTCGTCGCTCACGAGTACGATATCGTCAAGTTTCTCCCTGAGGATTTTCAGAGGCAGCTCATAGGCTCGCGATGTCGCGAGACCTTCAGCCGCTGTCTCGATCCCATCCGTGGACATCATTCTGCCGCTCTTCCACGACTGGTAGAATGCGGGCGCACCCTCTGCTTGTACGCCGATGATCTTGATGCGTGGATTCAGCGCCTTGTAGACTATGCAAGCGGATGAGGCCCCGGATCCCCCGCCGATCGGATTCACCACAACATCCACGTCGGGCTGCTCCTCAATGACCTCAAGATGCATCGTTCCGACGCCCTCGTAGAGGAGAGGCTCGTTGATCCCGTGGACATGGACGTAGCCCTTCTCCGAAGCCAGTTTCTCGGCGTACTCTCTCGACTCTTCGTAGTAGCTGCCGTACGAAATCACTTCAGCACCCAGCTCTCTGACCGCCTCGGTCTTGAGTCGGGGCACTCCATGCGGCATGACTATTGTGACTCTGACACCGAAGAGCATGCCCGCGTAGGCTATGGATTGGGCATGGTTTCCGGTTGACGCGGTGATGACACCGCGACTGCCGGCTCGTTCCTTCATTCTGTCCATGTAGCGGATGCCGCCTCGAACCTTGAAGGCCCGCGTGGGTTGAAGATTCTCCAGTTTCAGATATGCATCGCAACCGAGACATCTCGACAGCCCTCTTGAGTAGATGAGCGGGGTAGGCTTCAGGTGCCGGTTAACCACGCTTCTTGCCTCATAGACATCTTGTAGCTGCGGTATTCTCTGCTGCTCCACCCTACTCATGGCCCCCTGGCAAGTCTTCTGAACTAGCCATTTCCCGAGCTCATGCTACTTGCTCCGTGATTGATTCTCATACTTCTCGAGATCCAAGAGAGAACTAGCGGAGTGAACCAGACGTAGAACCTTACCGACACGCCATCAATTTGCAGCGACCAGAACAGCGGGAGAGCTGATGCGAGGAAGAGTGCAGCCGAAATGAAGTAGACATTTCTGGCGCGCCTTTGGCCTGGCAGCATCTCCTTCGGAACGAGCTGTTTCTCCTCAACCGCTAATTCGTGATTGAAGAAGGCCAGTATCGCCATCAGACCGCCCATGTCGAGGGCGTAGATCACAGACGCATAATCGACCAGGCCGTAGTCGGCCTCGTGTGCGTGAAGGGTCACCAGATAGAACAAGTACGGCTCAATCGCCACAAAGAAAAGCATGATGACGTTGAGCAACAAAGTTGCCCGAGTCTCAAGCGGAAGCACAGACATGATCCGCGTGTAGCTCATCCACACAGATATCAAGATCAAGAAACTGAATGCAAACGCCAATATGTCGCCTCGAACGTCAGCCGGCGTCTTCGGAGGCGTGCTGAGCAGAGAAAGCGCGCCTATTGAGAGCGCAAGTCCGAAGACCAAGTCCGACAGGGTCTCGATGCGCGGTCTCGGGGTAGCTCGCGAGGCATTGTCCGGCAAGGAAACGAAAGGCTCCCGGCTCTGCTGAAACAATGAAAGCCGAATAAAAGCGTTGGTTCCCACCCGATGCTGATCTGCATCATATCACTGCATTTTCGTACTCGATTTAGACGTCCCTAGAAGGCCCCGCAAAGTTGGCAGCTACATTCTACTTTGAATCCCCGCGGGACGTCCGGCACGCATGTCCTCAGAAGATTCCCGGCCCCTTACCAGAGAAGCGAACGTACCCACGGCGCTTATCGCCGACGCTATCAAGAACAGGTTTCTCATTCCGAGCATGAAGTCGTCTCTCGCGACTGCGTTTTGCGCGGTTAGTCCCGTGAATAGCTGAAGCACAGCCTCTGAAGGTAGTGCGGTCGCGATTACGGCTCCGACCATCGCGAGTCCAATCGACTGCCCGGTCGATCGCATTGTGCTCAGGGTTCCTGAAGCCACTCCAAGTTTGGTTCTTTCAACGGACCCCATGATCGCACGCGTGTTCGGTGAAGCAAACAATCCAAACCCTATGCCGAGAAGAGCGAGTCTGAGAACAATGTCCTCGATCGATGATGTGAGGCTCAGCTGCGACAGTGCAACCAGGCCTACTGTCACGATGAGCATGCCTGATGAACTCAGCAGTCTCGAGCCGAACCTGTCTGCCAGCCATCCGCTGAGCGGGGAAAGCAGCGCCATCGCCGCAGCCATCGCGATCAAGAATAGGCCCGCGCTCTCGGGCTGAAGTCCTTGCACGTCCTGCAAGTAGATTGATATCATGAGCGTCACTCCGCTCACGGCAATGTAGTTGAGAAGTGCCGCAATATTGGCAGCAGCAAACAATCGATTCCTAGTGAACAATGACAGGTCGAAAGTCGGATGACTCGCCAGTCTGCTCTCTGTGTAGACGAACAAGAGAAACGCACTCACAGTGATCGCAAGAGGCTCAGAATCGGTAGGGAAGTCCATCCGTAGCTACCCCCGAGTGTGAGCGCCACCAGAAACGCTGCCAGCGCCACTGAGAGTGTGGCAGCTCCGGCGAGATCGAAGCTTTCTCCCGAGCGAGCGGTTCGCCTCTCCCTTAGCTTAAGTGAAGCGAGGCCCACGACGAGAATTCCAATGGGAACGTTGACGTAGAAGACTGATCTCCAGCCAAAGTTTTGGACAAGCACGCCGCCGATGACTGGGCCCGCCATGAGTCCAATGTAGACAGCCATCGCGTTGATGCCCAAAGCCTTGCCGCGTTCCCAGCTCTGAAACGATTCGGTCACGATAGCTGGGCTGTTCGAAGCAATCAATGCCGCGCCCGAACCTTGCAGCGCCCTGAACAGAATCAGTTGAAAGCCTGATGCGGATGCGCCGCATAGGGCCGACGCGGCCGTGAATACGACAAACCCCAGCATGTAGCTACGTTTTCTTCCCCTAAGGTCGGCGAGTCTTCCCGCGTTGATAAGAAGCACCGTTAGCACGAGAAGATAGGACAGAGCTATCCAGACGACCGTTTCGAGTCCTAACGTCATCGAGGACGCGATTGACGGAATGGCTATTGTCACTATGCTGCCGTCAAATGGCGCCATAAACGCGCCAATGGTTGTCACGAGGAGAACCGTCCACTTGTATCCTGAGTCCGCTTGTTCGCCTACAGTTGTGAAGGCCGGTCTCCTCCTCGTGCGACTTGTCGAACAACGCTGACTCGCTGATCAGGTCGGTTCCAAGAGTTAAATCGTATCATAGATGCTCTTGCTGGATGCTGGAATACTGGCTTTGGACCTTGAGAAAATACGCACCGAGTTTCCGGTGACAAGGAAATACGCCTACTTCGACAATGCAGCCGTCGGGCCGCTGCCGGCCAGAACCTTGGAAGCTGCAAATCGCGTAATGCAAGAGAAGTGCGAGGGTGATCTCCACTGGATGGAGTGGGAAGAGACTGTCGAGCAAGCAAGAAAGTCGATTGGGCCACTGATAGAGGCTGATCCTAATGAGATTGCTCTCGTCCACAGCACTACTGAGGGTCTCGCCGTGGTCGCAAACGGTCTCTCATACGAGAAAGGATCGAACATCATCACATGCGACATGGAGTTCCAGACGAATCTCTTCCCTTGGCAAGCTATCGCAAGGCGTCAAGGCGTGGAACTGAGAGTCGTGAGAAACCACGACGGAAAGCTGTTGATGGAAGATTTCTCACAGGTAATCGACAGGAAGACAAGGCTCGTGGCGGTTTCATATGTTCAGTTCTCGAACGGGTTCAGAATCGACTTGGAGGAGCTATCAAAGATCGCCCATGAGAATGGGGCTTACATCGTCACCGATGCGGTTCAGGCTGTCGGACAAATGCCGGTCAACATGTCAAAGCTTGGAGTTGATTTCCTAGCGGCGAGCGGATACAAGTGGTTGATATCACCGATTTCGACGGGCTTCCTGTACGTTCGACGTGACTTGCTTGACCAGCTCTGGCCTACGATGGTCGGGTACCGCGCGGATCAGGATCCTTGGGTATTCGGCTTCAGGGAGTTTAGTCCAGCAGCAAGTGCTCGGAGATACGAGGCAGGTCAGCTTAATTTCCCGGGCTTCGCTGGAATGAAGCAGTCTACCGAGCTGATCCAGAGCGTCGGAACTGACCACATTTGGCAGAGGACGCTCGCGCTACAGGACCGGCTGCTGAACAGTGTTAGAGGAAAGGCGGCTGTGGAAGTGAAGTCGCACTTGGACCCGGCTTCACGGTCAGGTATCCTTAACCTGGCATGCAAGGATCCCGACTCGGTGGCAAAACGCCTACTGGAACACAGCATTGTTGTGTCAGTCAGGTCGGACGGACTGAGAATCTCGCCACACTTCTACAACAGTGAAGAAGAGATCGACAAGCTAGCATCTGAGCTGAGCGCTCTCTAGATGCGGTCTAGGCGACCATGAGACAACCGGGGTCTTCTAGCGGTTACTGGGCTTTCTCGATTTCATCCAACGCTTCAGGATTGTCCAAGGTGGACAAGTCCCCGAGATCCTTCTTGCCAAGTGCTCGTGACCGGATCAGTCTCCTCACAACTTTGCCTGACCTTGTCTTCGGCAGCTGTGGGACAAATCGTATGTCCTTCGGCTTGAAGGTCTTACCCATGATCTTGGCAACTTGGTCTTTCAACGACTCTCTCAGACTATCGCCTGGTTCAACACCTGACTTTGGAACCACGTAGCAGACGATCTCCTCACCCTTTACTTCGTCTGGCACACCAATTGCGGCAGCTTCCGAGATGCTCGGATGTTCAAGGAGTGCGGACTCAACCTCTGCCGGACCGACACGTCTGCCCGATACTTTGATCGTGTCGTCTGCTCTTCCGAGAACGAACCAGAACCCTTCGTTGTCTATGAGGCCCCAGTCTGCGTGATACCATATCTTCGGCCATCTGGACCAGTATGTTTCGATGTATCTCTGCGGATCGTGCCAGAACCCTTTCGTCATCGAGGGGCATGGTTTCTTCATGACGACGTACCCGACCTCTCCGCGCACCGGTTTTCCTTCCTCATTGAAGATGTCCATGTCCATGCCTAGGCCGGGGCCCCCAACAGTGCAGGGTTTCAGAGGCGAGAGTGGAGAAGGGGAAAGATGAGGCGCGATCAGTTCGGTTCCGCCCGTGATGTTTATGATAGGGCATTTTGATCCGCCTACTTTCTCGAAGAACCAAGTCCACGACTCCGGATCCCAAGGCTCGCCTGTTGCGCCAAGTATTCTCAGCTTGGAAAGATCGTGGCCCGTTAGATGCTGGTCACCATATCTCATCAGCAATCTGACCAGAGTTGGAGAAATCCCGAAGATCGTAACACCGAAGTCCTCAACAATCTTCCATAGTCTGTCCGGTTGGGGGTAATCGAACGCTCCCTCAAACAGGACCACAGTGCTCGCAAGACTGAGGTTTCCAATGAGCATCCACGGCCCCATCATCCAGCCAATGTCGGTGACCCAGAAGAAGACATCGTTCTCTTTTGCGTCAAAATGGTAAGCCGCGTCCTTTGTGCATTCGACCAGTGGGCCGGCATGTGTGTGCACGGTGCCTTTGGGCTTGCCTGTCGTTCCCGAGCTGTAGAGGACTAGAGACACGTCCTCGGAGTCCATCTGAGCGGTGGCGCATTCTCGTGGCTGGCCCTTCACCAAGTCGTCCCACCAGATGTCTCGTGCGCTCGACCAAGGCACTTCAATTCCAAGTCTCTTGCAGACGATGATGTGTTCGATGCTCTTCACAAGGCCGGCTGCTGCATCTGCCTCCTTCTTCACTTGGAGATTCTTCCCTTTCCTGAGCGCTCCGTCGGTGGTGACTATGACCTTTGCTTGAACGTCATTGAGTCTGGACGCGACAGCCGAAGCTCCAAAGCCTGAGAAGATCGGGACACATATCGCGCCTATCTTGAACGCACCAAACATCGCGATAGGAACTTGCGGAGACATCGTCATGTAGAGCCCAACGGCGTCCCGCTTGCCTATTCCTAGGCTCTTCAGTCCGTTTGCGAACCGGTTGACTTCTTGAGCAAGCGTTCCGTACGAGAGCTTCTGGACTCTGTCGTCCTCACCTTGCCAGATAACTGCGGTCTTGTCTGGTCTCGTCTCTGCATGGCGGTCCACACAGTTGTGGGCAATGTTGAGCTTTCCTCCGATAAACCAGCGAGCCCATTCAATTCCTTTCGAAGTGTCGAGGATCTTATCGTATCGCTTGAACCATTCAATGTCCAGATCTTTCGCGGCTGCATCCCAGAACCATTCTATGTCGTCTATTGACCGCCTGGTCAATTCATCAGGTGTCTGTATGCCGTGCTTTCGCATGAACCTCTTGATGTTGCTGTTGTCGACGTACTGGCTCGAGGGCTTCCAGACGATCGACATGGGGCTTCAAGTCTCCGGGGCCAATGTTTGAGTATTTAGTGTTTCGAGCCAAGAGCACGACTCTGTGAGAATGGAGGAAAACTGAGCGCAGCCCAGAGCCGCTCACATGAATTGCAGCACATCGAAGGCTAACCCTAATACGGCTTCACGAACGCATCTATGACACGATGTAGCATGGAATCCGGCGAACCGAGCGTGAAGGACAAGATCGCGGCACTTCGTGAGCTACGGGAAAAGGCCAAGCTCGGCGGTGGCAAGGAACGGATAGATGAGCAGCACAAGAAAGGAAAGTTGACAGCTAGAGAGAGGCTTGACCTTCTTCTCGACCCGGGAAGCTTCGTCGAACTCGACAGGTTCGTAATGCACCGTTTTCGCGATTTTGGCATGGACCAGAAGCGTTACGCGGGTGACGGGGTCGTCACTGGTTACGGCACGATCGATGGTCGCACAGTATACGTGTTCTCTCACGACTTCACAGTATTCGGCGGGTCACTAGGAGAGATGTTTGCACGCAAGATATGCAAAATCATGGACCTAGCAATGAAGGCGGGCGCGCCGATAGTTGGTGTGAATGATTCGGGCGGAGCGAGGATTCAAGAGGGCGTCGTCAGTCTCGGGGGTTATGCGGATATATTCTTCCGCAACGTGTTGGCCTCTGGTGTGGTTCCTCAGATATCTGCTGTCATGGGTCCTTGCGCAGGCGGAGCAGTATATTCCCCTGCCATGACGGACTTCATCCTGATGGTAGACAAGACAAGTCACATGTTCATTACCGGGCCCGACGTCGTGAAGTCTGTGCTGGATCAGGAAGTGACTTTTGACAACTTAGGCGGCGCTTCAGTACACAGCCGGTCTAGCGGTGTTGCACACTTCTTCTGTTCCAGCGATGAAGAAGCCCTGAACACTATCAGGCGCCTGCTCAGCTACGTTCCATCCAATAACTTGGATGACCCGCCTAGGGTTAATACAGGTGATGATCCTAACCGTCAGGAAATCATCTTGAATACAATCATCCCCGATGACCCCGATAGGTCATATGATATGAAGGAGGTCATCACCGCGGTTCTCGACAAGGGGAGTTTTCTCGAGGTCCATGGACTCTGGGCGCCAAATATCATCGTGGGTTTTGGCAGGCTCAATGGGCGATCAGTGGGTGTGGTGGCAAATCAGCCGAAGTTCTTCGCGGGTGCTCTTGACATAAGCTCATCCATCAAGGGAGCTCGTTTCGTACGTTTCTGTGACGCTTTCAATATTCCAATAGTCACTTTCGTTGATGTTCCCGGCTTCCTTCCGGGCCCTGAGCAGGAGCACGGGGGCATCATCAGACAAGGAGCCAAGCTGTTGTTCGCGTACTGCGAGGCCACAGTACCGAAGCTGACCGTGATTGTGCGGAAGGCCTACGGGGGAGCATACGATGTGCTAGGAAGCAAACACATCAGAGCTGACTTCAATGTCGCTTGGCCCTCGGCTGAGATAGCGGTGATGGGACCTGAAGGCGCGACGAACATAGTATTCCGGAAGGAACTCGCGGAGGCAATTGACAAACAGGCCAAACGGCGCGAACTCGTGACTGCCTATCGAGAGAAATTTGCGAATCCGTATGTCGCCGCAGAACATGGTTACATTGATGACGTGATTGAGCCTTCCGAGACGCGGCCGCGGCTGGTCAGCGCGCTTGAAGCTATTGCGGACAAACGCGAGAGTCGCCCAGGAAAAAAACATGACAATATACCCTTGTAGAACAGGCCTCCCCAACCTTGACCCCTTCACTCTTTAAGAAAGTCGTGATTGCGAACCGAGGTGAAGTAGCGCTTAGAGTGATCCGCAGCTGCAAGAAGCTCGGCATCAAGAGCGTGGCCGTCTATTCGGATGCCGATGTTGATTCCAGGCACGTGAGACTTGCCGATGAGGCGTACCGCATTGGCCCAGCTCCTCCGCACGAGAGTTACTTGAATCAAGACCGCATACTGTCCGTGGCGTCAAGATGCGGCGCAGAGGCCATACACCCGGGTTATGGCTTCTTGGCTGAGAATGCGGAGTTTGCCCGTGCGTGTGAGGAGAGAGATCTAGCTTTCATCGGCCCCTCGAGCGCGAGCATCGAACGTCTTGGCAACAAACTCGAAGCTAAGCGAATAATGGCCAAGGCTGGAGTCCAGGTCATTCCTGCCTCTCAGGAGGCTCTCGGTTCGGAACACGAAGCTGCAGCGGAGAGCAGAGACCTTGGCTTCCCAGTCTTGATCAAGGCTGTCTACGGAGGTGGCGGGAGAGGGCTTCGGGTTGCGCGAAACGTCAAGGAAGTCCGTAGGTTCTTTGGGGTCACTAGGGCCGAGGCGGGATCAGCATTCGCAATGCCAGAAATCTATGTTGAGAAATACATTGAGAAGGCAAGGCACGTGGAGATTCAGGTTCTGGCTGATAGGCGTGGACGCATCGTTCACCTAGGAGAACGCGAGTGCTCGATTCAAAGAAGGCACCAGAAACTGTTGGAAGAGGCGCCGTCTCCTGCATTAGACGCCAAGCTGCGTGAAAGGCTGACGGCGTCTGCAACTAACGGGCTCCGGGCTGCCTCTTACGAGAATGCAGGAACGGTAGAATTTCTCTTGGATTCGAATCGGAGATACTACTTCCTTGAGGTGAACAAGCGACTTCAGGTCGAGCATCTTGTGACTGAGATGACGACGGGCGTTGACATGGTAGAGCAACAGATCCGGATAGCGTCGGGAGAGCCCTTGGCGTTTTCTCAGAACAACATTCACGTGAACGGCTGGGCCATGAATTGCAGAATAAACGCTGAGGATCCGACACGAAATTTCTCACCATCCCCTGGAAAAGTCATCTCATACAATCCACCGGGAGGGCCCGGCATCAGAGTAGATAGCGCTCTCTATTCCGGATACACGATTCCCGAGTACTACGACTCTCTAATCGCGAAGGTAGCAGCGTGGGGAAGAGATCGTCTGGAAGCCATCTCAAGGCTGAGCACAGCACTCGATGAAATCACACTCGAAGGGATACCCACAACCATCCCTGCACACAAAGCCATCCTACAAGACAGGGCGTTTCGGCTCGGCAGAATGCACACACAATTCGTCGAGGACCATATGACCAAGATCGAGAACGCGATTCTCATGAGGTACGAAGTCGCGGCGCTGTCGGCGGCCATAGTGGACGCCTTGGGCTTCGTTCGGATGACGCATGTCATCACTCCTCATAGGATCGGTGCGGAAAAGACTAGGTGGATAGTCAACGCCAGACGTGAGGCAATAGAAGCAAGGCAACATGGGGGTCCTCGACATTTTGAAGCGATATGAAATTACAGTCGATGGCAAGACTTTCACAGTCGCCTTGGACACCCCGTTCGACAAACGCTCGAAAATTCAAGCGAGAATAAATGAGAAAGATGTGGTCGTTTCTTTCTCCCAAGCGTCGAGAACGGAGCCATCCGCGGTCGTCCGAGTCAACAAACGGAACTTTCGGGTCAACTTCAGTGCAATGGGAGACATGATTCCGAGAACTCTTCGCGTAGATGGGCGGCCTTTCATCATCACATTGCGGGAACTGCGCATCCAACCCACTGACCATGAGCCGCCTCTGAGTCCCACAGCATCGGTTCCCACTTCTCCCGGAGTGATCGTCGCACCGATGCCTGGAAAAGTCATGTCCATCCATGTTCGTCAGGGCGATTCCGTCAGCGCAGGGCAGTCTCTTCTAATGCTTGAAGCGATGAAGATGGAGAACGAGCTGGTTGCTCCCAGCGCCGGGGTAGTGAAAGAAGTCTGGGCAAGAGAAGGGGCGTCTGTGAAAAGAGGGCAAGCCCTTTTGGAGGTATCACACTGCCACTGAACGCATTCCGGAGGCGAGCGCGGAGGCAACGGCGCTTCCGGATACCGCCAGAATCTTCAGAGCGGCCCCGAATCGCGGCGGGAATTGCTTCTCATACCTCCAAAATAGAGTAAGTAGTACTGCAGCGGTCTATTGATCAAAGCTTTTTCTCATCGTTGCAGGTCTTCCCTCGCAACCACCTCAGAGAGAGCGTCGAGGAGAATGAGCCGGACACAGAGGATCGACTACCCACCTCGTCTCAGAGAGATGCTTGAACGGGCGCTTAAAGACACTCAGGGGTTCTGGAGTGAAGCTGCCCAGCAATTGTACTGGTTCAAACATTGGGATCGCGTTCTAGACTGGAACTATCCCAACTTCACGTGGTTTGCAGGAGGCCAAACGAATCTCTCATACAACTCAGTTGATCACCACGTCTTGCACAAAGGAAGAGGCGACAAGAAAGCGATCCTGTGGGAATCGGCAGAAACCGGCGAGAGCAGATCGCTAACCTACAACGAACTGTTGGATAGTGTGAAGAAATTCTCTGGGGCGTTGAGGGCACACGGTGTCGGGAAGGGCGACAGAGTCACAATCTACATGCCCATGATTCCTGAGGCAGCCGTCGCGATGCTGGCCACAACGAGGATCGGAGCAATACACTGCGTAGTCTTCGGCGGGTTCGGCGCCGGAGCCCTCGCCGAGAGGATCGTTGACGCAGGATCCAAGGTTGTTGTGACAGCTGATGTTGCCTACAGGCGCGGAAAAGAGGTGAGACTCAAGGAGGTCGTTGATGAGGCGCTTGGCACTCCCAACGAGGTCGAGAAGGTCATCGTACTGAGGAGAACGTCAAAGGATCCTCGGATGAAACGGGGAAGAGACATCTACTGGGAAGAGGCGCTCGATGCGGGAAAGGCGGAAGAGCAAGATTTCGTCCCGATGGAATCGAACGAATTGGCTTTCATACTTCACACATCGGGCACTACTGCCAAGCCTAAGGGTACAGTGCAACCGCACGGTAGCTATCAGGTCTACATCTACTCAATGGGCAAATGGGTCTACAACATAAGCGACCGCGACATCTGGTGGTCCACCTCAGACATCGGCTGGATTGTAGGTCACAGCTACGTTGTATACGGTCCGCTCCTCTTCGGCTGCTCCACAATCATGTACGAAGGCGTTCCGGACTACCCGGCCCCCGATGTTTGGTGGCAGATCGCAGAGAAACACCGAGTAACGAAGATGTGGATATCTCCGACGGGCGCAAGAGCCCTGATGAAATACGGGATAGAGTATCCGCGGAAGCATGATCTGAGCTCCATCGACCTCGTGGTCTGTGCCGGTGAGGTTCTCAACCCGCCGGCGTGGGAATGGCTACAGAAGGAAGTGTTGAGGAATCGTGCACCGGTCATCGATCACATGTGGCAGACAGAGAGTAGCGGTCCAGTGGTCGGTAACCCGATCGGCATAGCAATGCTGCCGATCAAACCAGGCTCGGCCACGATACCTCTGCCCGGCATCGAGGCCGACATAGTCAATGAGCGCGGCGATGCTCTCCCCACAGGTACGAAGGGCAACTTCGTCTTCCTACGACCTTTCCCAGGGCTGACGCCAACACTCTGGAAGGATCACGAGCGATACGTAAGGGATTACTGGGAACGCATTCCCGGACGCTATTACACCGGTGACGCTGCTCTCAGGGATGAGGACGGATACATCTGGTTCCTTGGTAGGATGGATGAGGTCATCAAGATAGCGAGCCACAGAATTGGGACAATCGAGATCGAAAGCACCCTCGTCAGCCATCCAGTGGTCGCGGAAGCGGCTGTTGTGGGTAAGCCAGACGAGCTCAGGGGTGAAGTGGCTGCCGCCTTCGTTGTGCTCAAGGCCGGGTACGCTCCCACCGGCGAATTGGAGAAGGAACTTCGAGATCTGGTCCGAAAGTCCCTCGGCAAGATAGTCGTCATAGACGACATCTACTTTGTCGACATGCTTCCAAAGACGAGAAGCGGCAAGATAATGAGGAGACTCATTAGAGCAGTGATCACCGGGCAACCCCTCGGGGACTACTCAACGATCGAGGATGCGGGCTCAATAGAAGAGATAAGGAAAGCCGCCGAGCAGCTACTCGCTGGTCTGAAGAGGAGGACCTGAAGCGCCTCATGACTCCCGGACAGATAGCGAGGCCGGCAACATTTATTTCAAGGGCATCCGGTCAGTCCTGTCGATCCCGCGGTAGCTCAGCCTGGTAGAGCTTCCGAGTCAGGCGAACAGCCTGGCGGAGACGCTGTAGACCTGCGCCGACGGCGCGGGCCACATCAGCCTATCAGGCGTACAACAGACACCGGAGTCTGGCACACGCCCGGTCGGAATGTCGCCTGTTCAAATCAGGCCCGCGGGACCAAACCCCCTGTCTAGACATGTCGAGAAAGCAGTTCCTGCGATCTGAGCGTGTCCTACATCCTGCATTAGGTGTAGGACACCTTTCTCCCCTTCCCATTGGCTGAATTCCAGTGAATCGTATGCGCCAGCGCATACAATTTGATCCCGTTCACAGCTGGAGCCAGCACCTGATCAACGTTCACGTTAGCCAAGTTTTGGCGACTGATCGTACCTGATCGCGTGCCAAGTGATATCTCAGACAAGTCGTTCAGGGACGTTTCTCGGATCATGTGAAAGGTACGGTTTCAGACCGTATCGCTGAAGCCGCCGTTCAACTCTTGGATATCGAATTAACTCCTCAATCTCAAGGTCATGCACAAGTCTACGATCAATTGTTAAGAGCCGTTCTCGCAGCCGCTGCAGGTTGTCCGGCTTCGAGAATGAAGACATGACCGCGGGGTGACAACTCACTCCTCCATCAGAGAGATTCTTGAGGGCGTCGACTTGTAGTGTAAACGCTTCACCTCTGGCGCCAGTCAACTCCGCGAAATCGCTCTCGCTTGATCCTTTGAACGAAACTCGCACGTGCAGGCAGCGGAACCGTGCCAAGTCTTTGCAGTAGCTTGGGTCCGCTCCGAGCAGTATGCCGTTTGTTTCGAGAATGAATCGAAACCGCTTTTCCTCATCAATCTCCGACAACAGACTCAGCAAGTGTGGTCTTCCGATCGTCGGCTCCCCTCCGCTTAACCTCACCTGAGCGAGGCGTTTGCTCACAGCTATTCGCAGTAGCTTGCGCGCAGCCTCTTGAGGAGCAAGGAAGTCACCTGACGTGTCAGGTCGTTCCAAGATGTTGTCCGAGACCCAACAGAACTTGCAGAAAAGGCCGCACCCCACGACGTCTCCGGTAGCTACGCCGCCGTACCATCGATCGGCTCGAAAACGGTAATACTTTCGAGTCTGTCCCTGCGGACAGTCGCGAGTAACCAGCGATTCGATTGCGCGATGTCGAGCGAGCGCGTCGTACATGAAGGTCATGGCACTGTTTGGCAAGTCAAAGCTATGTTGCTTGCCGTCGCGCCGCGGGCAATAACTCGGTTTTCTCCTTAGCTTGGCCACGCGTGGGCTCCGATCCATGATACTGCATCAGGAACCATCGTCTGTCTCTCTTCTCCAACACGGCCGTGACTCGGTAGGGAGCTACCATGCCGCTCGTATGAATCGAGGCATCAATCGTAACCCAGCAGACAGGGCCCGCACCAGAAACGGAATACGAGCGCCACTCGAACCGATAGGCCGGTGGCTGAGACGCGAAGGCACGTTCCAAGAAAGCCTTCAATTCGGGCGGGCCGACCGCCACTTCATCGGCCTCCGAACCCATAAGCAGAATGTCAGGATCCGTCCCGAAGAGTTCTAGAACGCCCACAACATCGCGCCTAGCGGTCGCTTCGTTCAATCGGTTCAAGACAGACATCACCGCTGCTTCTGTCTCAGGGTCAACTTTCAAACTCTCGATCTCCATGTCATTCGATTGTATTGATCTGTCACCGGCTGGTCATGCCCCATACTAGGACGTAGAACAGCCAAGCCAAGCACCATGCCAGAACGACGAATCCAAAGAAGAAGACCCACGCACTAGCAGCCATACCCAAGGGATACACTGAGAGCAATTCCACCAGCATGAACGTCGTGAGTAGCACGATAGCAGCGACAACGCCCGCGGAGCGCTTCCCCAACTCTGTTCTTCGTCCTCGCGTTAAGTCAATTGAAGTTTCCACTTGAAGACGGTTGTGCTCAGTGGTCTGGTCACTGGAGAAATCGGCAAGTATCGGCAGGAGGCGTGCGCTTCAGATCTTGTACAGGTACAGAGTGTGGAGTCCCAGCGGTCCTTGGATTATCTCAACCCGACTCGGCGTCCACTCCGGAATAGAGAAATCATGGGAAACCACGCGAGCGCCGCTATGAAGTTCTCTTTCCAGCTTCTTGCGCAAAGCCTCGTTCACAGAGGGCAGAAGATACATGGTGACAATGTCCGCGCTCGATAGATCCGCGTTGAAGAAGTTCTGGCGTAGTGCCTCTAGGTTGGGTTTCAGTGAGGCAGCCCTGTTTCGGATTATCGCGTATCTGTCTGGATGAAGCTCCACCCCGAGCGCTCTCGCACCGAATTCTTTGGCTGCCGCGATCACAATTCGGCCGTCCCCGGCGCCGAGATCGATCAGTCGTTCCTCGGGCCTAGTATCCGCTAGGCTGAGCATTCTCCGCACTAGTGGCTTGGGAGTCGGAACGAACGGCACATCCAGGCCGGTCTCGGTCATGGCTTCTCGCGCTAAAGCATTTGCATTCTCATAGATAACCTTGGTCATATTCATGGACATCGTCCAATGAACGGTCAGCCGGAACGTCTACACGACTTTGACGAATCGGGTGGGATGGTTGGCGCCCTGGGCGGGATTCGAATTCGCGGATCAGTAGATTCCTGCTGATCTCCCGCGTCGATGGCGTGACAGGCCATCATCCTGGACCGCTGAACGACCAGGGCCTCTTTGCGGTCAGCGGGCAACTGAACCTCTGGCTGACAAATTAAACGTTTTTGGATATGCTACGCTCGCTTCAACAGATTCGTGGCACGGGGTCGCCAAGCGGTCTGGCAAGTATTCTTCTGCCGCCGACAGTTGTCTCAACAGCAACAAGGTCGAATTCTTGCGTTGCGTAGCCGATGATCTCCGCCTCTTTCCCGAAATTCGTACTCTTGAGAGCAGCAAGAACTTGCTCTGCCTTATCCGGGACGACCGCAAGCGCAACTTTCCCTTCGTTGCCAACTTCGAGCGGGTCAAGACCAAGCATTTCACATGCAGCTCTCACGCCTGTGTGGACTGGTATCTCGTCATCGCGTACGAGGATGCCGATCTTCGATTTCTCGGACCATTCGTTCAACAGATTCGCGAGGCCCCCTCGTGTTGGGTCTTTCATGCTCACGACGCCACCGACTTCGAGTGCCTTCGCGATCATG
>Ga0315314_1001534_pt1 | contig 20752 bp, 23 predicted proteins | sample TDP9_MG_FD_203631 | JGI IMG/M metagenome (GOLD analysis project Ga0315314, IMG submission 203631) | Freshwater sediment microbial communities from Lake Towuti, South Sulawesi, Indonesia - TDP9 | ecosystem: Environmental > Aquatic > Freshwater > Lake > Sediment | place: Indonesia: South Sulawesi... | reverse complement strand
CGCTCAAGATACAGGCCCAGTCAAGCCCTCGACCTCATACGGGTCATGCTCAGGACGGGCCAGCCGATGCATGTCCTCCACCAACTCATCAAGCCTAGAAGAAGTTTTTCATACCGTCAAGCCCTATTACTCTCTTTTTTCCTTTTTTCGGTATTTAAACCCGCGTAATTCATCCCCGACCTTGAAGGTGCGGGGCTTTGTTGCTTAAATCTTAGTAATCTGTTTTTGGAAATAGATTTATGATACGATTTCTCATCGTCACACTCGCATATTTTGGAGGGGTTTCATAGAATTCCTTTAGCTTTTTTTGGGGCTAACGGCTTCTAAAAGTTCTTTCATGAAATTGTCGCGGTACTCTATTATTTTGGTTGGGTCATCAACTGTTATTATGAAGCGGAAAGTCAAAATAGGACCGTCTATTTTCCATACCAGATACCATGGTGTGTATCCGAACTCTGGTTTCCATTTCTTAACGATTCTGGCAAAATTCGATTCTATTTTTCCACCAGCGTAATCATCTATTCTTACTCCCAAATCAAAGCTATAACCGTAGATTTTCATATCTCTGAAAATCGAAGCAATTGTTTCCACTTCACGCCTTCCAAATAATTGCCTTTTTATAACGCCTTTTTCTTTTTTTCGAGCTGCTTTTTCTTTTTCAAAAGCTTCTGCCCTGACTGCCTTTAAATATTCTCCTTCATGTAACCGTTCTTTTAGCTTATAGTTTAATATTGGACTGTTGATAACCGTTTGGTTGGGTAGGGTCACAAACATTTTGCTGGGAGAGTATAGTGTGGTGTAATTAATTGATATCTCCTCAATTATTCCTTCGTAAGTTCCTATAGTCACATAATCGCCTACCGCAAACGGTCTAGTGAAGAAAATGTATATTCCTGCAACAACATTGGATAGTGAAAAGGATGCGAAGAGAGCAATTGCCGTAGACAGCGAAGCAGTAATCGCCACGAGTAAGTTTTCGGGAATTAAAAAGCCAAACAAAGGAAAAGCTGCCACGATAGCTGCAATAAGTAGAATTAGTCTGACCGACACTATAAGATTGTTTGCAGCACTCTTTGGTAGGTTCACACTTGTGACCGCCCGCCTAGACACCCAGGTAATCACCCGCTCTAACAACATTAGAATCACAAGGAACACTAAGTACACCCAGAAGCCCGGGCTACTTAAGATGAGAATTATATTGTCCAAAGGTTCAGTGGGATAAAAGCCGAATAATAACAACAAATTACCTCCTAAACTTCTCTCTGAAAGACCTATCTCCAGTTTTTTCTACTAATGAAGAAGGATTACATTTAAAATATATAAATATTTACTATTCGATGCCTTGTTGCGTAATTATTTCTTCTTTCTTTTGTAGGCTTTCCGCCTCCGCCCGGTCCCAAGTTCTCCGAAGCGGTTTAGCAGAGCCGGTCTTAGACCGCGACCTTTAAACCTACTTCCCATTGGGCCACTTGGTTAAGTGCCGTCACGCATTCTCCGAACAGGGCTACGGAGGAGCCTATCGCTGGTCTCTACCGCCCACTGGAAAAGGATCAGCTCCTCATTCCTAACAATCTCATCACCAACCATTCAGGTAACCTCCATAAAAGGGGAAGAAATATAGGAGGAGGAAAGAAAACAAGTTTAACGTTCTCAAAAAAGGCGTAACAAGGAAGGAAGAAGCAATTATGCATCAAGGCATAGGATGGAAAAAGTATATCGGGAAAGGAAAATGGGTTTCACAACGTTAAAAAGGGCACAAGAAGGAGGAAGAAACAATTACGCAATGAGGAGATAATTGAAAAAGTATTTAAGTATTAAAGTTGCTTATTAAGTCTAAAATTGGAGGGTTTATAGAGAATGGCTAGAGAAATAGATTTGGAAGCCAGTGCGTCGATCATATCGATAGCCTCTAAGTACATCATAATAAGCGTTGTGCTGGTAGCTCTTGGAGCAGTAGCCGGTGTCTTTGCGATTCTCACCTACCTGGTCTATGGTACTTCAGCCTTTGCATCAAATATTGTGGTATTTTTAGGGTTATTCGTTGGACTAGCCTTCATTGCAATAGGTGGTTTTCTAACGCTGTGGGGTCTATACTGGATGCGCAGTGAGGGAAGAAGACTGAGGAAAAGGTTTGAGAAAAAATAGCAGTAAGCAGAAACCAATGGAGGAAAAAGAAATGCCTTTAGGAAGGAAGAAGGAAACTAAGGAAAAAGAGCCAAAAGAAAGGCGTCCTGCACCATCGTACGAGAAAATTACAGAACAAGTTTACAGCAGTCTCCAATGGTATGCTACACGTTTCATAATTATTTCTGTCATTGGAATGGTAATAGGAGTCGGCGGCCTGATCTACGGTGTATTATCTTATTATTTCCTAGTGAATCCTACGGAAATATTGCTTACCGGCATTTTCACAGGTAAAACGTCAGGGCTTCAGGATATTTCTGTATTCTTAGGGATCTTCATTGGTATTGGAGCTATAGCCGCATCACTTGTTCTCTTAGTCTGGGGAATATTCTGGAGAGGCAAAGTTGAAAACCGGAGCATATTCTAAACTAGTTTAATTTTTTTCTTTTTTTTAAGTTTAAACGTTTGAGTTTCTATTTATTATGCCTTGTTGCACAATAATTTCTTTTTCTTTTTGTAGGCTTTAGCCTCTGCCCGCCTGGAGTTCTCCGAAACGGTTTAGCAGAGCCGGTTGTAAACCGCGACCCTTTAAGCCTACTTCCCATTGGGCGGCTGGGGTGAGTGCCGTCACGCATTCTCAGAACAGGGCTCCGGAGGAGCCTATCGCTGGTCTCTACCGCCTATCTGGAAAAGGATCAGCTCCTCCCTCCTAACAATCTTGTCATCAACCATTCTATTAAAACCTTGGGAGGTAAAAGGATATATGATGAGGAGGAAGATAAGTTTACGTCCTCAAAAAAATGTGTAGACAAGGAAGAAAGAAATAATTACGCAACAAGTCGATGGGTAGGTGAAACTTGGCCTCGACATCTCGGGAAAATTTGATACTTTCGAAACTGATATTTCACGAAAAATTTAAGAGTAATGAAAATATTTTCTTTTTTAAAAAGTGGAGGAGGATTTAACTTGAGTGAAATACTTCCTGGCTGGTACCGTGCCTTACAAATCATTCTAGGTGTAATCGCTATCGTATTGGCAGTCGCGGTTTGGATATATTACAGCTTTGCAGTCGCCTTCATGATCTTTCTATTCTCTTTTGCACTTATGTTCATAGGATTGGCAGGAATTATCGTCGGAGCTGGCGGTAAGACGCTCCCCTCTTGGCGACGAGGCTTAGACCTCGTATTAGGCTTATTATCAATTTTGATCGCTATATTGGTTATAATATTCCCCTTAACTGGTATCTCAATTTTGATAATATTGCTAGGCATAGGTCTGTTGATTAACGGAGTGTTAGGAATTACTTCGGGCGTGTCTAACACGAATCTTCCTGACTGGCATCGAGCGCTATACATCATCTTTGGTGCTGTACTTGTCATATTTTCAGTACTTATCCTAATCAATCCAACACTAGGTACCATAATGTGGAACGGAATTTTACCACTTACGGGTAATTACATTCCACCTTTTGGCTTCTACTACGTGATGCCATCACCTGGTTATTTGCTACTGGTCTTATTACTCTCCATAGGCTTAATAATTCGAGGAATCCAGGCAATTATCTCAGGTACAAGAGGAACAGAATAAATAACACATTGCACGGTTTGATACTACAAAATTCGTTCTTTTTTTATTTTCCAACCCTTCTATTATTTCTAGTAATACTGCCCTAGCTTTCTGGTGCGTATGATAGAGAGTGTTTATAGAGGTGTAACAGATACACCACTATAACAGAATAAAACATGCCCATAGTTTCCGAAAAATAAATCTTTGAGCCTATTTCCTTTTTTCCAACCATTTTTTAACTATTAAAAAGTTTAAACTTATTAAAATTTAGAGCCCTAAACCGCTATTTAAATGGATTAACTGACAAACTAATTCTGGCACATTTCCAAAATTCTGATTGCGAGAATGTCGGTTAGTTTTAGATATTTCTAATTATGAGCATTAATCTTCGAAGTAGTCTTCTTCGGCCGTTTGTACGGATGTGGTGTCGGTGTGTGGTTTGTATTTTCTTTTCCAGGGTCTTTCTTCTCTGCCTTCCATGAAAGCTGCCTCTGCCCAAGTGATTTCATCTTCTTCTACCATTTTCTCCCGTTGCTCATCGTCGTAAATATTCTCCGTGTCTTCCTTGGATTTCCAAGGTGTTTCCCTATCCTCATCGTCTTCTGATGTCGGTCTTTTCTCTCTTTTTGGCAAATTATATCACCCTAAGTAGAGTCTGGGGTTTGTTATTTAAAAATATATTTCATAAAAGGTTTTTTGCTGCGGATTTTAACAGAAGAGCTAGGAAGTTTAAGCCTTCAGCTTACGGTTATTATTTTAAGATATATGATTGTCTCCAATACGCTGGGAGTTAGATCGAATCGCCCAATCTTTTTAATAGGATCTTGAACGAAAGTTATGTAAAACTTCCTACACCAGATGCTCTTATTCTCGAACTAGTGATAGCGTATAGAACATCTCACTGTACAATGTGATTCATAATGTTCTAAGAAGTCGTAGTCCCATACGTAACCCGTAGCTAGTTTAAAATAGCCGCATATGAAATGGGTTAGGCCGCATCTCATCTTGCCGTCTCGCCGTTTTAACAAGTTCTCATTGTAGGCCATTCGGCATCCGTCTCTAAAGAAGCATTTTGGAATGGCAAAGTCTACACTTCCATCTCTATTTATTCTGTATCCCCATTCTTTAGGACTATATTTCATTGCAGTTAAAAACTGGCTCAACTTTAATATTATATCGTCCATATTCATATTTTTGCCTTCGATGTTTGAGCCTTTCGCTGCATCTTTAGAAAGAGCCATTGTTTCCATAGTTGTTCCTGCTCCGGTGTGACCCTGTAACTCATTTTCAGTCTTGGCTTGGGCATACGGAATCATAGCGTAGGGTGTGGGGTACTTATCGGATTTTGAGATTATATATTCTGTCAGCTGGTCTAAATTTTCAATATCTTTGGGGGTTTCCTCTCCGATTTTTTGAGCCATATACTCTAGAGCATACTTTATGAACCGGCTGGTGAACACGTAACCGTACATCATTTCTTCTTGTTTTATCCCCTTCATAAGAAACTCTGTGAGAGGTCTGGGGGGTGGTAGTTCATACGGAGCCTTGTCACTCATTTTAAAATCAGGAAATTCTGGTTCTGCCAATTTCCAAAGCCTCGCTTGTTGCCATTTACGTTGGTATGTGTTTTATACTTTTGTAATATAAAAATGCTGTTATTATTTCCATATTTAAAAATGTAGAGCATTTAAAAAATTGAAGGTTTTTTGATAATTTTTTTATAGTTATTAGTGTTATATATAGAGTGGAGCCACTAATTGGAGGGTTTTGTAGAAATGATGAGTGAAGAGAAAAGAAAAGCTGTCGCCAAGTTGATGTTTGGAAAAAACGCAGACATAGCCGTCAATATTTTACCTTTCCTATTAGGAATGTGGGGCGTGCCCCCGCCTGCACCGCCACCAGCACCTCAGAAAGGAGAGTCGAAAGATGAGCGGAAAAAATAGTGAATTAGTGGACGCTTTGGTGAATCTTGAGGAGAAGCGTGTGCTTGAAATGGTACTGAAGCATTTAGACGCGGGAAAACCAGCCCGGAAAATTTTAAACGATTTAAAGAAGGGCATGGACATGGTGGGTGAAAAATATTCCTCTAAGGTATACTTTCTTTCAGACTTGGTTATGGCTGCTGAAATATTCAAATTGGCAATGGATCTCATCGAACCCAAGCTCGAGATCTCAAAAGAAAGGGAAATGGGAACGATAGTGATAGGAACTGTGAAGGGCGATTTGCACGATATTGGAAAAAACATAATGGTAGCTCTGCTAAAAAACGACGGATTCACGGTATATGATTTGGGTACTGATGTTCCACCGGAGGACTTTATCAGAGTGGTGAAGCGGGAAAAAGCCCAAGTGTTAGGGCTATCTGGAATTTTGACTATGGCTGTTGAGCCGATGAAAGAAACTGTGGAAGTCCTAAAGAAAGAGGGTCTAAGGAACAAAGTTAAGGTGATTATAGGAGGTCTTCCTGTCGACGAAAAATGGAGAGAAATTGTGGGAGCAGATGCTTTCACCCAAGATGCCTATGAGGGACTAAGAATCATAAAGGGGTTTTTGGGGGTGAAATAAAAGATGGGCAAATCTACTTCTACTGAAGAAGCTATGACGCCTCTGGAAAGAATTAATGCCGCCATGGATTTAAAAGAGCCTGACCGAGTACCGGTCGCTCCACTTCTAGACACATTCCCAGCAAGAGTAGCGGGTATCACGTTAGCCGAGTACCTTTTTGATTTTGAGAAATTTGAAAAAGCTTACGAAGAAACGTACCTCAAAATTGGCAAGGTTGATATGATCGATGTTGCTCCGATGGGCCTAATGTACTTTGACCCATTCCCGGGTATGTTCTCCACATTTTACTTTGAATGGTATCTTCCAGGGAGAGAACTTCCACCAGATCGGATGGCGGAGATTAATGAGCACTCCAGGGAAAACCCAATAATGGATGAAAACGGTTACGACCTTATAATCAATGAGGGGTTGTATCGTTTCTTCAATTTCAAACGCGGAAGCTTACTAGACATCGCCAAGATACCGGAGTTCGGAATGAAATCCGTTATGCTGAAGGCAAAGTGGATGGAGAAATATCAAGCACCACCTATGCTCGAAGGACAAGTTGCCGCTCCATACGACCTCTTAAACAAGCTGAGGGGTACTACAAACTTTCTACTCGACCTACATAGACGACCAGAAAAGATTATTGAAGCCTGCGACTGGATGGTAGACGGCCTCATAGCAATCGCGCTGTACATGATAGAGATGGCGGGAGCAGAATACATACTCTGTGGATCTGGAGGGCTAAGCGCGGACTTTGTGAGTCCAAAAACTTTTGAGAAGTTCGGCTTACCTTATCTCAAAAAGGTTCTCCACGCGGTAAAGGATAAGGTTAAGAGGATACAGTGCCACTTCGACACGAACTGGACTCCACTTCTAGAATATCTCAGAGAATTGCCGTCAAAAAAGTGTTACTTACATCTAGATGAACGCACCGATATTTTCAAGGCAAAAGAAATCTTGGGCGACCACATGTGTCTCTTCGGCAACCTGAAACCATCACTTCTATCGTTCGGAACACCCAAAGAAGTGGAAAAAGAAGTAAAGAAAATAATTGATGGGTGCGCTGAGGGCGGGGGACTAATTGTAAGTGCAGAAGTTCCCGACGACGCCAAATTCGAGAACGTAAAAGCCATAGTAGACACAACCAAAAAGTACGGAGTCTATCGAAGATGATACTTACAATTCTCTCTCAAAAAAATGACTAGATAACAACTTTTCCCTCCTTTTTTTTAAGCTAAGTCTGTAGGAATTAGTAAAAAAGTTCCGATTGTTTTAGGAATCGAAAATTATAAAACAGTTTTAATTATATTTTAAGAAAGCGTTGTGTCTTCCTAAATGATCTTCTTGGAGGAATAATTTTGGAGGAGCTTGTCAGGGCTATTTCTGACCTCGATGAGGATTCTGCGTTTAAGATTGTCAAGGAGAAGCTGCAGGCGGGTGAGGACCCATTGCAGATTGTTGAGCTGTGCCGGAAAGGATTAGAGATTGCTGGGCACGCTACGAGGCGAAAGAGTACTATCTGAGTGAACTGGTACTGGCAGCAGATATTTTCCTGAATGTCTTGAATCTGGTTAAACCCAAGTTGGTGAAGCGGAAAGGGTCTGTTCGTGGAAGGGTTGTGCTCGGAACCGTTGAGGGTGATATCCACGATATGGGTAAGAATCTGGTTGCAATTCTTCTTGTCTTACGAATAATGTTGAGTGTCTTAAAAAAATTGAGGTGTCAAACTAAGAATTATGTTCCATTAATTTAAAAAAATAAAAAGGGATAAATAATATATGAAGAGCCGCTTGATGTGAACCGAAAGATATAACCAAAAGAGAATAGAGTATAATTGCAGTAATCACTTAAATAGATGGTTTAAATGGATGTATCAACTATTGTCAAAGAGGTTTTATCCCCTCGTGAAGAGGTCATCGTAGCCTACCTGTACGGCTCAACGGTTAAGGGATATGCGGGTGAAAAAAGCGATATCGACATAGGGCTTGTGCTGAGGAGGAAGTTTGAACCAGACGCACTATACCCCGCAAGACTCGCTGGGGAGATTGAGAAAAAGCCAAGCGTAGGGCGGGAGGTTGACTTAAGAATACTGAATAACCAATCGCCGAGATTCGTCTACCAGGTAATCAAGGAGGGAAAGGTGGTCTTCTGTAGGGACGAAGAGGAAAGAGTAGAGTTCGAAACTTCGATAACAAAAGAATACTTGGACTTTAAACCCTTCTACGAAGAATATGATAAAGTAAGGAGAAAGCGGATATTAACCTCAACTTGAAGGGGGAAACTCTTTGGATGTGAACCGAAAGGTCGTAGAAGGAAAAATTGACGTAATTGAGAGAAATCTCAGATTCTTGGAGCAGTACAAAGAGATGGGACTCAAAGAGTTTGAAAAGAGCTACAAAGACATTCAAGCCGTGAAGTATTCCTTGCTTGAAATAGTTGAGTCCTGCGTAGACATAGCCAACCACATAATCTCGGTCAGAGGATATAGAAGAGCGGAAAAATACAGTGAAATATTTCAAATTCTAGGCGAGGAGAAAGTGATTAGTCCAAAGCTTTCAGAAAAAATGCAAGAAATGGCAAAATTCAGAAACCTGCTAGCCCACAGATATGGGGAAGTTGAAAACAAGAAAATTCTGGAGATAGTGAAAAGCAACCTCAAAGATGTGAAGGAATTCGAAAAAGAAATGGAGAAAAACATACTAAAAGCATCATCCCCAGAGTAGCGTGTGAGCAGATTGCTTTTACTAATTGAAATACTGCGAACCAAAACGTTTTCTTTATATGGAAAGTCTGTGAGTAAAATTTGACTTATTTCGAAATTTGGAGCGATCTTATGGAGGAAGTTTTAATTGGATGAAAGAATTATGTGGAGATATTTGGAGAGAAATTCGAAGGAGTATCCTGACCTTGAAGCCTATAGGTATATTGGCAAGAGCGGAACCTATAAAGAATTAGATGAAATCTCCGACATATTAGCAAAGCACCTGATAAAAATGGGGGTAAAAAAGGGTGACCGAGCGGCCGCTTATATTCCTCCCATCCCTGAGTTCTTATTGTTTTTTATGGCTACGGCGAAAATAGGAGCGATACTAACCCCACTAGACACCCGGTTCAAAAAAACCGAGCTGAGCTACACGAACAACATCGCGCAGCCAAACGTATTCATTTATCAACCCTTCCTGGAATCCACGAAATCCGACTTCGAGGAACAGGTAAAAGAGATGTTGCCCGAATTCGAAAAAAACGTCAAACACTACATTAGTATCGGGGAATCCAAAATCCCCAAAGCGGTTACCGTGGAAAGTCTGCTTAAAGACCCGCTAAACAAACTAGACAAGGAGCTTGAGAAAAGAAAGAAAGCAGCCCGCGAAGAGGATCCCATCCTTATCATTTTCACCACCGGCACCACCGGTCCTCCAAAAGCAACACTTCTAACCAACAAGAGCATATCGTCCATGTGTTTAAACGAAATCAAAACCTGTGAAGCCACCCCAGAAGACCGCGTGCTGATGCACTTCACACCATCACACGTCGCAGGCTCATGCGAAATAGCATCCACCGTCATACTTACTCCGGCAACAACGGTAATCCTAGACCATTTCAATCCCACAGACACTCTGAACACCGTTCAGAACGAAAAGGTCACCATGTGGGGCCAGATACCAACAATGTTTCAGTTAGAATTTATACTACCAAACTTTAACGACTACGACTTTTCCTCAGTTAGACTCTGCATAATAGCCGGAGAACCACCAACCAAAGACCTAATAGAACGCCTACAAAAAATCGGACAAGGACACGTAGTAACAGGCTGGGGGCTAACAGAGAACTCGGGTTTCGCAACATGGACCAAAGTGGACGACACATTCGACAACCTGTGCAACACCGTGGGCAAAGCAGCTGGCGATTACAAGCTCAAAATTGTGGACATAGACGATCCTAAAAAGGAACTAAAAACAGGTGAAATCGGAGAAATCGCACTCAAGGGAGACTGCATCATGGCCGGTTACTTTGGCAACCCCGAAGAAACAGCAAAGGCACTAATCAAAGATGGCTGGCTGCTAACCGGCGACGTAGGCTACCTGCGACCGGACGGCTACCTCATCCTCACAGCCAGAAAAAAAGAAATCATAAGATACGCAGCATACAACATTTACCCGCCAGAGGTGGAAGACTACCTCACCAAGTACCCGGGTGTAGTCCAAGCTGCGGTTGTGGGAGTCCCAGACCCCACATACACAGAGGTTCCTTGGGCTATTATACGCCCAAACCCATGGGTGGAAAAAAAGCCTACAGCAGAAGAGCTCAAAGAGTACTGTAAGAAGGGACTGGCGGATTACAAAATTCCGAGACGCTTCATCTTCAAGGACAATCTACCATTGACCCGTGTTGCCAAGATAGACAAAAAAGTTCTAAAAGCCGAAGCTATAGAGATAGCAAAGAAGGAAGGAAAAATTTAGAATCCTTCCTCACCAAAATCACTCTCTCCTCTTTTTATTTTTTTAACATTAACACTTCCACACCGACCCTGTGCACCTGCACTTGATATCAACTAATTTTACTAGTCGTTTAACCCACGTACAAAAGCTAAGAGCAAATTCTGACCTTCCCCAGAACCAATAAGAAAACCACACACAATTAATTCAAAGAAGGGGGTAGTAAAGGGGAGATGAAAGAAAAAGTATATGACTCTGTTTCAAAAGATGTGGTCGGTAAAGAAATTACTCTCTTGGGTTTGCCCCTCAAATCAATTTTTTAGAAGAAATGTCGCAAGCGTCTAGAAATGTAAAGGAAAAAAGTTTTTTTGAATTATATTCTCTTTCTTGGTTTCGGGGGACAATAGTAGACAGATGGGTTTGTTCCCGCGTCAGGTTTGAGTTGAAATGTTTCTTTCTCGGCAATTATTTTTGAAATCTCACTTTTGGGATCATTTAAGTCGCCGAAGTGCATGGCCTGTCCCTCACAGCAGATAACGCAGAAGGGTTCCAGACCCTGATCGATTCTATGGACGCAAAGGTTGCATTTTTCAATCAAATTTTTTTCTGGAATGTAACTTATAATGTTGTAAGGACAGACAGGCACGCATGCTTGGCACCCGTCACACTTGTTTTCATCCAGAATCACTGGGCCGTCTTCTCTTTTTACGAGAGCCTCATTGGGACAGGCATCCACGCAGGGCGGTTGGGAACAGTGGTTGCAGAGGCGGGGCAGAAAGTCCATCCTCAGCTCTGGAAATCGCCCGGAGGGAGTATCCTTTTGAGCCGCATTTTGGGTTTCGACTTGAATCCACGGAGCTGTTGCGTTGTTCTCTATCATGCAGGCTACGGTGCACGCTTCACACCCGATACATCTTTCTTGGTCTATTACCAAGCCTAGTCGTTTGTTCATTTTTTAGCCTCCTTGTACTTTACTACCTCAACAGCCACATCGTTCATGCTCATGTTGGGCTCATAGACAAACATGTGAACCGGGTTAATGACATCGTGGGTGAGATGATTGCCGCTTCCTTCTTTGAACTGTTCGAGCCACCATCCCTCGGTGATGTTAACCACTCCCGGTCTGACGCCTTCCGTTACCTTCGCTCTTAAAGTGGTGTGGCCTCGGTCGTTGAAGACGGTTACCAAATCATTGTTGGAAATTTTTCGCTTTTTTGCGTCAATCGGGTTAATTTCCACTACGGGCTCGGGGTTCATCTGGAGAAGAGGTGACACGTTGGCAAACATGGAGTGTGTGCGAAACCGGCTATGTCCCTGAATGTATGCTAGGGGATACTTTTTGCCCGCGAGCTTGACCGGTGATTCTAATGGAGGTAGGTAAACTGGTAGGGCTTGACCGAACTCTACGAGGTTTTCTGCGTATATTTCGATTTTTCCAGAGGGTGTGGAGAATTGTACGTCAAACTTTTGACCAGTATCGGGAATAAATGGTAGATTCATGGCTCCCTGTGTTTTGAGTTTTTCTCGGGTGATTCCGCTCAGCGAAGGATGCTGCATAATGAGGTCTACGAAGCCGTCTTCCCCTCCTTCAAAGTATTCACCGAATCCGAGCCTTTTAGCCAGCCCAGCGGCGATGTCCACATCAGACTTGGATTCATAGAGAGGTTCTATGACTTTCTGCTGGAGCTGTACGTAGGGGTAGGGGTGGGGCAGGAAATCGGAAAACTCCAAGTAGCTGCAGGCGGGAAGCAAAATATCCGCATAACGGGCAGAGGGTGTCATAAACATGTCAGCTGTTACAATGAATTCCAAATTTGGGAATACTTCGTTGATGATCTTACCGCTGTGGGCGCACTGGTTCACAAAGTTAATGAAGGAAAACCAGACCGCTTTGATTGGGAAGGGGTTCCCGGAAATAACCGCATCATAGAGCTGCAGTATCCCGAGCCGATGGTAGGATGGCTTTTCCGGAATGGTGTGTAGGAAAGGTTCCCAGTTAAGTACTGCGGGAAGATGCCCCGAACCGAAGGAGGTATTGACATTGCCAGTGACGGCGGCGACTGTTCCCATAGCCCTCGCGGAGATGTCTCCATGGTAGGTTCTCGCCAACCCCATATGGGTGACGAAGGCGGTGGTCTTAACGGTGCCAATTTTCTCGGCTAACTTGGTGATGAACTCAGCGGATATCCCGGTAATCTCAGACGCTTTCTTAGGCGGGTACCGCTCAGCCAAATCCACTAGAAGTTGAAAAGAGGGCTTGCACTCTACGCCGTTAATAGTATAGGTACCAGTGAGTGTGGATTTAACTTCAGTGGGTGCAGCAGTTCTGGGAGAATTTGAAACGGTGTCCCAGACAACATATTTTTCAGCCTCCTTCTCACCCAAATCTTTTCCGCGGAGAAACTTCCCGGTATCAGTTCTCACCAGATAAGGTCCATTGGTGTACCTTCGGATAAAATCATCATGTTGGAGTCCTTTATTGAAAAGGACATGCATTAGTCCCAGGGCTAGAGCGGCATCGGTGCCCGGTTTAATGCCCAAGTATTCGTCAGCCTTGGACGCGGTCACGGTATAACGAGGATCAATGACCACCAGTTGCGCACCCTTTTCCTTGGCATCCATAATCTTGCGCATCATAAAAAGAGGTTGAGACTCGGCAGGGTTTGAACCCCAAACAAGCACTAATTCGGGTTCTGAGGGTGGCAAAAGCGAGGGCAAAAAGAAAGTAAATGGCAAGTGGGCACCAAAAAGGACACGGCTACCGCATGGTAGACCCGCATCACCATAGCCCCAAGAACTGACACGAGTGCTCTGAGTCAGACTCGCAAGCCTAAGATAAGCCCCAAACTTGGTTGTACCAGCTCCAGGTCCACCCAGTACCCAACCAATTGCCCTCCAACCATATTTGTTGGCAATTTCCTTAAATTTATTAGCAATCGTGTCGAATGCTTCATCCCACGAGATTCGCTCGAATTTACCTTCACCTCGCTCTCCAACGCGTTTCAATGGATATTTTAAGCGATCGGGATGGTACGTGATTTCCAAACTGGAAAGACCACGTAAGCAGATTCTCCGGTCTTTAGGATCTGGAAAGTCGCCCGGCTCCACCTTGATAACGCGGTCTCCCTTTACATGGGCCAGAATGCCGCAGCAATCTATACCGCAATGTGCTGGGCAAGCCGTCCTCACCAACCTGATTTCACTTTTTTCTTTCATGGCGTTTGAACCTCTGTTAAAGTATTCCTATCATATTTTTAGTGTTAAATGTTTTTGTGTATTATTTGGTTTTAGCGTGATTTCAGTATGCTAGTAGCTTGGCAATTACAGAGGATTATCAAGAAAGCCCCGGTCTTTTAAAAGACGTAAATGAAATGCGTAGAGGTTAAAATACCAAAAAAAAGGATAGGAAAAAGAGAGAAAAACAGCATGCCCGCAGATAAACCACCGAACTCACCATCAAAAAAGGGGCTTGAATGTTTGAGGAGAACCAACACCTTAAAACTGGTGACTTTTTAGACAGCTTCTCAAGGCGGGGAGTATGTCAGGTATGCAGAGCTGATTTTCTTCCATGATATTTTTGCTGCCGGCTAGGATTTCAGCATACTTTCCGAATAGGACATAGTTATAGAGTGTTCAATATCATAGGAAAGCGGAGCTGTGTAGGATAGCGTAGCTGAAAGGCATGTAATCGCAGTAGCAATCAATTATTCTTTAAAAATTCCGAAAAAATTGGGAAAATAAACGGTTAAAAAAATTTTTTTTAATTTCCGTATAGAAATTTCTTTGAACCTCTCTTCCAATGAATGATTAGAACACAACATACCTGACTATACAGTGTGGTTTATCGAATTCTAGGCATTCAAAATCCCACTCATAACTGGTAACCACTTTAAGATACTGGCTCACGGTTGAACCGAGGTCGCAATGCATCCTGCCGTCTGGCCTTTTTATCAAGCCCTCACTGAAAGCTTGCCGGCACATGTCTCTAAAAAAGCAGTTTGGGAAGAGGAAGTCTACACCTCCTTCCAAATTGTGTTTATATCCGAATTCCTTGGGACTGAGTCTCATCTCAACTGATATCTTGCGTACATTGTGTACAATATCGTCTAAATTAATATCCTTTTCTTCAACTCTTTTTCCAAAGCCTCTGTAGAAACTCATCTCCCCAACCCGAGTTAATGCTCCAGTTTTGCCTTGTAACTCGTTTTCAGTCTTGAACTGGCCGTACATAAGTGCGCAGTAGGGTGTGGGGTATTTATCGGTTTTTGAGAGTAGATACTCTGCTAACTGGTCTAAATTTTTAATGTCGTCGGGTGGTTTCTCTCCAATTCTTTTAGCTACAAACTGCAAGGTGTGTTTTATCAATAGGGTGGAGAATACGGGACCAAATAACTTTTCTTGTGCTTTCAACCCAACTACATTTGCGTCTACAAAAGTCTTAGCGTCTGGTAGTTCATAAGGAGCATTCTCAAACATTTTAAAATCAGAAATTTTTAATTCGGTCATTTCATAGTCCCTCGATTATATATATTATTTGTTTGTCGTTGTTGTACTTATATAATATAAGCCTGTTATAAAACTACACAATTTAAATATATAAACCTTTTTTAATTTAATAGTTTTGAGACAAAATTTATGTCATGTTCCGTGACGCGCATCAAACAAGATGTAATGAAAAGTATTGTTTTTCGCCCCAGATACGAGCCCCAACGACGCGAAAAGCGCTAAGAAAAAAACCAAAACTAATTTTGCAAGCCTATATTCGCATAACTAGTTAATAAATTATTAAACTGCAAATGCCGCAAAAGGAAAAAGAAAAAATAAGAAAGTATCGGATATGTTTGGAAGTGTGAACGGACATAATTGTTGATCGAAAAGTGAAAAGGCTGGAGCTGAAAGGTGGGGAAGTCATGGTAACTTTTAATTCTATGTCATTGCCAATAGGGTTAATCCGAGTTCTTTCTCGAGTTTTTGAATCTTTTTTAGTTGTTCGGATGATAAATCCGCGAAAGTGGTTGGCTTTTTGAAGGCAACCAGCACTGCATTGAGTTGCTTTTCCAGTTCTATAATTTTTTTGATCTGGTCCTTATCCAGCTCAGCTACATCCGGCCAGACTTTCATTTAAAACTCTCCCTATGTTGTATTTTTTTTAACCACTAAAAGTAAAATTCAATTATAACTTATAATTGCTTCTAAGGATAACTTATCCTACACCCTCCAACTTGAGTAAAAATATCTTTAGTTGAATTGTGTCAATTTAAAAATTACTTAACTAGTGCTATATTCTCATCTAATGAAAAGTCGCGTATATGTCAAAACTAGAGTTATCTTCCTTTAACTTTGGGAGTTATCTCAATCTCATCAAACTTTACTTCTATGTTTCTTTTTTTCAACTCGTCTTTCAGTAACCTAATAAATTCACCCTCGCCCTCTGTTGTTATACGCTCCAAATTGGAATTGAAATTTTTCCTATTCAAACTATTGACATCAATACCAGAAATGAATTCAAGAGATTTCGCAGTGTCCATTGTTTTGTTAACGCCGCAGGTGGGTGACCCCGCCACCCCAACAATGCCAATAACCTCAAACCCCGAGTTTTTATAATCCTTTATCTCCTCAGCAGCCTCCCTCGCAATTTTTCTTAATGCTCTTCTAACTCTCCAATGCCAGAAGGGCAAGTACACACTTCTCAACCTGTAGGGAAGCGTACCCTTAGCACCGAAGGCGCGAAGCATATCTCTCTTTAAAACACCACCCCAAGCCTTCCGCTCTGGACACACCATCTGACATATTCCGATACCCTTACTTTGCAATTCATCTAAGAATTCGTCTACGGATCCCTTCCTGAAGGCTCCACCTAAATATCTTGTATTCTGATTCAGAATGCAATGGGATACAAAAACCACTTTCTTGCCTCTCTCATCCTTTAAACGCTCCATAATAATTTCAAGTTTCTTTTCCATTCACAACCGCTCCAAAAAGCGTGTTCCACCTTTTGTATAGTTCATTTTTTTTTTGGTGAAATCCGTTATGGCTTTTTTATAGAATGAATGTATGTTGTCTAGTGAAGACTCTAATTCAGGGGATTGCAGTCTTGGAACTTGGGTGTTAGGTTTTTGAAGGGCTTCTGGCCAGTTCAATGCTTATCTTGAAGTCTATTAATTCAGAGAAGGATTCTGAGATAAGCCTCTCAAGCAGTTGCCTGGTCATGATGACCGGCACCCCGTGCCTGAGGATTTTCAGCCTAAACGCTGGACTCAGGCCCCGGAGCTGGACGAGGTCTACGGGAACCCTCAGCTCCAACTCGATCCTAGTTCCTAATATCAGAAACTCCCTGAAACTGAGAGGGGGGCACTGTAAAGATCGCGAGGTCAACATCCCGCACCTTGCTCTTCCGAGTTATGCTTCCAAAAAGGTAGGTGAGAACCATCCCCTCCATCAGCCAAAAGCGACCTAAGCTTCTCAACAAGTCTCTCTTTCTCCTCCTCACTAAACGTGTAGTATCTTATCTAGTCATAGTCCATACCTGTTGCTCACACTCCTCAGTAATTCATTAACACACCTGAAGTTCTCCGCGATGGACTTGTAGACTTTAGCGTCGTCGACAGCCCGGTAGCGGTGTACCAAGGGACCTTAAACATTTTTTTAATAAAATAGAAAATTCTTGGTCAGTTGTTCCTCGTGATTGCTTGTATCTTACTTTTAACCAAATATATCGTGGAGAAGATATTCTTACGTATATCTGTGTTACTTCCTCAAACTTGTTAATAGGATAAGATAGGAATGTTCTCTTCTTAGCGTTTGTCCATCATCCACTCTTCGATGATGCGGGTAACCTTCGTGTTCTTTTTCTTCCACTGACCGTTTTCCTTGGCGTATTCATCTTCATAGTGGCCGTAACCTCTCATCTTTGTGCCTGGGTATATAATTACCAAGTCTTGTAGTACCCATATACCCTTGGCGGTCGTATCACTGGTTATTTCAATCTCGGGACTGTGACCACCGTGGGAAGTGACCATAAAGTCCTGTCCGATGCTGCCTTTCAGGAACTGTATAATCGCCTCTCTACCCTGGAACTGCAAGTTAGGCCCGTAATCCGCTGTAGCGTCCTCGGTAAAGCATTCCTCTAATTCTCTCCAAAGCTTCTTATCGCAGCAGCGCCAATACTTGGCTTTGAGCTTCTTGATCTCCTCGGTATCCTCCAAAACTTTTATTCTTGCCTCCAATTCTTCTAATTTTGATTTCTCAACTAATTCCAAATTCGTGGAAGGCAGATTTTTTTCCTTTACAGTAACCCTACCGATTTCTCTTTTTTCAGTTAACTCCTCAGAGGATTCTTTGACTCCCTTCTTTTCTAATTTCATTTAATCCCTCTAATAATCATTGTTTGTATTTTTAATTAAGTCCTTAATAAATTTTTTTATAATAATCTATTTCAATTAAAGAAGGTTAAATGATTTTCATTTCTGAAAGGAGTTAATATCCACATTAGGATTTTTTTAGCGATTTAGGGCGCAATAGTAGGTTAGGAATGATATCTCACACTCCTTCGCTCCCTTCTCTCCTCCTTTTTTCTTCTTATAATAGTTATCTCTGACTTTTCACTCATTTTTTTAATTTTTTAATAAGAAATTATCTGACGAAAAATTAAAGCTAGCAACAAAAATTTCTGTAATATTGTGCTTGGAAATTTCTCTTAAAGCCTCTAGCCCGAATGAATAATTAAACCATGGAAAATCTTGTTATGCAATGTGGTTTATCGTATTCTAAGCATTCAAAATCCCATTCACAACTAGTAACCATTTTAAGATACTGGCTCAAACTTGAGCCCAGATTGCAATAAATCTTTCCGCCCGATCGTTTCAGCAAGCCCTCATTGAAAGCTTGTTGGCATCCGTCCTTAAAGTAACAATTTGGTAGGAGGAAATCTACACTTCCATCCTCATTCTTTCTATATCCGAATTCTTTGGGGCTAAGTTTTATCGCAATTGCGGTCTGGTGAAGATTTGATATAACATTGTCTAAATCAATATTTCTCTCTTTACCGCTTGAATCCTTCCCAAATGTTCTATGAAAACCCATCTCCCCAACCCGGGTTACGGCTCCAGCTCGACCCTGGAGGTCGTTTTCAGTCTTATACTGTGCGTACATAATTGCACAGTAGGGAGTGGGATATTTATCGGATATTGAGACTAGGTACCCCACCAGTTGATCCAAGTTTTTGATATCTTCCGGTGGTTTTTCTTTGATTCTTTGAGTTACAAACTTTAAGGTGTACATTATCAATCTGGTGGAGAACACGGGACCGAGTATTTTTTCTTGTTCTTTTAATCCGACTGTAAATGCTCCTATGAGAGTTCCGGGATCAGGAAGTTCATAAGGAGCGTTCTCAAACATTTTAAAACTAGAAGTTCTAAGTTCCGACACTTTCCAACATCTCACTACGATGTTATTCTTGCTCTAACAATTTGTGTCTATATAATACTGTTATACAGTTTGTAATATTAAAATATTTTTATTAATGTGCTTTAATGTAAATTGAATATTTCTGCAAAATAATTTAATTTTATTAAAATCCAAAAGGAAGACTACATCTCTAGAATGTGGATGAACTGCGTTTAGTTGAATTACATGTTAAAAAACCATCAGAGTTTAACGCTTAGCAGAGAATTAAAATGGAAAACTCTAATGTTGAGGACGCGTATTCCATCTTCTTAAAATCGGAAAAGCGGATTGGGAGATTTAAAAAAAGAAGTCAAAGAGAAATTTAAAAAAAGGGGGGAGAAGCCCGTTCCAAAAATTCATTTGTTCTCCTTTTTTTTATTGTTTACCGTATTTCATAATCCCAGGAGTTGAACCAGAACTCGCTGGGTTGGATTTAAGAGTCCGGATCCTCCGTCTACAATGATTACCTGTCCTGTTATGTAGCCTGTTTCTTGTGATGCTAGGAAGGCTGCAACCGCAGCTACGTCTTCTGGTATTCCGAACCTTTTAACAGGTACCTCCTTGGCATAATCTGGCATTTGGTCTAATCCCTCTGACATTGGTGTTAATATCATTGCGGGGGCGATTGCGTTTACGGTGATTCCTTTGTGTGCCACCTCTAGTGCCAGTGATTTTGTGAATCCCAATATTGCTGCTTTTGTTGCAGCGTAATGGGCGGCGGAGACTTCACCGCAAAGTGCGTTTAATGAGGATATGTTAATTATTCGGTCTCCTTTCTGCATGGATTTGACAAGGGCCCTTGAGAAGTAGAATAAGCCGTCAACGTTGACTTTGAATATCTTTTGCCACTGTTCCGTTGTTAGGTCGCGAACCAGATTAAAATTAAGGATGCCCGCATTGTTTACGAGAATGTTGATACTTCCAAGTTTATTTTCAGTATCTCCAATTGCCTTGGTTACACTTTCCTCATCCGACACGTTACACTGAACCGCAATAGCTTTTCCGCCCAGATTTTTAATTTCCTTTACTACCTTCTTAGCACCTTCAAGGTTAAGGTCAACCACGGAAACCTTCGCGTCCTCATTTGCGAAGCGCAGGGCGATGGCTCTTCCAATTCCGGAAGCAGCTCCGGTAACTAAAGCAACCTTACCTGATAATCTCGGTTCCATGTTTAAAGCCTCCAAAAGTTCTTTGTATATTTAACACATTTAAAAATTATAAAATTAATGAATGGATTTAAAACAAAAAGAAGAAGTAAGGATATACTTGCCTATTTGGAAACAAGGGTAGATGCGATTTTTGATTGTACAAAGAGAATTATATATACGGAGCATATTTTCGTCCAAGGTATTTTGGCCGATGGCTAGGATTTCAGCACACTTCCCGAATAGAACATAATTAAAGTATTCAATATCATAGGAAAGCGGAGTTTTGAAGAATAGCACAGCTGAAAGGTAGGGTAGTCGCAGTAACAATTAATTATTCTCTAAAAATTCCAAAAAAATTGGTGCCGTCTTTTTATTGGTTAACTTTTTCTCCTATGTTATCGTTATCTGTATGAGGGGTTTGTTCCCTTGGCTTAAGTATTTTTCTTTGATCTCGCTGAAAAGCTGCTCGTTACAGTATCTTAC
>Ga0315314_1001533_pt1 | contig 20769 bp, 17 predicted proteins | sample TDP9_MG_FD_203631 | JGI IMG/M metagenome (GOLD analysis project Ga0315314, IMG submission 203631) | Freshwater sediment microbial communities from Lake Towuti, South Sulawesi, Indonesia - TDP9 | ecosystem: Environmental > Aquatic > Freshwater > Lake > Sediment | place: Indonesia: South Sulawesi... | reverse complement strand
CTGCAGGATGAACCAGCGATAGCCGGTCAACTCGTGGAACTTGCGCTCCTTCGCCAGGAAAAAGTTGAGGATGCCGATCAACACGCCAAGGTATTGGAAGACAGGCCCAACTTCGGAGCCAAAGAGTCTCGCCAGGAAAGGCCCCAGCCAGATCCCTGAGTAGAGGGCAGGCGCCAGGCTCGCCCACTTTGCCGGCAACAGCCTGTGCTGGGCAAAGACACCGGGCACGAGAGCAAACCAGGCCAGCCACCAAACTCCGTATGGCGGGAAGGACAGCAGCAGCATCACGCCGCTGAGCACGGACAGGGCCACCCCAAGCCCCATCCGCAGGGCCACGCTTCTGTCGAAGACCGTTGGCCGTGTTTGTGTTTCTGTAATCGTAGTCATTTCTCTGCCTCCTTATTTTTGGATAGATAGAACGGATTTTGTCACTTCATCCCTTGTTGGTTCATATCGTCTTCCTCCTTTCAACTTAACTACCCCGCCGGGTACTCGCCACTGCCACCAGTTCCCAACTGGCAGGCAAAGGCAAGTGTCAAGCATTGTCCAGTTGTCAGTGGTCGCTCCTTGCTGACTGGATTCTGCTTCCAGTATAGCAGCAGCGTGGGATCATGTCATCACCCGTTATGGGCGATTCGAGGGTGATTGGCGGGTGATTAGGGTGGGTGAGGAGAATGAAGGGTGGAGGCTAGGAGATTAGTGGGGAGGTCAGACGGCGCGCTATGGCAAAAGGTTCAGTTCTTTCGCCTTGGCGACTGTCTCTCGCCGATTGTGCACGCCGAGTTTGCCGTAGATGTTCCTGAGGTGGGTCTTGACGGTGTTGACGGAGACGCACAGTGCGTGCGCGATCTCCTGGTTGGTCAGACCGTCGGCGAGCAGGCGCAGAACTTCAAGCTCGCGGTCGCTGAGGGGCTCGATGAGTGGTTGAACGCGGGGGCGTGGGGGTACTTTCTCTGGTACCTTGAACGCGGCCAGCAGTTTGGCGACGTAGTCCGGCGCTATGCCCTGCGACGCAGCCTCCCGCAGCAACGCTGCCATCGGCTCGCCCTTATCCACGAAGGTGCGGACGTAGCCTTCCTGTTGGGCCAACGTCAGAGCGTCAGCCAGGAAGTCGAGGGCTGCAGTGGGCGTGGGGGCAGCCAGAGCCTGCAAGGCGCGCACCTCGATCACGCCGAATTGCCAGCCCGCACGAACGGCCGTCTCGTGCCGTGCTGCCAATTGCTCAGTGGCGGCCGCCTTTTCGTTCTGGGCCAGGAGCAGACGCGCCTGGGTAAGGCCGAGAAGGGGGTAGAAGGGGGAGGCGTCGGCATCCTGTGTAACTTGCTCCGCCCAGCGCATGGCGGTGGCCAGGTCATCTTGCGTCAGGGCGATCTGGACATGACAGGCGGCATCGCGGGCGCGCATGAGCGGGGAAACGTCGCTGTCACGGGCCAACCGGTGGGCTTCTTGGAGCGCGTCCAGCGCCGCAGAACCGTCGCCCTGAGCCTGCTTGAGGCGTGCCAACGTGCGATAGCCGCCGATTTGAACCTCCACGTTGCCGCCGCGCTGGCCCAGTTCAATCCCTCGCTGCAGGTGATCGGCGGCGGCTTCCAGGTCGTTCCACTCGTAGAGCAGGGCGCCCAGGTCATTGTGGGCCAGCGCCGTGGCGGGTGACTGTCCCCCTGACTGTATTGCCTCCCGGAGTAATTCTGCCGCTTGGTGCAACCGACCCCGCGCGGCCCGTATGATGCCCAGGAAACCGAGTGCTGTCAGCCTGGCATAGGTATTCCCTGACTGCCGGGCGGCGTGCTCGGCCTCCGCTAGCGCCTGCTCCGCCTCCGTCAGGTGGCCGCTGCTCCAGTGAGCAATCCCCAAGTTCACGGCCACACTACTGCGGGCCGACAAATCGTCTTGCGGCAAGAGCGATAGTGCCCGCTGCGATAGTTCTATCGTGCGGCGGTCGTCACCCCGCGCCCGCGCAATGTAAGCCTGCGCGGCGAAAATACTGCTGAGAAGGGCAGGGTCATCCTGGGCAGTCTGTTCGGCCTGTCCCAGGTAGGATTCGGCGGCGTCAATCTGACCCGTCAGGATCAATGGCCAACTGCACTCGTAACAGAGCCGTGGGCGGGCGCGCACCACCTCGTCCGGCAGCGCCCGGAACCAGCCGAGCAGGGTCATCACCTCGCCGCGCTTCAGCATCGTTTCACCGACGTCGAGGATGAGCGTTGCCGCCCGCTCCCAGTCGGAACCGGCCAGGGCGTGATGCACCGCGTCAGTGGCAAAGCTTTCGGTCTCGTACCACTGGCTGGCCCGCGCGTGGAGGAGCGCAACCTGCTTTGATCCGCAAACCATGTCTAGCCGATGGCGAAGGAGGTCGGCAAAGAGACGGTGATAGCGGTACCATCGCCGCGACTCGTCGAGGGGGACGATGAACAAGTTGGCTTGCTCCAGGGCCAGCAGCACCTCGCGGCTGTCGTCCCGTTCGGCGACGGCGTCGCACAGGGGAGCGGTGAAGCGGTCGAGGATGGATGTTTTCAGCAGGAAGTCCTGTACGCCGGCAGGCTGTCGCTGGAACACCTCCTCGATCAGGTAGTCCAGGATGTAGCGATGGCTGCCGGTGAAGGCCGCAATGAAGCCGGGGATGTCCTTCTGTCTTTGCATCGAGAGGGCCGCCATTTGCAAACCTGCGATCCAGCCTTCGGTGCGGGCTTCCAACGCTGCCACGTCCTCATCTGAGAGATCCAGGCCCATCACTTGGTTCAGGAAAGCAGCCGCCTCGTCGGTCGTGAAGCGCAGATCAGCCTCGCGCAGCTCGGCTAACTGGCCCCGGCCACGCAGGCGAGCCAGGGGCAGGGATGGGTCGGCACGGGTAGCGATGACCAGGTGCATCTGCGGCGGCAGATGGTCGAGCAGAAAGGCGAAGGCGCTGTGGATGGGTTGGGCTTCGATCACGTGGTAGTCGTCGAGGACGAGGACAAAGGGATTGGGGACGGCCGCGAGCTCGTTGATCAGGGCCGTCAGAACCGCTTCCATCGGTGGCGGCTGAGGGGATTGGAACGCCATCAGGGCCGCTTCTCCTACGTCTGCTTGCACTGTCTGCAGGGCAGCGATGAAGTAGGCCCAAAAATGGGTCGGGTCGTTGTCGCCTTCGTCCAGCGAGAGCCAGGCGGCGGGCTGGTCGCAGCCAGCGGCCCATTCGCTCACCAGTGTGGTCTTCCCGAAACCGGCCGGGGCGGAGATGAGGGTGAGCTTGCGGTGGAGTCCTGCGTTCAAGCGCTCGATCAAGCGTGGGCGTGGCACTAACTCCGGCCGGACGGGGGGAATATAGAGTTTGGTGGCCAGGAGGGGGGTGGTCATCTCATCCTCACTTGTAGCGTTCTGCGACCAACCTCACCCGTGAACCAGACGTTTTGGACGCCATAATCTTACCACATCTTATCCATTCTCGCAACGCCGTTAAACTTACCTGGACACATGCACACAAACAACTCCCCGGCGCATCAGCCACCTGGAGAGAGTTCAGAAGGCGCCGGCCAGGTACTTGCGCGAAAAGGAATCTTATGGTAGGATACATTGGAGATATATCCACATCTGGGAGAGAGTTCTCGTTAGGGGATGAGGCCTATGTTCAGAGGCATCTTAACCAAGATCGTTGGCGATGCCAACGAGAGGGAGCTGAAGAGGCTGCAGCCCATTGTCGAGGAGATAAACGCCCTGGAACCGGAGTTCGAGCGCCTCTCTGCCGAGGAGCTGCGCGGTAAGACGACCGAGTTCAAGGGGCGGCTCTACGCCGGGGAGAGCCTCGACGACCTCCTGCCCGAGGCCCTCGCTGCCGTGAGGGAGGCCTCCACGCGTACCACGGGGATGCGCCACTTCGACGTGCAACTGATGGGAGCCATCGTGTTGCACCAGGGCAAGGTGGCCGAGATGAAGACCGGCGAGGGGAAGACGCTGGTGGCCACCATGCCCCTCTATCTCAATGCCCTGGAGGGCAAGGGGGCCCACCTGGTGACGGTCAACGACTACCTGGCCAAGCGCGACACCCAATGGATGGGCCCTATCTACCACGCCCTGGGGCTCTCCGTGGGCGTCATCCAGCACGAGGCAGCCTACCTCTTCGACCCCGACTACCCCTCCGCCGACGAGCGCTACGTCAACCTGCGGCCTGTAAGCCGCCGCGAGGCTTACCTCGCCGACATAACCTACGGCACCAACCACGAGTTCGGCTTCGATTACCTGCGGGATAACATGGTCTTGGATCTATCCCAGTGTGTCCAGCGTGAGCTCCACTACGCCATCGTGGACGAGGTGGACTACATCCTCATTGATGAAGCCAGGACCCCCCTCATCATCTCCGGCCCCGCCGAGGAGTCGGCTGAGGCCTACTACACCTTCGCCCGCCTAGTGCAGAATCTGCAGCCTGAAGCAGACTACACCATGGATGAGAAGGCCCGCGTCGCCACCCTCACCGAGGAGGGCATCGCCAAGGTGGAACGCCTGCTGGGTCTAGACAACCTCTACTCCCCTGAACACTACCACCTCACCCCCTACCTCGACAACGCCCTGCGCGCCAGAACCCTCTACGGGCGCGACCGCGATTACATCGTCAAGGACGGCCAGGTGATCATCGTGGATGAGTTCACCGGCCGCCTGATGTACGGACGGCGCTACTCCGAGGGGCTGCACCAGGCCATCGAGGCCAAGGAGGGGGTGGAGGTCCAACGGGAGAGCCTCACCCTGGCTACCATCACCCTGCAGAACTACTTCCGCATGTACCAGAAGCTGGCGGGGATGACGGGCACCGCCGCCACCGAGGCCGAGGAACTACGCCAGATCTATGGCCTGGACGTGGTGGTCATCCCCACTCACAAGCCCATGATCAGGACGGATCACCCAGACGTAGTCTACAAGAACGAGGAGGCTAAATTCCGGGCCGTCGTGCGAGAGATCGAGGAACTATACCGCCAGGGGCGCCCGGCTCTGGTGGGCACCATCTTCATCGAGAAGTCGGAGCGGCTCTCGGAGATGCTCCGCCGCAGGGGCATTCCCCACCAGGTGCTCAACGCCAAGCATCACGAGAAGGAGGCGCGCATCATCGCCCAGGCCGGCCGCTCGGGGGCAGTGACCATCGCCACCAACATGGCGGGGCGAGGGGTGGACATCATCCTGGGCGGCAACCCCGAGGGGCTGGCCCGCGAGAGGCTGCGCCAGGAGGGATACGACCTGACCCAGATCCGCCAGGCCCAGTGGAACGAGGCCCTGGAGATGCTGCGGAGGGGGGAGGATCCGACAAAGGCCTACCCGGAGCGATGGGCCTCGGTCTTAGCCGAGGCCGTGGCCGACTGCGCCGAGGATCAGGAGAGGGTTCTGGCTCTGGAGGGGCTGCACGTCATTGGAACAGAGCGTCATGAAGCCAGACGCATAGACAACCAGCTCCGGGGGCGAGGCGGCCGCCAGGGTGACCCTGGCTCCTCCCGCTTCTACGTCTCCCTGGAGGACGACCTCATGCGGCGCTTTGGTGGCCAGTCGGTGGCCAACCTCATGGAGCGCTTCGGCCTGGACGAGGATGTCCCCATCGAGCACTCCCTGGTCTCCAAATCCATCGAGAACGCCCAGATCAGGGTGGAGGGCTACAACTTCGACATCCGCAAGCACGTCCTGGAGTACGACGATGTGGTCAACAAACAGAGGGAGGTCATCTACGACCAACGGCGCAAGGCCCTGAGCCAGGAGACCCTCAAGCCGATCGTCATGGGCATGGTGCGCGAGGAGATCACAGACCTCGTCGCCCTCTACTTGACGGGAGAAGGCCCAGAGGAATGGGACCTAGCGGGGCTGCAGGCCGCCGTGCGCTCCATCATGCCCCTGCCGCCGAACTTCACCGCTGACGAATTCTCTCGCCCCTCTTCTAGTGGTGGCAAGTTGTCTCCCTTCAATGGAATACCTTTAGAGGGAGACAACTTGCCAGGAGTACCTTTAAGGCGAGAGAATTCGTCATCAGGGAACCTGGCAAAAATGGAGGCTGATGGGATAGAGGCGCAGCTCCTCGACTTGGCTGAGAGGCTCTATGAGGAGAAGGAGCGCCAGCTTGGGTCGGAGATGATGCGCCAATTGGAGCGGCTGGTGATGCTGCGGGCGGTTGACACCCTCTGGATCAGGCACCTCACTGCCCTGGACGAGCTGCGCGAGGGGATCGGCCTGCGCGCCTACGGCCAACAGGACCCCCTGGTGGAGTACAAGAGGGAATCCCATGAGATGTTTCAGGGGCTGATGGCCGCCATCCAGCACGACATCGTCCACTCCATCTACTACGTAACCGTAGTTCGAGAGCCGCAGCCCCGCCCCATGCGCGAGATGCGTGCCGATGTGGAAAGAGCAAGGGCACGCCAACCGGTGGCCGGCAGGAAGGTTGGCCGCAACGACCCCTGCCCCTGCGGCAGCGGCAAGAAGTATAAGCACTGCTGTCTGCGCAAGGACCTGGCCCAGGCCCAAGCTATCCCTGTCGCCAGCAAGGCGAAGGGGAAAGGCGGCCGGCACAGGAAGAGGCGGCGATGAAAGAAGGGGGTTGCCAGGGGGCAAAGTCCCCTGGCCCGGGGGTCTAGGGTGACAAGCTCTCTCGCCCTTTTTCTCTAATGGAATACCTCTAAGGCGAGAGAGCTTGTCAGGGGTGTCCCCCTATCTTTCTTCCTAAAAAGCGAAGATTTCACAAAAATTGTGAAAGAGCCAAGGATAAAAATGAGGGTTTTGGTTCTAGGCTGCGGGCTCATGGGGTCGGCCATAGCCAGGGATCTGGTCGAGAGGGGCGGGATGGAGGTCACCATCGCCGCCAGGGACGAAGGGAAGCTCAGGGAATATGTCGCCCAACTGGGAAGCGAGAGGGCCTCGGCGGTTGGCGTGGATGCGAGGGATGAAAAAGCCCTGGTCGAGCTGATGAGGGGCTCCGATGTGGTTGTCGGTGCCCTCCCCGGCAGGCTCGGGTTTGGAGCGATGAGGGCAGCTATAGAGGCCGGAACGGACATGGTGGACATATCCTTCATGCCCCAGAACCCCTTGGAACTAGACGATCTGGCCAAGGCTGCTGAGGTCACCATAATCCCCGATTGCGGCGTCGCCCCAGGGCTCAGCAACATGCTCGTAGGATATGGGGCGAGCAGATTGGATCGGGTAAAGGAGGTCCACATAAAGGTCGGAGGGCTCCCCCAGAACCCCACGCCGCCCTTAGGCTACCGGATCACCTGGTCGGTGGAGGACCTCCTGGAGGAATACACCAGAAGGGCGCGGATCGTCCAAGACGGGGAAGTCAAGGAGGTGGAGGCCCTCTCCGGATTGGAGATGGTGGATTTGCCGGGGATAGGGAGGCTGGAGTGCTTCTACACCGATGGATTGAGGACCCTCCTCCACACCATAGAAGCCGATGTGATGGACGAGAAGACCCTGCGCTATCCTGGGCACGCTGAGGAGATAAAGACTTTGGTGGATTGTGGCCTGTTGAGTGCCGAGCCGGTGAGGGTGGACGATACGACGCTGGAGCCGAAGAGGTTCCTGGCCGCGCTCCTCTCCCCCTTCCTCGAGCTGGGGGAGGAGAAGGATCTAACGGTGATGAAGATTGATGTCGTGGGGGAGAATAATGGGGAGGAGGTGCAACACACCTTCCAGCTGATAGACCGCTACGATGAGGCTCGAGGGATCACCTCCATGGCGCGCACGACCGGATACACCGCTTCCGTAGTGGCCCAGATGGTCGCGCGGGGTGAGATCGAAGGGAGGGGAGTGGTCCCCCCGGAGAGGCTGGGCATGGAGCAGAAGCTCTTCAAACCGATAGTGAGGGGGCTTTCCGAGAGGGGTATCCGCGTCGTAGAGGCTATAAAGGTCATTCATACGCTTTAAACCACTAGGAGCATCCGATTAACGGCAGGATTAAGCTTTTATTAAGGTTGTTGGCGGCAGCGATAATGATCGCCTGCGGCCCTATCGCCACCCCTACCCCCACCCCCAGGCCGCCCTTGCCCACACCCCAGGTAGTGAGGTTGGAAGAGGCCATTGGGGAGGACACCCTCGATTCTAGGGAACTGCAGGTCTCCTGGGAGGACCTGGCGGGAGGGGGCTTGGAGTTCCGCATCCCCATCACGCGTCCCTCTACCGATGTCCTCTTCCGCGTCCCGCAAGGCGTGGACATCCTTGTTCGGTGCTCTCAACTAGCAAGCGGGGATGTAGAGCTCCTCCTCCGTTACGTTAACGATGAAGAAGAGAAGGACCATCAGATCCGACCTCACCCTTGGAGGACGCCTCGCATGGTGGAGCTTCTAATTGACGCCACTTGGCAGAGGGATAGCTTCTATGTGCTGGATGCCCAAGCCTGGGTTGAATCAGGGCCACCCTCGGAGCTCATCGTCCGCCTCTATGGGTCACGGTGATCTGAGATTAGGAGTGGGCGTTGAACGACTTCGATCACGGCAGTGATAGGCACTCTCGCTTGATAAGGGCAAGGGCTTCACAGGGGAAACTGTGGGCAGCACTCCCGGCCTTCCTGGAGGCTGAGGGGACACAGGAGAGACTAGCGGGCCAAGCAGTCATCGAGGGGGTGATGATGCGTGGCCGAAGGGCCATGGCCGTGGCCGTCCGCCGTCCCTCTGGGGAGATCGTCGTCCATGCTGAGCCGCTGCCGGCCAGGCTCTACACCGGCCCGGTGAGGAGGCTGCCCTTCCTTCGAGGGGCGATCATCCTTTGGGATGCCCTGGTGCTGGGGATGCGGGCCCTGATGTATTCGGCCAACGTCGCCTTGGCTGAGCGGGAGGTGGAATTTGAGACTCCTGTGATCTGGGGGACAATGATCCTCTCCCTCTCCATGGGCGTCGGCCTCTTCTTCGTCCTGCCCCTGCTCTTGGTGAACATCGCCGACCGCTACATCACCTCATCCCTAGCGAGCAACATCGTCGAGGGCCTCATACGCCTCGGCCTTCTCATCGCTTACATCGCCTTGATCGGGCTTCTGCCCGACATCAGGCGGGTCTTCGCTTATCACGGCGCCGAGCATAAAGCTGTCAACGCCTACGAGGACGGCGTTCCCCTGGAGCCGAGGGCGGTCAGGGCCTACAGCACGGCCCACGCCCGCTGCGGCACCGGCTTCCTCCTGATAGTGGCGGTGCTGGCCATCCTCATCTTCGCCTTCCTCGGCCGCCCGCCCCTGGTGTGGCGCATCCTCTCGCGCCTACTGCTCATCCCCCTCATCGCCGGCCTGGCCTATGAGCTGGTCAGGCTAAGCGCCGCCCATCGCCATAACCCCTTGGTGAGGGTGGTTCTGGCCCCCAGCCTGGCCCTGCAAGGGCTCACCACCCGCGAGCCCGACGATTCCATGCTGGAGGTGGCCATCGCGGCGCTGGAAAGGGTCCTGGAGGAGGATAGAGGGAAAGGTGAGGAGGGATAAGGAATTATGCAAGGCCCTTCATCGGGTTGATGCTCAGGCTTTGAGGGGCTTCGCTTTGAAGCAGCGCCAGGTGATGAACCTTCTCCTTAATAATCGAATGGCTAAGCCCTTCCTGGCAAGCATTCTCCCCTCTAAAGGAGGGGCTTCGCCCCGACGAACTCTCTCGCCCCATTCGCCTCATACCAACCTCGGGCCGCAGGGCGAGAGAGTTCGTCGCCTGCGATCTTGGGGAGAATGCTTGCCACCTTTAGAGGGGAGAAGGTTCATCAGGATCCGCTCCACCATCGCCTCGCGGTTCTCCCTGGTGACCTCGAGGACGGTGACCTGGGGGTGGGACTTGATGGCGTCGGCCCAGGGGTGCGGGCGCCAGGTGATCGTCCCCAGGACAATGGCCTCGCTGGCGATGGCTTCCCGCACCGCCGCCCTGAACTCCGCGGAGAAGAGCTCCATCTTGCCGATCTCGTCAATGACCACGTAGTCGTCCTCGGCGATGGCCCGGCGGATGGCCTCCACGCCGATGGACTCCAGGCTGGCCAGATTGACGCCGTACTTGCTCACCCGCCTCGGCCCCTTGATGTCAATGTGGGCCAGGATCCCCTCCCTGCCATCCAGGGTGATGATCTTGAATCCCTGGCGTTGGCCTCGCTCCCTTATCTCCGCAGTGTAGAAGCCGCCCGCGTGGCCGGGCAGCCTCCCCAATACCTCCTTGATCACCGTTGTCTTTCCCACGCCGGGCCGGCCAGTCAGCAGGATGGTTCTGCCCATTCTCCTTTTACTTCCCCACGCAGAAGTTGCTGAATATGGCCTCTAGAAGGTCCTCAGCCACCGTCTCGCCGGTGATCTCCCCTAGGGCGCTGATGGTGGCGGTGAGGTCTATGGCGATGAAGTCAGCGGGCATGCCCTGGCCATGAGCCTCCTGGGCCGCCATCAGATGGTCCAAGGCCCGCCGCAGGGCATCCTTGTGGCGGGGGTTGCTGACCAAGAGGGCATCGGAGGCCAGGACCCGCCCCGAGAAGACCGTCTCCACGATGGTCTTCTCCAATCCCTCCAGGCCCTCCCCCGTCAGCGCGGAGATCCTGACCCGCGGCGCCCCGGGGAGGAGCGCGTCGGAGGCCAACGCCTGCGGCAGGTCTATCTTGTTGATGACCAGGATGGCCGTCTTATTCCCCACCAGCATGGCGATCTCGCGGTCGGCCTCGCTCAGGAGCCCGCTGCTGTCCACCACCAGGAGGGCCAGGTCAGCCTGGGCGAGGGCCCTCCGGCTGCGCTCGATGCTTAGCCGCGTGAGCACATCCTCAGTCCCAGCGATGATGCCCGCCGTGTCCACCAGCACCAAAGGGATGCCTTGCAGGTTAAGGGTCTCCTCCAGGGTGTCGCGGGTGGTGCCGGGGATGGGCGTCACGATGGCCCTATCGGTGCGCAGCAAGGCGTTGAGCAGAGAGGACTTGCCCACATTGGGCTTGCCGACGATGGCCGTGCGGATCCCCTGGCGGTAGACGATGCCCTGATCGGCGTGGGCCAGCATCTCCTCCAGGAGCCCGCGCGCCTCCTCCAAGTCAGAGGCTATGTCCCGCTCCGGTATCTCGTCCTCTGGGAAGTCTATAGAGGCCTCCAGATAGGCCAGAGCATCCACCAACTGACCGCGGATGCGGCGGACCTCGCCCGATAGGTGCCCGTCCAGTTGATCCACGGCCACCCTGAGGCTGGCCTCCGTCTTGGCCCGCACGATGTCCAGCACAGCCTCGGCCTGAGCCAGGTCTATGCGCCCATTGAGGAAAGCGCGCAGGGTGAACTCCCCTGGGCTGGCCAGCCGTGCCCCTCCCCGCAGGCAAAGCTCCAAGGTGCGGCGCAGGGGGGCGATGCCGCCGTGGCAGTTGATCTCCACTATGTCCTCCCGCGTGTAGGTGCGGGGGGCTGGCATGTAGGAGACCAGCACCTCGTCAACGACCTCGCCTGTCTCGGGGTCAAGGATGTGGCCGTAGTGAAGGTGATTAGGTTCAAGGTTCAAGGTGCAAGGTCCCTTGCCTTGCTCCTTGCACCTTGAGCCTTGTACCTTCCCCCTGACGAATATCCTCTGCAGGATAGTGAGCGCCTCAGACCCGCTCATCCTCACTATCCCGATCCCACCCTCGCCGATGGGGGTGGAGATGGCGGCGATGGTGTCGTCCAGGCTATACATCCCCTCAACCTCCCAGCGATTGGAGAAGCTGGCGGACCGCCAGGTGCAATCCGAAGGCGAAGAGGACCAGGCCCGACAGTCGCTGAAGCCAGATGTGAAGGATTGGCTTCCCCATCAGCCTCCCGCTGAAGCCCCCGGCCAGGGGGCCCAGGGCGAGGAGGGGGGAGAGGAGCGTTCCCGATCCGAAGGCGAGGCCGTAGAGGGCTCCCATGAGCCCAGGGTTAAACCCTGGGCTTGTCGTCGAGAGGGCGATGCCGATCAGGACACCTACCAGCGGGGGGCAGGGGGAGAGGCCGGTGAGGAAGCCGAGCAAAGCGGGGTTCCCTTCGCTGCGCAGCAGCGTGCACAGGCGCGGGCCAGCCTCCTTGCCCAGCACCATCAGGGTCCCCATGGCGGCGATGATGACGCCACCGAGGATCTCGATGAGGGGGGCCGATTGGATGAACCGCCCGATAAGCTGGCCGGACACCCCCGCCGCTGTGCCGAGGAGCCCGTAGGCAAGGAGGCGGGCGATGGAGAAGGCCAGCGTCGTCCGCAGCCCCTGCCGCCAGTTATCGCTCGTCCCGACAATGTAGGACAGGAGCACCGGGGCGCAATAAAGCAGGCAGGGCCCAAACCCCATGAGCAAACCGGTCGTGAAAAGCTCGATCGCCATCAACATGCGATAACCTCTGTAGAGCCCAGGGTTTAACCCTGGGCTAGCCGACAGCTAATAGCTGATGGCCACTATCACCCTCGTCCCTTTGGGGGGCATGCGGCCTGGGTTGAGCATGAAGCCCGACTCCCCTGAGGGGCGGATGAACTCCTGTACCAGCGCCTCCTGCTCCACGGGCAAGAGGGGGCAGCCCCAGCAAAGCCCCTGCTCGACCTCCCACAGCTTGGCCGCGTCCAGGACTTCGGAGCCCAGGAAGAGGATGTCCTTCAACCGCAGGGTCTCCCCCGCGGTAAAGGTCAGCTCCGCGACGCCGGCGCTCCCCCCGTCCCACTGCACCGCGATAGGAGCCGCCTGTGCTGGCTCGAGGCCGCGGGCACCGATTGCCCGTTGGACCTCCGTCAGGCGGGCATCGAGGGCGATGGCTGAGTCCATGGCCAGCCAGTCGTACTGACGGGGACAGGCCAGGAACTGCACCCACCCTTCACCCTTGTTCACCACGCCGCTCAAGTGGATCTCGCCCTCCCCGATGGCGATCCCGCCGGTGGGGAGCATCTCGCCCCTGGCCGCCCACACCTCATAAGCTATCACCCCCAGCGCGGTGAGGAGCAGAAGCAGGATCCAAGGCTCTTTTCTCAAGGCGTTCACACCCTTAATTGAAGTCACGCAGTTTTCCTCCGGGCCTGGATTTCACCGCTGAGAACGCTGAGCACGCTGAGATTTTCTTGATTTTCTCCGCGCTCTCTGCGTTCTCGGCGGTGAGCAGAAATCAAACCGTTTCTGTTAATCAACAGGTCAGATGGAGGGCGGCGACGACCCTTTCGGAGCCGCAAAGCCGGTTGTAGGTCTGCCAGGCATCGTCGGTCTCCTCAACGATCAATCTTATCCCTCTGGATTGAAGGAAATCCCAGGTCTCCGGCAAAACCTCCATCAGCCCCCACTTCCCGGTGCCGACCACCAGCACCGCTGGCTTCTCCTTGACGACCTCCATCAAGTCCTCAGGGTGCAGCTCGTGTCCTTCCCTTCTCCACCAGTTGGCGTCAATGCGATCGGGGAAGATGATTACGTCGGAGGTGTAGTGCTTGCCATCAATGATAATCTCGCCGAAGTCGTAAAAGTCAATCATTGTGCTCCCTCCCGCCGAAGCTCTGACATCACCTAAGGGAATTATAACATAGAAAGCCGCTTCCTGCCAATAAAAAGGGACATCGCTTCTCTTGGCAATGTCCCTTTTCGACCTCATTTACACCCCAGCAGCGCGATCTCGCAAACGTGGCCCCCGAAGCAAGGTCAAGGATGATGGTTGCCACGTTGAGAAAGGTAGGGATGACTTTGTCCAATGGCCCTGACAAGAAGTTTGCCCTTTCTCTATGAGCGAAATGATCTTGGCATTCTATTAGCACTGCGCTAGCAACTCGAAATACCTCTCGCGGCTCATGCCCGCCGTTCGCATGTTATTCTTGATGATGAATACCGGCACTTGTCTGTATTGGGGTATCACAATAGGCCGCTTACAGCCAGCCTTGGTCAAGACAATATGGCCGCCCTCCTGTCGGACGACAGCAAAACAGCTTTCGCCAATGGACGGGCGTCATGCGAGGCACTGGGCGATCTTCCTTTCCAAAGGCATTTCCTGTGTCTCAATGCTGATGGTGGGCGAAGGCAGTGTCTCCTTGCTTAGATCGTAGCCGGCTTCGAGAAGGATGTCTTTCAAGGTGCCCATTTTGGAGGCTTCTTCCAAGAACAGGCGAAGGGCCGTTTGCAAATTATTCCTGGCCTCGGGCACGGTGTACCCGCAACTGGAAACGTCTAACTCCGGGCAATAGGCCACAATCATTTCCCCTTCTCGGATCAGTTGTTCGGTAAAAATTAGCTTTCTCATCTTTCGCTCCTTCATTCACTGGACTCTCTTGCTCAAATTATAGCACAAAACATCGCCCTTGCCAACAAAAAGGGACATCGCTCCCTTGGCGACATCCCCCTTAATCTTGCTCTTTGCATCACCTAGTGGTAGCCATCTATGATATGCAAGGAGCACGACAAGAGTCGAATTGCAGGCTATAGTCTCACCGCTCGGCTAATGATGGCTGCGAAGCTATCACCCTTTTGCACGGCGTCATCAGGGATGAGCTTGTATTGCCACTCTTTCTCGCGGCCTTGGCTTGCGGCCTTGCACCAATCTATCGCCCTGCGAGCTTTGGCTAGTACTTGCTCATCTTTGAGGTCATCACGGCGCTTGATTTCGACGAGATAAATGAGCTTCCCCGTCTCTGCGATGAAGTCAGGATTGTAGTCACCGCCGCCATAGAATATCTCCACCTGGCCAGGTGGCACACGCACCCATCGTTGGACCTCTCCATCGGCATCTGAAATATCGGCAAACCACTTCTCTGGGCGTGAATCGAAAACGTTCTCAGCGAAGATCGTCTTCTGGTAACCAGTGATGATTTCGCCGGTGCACTCATCATCGTACACAGTGTCTTTGTGTTTGGGTGCGTAGTCCTTAGGAACAGTCTTCTTCCACTCGCGGAAGGTGACAAATTGACCTTCCTCAGCCTCAAATTCAATCCGTGTAGCTGCCCGAAAGTGATCCTCAATCTGGTGCAGGATGTCCTCAAAGATGCCACCGGCGTGCGCTTCAACAATAGCCTGCCATTGGCTTTTGTCGGGGTTGAGCGCTGTTAAGTACTGGCTCACCCATTGCATCACCATTTGCCGGTGTTGTGGGTCGCTACTTCTTAGCACTGGCACATCGTTTAGCAGGATGCGCACCAGATACAGCGCTGGATCTTCGCCCGTTACCATCGGTGCCTTGGCTAAGAATTCTTCCCGTGCCTCTTTTGCAAGCTTGGTGCCCACTAACTCAACGTCCACGGGCTCGAACTGGCTCATTGGCACGGCTTGAAATGCTTCGAGATTGACTTCTACACGTACCCTGGGACGCACGAGGGGAACAGAGAGGGGATAGGGAGAATCAGATTGAGGAGCGATGGTGTAGGGCTTAACTCCGACCGATGGCTTCTCGTCCAAGTCGAGTGTCTTAAAGGCATAGCCATACCGTTGCTGATGATACTTAGCACGCTGGACCACTTCAGCGTAGTGGTCGTGGGCGATGATCTCCAGGGTGTCCAAGTCCTCCTCGCCGGTGCGTTCGCCGAAAGGAAGCCTCAGCCCCCGCCCAATGGTCTGTTCGGTGAGGATGTCACTCACCGAGGCGCGTAGAGGGATGATGGTGTAAACATTCTTCACATCCCATCCCTCTTTGAGCTTGTTAACATGCACAATGATTTGAACATCATTATCCTTGCCAGGTTCCTCCAAACGCACTAACTCCTCAATACTTGGATCATCCGGCTGGATCTGGCTGTGTGTGCGGATGACTTGGCCCCGATATTCTCCATTGAAGAAATCATCGGATTCGAGTTTGCGCTTAATCGCCTCGGCGTGCTGGATATTGGCGGTGCTGATAAGTACCAGCGGACGCACAGAGGGCAAGCCGTGATTGTGGCAGAAGGTCTCCAAGAGGGCCTTCTTGCGCCGGTGGCGTTCGATGCCATCGCGCAGCTTAATGTCCTCAATGTCTCCCTTGTATGCTTGTTGCCCTTTGCGCCCGACTACGACCGGGATTTTTACCAGCCCTTCCTCTATCGCTTGCCCCAAGGGGTATTCGTAGATGACATTACGCTTAAATGAAGGGGTAGCGGTGAACTCCAACCCCAAAAGCGGGCGTAGTTCGTTCATCGCCCTCAGCGACTCCGGCCCCCGATAGCGATGGCTCTCGTCCATCAAGATGACCAGATCTTCTTTGACCCGCAATAGATCAGCAAAACTGCTTCCCAGGGTCTCTTGGAATTTGTGGAAACGGAAAGTAACGTCGGTGCGAGGGTTAAAAATCTTCTGGATATTAAAAACGTAGATAACCAGTTCATCGGCGATAAGGCGATTGACCAGAGATTGGCGAGTGTAGTTATCACCGGTAATGAGAGCGAAATCGGGCAAGTCGGCATAGCCTTTGAGAACGTATTTAGGATGATGAGGCGTAAAATTAGCGATGGTCTTCTTGTAGATGGTCTCGCCGGGGGTCAGGATGAAAAAGTTTTTGCATCCCCGCCTTTGGTACAGGTAAGCTATGACTGCGCCCATTAGCCGCGTCTTACCACAGCCGGTGGCGATGGCGAAGCACAAGGAAGGAAATTGAGTATCGAACCGAATATTGCCAGGCAAGGAAGCAGCGACTTCTTCTGGGCCTGCTCGCAGGTCAGGGATAGCTCTCAGCGTAGTGTCCAGCTTCCTTAACCCCAACCGTTGCGGCTTCCACAAGGCCAGGTCGGTTTCCAGTTCCTTGATAATGTCCATTAATTTTTAACTCCCCTCCATCAGCGCTTGCGGGATACGCTTGATCTCCGCCCGGTCGCTTCCCCGCAGGTGAGGATCGTAGGATTCGCAGTAGATGGTCAGGCGCTCATCATCTCCTAACTGAGAGAGCAAGTGATTGACGTATTCTTGGGTGACGAAATCCTGTGCCACGTGGGCATAATGGTTTCCCTTCTTGCCGTGCAGGTCACCATCGGCGATAACGGTGAACCCTTCGCGCAGGCAGATGGCTTCGATGAGACGGCTGTTAGTGTAATTGAGCACCCAAACCCCGATTTCAGTATCCTTGCCCACCACACTCTCACCCAAGGTGTAGTACGCGAAACCGCCTCCACCTTTCCAGCCCACCGCTTTGCTGATGCCGCTCTGGTCTTCGCCGCTGATAACCCGCTGCATCCGGGGTATGATGTGCGTCTCGGCGTGGTCACCAATTTCCACCATGATCCACTTACGCTCCATCTTATGCGCCACGGCACCCGTGGTGCCCGAGCCGGCAAAACTATCTAGAACGATGTCGCCTGAGCGGCTGCCGATTTCGATGACTCTCTGGAGGAGTTCTTCTGGCTTCTTGCCTCTGCGGAACCTGACCCCTCCCTCGTTTGCGATGCGGGTAGCAGAGATTTCGTCGTTCGTCCACAGGTTTGACATATCGGCCTTGCGGTAGATCTCTCCACCTTCGACAAAAGCATTGTTGGCGGCTGGCCAAAGCTGATTACGACGATGAAAGAGGCATTCTATGTCTCTACCTGCACTCTTTCCACGGGTAGGAGTATAAACCACGCCAAATAGCTCCTCTGGATTCAGAGTGTCAACGAAGCTACTCAGAAATGTATTATCAGGGTTTACCCGAGCATAACGGTAGATGGTGTCAAAACGCTTGATATACTCAAGCTTGGATATATTTGCAGGGATTCGCTGGACATCGAAGTCTGTATATCGATAGATGGTATATGGTATGCCGCTAGCGCTGGTTCCCTGGCTAGATAACTCGCGTTCGCCTAAGGTGACAAACAAGTTATATTGCTGCATTACCCGACTAGTTGCTAGCAAACGCTTAGATACACGATTGAGCTGGCATCTGGATATATCTTTAGCGTAGACTAGAAGGTACTCCATAATCGTGTTGATATACGATTGACCTTGGCCAAGGAAGGTGATCTCTGGCGTTCTTTGCCAACATATGATGCTTATCAGATTGCGGTTGTGAAATATCTCATCCATGACGACGCGAAGGTAAGCAAGTTCAATCTCATCTATGTGAACGAAGATTATGCCCTCATCTGCAAGCAATTTCCATAGTAATTCGAGACGGCTCTTCATCAACGACAGCCAAATGGTGTGTTCCAAGCCGTCATCATAGTACTCATAGGCAGCACCCGTATTAAACGGCGGATCAATATAGATGAGCTTGATTTTGCCTGCGAACTGGGGGAGCAAAGCTTGCAGGGCCAGCAGGTTGTCGCCCCTGATGAGGATGTTTTCGGCATCAGGATCGCCATAGTGGGCCTGTTTGATGAGCAGGCGAGTATCCACGCCATCCCAGGTGCCCCACACAGGCTCGCCGTGCTCATCCAGCCTCAAGAGCACTTTGTCTTTATGGGGCCAGGTCAGCTCAAGCTTTCTTCGGGACATAACTTCCGCCCTCCCACTCCGTCAGCTTACTAGGGTCATATATGCTCTTGGCATAAGACCTATAAGCTATCACCATTTTACAACATGTTGCTATCTATGTCAAAAACAGGAGCGTCAGGAAGGAAAACGGGCGATCGTTCAGGTAAAAGCGGCAATCGCCCGATGGATGTCCACTGTCGCTTCCTCCTAAACACAGCGGCCGGCACAACGATGCCACCGACCATCACCGGCTTGGAAGCAGTGACGTTGGCGATAATGTTGCAGGCAATATAAAGGCCGATAACTAACGTGGTCACTTGCCTCTCCTTATCCCCAGTTCGCTACAGTGAAAATGGATCGGTAGCACGGTCGAGAGGGGAGAACCGCTGGCTCTCTCTGTTTGTTCATAGTCTTATCCGCAATACTGGCACCAGGCTCCGTGTAGCATCACCTTATACTTCCCCCGGCTGGGCCAGGCGTAATATTTTAGCGAGGCGTTCGAGGTCCACCTTGGCTGTGAGGTCAATGGTCAGGGGAGAGACGGAGACCACCCTTTCCACACTCAAAGCGTAGATGTCCGAGTCGGGCTCCAAGGCATCGAAATCTATCTCCCTTTTGTAGCCGAACAACTCCTCTTCGGGGTCATCGCTGTCCCTCATCGTCGGGTGGTAGTATCTCTGTCGGGAGACCATTGTAAACCGCCAGGGTGTCTCGGGAGTTGCCTCCTGAGGCACATCCACCTTCAAGATGTCCACACCCTTCGGGAGCCCGGTGGAAAGGAGGTGTTCGGCGAAGATGCGGGTGAAGAAGGCGGCAGCGGAGAAATCCACCTCCTTGCTGTGGGAGAAGTGGTGCTGGGGCTCGGTCTCCAAGGAGACAGCCAAGGTGGGTACCCCATAGCTGGCCACCTCAATCGCTGCCCCGATCGTCCCGGAGACAGTGATATTTGCCCCCACATTTTCGCCGTAATTTATCCCGGAGATGGCAAGAGCAGGTTTCCTCGGATGAAGCCTCAAAATTCCATATTGAACAGCCTGAGCAGGGGATCCCTCCAGGGAGAAGGCAGGGACCTTCACCCCTCTTATCTCGATGATCCCCTCGTGTATCGGCCCTTTGCAGGGTGGGTGGCTCCTGGCTGCGCCGGACTGCTGGTTTTCAGGGGCGACCACCACCGTCTCCCCCAAGCTGTGAACAGCTTCGACCGCCGCCAACAGCCCGGGCGAATTTATGCCATCATCGTTTGTGACCAGTATCAGAGGAGACACGTCCATTCCCCCGTTTAAAGCTTTAGCCAACATAAATTATACTATCCCCGGAGCGTTTTATCAAGCGCTCCAGCATCTCCGGTTTGCTGGGGTGCAAAAACCGCCACATCAACCGGCCATGATTGCAATTGTGGTTAAAAACGGCTCCTGCAGTGGGTCTTTCGAGCCGACAGGGGAGAAGTTTGGGGGGTAACGAAAAGCCTCTCTGAAAAATGAGAGAATAGGGATTGCAAAACTCCGTCAAAAAGCCGGGTCACCTTTGAGAGGCGGCGGGGTCTACATCGTCCTGGATATTACGCCTCTCCCTGGAGGCTGAATTGGCCCCGATCAAGGAAGCTAAACGACGAAGGGCGATCACGGCTACGATGGCCCCGCCGGTTAGGAAGAGCAGGCCTCGTAGGGGGCGGGGGATAAACTGCAGGGTGATGTACCAGGCTTGCCAGGGAAATGGTTGGATGCGGTAGAGGTGGATGAAGAAGTATGCTATCCCTAAACTCAGCCATAGACCTCCCAAGATGAGGACCAGCAGCCATTGCCCGACGCGCTTCACACTGAGGGGGCGGATCATGCGTCCGATCCGCTCCTCTGGCAAGGGGGCGGCTTTAGGAAATGGCCCCAGCGCCCGTGTCGTCTCCTCCTCCTGGAGCACGTACTCTATGGCTTTCTTCAGGTCCCTGGTTATGGGGAAGTCCTTGTAGCGAGGCTCTTTTCCGCCGTAGAGTTCAACTATAGTGCGGCCCGCCAGGACGAGGAAGGGGCGGCAGCCGATAGCATAGGCTAAAGCCACATCGGCCAGGGCGTCGCAGATCAGATAACATTCGCTCAGCTTGAGATCGAACCTGGCTGCAGCCTCGCGGAGGAGCCCGGGGTCAGGCCCCCAGCAGCTACAATCCTCGCCTGGCCGATGGGGACAATGGAGGGCTATGAATGTCCCTCCCCCTCCCGCACTTATCTGCTCGACTACCCTTTGCGCAATCCCCTCCTCGAGCGGTTTTGAGGTGCCTGCCAGCCCGCCCCTCGGCCAAGGATCAATCACGATGGTGAGGAGGCCGCTCTCAGCCAGCAACCGCATTGCTTCGATGGCGTCGGGCCTCAATCCCCCTTCCGGAGGGCCGCTGCCATCGAGCAGGCAATCCAGCTTCACAAAGGCCGCCCTCATGGTGTCTCCTCTCTTCTGTATATTAAACTTTCACTAGCATCAAGTCTGCTGAGATTATACCACCTTTTTGCAGGTTTACAAAACTGTGGGTAGCACCACAGTTAATCGTGGTCGCTGTTTGCCCCA